>Ga0315289_10003620_pt1 | contig 23316 bp, 19 predicted proteins | sample YL17G11_40_MG_FD_203452 | JGI IMG/M metagenome (GOLD analysis project Ga0315289, IMG submission 203452) | Sediment microbial communities from Yellowstone Lake, YNP, Wyoming, USA - YL17G11_40 | ecosystem: Environmental > Aquatic > Freshwater > Lake > Sediment | place: USA: Wyoming | collected...
CCGGCCCTCCCCCCAAAGGGGGGAGGGAGAAATGTAGGGCGGGGATTCTATCCCCGCCGCTTTTTTTAACGACCGAAAACTACAGGTCGTAGTACAGGAAAATCTCGTAGGGGTGCGGACGGTTGACGATCCTTTTTATCTCGTTCTCCCGCTTGTATGCGAGATAGGCGGCGATGAGCTCCTCGTCGAACACCCCGCCGGCCTTGAGGTACGCGTGGTCGTACTCCAGGGCGTGGAGCGCCTGGACGAAGTCGCGGGGCACGAGGTGGTTCTTGCGCTCGGGCCCGACCAGGCCGCTCATCCGGACCATGCCCTCGGGACCGAAAGGCCCGTAGCCCAGCTCGGCGGGGTCCAGGGCGTCCTGGATGCCGTCCAGCCCGGCCAGGAGTTGCGCGGCCAGGGAGAGGTAGATGTTGCCGGAGGCGTCGGGGGGGCGGAACTCGATCCGCCGCTTTTCGGGCGCGGCGTAGGCCGGGACGCGGACCGCCGCCTCCCGGTTAGCCATAGCGTAGAAGAGCCACACCGGCGCTTCATATCCCTCCACCAGCCGCTTGTAGGAGTTGGTGCTGGCGCAGCACAGGGCGGCCAGGCTCCGGGCGTGCTTCAGGACCCCCGCCGTGTAGGCCCGCGCCAGAGGGTTGAACCCCGTCTCGTCGTCCCCGGCGAAGGCGGAATCCCCGTCGCCCCGGCAGAGGTACTGGTGGAAGTGCAGCCCCGACCCGTTGACCCCGTAGATGGGCTTGGGCATGAAGGTGGCGGTCTTCCCGGCGAGAACGGCCAGGTTCTGCACCACGTACTTGATCCACATCCCGTTGTCGGCCGTGCGCAAGAGGTCGTTGAAGAGGACCTCTATCTCCTGCTGGCCCGGGCCGCCCACCTCGTGGTGGTGGTACTTCACCGGGATGTCCATCTCGGTCAACAGGCGCATCACCTCGGTGCGCAGGTCGTGGGTCTTGTCCCGGGGGTTGACGGCGTGGTAGCCGTCCTGGTGTTTGATCTGGTATCCCAGGTTCCCGTGCTCCGAGGAGCCGTAGTTCCAGTCGGCCTCTTCGCAGTCGAACTCGTAGCCCAGGGCGTTGTCGCGCTTGGTGAAGACGACCTTGTCGAAGATGAAGAACTCGAACTCGGGGGAGAAGAGGGCGTCGGCGGCGCCGGCCTCCTTGGCCAGCTTGTTTTTCTTCAAGAAACCGCGGACGTAGGCCAGAGCCCGCTTGGCGACCTGCCGGGGGTCGCCGGAGAAGGGCTCGCCGGTCCCGGCGGTGCAGCAGTCGCAGATGAAGCTGGCGCACGGCTCCTCCCAGAAGACATCCTCCATCGCCGTGGTCTTGTCCGGGATGAGCACCATGTCCCCGCCGGTAACCTTGCGCTGGAAGCCGGCGATGGCCGAGCCGTCGAAGCCCACCCCCCGGGTGAACACCTTCTCGTCGAGGAACTCCACCGGGAGTGTCACGTGGTGCCAGCGGCCGGGGAGGTCCACGTACTTCAGGTCCACCGTGGTTATTTCCTCCTCCTCGAAGCGCTTTTTGATCTCCTCGGCCGAGGTCTCGTGGGTGAAGTCGAACTTGTACATGGCCGTCTCCCCGTGGGGGTAAAAAGTGTTAAGACAAGGGTTAAGACAAGGGGTTTAAACCCCTTGTTCCACCCCTTGTTTAGTTTAGTGGATTCTATCCGCCCCGCCGGCGGCTGTCAACCGCGGGGCCCCGTCAATCCGCCCGGTCGGAATGTTTCACTCGGGCGCGAGGGGAATCTCCGGGGGGCGGTCCAGGTTCAGCTCGGGGATTTTTCCAAAATCCACCCCCGCGCCGCACTCGGCGAGAAGCCCATTCAGCCGCTCGACCCTCCCCGGCATTGCGCCCAGTGAGGCGTAGCCCTCCACCGCGGCCCGGAGATAGGCGCAGGCAAGCTCCCGATGACCCAGCCCCCGCGCCAGCCGCCCCAAAAGCTCCAGCGCCTCGGTGCGCTCGAAGGGAACGCCGTACCGGTGAAACACCCGGTAGGAGCGCGTCAGCAGGGGGTGAGCCGCGGCGTAGTCGCCGTCGGCCGCCACAACCTCGCCCAGCCGACACGTCACCCGGGCCTCCTGGACCGGGTTCTGTATCCCCTCGGCGATTTGAACCGCCCTATTCAGGTCGGCCAGAGCCCCACCCCACCTCCCCAGGCGCGAAAGGATCAGCCCCCGGTTGGACATGGACTCCGCCTGCCCCTCGCGGTGATCCAGCCGGCGGTGCAGGTCCAGGGCGCGGGTGAAATGCTCCAGGGCCGTTGGGTCGTCGCCACGCTCACACGCCACACGCCCGAGGGAGTTCAGAGTCCAGGCCTCGAGGAAGTGGTTCTTGATCCCGGCGTGAATCCGGAGCGCCTCGCCCAAGAGCTCCTCCGCCCGATCGAAATCCCCCCGGTAGAACTTGAGCAGTCCGAGGTTCCCCAGACAGTGGGCCTCGGTCACGGGGACGCCGGAGCGCCGGCTGAGCTCCAGGGTCTTCTCCAGCAGCTCCCCGGCCTCGTCGAATCCCCCCGTCTCGAGGTACACGCTCGAAAGGTTGGACATCGTGACCGACTGGCCGAACACGTCGTCGCGTTCTGAGTAAATTTGCAGGGACTCGCGGTAGGCCGCGATGCTCTCCCCGAACTCGCAGCGCACCCGGCGGATGATGCCCACGTTGCCCAGGCAGCGGGCCGCCGCCGTCGTGTTCCCCTGCCGGCGCTCGAGCTCCAGCGCCTGCTCGTAGGCCCGCAGCGCGGCGGGGTAATCGCCCTTGCGGAAAAAAACCGAGCCGAGGTTGTGGATGATGCGGCTCGTCACGGCCGCATCGCCCAGGCGCCGGTTGATGACCAGCGCCTTCTCGTAGGCCTGGATCGAGGAGGAGTAGTCGCACTGGTAGAAGTGCACGTTGCCGAGATTGTTGTAGATGCTGGAGACGAGCCGCTGATCACCGGCCTCTTCGGCGAGGACCAAAGCCCGCTGGAAGACCTGCTTCGCCGCCTCGTAGTCGCACGTGCGGACGTGGACCCGGCCCATCTCGACGAGCGATTTCGCCATCGCAACCGGCCGACCGGCGCTCAGTCCGAGCGCCGAATCGAGTATCTCCACCGCCCGCGCGTAGTCGCCCTTCGTGCAGTACTCGGCACCTTGCTCGACGAGCATCTCGACCTCGTGGAGCCCGTCGCCTGTTTCTTTAAAAATCTCCCGCGCCTCGGAAAAACGCCCGAGGGCCCCGTCGGCGTCCCCCCGCGCCCGGCAGACGCGCCCCAGACCGGCGAGGAAGGTTCCGGCTAAGTCCCGCTGTCCGGAATCGGCGGCCCGCTCCAATCCCCGGCGGAAGAGCTCCTCGGCCCGCTCCGTGTTGGCGCGTTTCAGCTCGCAACTGCCCAGACCGGCCAGGGACTCGAGCCCGGCCGTCTCATCCGCCGCGGACTCGGCGCGGGCGAGGGCGTCCGCGTAAGCCTTCGCCGCCCCCTCCCAGTCACCGCGCAGATAACGGAGCAGTCCGGCGGCCTTGTACACGTGCGCCCGACGGGCGTCGGTATCGGAAGCCTTGTCCGCGCGGCGGAGCGCGTCCACCACGGCGTTCCAGTGTCCCGCGGACGCCTCCTCCAGGGCCGAGAGAAGATGTTCCAGCGCCCCGGTCCCCTCCAGGCATGCGGGGAAGGCCGGCGAGGGGAGCCCATCCAGGCTCCCCAGGCGGACCAGGGCCTCCTCGAACCGCTTGAGTGCGTCGCTCATGGTCTCGCGTGGTTTTAGCGGGTCCAAAGGCGCGAATTGGCGAAAACCCGCAGCATCTTTTTACATTACAACAAAATCCTCCTCGTGTCAGCTGAAAATGAAACAAGGGGTTTAAACCCCTTGTCTAAAAAGGGCGGCCGAGGCCGCCCTGGATCGTGATGCGGGCCCTCTAGTAGTTGCCCTTGGCGAAGCGCTCCAGCTTGTCCACCAGCTCGTAGCCGATGCGGCTCTGGCTCTCCACGCTCGAGGCGCCGATGTGGGGGGTGAGGATCACGTTGTCGAACTTCTTCAGCGGGTTCTTGGGGTCCATCGGCTCGACCTCGAAAACATCCACGGCGGCCCGGCCCACCTTGCCCGACTCGAGCGCCCGGACCAGGGCCTCCTCGTTGACGACCCCGCCGCGGGCGACGTTGATCAGGATCACGTCGTTCTTCATCTTCGCGAACTCGGGGTCCGAGATGAGGTGGTGCGTGTCCTTGGTGTGGGGCAGGTGGAGGGTGATGATGTCAGAATCGGCCAGGAGCCTGTCGAAGGTCACCATGCGGGCGTAGTCGCACTCCTCGACGAGGGGGTCGAAGCCGATGACGCTCATCCCCAGGCCCTTTGCGCGCTTGGCGACTTCGGTGCCGATGCGCCCCAGGCCGATGATGCCCAGAACCTTGCCGCCGAGCTCGTTACCCTTGAAGAGCTTCTTCTCCCACTTGCCCTTCTTCACGGAGACGTCGGCGCGGCAGATGTGGCGGCTCACGGCGAACATGAGGCCGATGGCCAGCTCGGCCACGCCGGCGCTCGAGGCGGCCGGGGTGTTCCAGACCAGGATGCCCTTCTCGCGGGCGTAATCGGCGTCTATGTTGTCTATACCGACCCCGCCGCGCATGATCAGCTTGAGGCTGGTTCCGGCGTCTATGGCCGGCTGGCGGAACTTGGTAGCCGAACGGACGATGGCGATCTCGTAGCCCGGCACCTCGGCGACCAGCTCCTCCGGGGTCATCCCGGTCTTCACGGTCACCTCGTGGCCCATGTCCTGCATCATCTTGACGGCATCCTCGGCCACGGCATCGCAGATGAGAACCTTCATCGCTCCTCCAATCGGAGTCTAAAATCCATACGGGATGGGTATTGCGGGGGACGCCCGCGAAGGACGACCCCTTTTACCTATTTGTATCCGAGGATGTCGTCCACGTTCAGCAAGAGGTCGCGGACCTCGGGCAATGTCATCGTCCCCATGTGGGCGATGCGGAAGGTCTTCTCCTTGAGCTTGCCATAGCCGTTGGAGAGCGAGTATCCGCGCTTGCCCAGCTCGGAGTTGAGGTCGGCCACGGAGATGCCCTTGGTGTTCGTGATGCAGGTCAGGGACAGGCTCTCGTAGCCGGGTTCGGGGAAGAGCTCGAAGCCCCGGCTCTTGGCCCAGTCCCGGACGAGCTTGGCCATCTCGATGTGCTTGGCCCAGTGGGCCTCCAGGTCCTGGGAGTATCTTTCGGCCTGCTTGCCCAGGGCGTAGACCAGGCTGATGGCCGGCGTCGAGGGGGTCTGGTTCGTGCGCTTGCCCGAGGCGTACTCCTTGGCGCTGAGGAGGTCGAAGTAGAACCCGCGGCTCTCCACGGTCTCGGCGCGCTGGAAGCACTTCTCGCTCACCGCGGCCACGGCCAGTCCCGGGGGCAGGCTCCAGGCCTTCTGGGTGCCGGCCAGGATGTAGTCGATGCCCCAGGCGTCCACCTCGATCTTGGCGGCGGCCATGCCGGAGACCGCGTCCACGGCGAGGATCACGTCCGGGTACTTTTTCATCACCTCCGTGATCTCCTCCAGCGGGGACATCACCCCGGTGGAGGTCTCGTTGAAGACCACGGTCACCAGGTCGTACTCGCCCGTGGCGAGCTTTTTATCTATATCCTTGGGCTTGGCCGCCTTGCCCCATTCGTAATCCAGGCGGTCGCTCTTTTTGCCGTTGGCCACGGCGATGGTGTGCCAGCGGTCGCTGAATGCGCCCACCACGACGGTGAGGACCTTCTTCTTGCAAAGGTTCAGGATCGCGCCTTCCATCAGGCCGGTGGAGGAGCAGGTCCCGATCCAGATGAACTTGTCGGTGTAGAGGACCTTCCTCACGTTGTCCACGCAGAAGGCGTGGATCTTCTCGTAATCCTTGGACCGGTGCCCTACCATGGGCACGGCCATCTCGTGGAGCGACTGGGGGGTTACCTCGACGGGGCCCGGGATGAAGAGCTTCTTGTGCATCGTTCCTCCAGGACTTAAAGAGGTGTAAAAAACCGGTTCTAGAGAGGGGGCAATTGTACGCAAGAGTGGTTGGAGTGTCAAGGGGAACATGAGCGGAAAAGGGGCCTTCCCAAGCCGATTTCCGCGTCCCGGTGAGACATGGAGCACGGCGGTTGAGTTCCGCTATTTTTTTCACGTTCCGCTGTGGCAAAGCCGTAATTGAACCCCCGCCGGGGTTGACAACGAATGCCGCTGCAAATATACTGCCCAGGGTCTTGCGGCAGAAAACCCGGGAGGGTCGTGCGTCGCCGAGTGTGGATTGCAGGGGTCGCCATCCTGCTCTCATCGGCTTCGATCGCCGCCGAACACCTGCTCGCATGGGTCGCCTCGGGAGAGACCGAGCGGGTCGAGGTTCTGGACCTGACGACCGGGGAGATTCTCACCAGCTTCGACCTCGACGCGGCGCCGACCCACCTCTCGCTCACCCCGGACCTGGAGTACCTCTACGTTTCCTGCCGCTCCGACGGACAGACTCACGTACTCCGGCCTTTCACGGGGAGCCCGGTCAAGAGGCTTCCTTACGTTCACCCCGTTTTCAACGCCCACGATTCTGCCCGCTACTACGCCCCGGGGCTCGGCGGAGTTTTCCGCTACGAGGTGGACGGCTACAACTTCGAACAGCTGGCCTACCTCCCGGACACCCAGAACAGTTTCGCCTACGCCGTCTCCGCCGACGCCCGGTGGTTCATCTACGCGCAGCGCTTCGTGGACTGGCGCGAACAGGGGATGACCGACGCGCCCATCTACGAGCGGGTGACGGTGTGCAATCTGGAGGAGTCCACCGGCCAGCACGTCACCCTGGGAGCCGAACCGCTCTGCGTGGCGATTTCGCCGACGGGTGACTACGCGGCCGTCGGTTGCGCCAACGGAGACGTGCCCATCCTCAGATTGGGCGACGAACCCGTGGTGATATACACCGAGGAGTTGGCCGACCCCATCCGTTTCGTCGGCTTCACCCCCGACGGCGGGGAGATCCTCTTCACCTCCGGGGACAAGCTCTACACCACCTGGGTGGGGTACATGGACGAGCTGTGGGTGTACCCCGACCTGCAGGTGGTTCCACTCGGGGGCGCGGAGATAGTGGACGGGGCGGTGGCCCCCGACGGCAGCCTGGTGTTGGTGGACCGGGCGGGGACACTCAGCCTCGTGAATCTCCAGGAGAAAAAGATCACCCTGAGCCTCTCCGTGGAGCCGGGGACCACCGACCTCGTCGTGGCCCTGGTGGACGAGGCCGGTCTGTAAGAGGTAGAGTCGCGGTCGGTAATCGAGTAGGGCGGAGAGGGTTCTTCGTAACGACGTACTTAAAAACCGCTACTTTGTCATACAAGGAACAATCGCATGTCCGAAGGACTCAATCCAACTGAAATCAAACGGGCCCTGCTACGTCGAGTGCTTTGCATGCTCGTTCTTACGAGCGTCGCCCTGATGCTCGCCGGCTGCGCGGCGGGTAACGTGGAGCATTTCAACGGCGAAAGCCCCGCCGACTTCTGGGCCGGTCTCTGGCACGGATTCATCCTCTTCTTCAGCTTCATAATCTCGCTGTTCACCGACACGGTCAAGGTCTATGAGGCGGCCAACGTGGGGTGGGCCTACGACCTGGGATTTCTCCTGGGCGTCATCATTTTCTGGCGCGGGAACTGCGAGATCATCCGCACGAGACGGTGGAAGAAGAAAGAGGAGGAGTAGATCATACAGCTTTCGGCACCGTTGCCGGGGTTACGCGGAGAGAAACACCCGGCGGCGCGCGGGAGAACAATAAAGGTTTTAGAGAACGAACCGGTCCCCAAAGACCGGGGGGAATTCGGCGCCCCCCTTCAGGCGCCCATAGCACCGCAACCATCTGAACCTCCAAGGAGCTGATAGATGGCCGAAGAACTCAATCCCTTCAAGATCGCCCAGGCCCAGTTCGACGAGGCCGCCAAAAAACTCGGCCTCGAACCCCCCATGTGCGAGCTCCTGCGCTGGCCCCGCCGCGAGTACCTCTTCACCATTCCGGTAAAGATGGACAACGGGATAACCAAGGTTTTCCACGGCTACCGCGTCCAGTACAACGACGCCCGCGGCCCGTGCAAGGGCGGCATCCGCTGGCACCCCGATGAGACCATAGACACCGTCCGCGCCCTGTCGGCGTGGATGACCTGGAAGTGCTCCGTGGTGGACATCCCCCTCGGCGGCAGCAAGGGCGGCGTGACCTGCAACCCCAAGGAGCTCTCCGAAGGTGAGAAGGAGCGTCTGGCCCGGGGCTGGATGCGCGTCATCGCCCGCGAGCTGGGCGAGCACCGCGACGTTCCCGCTCCCGACGTCTACACCACCCCCCAGATCATGGCCTGGATGATGGACGAGTTCGAGACCATCGTCGGCCGCAGCCACCCCGCCGTCATCACCGGCAAACCGTTGGAGCTCGGCGGGTCCCAGGGCCGCGGCGACGCCACCGCCCGGGGCGGCATCATCACCGTCCGCGAGGCCTGCAAAATCCTCAAAATTGACCCGGCCAAGGCCACTTACGCCATCCAGGGCTTCGGCAACGCGGGCCAGTTCGCCGCCACCCTGCACAAGGAAGTTCTGGGCGGGGGCAAGCTGGTCGCCGTGTCCGATTCGAGAGGCGGCATCTACTCCGCCGCGGGCTTCGATCCCCACGACCTGGTGAAGTGGAAGCTCGATAAGGGCTCCGTCACCACCTACCCCAAGGCCGAGAAGAAGATATCCAACGAGGAGCTCCTCGAGCTGCCCGTGGACGTCCTCTACCCCTCGGCCCTGGAGAACGTCATCACCAAGGAAAACGCGGCCAAGATCAAGTGCAAGGTCTCCTGCGAGCTGGCCAACGGCCCGACGACACCGGACGCCGACGTCATCCTGCACAAGAACGGCATCCACGTCATCCCCGACTTCCTGGCCAACGCCGGCGGTGTCACCGTCTCCTACTTCGAGCAGGTCCAGGGCACCTACAACTACTATTGGACGCTCCCGGACGTGCGGAAGCAGCTCGACGAGAAGATGACCAGCGCCTACCACGCCGTGTACGACATGCACAAGAAGCAGAACGTGAATATGCGGCAGGCGGCGTACATGGTCGCGGTCAAGCGCGTCGCCGACGCGGTCAGACTCCGCGGTTGGGTGTAAACCCAACGACGTACAAAAGGGCCTCCCCAGTGGGAGGCCTTTTTTGTAAACTTACGCTATGTTTATGTTGACAATTATTGAGCATATAGTTTACAATTAAAACATGCGCTTGCGTGAGAATCAGAAGAAGGCTCTTAGAAAACGGCTTCTCGAACTCGTTTTCGAGAAGAAAACGGCGTTTATCAAACACATTGCCGATGAGTTCCACATATCCCGGCAGATGGTCAGCCGCTACCTGTCATCACTGGTCAAAGAGGGTTTAGTGGCGCGAGAGGGTAGAGGACGCGGGACATCCAACCAACTGGTTGAAGATGAGCACCACTACAAGGGTCTATCCGTTGAATTGGATGAAAATAGGATTTGGTTGAATGACATAAAACCGCATCTCGACAAATACAGGTTGCCGCAGAACGTCATGGACATCTGTCATTACGGAACCACGGAAATGCTGAACAACATCCTCGAGCACGCCGCCGCCAAAAAGTATTACGGCAATGTCTCCGTAAACGCCTTGACGGTGACCATCTTGGTTATTGACGATGGCATCGGGATATTTAAAAAAATCAAAGCCGAGTTCGGTCTGGCAGAACCAAGGGACGCAATCATCGAGCTCTCGAAGGGTAAACTCACGACCGACGAACAGCACCATACGGGTGAAGGTATTTTCTTCACTTCCAGGATGATGGATGCATTCATTATTCTCTCTGGAAAGCTGTCATTTCAAACCTGGCGGGGTGAAGACTGGCTGCTGGAATCCAGTTACCAGACCGAAGGAACGGCAATCAAGATGGAAATCAACCGGGACAGCGACAGGACGGTAGAGGAGGTTTTTGACAGATACACATCCTTGGATGAACTAGCATTTACGAAAACCGTCGTCCCGGTGGCCCTGCTGGCTGGAGTGGATGAAGCCGTATTTTCACGCTCTCAGGCAAAACGACTCGTGTGGAGATTCGAGAGTTTTAAAGAAATCATCCTGGATTTCAACCGCGTGCGGACTATCGGCCAGGCATTCGCCGACGAGGTCTTTCGCGTATTTGTAAACAATCATCCGGATATCCACTTGAAATGGGTCAATGCGAACCGATGGGTCGATAAAATGATCAAACGCGTTCAGGCCACCTAAACTCCAATAAGATGCAGAAGACCCAATGCGTGGTTGAAAACCATACCCTCATCTGTTTATCCTTAAACCAGACTGAACAAAAGGAGGGGAACTCATGCGCAACATTCTCGTTTTGTCGCTCTTGCTGTGCGTCTCCTGCAGCACCACCACCGGCGCCGGACCCACCGACCTCACCGACGCCGTGGTCGTCTTCCTGGGCGCCTCCATCACCGAGGCGTTCCACTACCCCACCTACGACGAGTTCTTCCCCGACTACGACTTCCACAAGGTCATCGAGTTCCAGCCGGACAAGTCGTCGGTTTTCCCCGACGTGCAGGCGTACGGTCCGGACATCGTCACGTTCAAGGAGTGCGGGGCCTATTTCGATACGGGCGGGGACACGGACCTGGAGGCCATGGAGGGCTTCATGCAGGACATCGCCGATTTCTGCGAGAGTATCGGGGCGGTGCCGGTGCCGGCCACCACGCTGCCCATAGACGTGGGCTACGGCGACAATACCCAGGCCCAGCTCGACGACATCATCGAGTTCGACGCCTGGGTCCGGGACTGGTGCGCGGACAACGGCTGGGAGTGCATGGACTACTACACCTGGATCGCCGACGACGACGGCCAGCTGCCCCGCGACTTTCACGACGGCGACGGACTCCACCCCAACCAGGACGGCTACGACGTCCTCGGCCCGCACGTCATCCCCACCCTGGAGGGCGTGGAGCTGACCGCCGCCGACGCGACTTTTGGACAGATAAAGGCCCTCTACCGCTGAGAGCGCCCCCGGTCGACTTTTTAAAAATCCCGAACGCCCCCCCGCGGGGCGTCAATTCCCTCCCCCCTCTGGGGGGAGGGTTTGGGAGGGGGGCAGGGGGCGGGCACAGAGGACCACCCGCTCATTTTTAAGGCAAGACGACGGCGACGCCCGGTTCCACCAACGGCGGTCGGAACCGAGCGAAGCGAGCTATGCCCCCGGCAAACCGAGTAATGCCCCGGCAAAACGCAGTAATGCGAAGCAAATTGCCCTTCCGGGTCCGCTGTGCTATCATCCGCCCCAAACAATCCGCCTGGCGCACACGGCCACACCGGATTTTTAAGGAGTTCAACCGCATGGCGAAGTACGTCTACACCTTCGGCGCCGGGAAAGCCGAGGGCAGGACCTTGATGAGAGACCTCCTGGGCGGCAAGGGCGCGGACCTGGCCGAGATGTCCAGCCTCGGCATCCCCGTCCCCCCCGGCTTCACCATCACCACCGAGGTCTGCACGGGTTACTACGAGAACGACAAGACGTACCCCGCCGACCTGGAGGCCCAGGTTGATCGGGCTCTGGCGGCCACCGAGAAAATCCTGGGTCGGCGGTTCGGCGACGCGAAAAACCCGCTTCTGTTCAGCGTGCGCTCCGGCGCCCGGGTCTCCATGCCCGGCATGATGGACACCGTTTTGAACCTCGGCCTCAACGACGAGACCGTGCGGGGCCTCATCGCGTCCACCGGCAACGCGCGCCTCGGCTGGGACTCCTACCGCCGCTTCATCGAGATGTTCGCCGACGTGGTCCGGGGCGTGGACCGGGAAAACTTCGAGCACGCCCTCCAGGAGGCCAAGGACGCCAAGGGCGTCAAGCTGGACACCGACCTGGACGCGGCCGACCTGGAGCGGCTGGTCGGGCGGTATAGGGAAATTTACCGGCGGGAGCTGGGAGAGGAGTTCCCGACGAATCCCAAAGAGCAACTCTGGGCTTCGATCGGCGCCGTCTTCGGTTCCTGGGAGACCCCCCGCGCCGTCACCTACCGCAAGCTGAACGGCATCCCGAACGACTGGGGCACCGCGGTCAACGTCCAGACCATGGTCTTCGGCAATTTGGGCGACGACTCGGCCACCGGCGTGGCCTTCACCCGCGACCCGGCCACCGGCGCGGGCGCCTACTTCTACGGCGAGTTCCTCGTCAACGCCCAGGGCGAGGACGTGGTGGCCGGCATCCGGACGCCGCAGCAGATAAGCCTCCCCGGCAGCCGGGAATGGGCCGCGGGCAACGGCATCGGCGAGGATGAGCGCCGGACCAAGTTCCCCTCCCTCGAAGAGCTGATGCCCGTGGTCTATCGGCAGTTGGAGGAGATCCGCGCCAAGCTGGAGCGGCACTACAAAGACATGCAGGACGTGGAGTTCACCATCGAGCGGGGTCGGCTCTGGATGCTGCAGACCCGGCGGGGCAAGCGCACCGCCGCCGCCGCGGTCAAAATCGCCGTGGACATGGTGAAGGAGAAGCTCATAGACAAGGATGAGGCGATCATGCGGGTGGAGCCCAACCGCCTGGACGACCTCCTCCACCCGGTCTTCGACCCCGAGGCGAAAACGCGGGCGACCACCGTGGCCAAGGGCCTGCCCGCCTCGCCCGGCGCCGCCACGGGCCAGGTCGTCTTCACCGCCGACGAGGCCGAGGCCTGGGCCGGCGAGGGCAAGAGAGTCATCCTGGTCCGCCTGGAAACGAGCCCCGAGGACATCCACGGTATGAACGCGGCGGTGGGAATCCTCACCGCCCGCGGCGGGATGACCTCCCACGCCGCCGTCGTCGCCCGCGGGATGGGCAAGTGCTGCGTGGCCGGCTGCGGAGACATCTCCATAGATTACGCCAACAAGCGCTTCACCGCTTCCGGCAAGACCCTGAAGGAGGGCGACTGGCTCTCCCTCGACGGCTCCACCGGCGAGGTCATCCAGGGCCAGGTGGCGACCCGGGAGCCGGAGCTCACCGGAGATTTCGGTGAGTTCATGGCCTGGGCCGACGAGCTCCGCACCCTGGGTGTGCGCACCAACGCCGACACGCCGAAGGACTCCCGGGTGGCGCTGCATTTCGGCGCCGAGGGCATCGGCCTCACCCGCACCGAGCACATGTTCTTCGACCCCGAGCGGATTCTGGCCATGCAGGAGATGATTCTGGCCGACGACGAGAAGGGGCGCAAAACGGCCCTGGACAAGCTCCTGCCTTACCAGCGCGAGGACTTCATCGGCATCTTCACCGCCATGGACGGGCTGCCGGTGACCATCCGCACCCTGGACCCGCCGCTGCACGAGTTTTTACCCCACACCGAGAACGACCAGCGCGACCTGGCCCAGGCCGCCGGAGTGCCGCTGGAGAAAATCCGGGCCCGGGTGACCGAGCTGCACGAGGCCAATCCCATGCTCGGCCTCCGCGGCTGCCGCCTCGGAATCGCCTTCCCGGAGATAACGGCCATGCAGGTCCGGGCCATCTTCGAGGCCGCCTGCGAGTGCAGGAAGAACGGGATAAACGCGCGCCCCGAGGTCATGATACCGCTCACCAGCTGCAGGGAGGAGTTTGCCGACCAGAAGCGGGTCGTCGTCCGGACGGCGGAGGAGGTCTTTTCCGAGAAGGGGATCCGGGTGGATTACCTGGTGGGGACGATGATCGAGCTGCCCCGGGCGGCGCTCACCGCCGAAGATATTGCCCGCGAGGCCCAGTTTTTCTCCTTCGGCACCAACGACCTGACGCAGACGACCTTCGGCCTCTCGCGCGACGACGCGGGGACGTTCCTGCCGATGTACGTGAAGAAGGGTATCCTCCCGCACGATCCTTTCCAGGTACTAGACCAAGAAGGGGTGGGCATCCTGGTGGACTGGGCGACCAAGATGGGCCGGAAGGCGCGGCCGGACTTAAAGGTGGGCATCTGCGGCGAGCATGGCGGCGAGCCCGCCAGCGTCAAGTTCTGCCACCGCGTGGGCCTCAACTACGTTTCGTGCAGCCCGTACCGGGTGCCAATCGCCCGGCTGGCCGCGGCCCAGGCCGCCGTGGAGGACAAGCGGAAGTAAAGCTGTTGGCCGTCCCCCCCTCCCTGTAGAAAGACTTGCCTTACGGGGATGGGGGTAGGAAGTGCAGCGGTCCCCTCTCCCTTCCAGGGAGAGGGTTAGGGTGAGGGTCGGGGCCGGGAATGTTAAAACGGCGGTCCATCGCCTCCCTCTTCCTGTAGGAGAGGGATTGAGGGTGAGGGCTGCCTTTGAATAAAGCGGCGGGAATAGGAATCCCCGCCCTACGATTATTTACCTATGTAGGGCGGCAACTCTGTGTGCCGCCCGTTTTCATCGAAAAAATAGGCGGGGTACGGAACCCCCGCCCTACGGGATTCGATTGAATCGCACGCCACCCTCGTAGGGGCCGACTGACGGCACGCCGTTCAGGTCGGCCCGCTTTCCAGGCACACATTAGTCCCCGAGCCCATGACGAAAAGGGCCGGGAATTTCCCCGACCCCCTTACGCTCGATAACTTTCCAAGCGGTCAATCCAGCCCGCCCCAACCCACCTCGTAACAGCCCCACTCGATCCACTCGAAGACGAGGTCCTTCTCCTTCGCGGAGAGGAGGGCGGTGTGGTCGGGCCCCCGCATCCCCGAACGGGGCGCCTCGGTCAGCACCCGGACCATCGGCGAGCCCATGTCGTAGGGGACGGCGGGGGGACTGTCCCCGGTCAGCGCCGCATCGTAGGAGGAGAGGTCCACCCCGCCCAGCGCCAGCTCGGCGTCGTGGCAGCTAGTGCAGCCCTCGGCGAAGATGGGCCCCACCTGGTCCCAGCCAACGATCGGCCCCGGCGGCTCGGCGATGTTGGCCAGGAGCACCCCCGCGGGCACGATCAGCGCCAGGCTGATTATCCACCGGAAACGGCGCACGTCTCCCCCTTCCCCTTCAGGCTAATCTTCCTCGGGCAGGGCGACGAAGCTCCGCCCGCCGTGGCTCCAGACGTAGAGCAGCAGCGATCCGCTCGTTTTTTCGACGATTTTTCCGAACTCCCCGGGGTCATTCACACAGACGCCGTTGACCTTGAGGATGACCATACCGGGCGAGATGCCGGCCCGCGCGGCCCCGCCGTACCCCTCCACGTCCAGGATCACGACGCCGGTGTCGCCGTCGTAGCCCAACTGGGACTTCAACTCGGGGGTCAGTGAGCCCACGGTGATGCCGCGGACGGTCTGTTTCCCGCCCCTCGTGGGCGGACCGCCGGGCGTGGTGGAGGCCGGGGTCAAATCTGAGGGCCGCTCGCCGACGGTCACCGTCACGGTCTGCTCGTCGCCGTCGCGGAGCAGTTCCAGGCGCACATTTTTACCGGGGCGGACGGCCGCGACGCGGTTCCGCAGATCGTTGGCGTCCGAAACCGCCCTGCCGTCCATCCCGACGACGACGTCGCCGACTTTAATTCCGGCTTTCCCGGCCGGGGTGTCGGACATGACCTCGCCCACCAGCGCGCCCTTTACGGTATCAGCCAGCCCGAGGGTCTCGCGCAGCGCCGGGGTGACGTCCTGGATGGAAACCCCCAGCCAGCCCCGCGTCACCGTCCCGGTCTCGATGAGCTGTTCCATGACGTCCTTGGCCTGGTTGACCGGGATGGCGAAGCCCACGCCCATGTAGCCGCCGGTGCGGCTGGCGATGGCGGTGTTGATGCCCACGACCTGGCCGGAGAGGTTGACCAGTGCGCCGCCGGAGTTGCCCGGGTTGATGGCGGCGTCGGTCTGGATGAAGTCCTCGTAGTCCGCCAGGCGCATGTTGGTCCGGCCGGTGGCGCTCACTATCCCGGCCGTGACCGTGTTTTCAAGGCCGAAGGGGCTGCCCAGGGCGACCACCCAATCCCCAACCTGGAGGTCGTCGGAATTACCCAGGGGCGCCACGGGCAACCCCTCGGCCTCGATCTTTATCACGGCGATGTCGGAGGAGGGATCCGCGCCGACGACCGTGGCGTCGAACTCACGCCCGTCGGTCAGGGCGACGTGGATCTCCTTCGCCCCCTCCACCACGTGATTGTTAGTCAGAATATAGCCCTCGGAGGAAACGATGACCCCCGAGCCGTTCCCCTCGGTGTAGAAATCCTTCGGCTCCCCGCCGTGGGGGCCGAAGAAGAACTGGAACGGGTCCCCGCCGAAGAAATCGGGTGGATTCATATCGAAGCCCGGGAACGAGGAGCCGGTGACCTTGGTCACCGTCTGCACCTGCACCACCGCCGGGCCGACCACCTGGGCCACGGCCACGAAGGCCTTGTTCGTGTCGGCGAATTTGGGCAGGTCCTCGGGGTTGATGGCCTGCACGGTGCTCGTCGCCGCGGGGGCCGCCTCGCCGGGGCCGTTCACGTACATGACCGTCAGGAGCACGCCTAAACCTAGAACCAGGGCGGCCAGAGCGAAGGTTATCACCTTCCACTTCTTCAGGGTCAGTTCATCCACGGGGTCCATCTCGCTCACTTCCTTCGCGTTCGGGGTGGCAAATCAGTAATCTAAACGAAGGCCGGCGGAACGGAGTTCCAAATTTTACGCCCGCTCCGCCGCGGTCGCCGGAACGAGGTGGCGGACGGGAAGGTTGGTCAGGCGGCCCAGTTCCTGGGCCAGAAGGTTCCGGTGGCAGCGGGCCGGGTCGGCCTCGTAGCAGAGTAGAGCGGTCGGCGTTGACTCGACCGATTCGGACAGCTCCCGCAGCAGGTCGGGATTTTTTCCCAGCACCTCGGCGGCGTACCAGGCGGCGAAAGCCTCCAGGGCCGTCCCGTCGCGGAATCGCTCCCGCACCTCCCGGGGCACCCCGAGTCGTGGCTCGTGGCGGTAGGCGATGCCGGCGGCGGTCAGGGCCTGTTCCAGCCCACGCTTTCGGAACTCGGGCCGCCGGGACCAGGGGTCGCGCCGGACGTCGAGGAGCGCCGCGACGCCCGATTGCCTCAGCACCCCGATAACAGAAACGAGGGACGCGCCCTCGTAGCCGATGGTGAAAATATTACCCATGCGCCTATTCCACGGAAGAGACAAGGGGTTTTGCCGGGGGCATAACTCGCTTCGCTCGGTTAAATCCCTTGCCTCCACTTCTACCTACCACTCCCGGGCCTTTATCTCCCCCCAGCTCGACTCGACCACATCCTCCTCGCCCTCCATGAACCACAAGAGCACCCGGTCCAGGATGTCCCGGCGGTTGGTCTCCCCGGAAATGGCCTCCAGAGGGCAGGCAAAGAGGACCGTGCGCCAGTCGTAGCCCTCGTTTGCGATGACGGCCTTGTGGTGATGGACGCCGTCGGGGTCGGTCCAGTGGGCCTCGGTCCACCCCACGGCGGACTCGAGCTGGTCGGGGTAATTCTCGACGCTCACCCATTTGATCTCGTAGGATTCGGTGATGAGCTGGGCGCTATCCGTGGGCTCGATGGACCAGTCGTCGTCCACCTCGATCCAGTCGGTGAAGTTGTCGTGGGGGTAGTCCAGGCCGACGAACCAATCGAAGAAGGGGCTGGGCAGCTGGTCCTCGTCATCGGCGTCGGCGACGCAGTTCCAGCCGATCCACATCCCACAGAGCATCAGGCCCCGGCCGCCGTCGGTCTCCAGCCACCGGCGCAGGGTCTCCTCCTCGGCCAGGGACAGGGCCGAGTGACCGTAAACGGGGTCCGAGGCGGGACGCCCGCATGAGTTGCCGGTCACCCAGATGACCACGTCGTAGGGGGCCAGGTCGTCCATTGTCGGCTCGCCGCTCACGCCGTGGTCCCACAGGTTGTACTCTACTCCCAAAGCGGAAAGCAGGGTCTCGTAGCCCGAGTAGAAGTACTGGGGGAAGTCCACCCCGTCCTCCTCGTCGGCGACCAGAAGAACGTAGGGGGAGGAATCTGGCGGTGGCGCCGTTTTTTCGACGGCGCAGGGCTGGGCGAAGGCGGCGAGAAAAACCGAGAGGACTAACGGTAAAAAGGCGCGCATCCGCTGGCTCCTGATGGTTGGCCCACGACGGCATCTTAGCAGGGTCCGCCCGGTCGGTCAAGGACACGGTTGGTTTACGACGCCTGGGATGGCGGGGTTCCGGTCGGGGTGACGGTTTGTCCAGTGGGCGGGGACGCGGTCCCGCACGTGCCGAGCTTTTCGAAGAGCGGACCCGTCGGGCCACCCGCCGAGCCGATTCGCTCCAATCCGGAAATCCTCCGGGTCCACACTTTTCATTTAAAAAAAGCGGGCCCTCCAAGATATACGTCGAATCAACCCGCTCCGACCCGGGAGCCATCCTCGGTCCCGAGCGAATTATGTCATTAAAAAAGCGGGCCCTCCCGGGCCCGTGGTGGGCGATACTGGAATCGAACCAGTGACCTCTTGCATGTCAAGCAAGCACTCTAACCAACTGAGCTAATCGCCCGCGACGCAGCAGGGAGAAGTTAGCTTAACCGGGGGTGGGTTGTCAAGGCGGCGAGGGTCTCGACCCGCACGGGGGGCGTTTCACGCTTCGTAGCGGGGACATGGAAGCGGGCGATTTTTTTTTAATTCCGCCATCATATCCGACCCGTGAATACGGACTCCTTCGGGCTCCTAGAAACGGAATAACGGAGGAGACTTCGCTTTCTGAAAAGGCAACGGCTCATTTTTCTCCACAAAAAAGGGCCCTTTCGGGCCCTGTTCTTTTATCTCAAGCAGTCATCCCATCCCCGCGCAATAAAACGTTTTTCTCTAGTACAAAAAAGGGCCCTTTCGGGCCCCTTTTATCAAAGATGATCACTTATCGAGGGGGATGTTGAGGCTCCAGCCGGGATAGATGAGATCCGGGTCCTTGATGAGGTCCTTGTTGACCTCGTAAATCCGCGGCCATTCGGCGCAACGCTGCCAACCCCAAACGTTCTCGGCGATCATCCAGAGGCAGTCACCATCGACGACGACGTAGGTGTCGTACTTCTTCGGCGGCTCGACGGGAATCTCGTATTTGCGGGCTTCGGCGTTGACATCCTGGATCTGCTTCTCGAGGTCGTTCAGACGAGCGCGCAGCGTCTCGTTATCGGCCTCGATGGGCTCTGCTTTGCCGTTCAGGTCGGCAGCCTCGCCGTTGTACTTCGCGACGAGCTCTTCACGGCTCAGTCCGGTCCCCTCTTCGTCAGCATCGAGTTCGGCCTTGATGCGATCCCTCTCCGCGTCGGAGAGTTCCACTTCACCCTGAGCGAAGGCCGGGAGTACGAAGAGGAGAACCAGGAGGATCGGGAAGAATTTCTTCATAAGGACTTACCGCCCCCTTCCTCTATGTGCTTGTTTGTTATCGGTTAACTTCGTGAGGCAGGGACTCCCCGGTACTAGCGGGAAGCCTCCCATTCCTCGTACGCGGCCTTCTTCTCAGCGAGGTTAGCTTTAGCCCTATCGAGCTCCGCGTCCTTCTGCTCGATCTTGGCGTTGAGGCTTTCGTTCTCATCCCCTGCGGCGTTCAGCCGCTTGTCAGCGCTCACCTTGCCCGCTTTTGCGACGTCATAATCCTTCAGCTCAGCGTCGGAGTAGCCGCAGCTGGTGATGAAGGGGACGATGGCGAGGAGGGCGAAGGCGAAGGCGAGAACCAGCCACCTCATGGTCGATTTCCGCATTCTTGACACCACCTCCGGTCTAAAGGGATCTGGGTTGGCTTGGCTGGAATTACGTCAGGACACTCCTGCGGTATCCTGACCTCGGAACTTCAAGTTCATAAGTGCGGAAAAAGCTTTACCCTACTTTATCCGGGGACAAGGGGTTTTGCCGGGGGCATAGCTCGCTTCGCTCGGTTCGCTAAAGGCGTTACTCGCTTTGCTCGTTTTGCCGAGGGCGTTACTCGCTTCGCTCGTTTTGCCGGGGGCATTACTCGCGTAGCTTTTACCCCTTGTCTCCTCAATATAGGGACCCCTATCCGCGTCTCGCTTGATTAGACTGCACGGTGATGCTAACCGGGAGTCCTTTAAATGTCAAGTTTTTTTGTATCTCTTTGTCCTTGCCGGATTAAATCGTTTCCACAGATGGAGGAAAAAATAGCTTTCACCTCGGTTTCATCCACCCAGCCGTCCGCCGTGGCGGATTCCACCCGCGCCGTCACCTCGCAGAGGGTTTCCACGGACGCTCCCAGAACCGTCAGGCGGAGCGCGACCGCCGAGGCGGGCTCCCGGTAGCGGGCACGGGAGAGGGGCTCGAGCACCCGGGAGCGGATCAAGTGGTCGGTAATTCGGCCCTGCTCCCGAAGAATCCCCCCGACGATGAGAACGCAGGCGCCCAGCCCGACGAGGAGGGCAACTATGCGACCGAGAATCGGTTTGCGGGCGCGGTGCACGTTCGACGATTTCCGCCCCCCCTGTCTGGGACCCAAGGTGGTCCCCGAGTGGACGAAGGACTTGTCGACTTTCCGCCCCACCCCCCGTCCGGGACTCACCCGCAGGTTCAAGTCGCTTCAACCCGCTCAATTCAACGATTATACAAAATTCGCCCCGGCTTGGCAAGGCGCACCCGGGGTTGTCAGGTTGGCGGGAATCGGTTATCATGCCCGGGTCGGTCGTCCCCAACGTCAACGTAACGGGAGCAGGGATGGACAAACCACGCTACTACTTCCTGGACGGCGGTAAAACGGCGGAGCTGGACTTCTCGAACCTCGGCTTCGACTACCTCCGATGCCCCTACCGTTTCGAGGCGTTTTTCGAGCACGGGATCTGGCGGACGCGCGGGGTCGTGGAGGACAGCGTGATGCACCTGCCCGAGGGCAGCCAGGCGCTGCACTACGGCCAGGAACTCTTCGAGGGGATGAAGGTTCAGACCGGCTCCGACGGCAGGGTGTACGCCTTCCGCCCCCTGGAAAACGCCCGACGGATGAACGACGGGGCGCGGTACCTCCAGGGCCCGCCGGTGCCCGAGGATCTCTTCATCCGGGGCATCGAGGAGGTCACGCTGGCCAACCTGCCCTACGTGCCGCCCCACGGATCCGGGGCGGCGCTTTACGTGAGGCCCTTCTACCTGGGCGTCGGGGACAACGTGGGCGTCAAGCCGGCCAAGAGCTACGTCTTCCGCATCTTCGTCACCCCGGTGGGACCCTACTTCAAGGGTGGGTTCGGACCCGACCAGGGCAAGCGCTTCCGGGTGTCGGAGCACGACCGGGCGGCGCCCCGGGGCACGGGGCACATCAAGGCCGGCGGCAACTACGCGGCCAGCTTCATCGCCGGACACGAGGCCAAGGGCCACGGTTTCGCCGAGGCGCTCTACCTCGACCCCGCGGAGCACACCTACATCGAGGAGATCGGGGCGGCCAACTTCCTCGGCCTCAAGGGGAAGGCGCTCATCACCCCCGAATCGCACTCCATCCTCCCCTCGATCACCCGCCGCTCGATCATGGAGATAGCGGAAAAGGTCTTCAAGTGGCCCACCGAGACCCGGAAAATCCCGCTGGCGGAGCTGGACGCGCTCGACGCCGCGGCCTGCTGCGGCACCGCCGCGGTGCTCGTCTGGGTGCAGGAGATCGTGGGGCCTGAGAAGAGCTGGACCTTCCCCTTCGACGCACGCTGGCAGAAGCTCTACGACGAGCTGGTGGGCATCCAGACGGCGGCCAGGCCGGACCCTTTCGGCTGGCGCTACGAGATCAAGGGCTGACGGTAATCCCGGTGACGACGGGCGGACCACTGGGTCCGCCTTTTTTTAAGGGGCCCCTCCCCTTTCGGACCCATCCAGGTGTATGACCCAGCGAAGACCCGGCGAACCCGCCGCTGCTCAGCTCATAAGCGCCCGGTTCACGTCTTGAGCAAACGGGCTTGTAAGACAAGGGGTTTAACCCCTTGTGCTAAGAAACAAGGGGCTGAAGCCCCTTGTCTTGAATTAACCGCAAGGTCCGGGGCGACCGGATGACCCCTTTAAACGACTGAGGGTGGATACAATTTCCCCCCTGTGTTACATTATTACCGGTAACGAACCGCCGCGAGGGGACCCATGAAAATCCTGATCATAGACGACCACCAGCCCACCCTGGCCTTACTTTCCGCGATCGTCAAGAAGGGCGGCTACGAGCCCGTGACCGCCGCGCAGGGCGACGAGGCGCTGGCCATCATCCGCGGAGAAGACATCGGTGTGGTATTCACCGATCTGGTCATGCCCGGGATGGACGGCCTCACCTTCCTGCAGGAGGCCAAGGGGGTGGACGCGGACCTGCCGGTGATCATGATGACCGGACAGGGGAGCGTGGAGACGGCGGTGGAGGCGATGCGGCGCGGCGCCGAGGATTACCTCTCCAAGCCGATCAAGCGCGACGAGGTCCTAGTCCAGATCGAGCGCGCCCTGGAGAAGCGCAAGCTCCTGCGCGAAAACCGGGAGCTCAAGGGCGAGCTGGCCGACCGCTACACCTTCGAGACCCTCATCGGCAACTCCAGGAAGATGCAGGATGTCTTCAAGCTCATCGCCAAGGTGGCCGACGTGGACTCCACCGTTTTGATCCGCGGGGAGAACGGCACCGGCAAGGACCTGGCGGCCAAGGCGATCCACTACAACTCCAAGCGGCGGGACGGGCCCTTCGTCAAGATTGACTGCACCGCCCTGCCCGAGGGGCTGCTGGAGAGCGAGCTCTTCGGCTACAAGAAGGGGGCGTTCACCGGCGCCCACCGCGACAAGCCGGGGCGCGTCGAGAACGCCGACGGCGGCACCCTCTTCCTCGACGAAATTTCCGAGCTGGACCTGCCGCTCCAGGCCAAGGTTCTCCGGCTCATCCAGGAGCACCGCTTCGAGAGGTTGGGCGAGAACCAGGTCCGCGATGTGAACATCCGTATCGTGGCCTCCACCAACCGCGACCTGGAGCGGGAGATGGAGGAGGGGCGCTTCCGCCGCGACCTCTTCTACCGCCTCAACGTGGTGCCCATCACCCTGCCGCCCCTGCGGGAACGCGAGGGCGACGTGATACTCATCACCAAGGCGCTCTTCGAGCGGACCTGCCAGCGGTACAACCGCCGGCTGGAGGGCATCTCCCAGGGGGCGGTCGAGGCCCTGGAGCGCTACCCCTGGCCCGGCAACGTCCGCGAGCTGGAGAACCTCATCGAGCGCATAGTCGTGCTCACAGACGGCGAGCTGGTCAACGTCACCCTGGAGAACCTTCCGGATACCATCCTGGCCGCCGAGGACGGCTTTCTGGGGCACGCCGTGGCCCAGGGGCTCTCCCTGGACGAGCTGGAACGGGAGTACATAAAGGCGGTCCTGGCCCGGACCAGCGGCCACAAGGCCGAAGCCGCCCAGATTCTGGGCATCAACCGCAAGACGCTCCTGGAGAAGCGCAAGCGGTACAACCTGGAGTGAGTGGAGAACACCCGGCCCTACCCCCTCCCCCCTCTTGGGGGGAGGGTTGGGGA
>Ga0315289_10003621_pt1 | contig 23316 bp, 19 predicted proteins | sample YL17G11_40_MG_FD_203452 | JGI IMG/M metagenome (GOLD analysis project Ga0315289, IMG submission 203452) | Sediment microbial communities from Yellowstone Lake, YNP, Wyoming, USA - YL17G11_40 | ecosystem: Environmental > Aquatic > Freshwater > Lake > Sediment | place: USA: Wyoming | collected...
CCATCCCACCACCCCTGATGATCACAGAATGCCACGGCCTCCCATCATTTCTTTTTCCGTAGAACACATTCATCTGTGCAGGCGTGCCTCCACTTGCCGCAATCACCTTGTTGGGCAAGGCACCGGAAAGGGCTCTGTAAATGATTTCGGTTATAAAATGTCCAATGACTAATCGCGCGGCCACGGCTGCAGGGAACTTGCAGTTTACAACGCTACTCTCAGGTGCTCTCAATTTTATGGGTCTTGCGCAGCCATCGTTGTTAGGTATGTCCGGACCAAACATGCTTTTCATGGCCATAAATACGTAAGCGTAGGTAAAATTATACACGACATTGCCACCCCAATTCACTTGGGGCGAAGACCCATCCAGGTCAACAGTGATATCGCTTCCTTTTACCTCGACTGCCACTTTAATCACCACATCCTTTTGCCCCTTCATCTGCTCTATAATCCCTTCAGCTTGGTAAATGCCATCCGGGATCTTCTCAATCTCTTCCCTCATGCTTTTCTCTGTGCGGCTGATAATCTGATCTGCCAGATCGTCCAGACCGTCTGAATCACTCTCCTTGAGCATCTGGCATATCTTCTCGGCACACACGTGATTCGCTGCAATCTGTGAACGAATATCTCCAATAACCTCGTCTTGTGTCCGTACGTTCCACCGGATCATATCAATAACAGACTGATTGAGTACCCCTCCGTCATAGAGCTTTATTAGGGGTATGAAAAGTCCTTCCTCAAAGACGTCGTGGTTGTCTGAGGAGACGCGACCCCCGATATCCGAGTGATGAAAAACACATGCGGTAAAAGCGGTTAATTTATCTTGATAGAAAATGGGGCTTATCACACAAACGTCATTCAGATGCCCGGCTAAAGCCCAGGGGTCATTCGTGATGAATACATCGCCGGGTTTGTAAGTTTCTATAGGAAGTTTGTTTACGAGATTCTTGATTCCCAAGGCCATGGCTCCAGATTGGCCAGGTGTTGCAAAAGAACCTTGGGCCAGTTCCCGGCCTTTTCGGTCTGTGAACATGCATGTGTAGTCATGAGCATCCCTGAGCAGGCTTGAGAATGCCGTCCGCGCAACGGTGCTGTCCGCTTCATCCACAATGGAAATCAATCTTCGCCACAATATCTCTAATGTGATTGGGTCGAACGGGCGTCCCATTTTCATACCTCCTTATCCCGAAGACGAATTACCCGAATGGTAACGAATTTAACGAATGAAACATATTCGTGCTATTCGCTGTGTCGGTACGACAGTCGTTCCGACTCATTCGCTTCATTCGCACTTAAGGTCAATCCATAAAAATCCGAAATCATCTGTCGAAACCAAGGCGTCCTCGCCAACAATGACAGTCGACTCCCTCTCTTCAATAATTGCGGGGCCTCGAAACTTTGCGGTCGGAAAAAGTTTGTATCGATCGTAGACGGTATAGAGGATAAAATCCCTGGCAATAGGTGAGTAAGCCTGACGTTGCCCCTTGATTGCCTTATTGAGAGACTGTTTCTTTTTTTCAAGTTTGGGCAATTGCAGTAGTCGTTCAGGGAGACTGGCTCTAACTTTGAAGTTAATGAACTCCACTTCGGAGTCAGGGTAAGTCCTACCATATAACTTCTCATAGACTTCATCAAAACGTCGGCGAACTTCCTCCTTCTTGACCTTTGTGATATCTCTTTCTGAGATGGGGACGTTGGTTTCTGCACCCTGACCGACAAAACGCATATCCAGGGACCTCTCGAATCGAATATCTTCTTCTGTGACTTCCTTCTTCAGTATTTTTGTAGCCTCCGCCTCCAGCTCCTTGAAAATCTTTTCTATTTCATTAAAATCAGCGTTGTCCAGAGAAACCTTGTGGCTCCTTAGGAGGTCAAACGCCCGAGGAGCAGTGAAAAAGCCGAGAGCCGAACCTACTCCGGCATTCGGTGGAACAAGTAAACGAGGGGCTCCCAATTTTTTGGCCAAACCATAGGCATGAACTGGACCTGCTCCGCCGAAGGCAGCAATCGTTACGATTTTGGGATTTCCCCCTTTTTCCGCAATATGGGTTTTGGCTGCTGCTGCCATCGTCTCATTGATGAGATCATGGATCCCCCATATGGCCTGTATGAATGAAACTCCCAAAGGCTTGGCAACCTTTTCCTCGACGCCACGCCGTGCTGCCTCCTTGTCAAGCTTCATTTCACCCCCCAGGAAGTAGTTCTCATCAAGATAGCCCAACAAGAGATCGGCATCGGTCACACAAGGGTCGGTACCTCCCCTCCCATAACAGATCGGTCCAGGATCCGCCCCGGAGCTTTCCGGCCCAACCTGCAGCGTTCCCATCCTGCTTACCTTCGCAATGCTGCCGCCTCCTGCTCCAATCTCCATCAAATCAACAACAGGCACCTGAATGGTCAGGCCACTCCCCTTCATGAACCTCTGAACACGGCCGACCTCAAAGGTCGGTACGACACCGGCAACCCCTTTTTGAATCAGGCAGGACTTAGCCGTTGTCCCTCCCATGTCAAAGCAGAACATCTCCGAGATATTGAAGAGTCTGCCATAGTATTGACCCGCGATGACCGCCGCTGTTGGGCCGGACTCGATGATCCTTACCGGAAACTCAGCCGCCGTTTCGACGGAAGTTACCCCACCACTTGAAAGCATAATGAAAAGCTTTCCTTTGAAACCAATAGACTCAAGCCTTCCGGCCAACTTGGAGAGATATCTTCCCGTCAGAGGTTTAACATAGGCGTTGGTCACTGTGGTGCTGGTTCTCTCATACTCCTTGATCTGTGGCAAAACCTGGTATGAAATGGAAACTGATATTTCAGGAGCTTCCTTTTCAATGATCTCTTTGAGCATCAGCTCGTGGGTCGGATTCTCAAAGGAGTTAATAAGACAGACAGCAATAGATTCAACGCCCATTTTCAGGAGGGTGCGAACCACCTGCCTTGCTTCTTCAGGGTCTAGCGGCTTTAGGACGCTCCCATCACTCCGAATCCTCTCATTCACTTCGAAACGAAACCTTCTCGGGATCAAGGGCTTAGGGAATTCAGCGAATATGTCATAAGGCGCATACCGGATCCCCCTTCCAATTTCCAAGACGTCCCTGAAGCCCTTCGTGGTAATAAGACCCGTTTTGGTTCCCTTTCTCTCTATAATAGAATTAATGACCAGGGTCGTTCCATGGATCACTTCATCCATTTTCTCCACAAAGCCAGGCGTGTTTATCTCCAATTCTCTTATCCCTTGCTCCACAGCATCAGAAGGATCTTTGGGCGTAGTCAGACACTTATTGATCTTTATCTCTCCTGTTTGATCGTTGAGCAGGACAAAGTCGGTGAAGGTGCCGCCAATGTCACAGCCCAACCGGTAAAACCTTTCAGCCATGTATCCTCCAATCCCCCCTCACCCTTACCCTCTCCCCACAGGGGAGAGGGAGGGGTGAGGGGGGTGATTGCTAATGGCTAATAGCTTTATTCCAATGTCATTCCTTTAAGAGGAATTTCTGGATCTTACCGCTCGCTGTCTTAGGAAGTTCCTTAAAGATCAAAGTCTTCTTTTGAAGTTGAAGAAGGCTCCATTTTCTGATCCAATCGCCGATGTTCATCATCTGCGTAATTGTTAGATTCACCAGTTGCGAATTATGAACATTAGTAATCCCCCCACTCAACCCCCCCTTTAGTAAAGGGGGGAATAGGGGGGATTTAGAATATTCATCATTATTTATGTACAAAGTTCGCCTTGACCTTTGGACCGTTTTTCAAAAAGTTATTTATTCCAATTCTCATATCCTGGGTTAACAGACACTCGCCAAAGATCTTGGCCTCCAGTCTTAATCCCTCTTCGAGGGTCATCTTCGCGCCATCCAATACCGCACGCTGGAGGAGAGAGTCGATCTTCCGGCTCAGATGGCCAATATCCGCCTCGGGAAGTTTCGAAGGAATCGGGATGGGGTCTTTCTTGATAGGAGGAACACGAAATTTCCCTGAAAGAATCTTCTTCACCCAATCGATGGCGGCTTCGATGATATCGCCCTCTACCTCCTCTTGAATCAAACCGATCTCCTTTGCTTGGGCTGAAGAGATAGGATTAGCATTCCGGAGGATTGGCCAGGCTTTTTCCAATCCTATTAATCTTGGAAGCCTCTGGGTCCCACCATTTCCAGGGATGATGCCGAGTCTGGGTTCAGGTTGGGAAATAAAGATTTTCTGTCCCTTTTTGGCAATCCGGGAAGTGCAGGCCATGGCCATCTCGTTTCCTCCACCAAAGGCCAGGCCATTCATAGCACAGACCACAGGTTTTCCCAGATTCTCAATTAGGTTCAATACAGACATGCTCTTGAGGCAGAAGGCTTCTGCCTCCTCTGGTGTTTTTTGAGCGGCCAGCATTCCAATGTCTGCCCCTGAAACAAAGGCCCTTGTCCCGAATCCGGTCAGCACCGCCCCTTTGATTTTTGAATCCTTTTTGACATCCGTAAAGATTTCCCTCAACTGTTCCATCACATTCTCGTTGAGGGCGTTGAGCACCCTGGGTCTTCGGATTTTAACCAGAGCCACATTCTCTTTGTCTTCTCTGATCACCACTGGAATCTTCCAGGGTTGACCAGAGGCAGCCTGTTCTTTAAGGATATTAGCCACCTCAAATCCAGGATTTTCTTTGGCATAGGCCTCTACCAATTCAAGGGCCTTCTTCAGCCCAATCCGGTTCATGATCCCAAAAGGAGGAGTCATGACAAGCCCGACATCTATTGCCATTTCCAGATCGCCGATGTTGGTGATCCCACTCTCAACGATTTCACAAACCATCCCGAAGTAAGCACCCATGATCCTATTTGAAACTGCTTCGTAGACTTCGGGGTTATATTCTACCACCTCACCTCTTGCTGCTGTTTCCCAGGGTTTGCCTGATTTCACGTGATCATCCATTATTTTCGGGGAGCGGTACCACGGCATGATTTTCGTGTGCATCTCTGAGAGGCCGTGCTGCGTGATGGGATTCCCACCGGCAAGATTATGAGCAGTAAAAGGACCCACGCCCATCCCGAGAGTTTTTGAAGCAATGGCATCTGCCTGTTTGATCGTGGCAAGCCCATTTTCAACCGTCAGAGCGGTGGCAAGGAAAAGCCCCTCAAAGATCACGCTCCCAGCATAACCATAACGACTTTTTACTAAGGTTGGAGCCTTGCCGATGAATTCGTAGAATTTCATCAAATATTCAATCAATGCAGGATCGGTATCTTTCCCTGGAACGATCTCTACCCAAATATTTCTCTCAGCCGGAAAGAAATAATGGATGACCAGACAACGGCCCTTATTCTCTATCTTCTGAAAGATCTCCTCAGGCACCATATGGGAGGAGTTGGAGGCAAAGATCGCTGTTTTTGGACATGTTGTCTGACACTGGTCAAAGATCTTATGCTTGACATCCATCTTCTCAAAGGCAGCTTCGATCACAAAATCGGCATCGGCGAGTTTTCCATAATCGCTAGTAAAGAGCATGTTTTTGAAGATGGCGCTCGCTTCTTCCTTCCTATAGATCCCTTTTTCAGCCGCCTTGGCCATCTTCGATTCGGCTTTTTTCGAACCTGCATCAAGGGCAGCCTGAAGGATATCGACGATGACAATAGGGACGCCATGAGAATAGAGGTTCTGGCTGAAATGGAGCGCGATATCCGGACCAATATTTCCTGAACCGATCACCCCAATCTTCCGAATTGTCCGCCCAAACATTGTAAAGGCCATAGCAGCTCCTCCTCGTGAATCGTGATTCGTGTTAGTGATTCGTATTCAGAGACTCTTCGCTTCGCTCAGAGTGACAAGTCAAATTGTCATTCCGCATTCCGCAATCCGAAATCCGCATTCCGAATTTAAAAAATGGACGGTTCTTTAAATTCTCCGTAGGCTTCTTTAAATACCTTTGTCATCTCACCAAGAGTAGCATAAGCCTTACAGCATTCGAGAAGATAAGGCATCACGTTCTTTTCATCTCTTGCAGCATTTTCAAGATCTTTTAATAATTGGGCGACTTTGCGGTTGTCCCTCTCTCGTTTGACCGCCCGAAGACGCTGGATCTGCTCCTCAGCCGATCCCCATCGGTATTCATGGAGTTCGACCTCCATTTCTTCTCCTTCTGTATATTTGTTCATCCCGACCTTGATCAACTCTCCCTTTTGGACTCCCTTTTCAAACTCGTATGCCTGCTTAGCCACCTCTCTCTGGACATAGCCTGTTTCAACAGCTTTAACCATTCCACCTATCTCGTCGATCCGTTTGATTTCCTCAACGATCTTCTCTTCCATCTGTTTCGTCAATGTTTCGATGAAATAGGAGCCTGCCAATGGATCCACTGTATCCCTCAACCCGATCTCCTCCATCAAGATCTGGAATGTTCTGAGAGAGAGCAGTGCAGCTCTTGGTGTGGGGATGGTATAGGCCTCGTCAAATGAACAGAGTGCAGTGGTCTGGCCGCCGCCCAATGCAGCGGCAAGGGCATAGTAGGCACCACGGATGATATTATTTTCAGGTTGAGCCTTTGTCATGCCATATCCTCCACCACCGAAGATCCCTCGGAGGAGGAGCGATCGGTTATCCTTGGCTCCATAGCGCTCTTTTAAATTCTTTGCCCAGAGTTTCCTCGCCGCACGAAACTTGGCAACCTGTTCCCAGAGGTTTCCAAAGACATTGAGGTTAAAGGTGAAGCCCCTGACGAAATCATCGATATGATAACCACGGTGGAGGACCTCTTCGATATAGGTATTGGCAATTTGAAAAGCATAAGCAATTTCCTGAACAGGGGAACAGCCTGATTCTCGGATGTGATAACCGCAGACACTGACGGGATTGGTTCGGGGAAGTTCCTTCATCGAATATTCGATGGTGTCACCAATCAAGTGGACAGCAGGCTTTACAGGAAAGATCCATGCCCCCCGTCCGATCATCTCTTTGAGGATATCATTTTGAGGGGTGGCGCTCACGCGATCTTTTGAAAATCCAAATTTTTCAGCTGTTGCTTGGAACATGGCCAACATGATGCTTGCCACAGCATTGATGGTGAGCCCCACACCGATATGGTCGAGGGGGATTCCCTGGAAAGCCACTTCGAAGTCACGCAGGGAGTCGACAGCCATGCCAACTCTTCCCACCTCGCCCTCAGCCAATGGGTCATCCGAATCAAGCCCCATCTGCGTGGGGAGATCGAAGGCGACATTGAGACCGGTCTGGCCATGAGAGATCATCAGTTTAAAACGCTCATTGGTCTCTTTTGGTGTTCCGAAACCTGTGTACTGCCGGGTCGTCCATTCTCGGCTCCGATACCCAAGTGGATGGATCCCCCGAGTGAACGGATATTCTCCAGGAAGGGCCAAGTCCTTCTCAGGATCGAAGCCGATCTCTTGCAAATCCTTTTGAGTATAGAGGGGTTTGATGTGGATGCCAGATTGGAGGATGACATCCTGGATTTCGTCTTTTTCATTTTTGATGTATTTTGCTACGCCCATAACTACCCCTGCTTTAGGCCTGAGGATCGCTCCGCTTGAGGAGCGTTTCACTCGAGGCAGAAGCCTCTTTATCTGCTCCTTAATGAATTTATCAGCCCGTGAAGTTTCCGATCAATGATTTCGGCCCGCTCTCTGATTTCAATAGATTCTTTCTCTCCAATAAGCCTTCTGCGTTTCAGGATCTCCGATAATGTCAGAACTTCGAAAAGCGATCCTTCTGCAATATAGAGATATTGAATAAACTCTTTCTTATATTGTCTACCTTTTCCTTCAGCGATATTCTGCGGAACGCTCGAGACAGCTGCTTCCATTTGGCCAACAACCCTCGAATACTTATTGGGTGGGAAAGAATCCAGAATGTTAAGAACGTAATCAGCGAAGTCAACAGCAAGATGCCAGACTTCAAGTTTCTCAAAGGGAAATCTAAATTCACTATTCATGGATCTTCAGACTCTTCCTTAAAAGAAGGCGTGATCCTCAAGGCCGGAAGGGCCGCTCCTAAAGAGAAACGTTCCTCGAGGGAACGAAGTTCCCGCTCCTCTATCTACTTTTAATGTGTTCTTTGATCCAGCGGATCGATTCGTCAAAGGGAGTTCCTCCGGGAAAGATGCCTTCGATCCCCATCTTTTGGAGAGAAGGGATGTCCCTTTTGGGGATGACTCCACCAACCACCAGAAGTATGTCTTCAATCTTCTTCTCCCTCATCTTCTTCGTTAGTTTTTCACAGATCGGCAGATGGGCACCGGACATGATGGATAGACCGATCACATCCACATCCTCTTGGATTGCTGTATGGATGATCTGATCGATGGTCTGATGGAGGCCGGTGTAGATCACTTCCATCCCAGCATCCCGAAGAGCCTGGGCGACCACCTTCGCTCCCCGATCGTGACCGTCCAGGCCGGGTTTCGCGACTAAGATGCGAATCTTCTTTTCCACCTTTCTTCTTCCCTTACCCTTTTGTTGAAAAGAATTCGATGTTTGGAATTTAGGGATCCTTTTAATTGAAGGGATTTATTGAATCCAAATTTTACACAACTGGGGGGGTTTATGGGACCATTCTTCCCTCTTTAATCTCCTTGATGATGATCTCCTTCCCTCTCGCCAGGTGATTTCGGACAAGTCTTTCCACCAATCTTGGATTCTTTTTCTTCATTGCTTCTAACATGTGTCGGTGGTCTTCGATAGAGTCATGTATGCCCTTTTCGGTATGAAGCAAGGCAGAGCGATAACGGTAAAAATAATCGCGGAAATTATTGATCATCTCGATGAGTTTTTTGCTCCTACAGGATTTATAGAGAAGGTCGTGAAACTCGGTATGGAGTTGGACGACTTTATCATCGTCTCCGCTCTTCAGGGCTTTCTCCGTTTCTTCAATTTTTTTCTCCAGATTGGATATCTTTTCTGGGGAGATATGTAAGGTGGCAAGGTAAGCGGCGTAGCTTTCGAGGGCACTCCGAATGCCGAAAATTTCCTCCACATCCTCTTTTGTAAATTCCCTGACGGCAAAACCTCCTTTGGGGAGTCGAGTGACCAACTCATCCCGCTCCAGTTTGTGGAAAGCCTCCCTGACAGGGGTGCGGCTGATCCCGATCTGATGAGCCAACTGCTCTTCAATGAGACGTTGCCCCCCTTTCAGTTTTCCATGAAGAATGGACTTCTTTAATGAATCATAGACTTCTTCACGCAAAGATTTCCTTTTGGCAACTCGCATTCCTCCTAATACGTTTTCCACAGTACCCTCCTTTCAACGTAGTAATATTTTGTATACTGTATCCAAAATCATAATCTTTTATATGCTAAGGGTATAAACTTGTCAAGGGCTTTTTGGAGAGAGCTCTAAAAAACTACTTTCCGCTCTCTTGATTACGCAGATTCCAAAAAGATTAAACAGATTTTCTAATTATTTTCCATGCACTCCTTATCTGTGTAATCTTTCATAATCGGTGTAATTAGAGATTTCTTGGCTTTTTCAGAAATCTCTTGTTTGGACGGCGGTGAGTGAAGAGGATGGAGATCATGACGAGAAGAAAAAATATGGAGATCAAATGGAACCTCTCTTTCTCCTCCATCGGAGAATGGATTCGGAAGGAATCCTCTTATTCAGGATATAACCAGGAAGATCAACCAATTGTTTGGATTGGTCAATAATGGCGGTATCACTGGTCGCGACAATACCTGGAAATCCAATTATGATCTTTTCCGGAACCTTCACTGCTCTGGCGTCACCTAAAAGATTCTCCTTTTTCAAAAGGGCCCTCACCTCCTGTGCCAGTTTTCCACTATTACTGATCGGAGCATCAAAGAGGAAGAGAGTTTGACGGGGCTTCACTCTCTTGAGGACGTCCAGAATCAATTGAAGTGCCTCTTCCGTCCTCTCTGTTTTCTTAAAGTTTCCGGAGAGACCGGAAATATCTCTGATGAAGCCATCATCTCCGAGGATAAGAGGTCTCCCTGAGAGACCGGCTTCGATTGTAATGATCACGTTATACCCATCGATCACAAAGTCTTTATTTCGAATCCTCTCGATTGAAATCTTTCTTTTACGCCTCGACTCCGAATCGGCATCCGAAAAGATTCCTCGATGGAGAAGGTGACGCTGATCAGAAAACAGTTGATACCGATTTCCGACAAGTTCCAATGCAGCCTTCCTCGGATACCCCCGGTTGAGAAGGTAACGAAAGTCCTCTGCGGCTTTTTGAAGATCTTTGAATTTCAACATCTCATCTCCAGTCGGTTAGCCCCCTCACCCTTCCCGTTCGGCTGAGCTCACGACGAAGCCCTCTCCCCAGTGGGGAGAGGGACGGGGTGAGGGGAATATATGGGACATTATATCTTAAATTTTCATAAAGATAGTTTAAAAATTATGCTATGATTCCTATAGAAGCATCAAGGAGGAATCTATGACAAATAGAACTTTCAAATCTTTCCCGCAACGGAATCGGCCAGTAACGGTGGCTCCCCATGGCCTTGTAGCCTCGCCTCATTATCTGGCCTCGCAGGCAGGTGTAGACATTCTGAAAAAAGGTGGTTCCGCTGTCGATGCAGCCATAGCCACCAATGCTGTTCTCAACGTGGTCTATCCGCACATGTGCGGGATCGGCGGAGACGCCTTCTGGTTGATTTATGATGTGGAGAAAAAGGACTTAGCTTTTCTCAATGCAAGTGGCCGATCCCCTTATGGAGCTAACATTGATTACTTTAAAAAAGCCGGAATAAACTCCATTCCTCTCCGGGGTCTTCTCTCAGTCACTGTCCCTGGCGCTGTGGACGGCTGGTTCGAAGCTCACGGTCGATATGGGAAATTATCTATGCCCCACCTTCTTGCGCCAGCTATCGGTTATGCGAGAGAGGGATATCCCGTCACTCATATATTCAGTTCTAAGATCCATGAAGCTGCTCCAGATCTATCACGATTCCCTGCTTCCAAAAGCCTCTTTCTGCCTGGCGGGAAAGCCCCCAAGCCTGGCGAGTTGTTGACAAACAAAGGACTGGCCAATTCCCTCGAAAAGATCGCCCATGAAGGAAGGGATGTGTTCTACAAAGGTGAGATTGCCCGGAAAATCGTCAAATTCTCTGAAGAGAACGGAGGACTGTTGAGCGAAAAAGATTTTTATGATACGAAGTCAACCTGGGGAAAGCCAATATCGACCACCTACAGGGACTATACCGTTTTTGAAACAGCCCCGAATTCTCAGGGCTTAGCTGCCCTGATGATCTTGAACCTTTTGGAAGAATATGATCTATCCTCGCTTGTCTATCAATCACCCGACCATCTCCATCTGATGATCGAGGCCAAGAAAGTGGCCTTTGCTGACCGTAACCGCTATGTTTCGGACCCGGATTTGGTCAAGATTCCTGTAGATGAGCTTCTCTCTAAAGAATATGCGGCCCGACGCCGTTCCCTCATTCGCCAAGACAAGGCAGCGGATGTCACAGCCATTTTGCCGGGAAGCTTTGGGAGGGATACGATCTACCTCTGTGTCGTTGATGAGTTAGGCAACGCAGTCTCTTTGATCCAATCGCTTTACTTCTCCTTTGGCTCGGCTGTGGTTGCAGGGGATACAGGGATCGTCCTGCAAAACCGAGGAGCTTACTTTTCCTTAGACCCGGCTCATGTAAACTGCCTGCAGCCGCACAAGAGAACCTTCCACACCCTGATGGCCTCTATAACTTTCAAAGAGGGGAAGCCCTATATGATCTTTGGCACCAGCGGGGCCGATGGCCAACCCCAGACACATGTCCAGGTGATGACAAGCGTCTTCGACTTCGGACTGGATATTCAATCTGCCATTGAGGCGCCTCGGTGGCTCTCAGGCCGCCGCTTGGTTAACCAACCAGAAGGCCATCTCACCCTGGAAGGAAGATTTTCTGTTGAGGTGATTGAAGAATTAAGAAAGCGTGGACATCAATTGAACATTGTGGAAGACTGGTCATCGGACATGGGCTGCGCCCACGGCATCATCATCCACCCTGAAAATGGATTGCGCATGGGTGGTTCCGACCCTCGTTCTGACGGTGCGGCAATAGGGTATTGAAATAGATTACCTAAAAAATAAAAGTCTCAGGTATTAGGGTAAGGGTAAGGATGCCGGTTTTGTTAATAGGTTAGGTCAGATGGCTTTAAACACCAGACCATAACCTTCGCCCTTTGACCAAACTGGCCCTGAACCTAATATGGTACAGGGCTGGCTTCCTAACCTTAACCCTAACCAAAATATTATTTTCATGGTTCGAGGGTGCCCCCAGGGCATAAGCCATTATGTAAGTAAAATTTTCCTTCTGTTTAACCCTCTTTAAGGGCTATTCTTTCTTGTTTCCTCCTCTGGTATATGGCTATACCTACGGATACAACAGAAAGTATAAGGAAAAACAATGAAACGGGTCGTGTTATAAAAAGTGTCAAATCGGAGTTTGTCATAATCGCCCTTATCAGGTTTGTTTCAATCAATGGGCCCAGGATAACTCCCAGGATGATCGGGGCTAAGGGGAATCCGAATTTAATCATCAAATAGCCCAGGATTCCGAAGAAATAAAGGGTCCAGACATCAGCAATGATGTTATTGAGGGCGAAAGAGCCAACGGCACAGAGTATTAACACAATAGGGAAGAGAATATGGCCTGGCACATCGACTATTTTAAGAAAAAGTCTCTGACCTGCCCATTCCATTCCAACCGCGATGAAAGTGCTCAAAAAATAGGCCAAAAAGATCCCATATGCTACTACTGGGTAGTTACCAATGAAAAGAGGGCCAGGTTGAATTCCATGAATGATGAGAGCACCCAACATAACTGCTGTGACAGCATCTCCAGGAATACCGAAAGCCATCATGGTGATCAGCGATCCTCCCACATTGGCATTATTTGAGGATTCAGAGGCTATTATTCCATCAGCAATGCCTGTGCCAAACTTCTCTGGGTGTCTCGACATCTTTTTGGCTTGGTCATAAGCTAAAATATTGGCTGCGCTCCCCCCCACGGCTGGCAGAATCCCGATAATAAGTCCAACCAGTGAAGAACGGATAAGATTCACTGGTTGCCAGAGAATCTCTTTTAAGACCCTTAAATGGGAGATCTTCAGGTTATATGTTATCTCCTGATGCGATTTCTCTACGCTCTTGCCTATCCTCTCGGCATCCGTCATGACCTGAGAGAAAGCATAGACTCCGATCAGAACAGGTAAAAATGGAAACCCACTTTTTAATAATTCTGTGTCGAAAGTAAAACGCGGGACTCCCATGATGGGGTCAGTTCCCACACTCGCCACAAGCAATCCAAATACTCCTGAGATAAGTCCTTTAATAAAAGACTTTTCGGTGAGACTCGGAACAATGCTCAAGGTAAAAAAGAAAAGGGAGAAGTACTCCCAGGGGCCGAAACTGACAGCTATTTCTGCCAGAGTCACAGCTCCAAAGACTAGGAAGAATCCACCTATCAAGCTCCCCAACATGGAGGCATAAATCCCAAGCCAAACTGCCCTTCCAGGCTCCCCTTTTCTTGTCATAGGGAATCCATCGAAGGTGGTGGCAACGGCTGATGGTGTCCCAGGAATACCAATAAGACAAGCCGATATAAGACCTCCTGATGATCCACCCACATAAACCCCTACCATTGTTGCAAGGCCTTGTAATGGAGTCATACCGAAGGTAAAAGGGAGGACAAGGATAACGGTCATCGTGATGGTAATCCCTGGTATCGCCCCTCCTACGATTCCAGCTGCAGTACCTACGCAAAGGGATATAAAGACAGCGGGGTCAAGCACACTTCCGATAGCCCCAATTAGCTGCTGTATCATTATTGAATTGCCCCCATCTTGTTAAAATAGGCGTCCTTTTGGAAAGACAACCATTAGATATTTTTCAAAAATAAGGTAAATACATACAGTAGTAACGATCGATATTACGAAAAATAAAGATAACTGTTTAAGTTCCTTGTAGCCAAGAAGCCCCTGCAGAATGACCAGCACTATGGCAGTTGTGGAATAAAAGCCGATAATGGGAATCAATAAGATGTAGAGGCCGAAAACAACGAACCCCCAGATTATTTTCTTGTATTTAATTAACCATCCTTCATCTTTAAGAGCTTTTTTCTTATCCTCTTTCCTTTCTCCTGAAGGTTTTTGTTTGGAGATATCGAAGATGAAAAGAATCATTCCCATGATGAGTAACAAGGCGAGCAAAATCCGCGGATAAAAGGCTGGGCCAAGAGGGACGATGGGAGGAGTAGAAATACCCATTGTGTTGAATAACAGTAGTATACTCATAACCACGATGATTAACCCTATCACCGCATCTCTTCCCATAATTAGCCCCCCGGGTCATTTATCCCGGCGCAAGATAAATGCGCCATCCTTTGGCCGGGATGTCGCCCCACACGAGTGTTAGATACGCATCAATACCTTTCTCATGGGGCTCCATCCGAGACCACTATTTTTTTCTTTTGAAACCCAAAATATTCGCGATCTCTGCATTAATAGAATCATTCTTCTTGAGGAAATCTGTGTAACCTTTCCGATCAAGGAATAAAATATCGGTTCCAAACTTTTCCATCTCCTTTTTAAAGCCTGGATCTTTGGCAGCCTTTGTAAAGGCGTCTTCAAGCTTCACCAGGATATCCTCAGGTGTCCCTTTCAGTGCTAATACGCCCCTATTGACGGCATAAACGATGTTTATACCCAATTCCTTCAATGTAGGAACATCTGGAAGCTCAGGACTTCTTTTTTCAGTAGCGATAGCCAGGAGTTTCAGTTTCCCAGCCTTTAACAGTTCTTTTCCACCAGGGATATTTGTCTCACCAAGGTCTATATGCCCGCCTAAAAGGGCAGTCATCCTGGGAGCTGTACCCTCATAGCTCACATACCTCCATTTTATATCAGTATCTTTTTCTATTAGGGCAGGGAAGAAATGGCTGGTTGAACCAAGTGTCGCTCCAAATGTAATTTGGCCGGGTCTCTTTTTCGCATCTTCAAGCAATTCCTTCATCGAATTCCATTTTGCCTTGGAATGGGTGGCCACAACAGACGGCGTTGATGTTACAAGGGCAATTGGCTCGAAATCCCAGTGATTAATGTCTGATATGCCAACATAATAGGTGGTGTGGATGGAGTCGTGAACAGATAAGATAGTGTACCCATCAGGAGTAGAATTCTTTGCCTCCCTTGCACCCACTGTACCTGAGGCTCCTGTAATATTGACTATTATTAAGGGCTTCCCCAAAATCTTCTCGGCATGGCTCGCCATGATCCGTACGATTGCATCGGTATCGCCCCCGGCAGCCCATGGTACTATGAATTTCACTGGCTTTTCTGGATAAACAGCTTCCCCAGCTTGTGGAAAAAACAAAATTCCAAACAAAGTCCCCGCCAAAATTAATGAGATAAAAATTTTTCTTGAAGATTTCATGGCTCTTTCCTCCTTATGAGAGATATTCTTTTCAATAGTAAACCGAAATATTTAAAAATATCAAGCTGAAATTGGGCTAAACATTCATTGACATTTGAAATAAATATTGTATTAAATAAAAGGAAGCAATAAAGAATTGGATTGTAGATTTAGTAGAGAAAGGAGGAATCGAGATGGGAGCGGAAGAGATTAAGGTTTACTCGACACCGACTTGACCCTATTGCAAGATGGCGAAAGAGTTTCTTTCGCAAAAAGGGTACAAATTTACTGAATACGATGTGACAAAAGATCGGGCGACATTAGATGAGATGGTTAAAATATCTGGTGCACGCAGTGTCCCAGTGATCGCCGCATGTAGCGAAGTGATGGTCGGATTCGATCGGACACGTCTTGAGCAGATGCTAAGTTGTATCAAACAAAGAACAGAAGTGTAGGTTGAGGCTTAGGTTGAGGTTGAGATATTAGCCATTCGTCTTAGCCTTAACCTTGGTCTTAGTCTTAACCTTAACCTTAACCTTAACCTTAACCTTTATTTCTCCACTCGCTTTTTCAAGAACTGTCCGGTATATGACTGCTTCGAGGCTATGATCTTTTCAAGATCGCCTTCTACGACGATCCTCCCCCCTTCCTCGCCTCCTTCTGGGCCCAAATCAACGATGTAGTCTGCGCATCGAATGAGGTCCAGGTTGTGTTCGATCACAATAAGTGAATGGTCTTGAACGAGGAGTTTGTGAAAGGTCATTAAAAGAAGCTCGACATCGGCCATGTGGAGACCGGTCGTGGGTTCATCGAAGATAAAGAGGTTCCTTCCCTCCCGGGTTTGGCCGATGTGCTGGGCCAGTTTCAGACGCTGGGATTCTCCACCGCTCAAGGTATTGGTGGACTGGCCGAGCGTGAGATAACCCAAACCCACATCTTTCAAGATTTGGAGTTTTGAGAGGATCCGATCACGGCCCTTAAAGAATTCGAGGGCTTCATCTACCGTCGTATTTAATACATCGGAAATATTTTTATCATGGTATCGAACCTTAAGGATCTCTGGTCGAAATCTCTTCCCTTCGCACGCTTCGCAGGTAATGATCACATCCTCTAAAAATTGCATGTCCAGTACCTGGAGTCCTGCTCCTTGACAGGCTTCGCACCGGCCCCCTTCTGTGTTAAAAGAGAAGTGGCGTGGTTTGAGCCTATTTCTCTTGGCTTCTCGGGTGAGGGCGAAGAGATCCCGAATCTCGCCGAAGACCTTGATATAGGTAGCCGCGTTTGATCGTAGACTCTTTCCAATCGGGGATTGGTCAACTAAGATAAGGTCGTCGATCTGTTCCAGACCCTCGATCGAATCAAAAGCCCCTTTTTCGAATTCTGAGTTTCCATTGCCCCGTTCGGCGGCGCCAAGTCCCGCCTTTGAAGGCGGGAGAAAGAAGCGTCGCTCAGGGGCAACCCTGAGCCCCTCGGCCTGAGCTCGGGTCGAAGGCAAGCCTCGCCCCTCATGTCGGGGAGTCGAAGGGTTGCCTTTTGCTCCGGCATAGAGAATATTGTGAACCAAAGTTGTCTTTCCCGCTCCGGAGACGCCTGTAATACAGACCATCACACCCAAAGGGATTCTAACATCGATTCCTTTAAGATTGTGTTCCCGGGCCTTGTGGATGGTAATCCATCCCTTCGGCTTTCTGGGAGGCCATTTTGAAATATGAGTCCCATCCCTAAGATATCGGGCCGTGATGGAATCCTGGCTCTCCAGTAAAGATTCCATCCCTCCTTGAAAGACAATGGAGCCTCCCTCCCTTCCAGCGCCAGGACCGAGATCGATGATCGTATCGGCGGCTCTGATCATATCAGGGTCGTGCTCCACTACAACGACCGTATTCCCCCTTTTCCGTAACTGCTGGAGTGCTTGGAGGAGACGATGAGTATCCCGTGCATGGAGGCCGATGCTTGGCTCATCCAATACATAGAGGGTCTCCGTCAAGGCAGACCCTAAGGCCCTCGCCAAGGTAATCCGTTGATATTCTCCACTGGAGAGGGTTCGGGTTTGACGAGAGAGTGTGAGATATCCCAAACCCACATCGATCATAAATCCGATCCGATCATTAATCTCTTTAAGGAGACGCTCGCCCACTCTCTTTTGGAAATCTTTAACAGGCAAGTTCTTGAAGAAGATTTGGAGTTCAGAAATGTTCATCTCGCAGAGCTGAGCGATGTGTTTTCCTGCCAAATGGACATTGAGGGTCTCTTCTTTTAGTCGCGTATTGTGGCAAGTGGGGCAGGGGGTATAGGCTCGATATTTACTGAGAAAGACCCGATAATGGACTTTATATCGCTTCCCCTCCATCCAATCGAAGAACCCTTTCAGGCCAATAAATTCCCCTTTTCCATTAAGAAGGATATCTTTTTGATCGGGAAGAAGTTTCGCAAAAGGTTTTTGAGTTGGAATTCGATATCGGCGGCAGGCGTCATAGAGATGCTCGTAGAGATCTTCGTAGCCGGGTGTGTTCCAGGGAGCGAAAGGCCTCTGCTTCAATGTCTTTGTCGGATCCGGGATGACCTTCTGCCAATCGATTCCAATGACCCTGCCGAAACCCTGACAGTTAGGGCACGCACCGATAGGGCTATTGAATGAGAAGAGTAGGGGTTCTGGTTCTGAGAAGGTCCTTCCGCATCGATTGCAAGAGAAGGTATGATTGAAGGTTATTTTCCCTCCATCTTCTCCGATCACTTCTACCTTTCCATTTCCTAACTGAAACCCACTCTGAATCGCTTCAGCCATTCTCGATCTGTTTTTCTCATCGGGGATGACCCGATCGATGAGGAGGAAGAGGTGGCTTCGGTTCTGGAGGTTAGACGAAGGAAGTGTGGTGAGATCGAGGATTTCCCCTTCCTCCCAAATTCGGTAATATCCGTTTTTAATGAGGTCTTTCACCTTCAAATCGATCTCTTCAACCTCACCCATTGAAACCCGTGTAAGAATCAAAATCTTTTTACCTTGGTGCTCTCCCAATATCTGTTCCACGACACCCTCGATCGTGTCTCCAGAGACCTTGATATGGCATTGGGGGCAAAAAACCTCCCCAATCTTGGCAAAGAGGAGCCTCAGATAGTCGTAAATTTCTGAGGCTGTTCCAACAGTGGAGCGAGCATTCTTCACTGTATTTCTCTGTTCAATGGCGATGGCAGGAGGAATCCCATGAATGGCCTCTACATCAGGCCGATCCATCTTCTCCAAGAAATGACGGGCATAAGTGGAAAGGGATTCGATGTAGCGCCTCTGGCCCTCAGCGAAGAGGGTGTCGAAGGCCAGAGTTGATTTGCCTGAGCCAGAGACGCCAGTGATGGTGGTAATCTTTCCCCTTGGGATTTTACAGTGAATGTTTTTCAGATTGTGGGATTTGGCCCCGACAATTTCGATAAATTTTTCCATCGGATCAATTATAACACAAATAAACTAATCGGCCGTTAGGGGTTTGATATCTCGAATATTGGAAGTCGAAAATCCCCCTCCATCCCCCTTTAGAAAAGGGGGAATTATTACCCCTCCCTTTGGTAAAGGGAGGTTGGGTAGGATTTCATCTTTCAAATTTTCATTTGGCAAATCATCCATTTCCATAATATACTCTATTAGTCTATTTGGTTTCTTTGGTTTGTTTAGTTCCTTTGGTTAACGAAATAGACCAGATAAACCAGAGAGACCAGATGAACAGGAGTTTCGATGGCACTTGCAATCAAGGCAGAGGGAATATTTAAGACCTTCCGATCGGGCTGGAGGGGTAAGAGACAGAAGGAAGCTCTTAAAGGGATTAACCTCCAAATCGAAGAAAGGGAGATCTTTGGCATCCTGGGTCCCAATGGTGCAGGGAAGACCACTCTTCTGTCGATTCTCTGCACATTACTCCTTCCTGATCGTGGCAATGTTCATATTTTGGGCATGGATGGCCTCCACGACGGACATCAAATCAGGAAGAGAGTGAACGTGGTAAGTGGAAATGCCAACTTCCTCTGGAGCCTGACCGTTCGGGAAAACCTTCACTACTACGGCATGCTCTATGGACTGATAGGGAAAGAGCGTAAGGAAAAGGTTGAAACATTGATCGACCTTTTCAACCTGAAAGAATATCGAAATATCCCCTTTGACGAACTCTCCACTGGCATGAAGCAGCGACTCTCCCTTGCGAAATCCCTTATTAACGATCCAGAGGTTCTCTTCCTGGATGAGCCCACGGTGGGCCTCGATCCGGATATCTCCATCCGAATTCGGGAAGAGATTCTCTCGATTCATAAGGAAAGGGGAATGACCGTCCTCCTCACCACCCATAATATGAGGGAGGCGGAATACCTTTGTGGTCGCATTGCTTTTCTCAAAGAAGGGGAGATCTTAGCTACGGGAAGTGCCGAGGCTTTAAAGCGAATGGTACGGATAGGAGATCTGGTCAGGATTGAATTTGAAGGGAAGATATCAGAGGACCAACTGCTCCGCACAGAGGGTGTGATCAATTATTCAATTTCCGGTAATCTCTGCGAGGTCGTTGTGGACGAAGGGGAGAAGAGATTGGGACCCTTGGTGGTGAAGCTCTCTCAAGATGGCACGAAGATTAAGAGGGTCACTTTGGGACAAACAGATTTGGAGGATGTCTTTATTGAATTTGCAAAGAGAACTAATGAGGATGAAAATCGATAGCCATTTCCTCCAGAGAATTGAAGGACGCAAATACAATACCAATAAGAATCACGAGTTAGTGACTCGGAGAACAAACCTTACAGTTGCATAAAAGACATTGCCAGTCGAAGAGACCCGACCACGGGAGGCAGGTGGGTGTGCTGGAAGAACTTTATAGTCGATAAGACCCGACCACGGGCGGCACCTTTTATCGTATCGCTACTCCGTTTCCAAACACTTTACAAAGGTCACCTCAGGTGAAATCGCAGGTTCCCCATAAAATATAGAAAAGAACCGCATTATAAAGTTTTGGAAGCACACTCACCTGCCGATTTTATGCAACGATAAGGTAAATATACTGCAAAAATGGCCAGTATGTCGAATATCTCTCGACATACTGGGATCATTTGTGATATAAAGAGTCGTATTTTAGGTGAAGGTCCTGATAGGGCCGATATAAGCAGCATTGACTTTAATATAGGATAAACGTGACCATGATGGAGCAGATTCGACGACAGATCTCCCAGGAGGAATTTGACTATCAAACACTCCTAAACTGTCTCAAGGATTATGAACGACCACGCGATAAGATCAGGGCTTTGCTCAGAAGTGGCGCAATTATTCGGGTAAAAAAGGGACTCTATGTGTTTGGTCCTGATTACAGTAGGGGGCCATTTTCTCGAGAATTACTGGCTAATCTGATCTACGGTCCGTCGTATGTATCACTCGACTATGCACTAAGCTACTACGGTCTGATTCCAGAGCGTGTAGAAACCGTAACATCGGTCACATGTGGTAAGAACCGTACATTTTCAACTCCCGTGGGCCGCTTCACATACTGGTCGATTCCCCTCGATTCCTACCGTGTAGGTATTGATATCATACAGCTTGATGAAAGACGTTCCTTTCTTATGGCAACCCCTGAAAAGGCCTTGGCCGATAAAATTTGTCGTAGCCGGGATTCGGATATCCGGAGGGCTGAAGAATTTGAGGCTTACCTTCTGGAACATCTACGCATCGACCCTGGAGAGTTGCTCAGGCTGAACCCTAAGCGCATTAAGGAAATTGCACAACACTGGCGCTCCCGGAAAATTTTGTTCTTGACCACTTTTCTGCACCGAAACAGAGGGAAACACTAATGAATGAAGCTGTAGCTCGAATGATGTCACGATATAAGTGTCGCCGATTGGAGGATTATGTCAGGGCGCTTCGAGAAATCCTTCAGGAGATCGCCCTTCTTGGTTTATGGAGGAGCAAGTTTTTTGAGAAAGGCGCTTTTTATGGTGGCACCGCTCTCCGTATTCTTTATGGATTAGACCGGTTTTCTGAAGATCTGGATTTTTCGCTCCTTCAACCAAAGTCTGACTTTAACTTATCCAGATATAGTAGAGCCCTTCAAACAGAAATGCAGAGCTTCGGCTTTGAAGTTACTGTGGATAGTAAAGAAAAGCGGACTCCGGGGGCTGTGCAGTCTGCGTTCCTCAAGGCAAACACACTCCAACAGCTTCTTGCCATTGAGGCAGGGAAAGAGATTGTTCGTGGACTCCCGAAAGGTCAGGTGCTTAAGATCAAGGTAGAGGTTGATACAGATCCGCCACCTGGTTTTACCACAGAGGTTAAATATCTTCTTCATCCGATCCCGTTCTCTGTCCGATCCTATGTTCTGCCTGACCTTTTTGCCGGTAAAATGCATGCAATCCTGTGCCGCCGTTGGAAGAACCGGATTAAGGGTCGCGATTGGTATGACTTTGTCTGGTTCGTCTCCAATTATCCTGAGTTGAATCTTTCGCATCTTGAAAAGCGCATGATTCAAACAGGTGACTGGAAACAGAACGAACCTTTGACGGGAGAGCGCTTCAACGAACGGCTTCGCGAGATGATAAAAGCGGTAGATCTAAAGAGAGCCCGGGCAGAAGTCGAGCCTTTTGTGAATAATCCCGATGCCCTGGCAGTATGGTCAAAGGATTTTTTCCTGGATATATCGCGCCGTATTAAATTGGTCTGATAGGAATAGACCTTGTCCTCCTTCCCTTTCATCCTAAAAAACATAGTTTAATGTTTAGACAAAATAAGTGGCAGAATTCACAACGTCCCACAAGGCTTTTCGAATAACCTGGATGGGATGGTTCGGCTTCTCCTATCTTGGACGTTGCCTCCAAAACTCTCGCTTGAGCTCTTCATACACGTTGAAGACGATTGGGCAGACGGAGCAATTCGAGAAGGCTTGATTCATCCTGAACACAAAATCCCTTTTGTGCAAATGTGGATAAGAGCGACAGTCACTAGGCCGATGGTCGTAAACCGTACAGGAATTATCCTGCAAAAAGGGACATGGCAGGTTCCTGAAAACTGAGCCTTCTCTTTCCGGATCATCTGCGAGAAATCGGGAACGAAACTCATTAACGCTCAACTCAAGATGCTTGGCAAGGCGCCTGACATCCGCCGGCTTCAGAACAGGATGGACTGTCTTACAGCAATTGGCGCACTTGGTGCAGTCGATTTCCCGGGATACTTCCCGATAGAGATCATGGACCGTAAGATCAATACTCCGGATAGAGAGATCAGATCCCTTGAGAAAGCAGCGGAATGCCCAGTTGGCCTCTTCGCGTTGTTGCGCGAGTTGTTGAATTCTCTGGATGTCGGTTTCAAGTTTCATATATCTGAGAGCCGAACGCCAGAAGTCACGGGTCGCCAAGAAAAAACAAGGGGGACGTTCGTGCGGGACGGGCCCAGCCGATCTGATATCTTGATCTAACCTCTTCCGATAGCTGCTTCTCGTCCACAATTCTCGTCACACAAAAACCGGTCACCCCAAGGCTCCCGTCAAGCACGCTCTGCACGAACGTCCCTCATGTTTTCGCTTTTTGGGCGATCCGGTCGAGCGACTGGTTAGGCGCGCCTTTCACACAGGTGCTCTCTTTTTTTCGCCCCGCTGTGGCTCCGCTCCCTGCGATGACCTCACCGTCAATAAATAGGCCGCGAGCAGAACCAATAACATAATCATCACTCCCTTCCACGGCGTTGCTGCCTGAGAGGAATAGTGTAAAGCACGGGCACCATAGGTGATAGGGGCGCCGTAGATGAAACCGATGATGGGGATAGCCCAATATGCCCACCTCTGCCTACGCCTGAACGGGATAAGAAAGACAAGACGACATTGGGGACGTTGATGAAATCTATGAATCTTGATCCGCTGACTCCATCTTTTGAATTGCCTTAATGACAGCTGATCCACATACCCCCACGTGTCTCGCTATTTCTGCCATCGGTATTCCTAATTCAT
>Ga0315289_10003622_pt1 | contig 23311 bp, 20 predicted proteins | sample YL17G11_40_MG_FD_203452 | JGI IMG/M metagenome (GOLD analysis project Ga0315289, IMG submission 203452) | Sediment microbial communities from Yellowstone Lake, YNP, Wyoming, USA - YL17G11_40 | ecosystem: Environmental > Aquatic > Freshwater > Lake > Sediment | place: USA: Wyoming | collected...
CAGTGACTACGGCTATAAGTTGTTTAACCGGACTCAATAATCCCTCACCCTGCTCCTTACGATGAACCTCAATCTTAATGGTGCCACTCTGCTTAAATCCTTCGGTCAGGATAAGGTCATAATCCCAGGCAATAAAGCGTGACAGTTCTTGTGGGCTGAAATCGCGCTCCAGCTTCTTCATAAGCGCCAGCTTATCGGGTGAACTAATAGCAACCACATCACTCCCAATTTGGCTAAATCGCCAGGTATCCTTGCCCTGCTTATCAAGCTCAATGTCCTCGCGGGAGTGCTTAATCACTGCCACTTTATATCCCCGCCGTTTAAGTTCGGTAATCAGGCTTTCAAGCAAAGTTGTCTTGCCAGACTCTGATTTTCCCACAACAGAAATAATCGGGCGCATTCTCTGCTCCTTAGTTACCTAAGTATTTCCTCCTCGCTCCAATCTAGCATCATCACCTGAACCACATCTCCTGCCTTTACCTCTGGCTTATCCTCAGGAACTATTACCAGTCCATTAGCTAAGGCCATAGAGGTTAGAATTCCAGAACCCTGAGGGCCGGTTAGTTGAGCAAAGTACTGGTTGCCGCGCTTTTCAACTACAGCACGGGCAAAAATACGGCGTCCATCCTCATTTATGATAGTGTCATTAATTATTGCCTCTACCGTGGGCTTGGTCAGATTTTTCTTGCCCATCATCTTGAGGATAGCCGGGCGAACAAATAGCTCAAAGGTAACCATGGCGCTAACTGGATTGCCCGGTAAGCCAAGGTAGGGTATGTTTCTCTCACTTGCCTTATTTAACCCTTTGACCATACCAAAGGCGAGAGGTTTCCCTGGCTTCAGCCGCACTTTCCAGAAGACAATTTCACCCCCTTTGAGCAGAACATCCTTTACTATATCATAATCGCCAAGAGAGACCCCGCCGGTAGTTATAAGCAAATCGGCATCAAGCCCTTGCTGGAGCTTAGCCACCAGCGAGTCGGCACTATCTGAGGCTATCCCCAGTATTCTGGGAATACCGCCGTAGCGCAAAACGAGCGCAGCTATGCTATAAGTGTTGCTGTTGTATATTTTACTTTCAGGCAGTGGTTGATTTATATCAACTATTTCGTCTCCAGTGGCTAAGATAGCCACCACCGGGCGGCGGATAACCTTAATTTTACTGCGACCGAGTGAAGCCAAAATGCCAATTTCTGAAGGTCTGAGTACCATGTTTTTGCTCAATATTAATGAACCCTTGGTAATATCTTCACCTGCCCGCCGGATATCCAAGCCTGCCTTTACTTCACGCAAAACACCTACTTCAGCAGACTTCTTGTTTTGAGCTTCATCTGTGTCCTCAAATCTCACTACCGAGTCAGCACCCTTGGGAATGGGTGCCCCTGTCATAATGCGGGCAGCTGTGCCCGGTGCTACCTCATATCGAGAAATAGTGCCGGGCATGACGGTATCAATAACCCGTAGAAATCGGGGAGACTGCGGGCTAGCCCCGATGGTATCTCTTGCCCGAACTGCATAGCCATCCATAGCTGAGTTGTCCAATGGCGGGATATTAATAGTGGAATATATATCCTCAGCCAGAACTTGCCCCAGACAGCCCAGAATAGGCTTCTCTTCTTCTTCCAGAACATCTACATGGCTAAGGATTTGCGCTAGAGCCTGTTCAACGTTTAACATCACTCATTTCTCCCTTTTCCAGTTCCCTTGCTTTTTCTAAATCAGCTTCAGTATTAATATTGAAAAGACTCAGGTGCTCGGGGTCAAACATATTAATCTCCTCAGCTTCCACATATCTTACTCTAACCAGGGTAAGAACATCGCTAACCTTCAGATTGCCTTGCTTAATTAGCTGCTCTATGGAGGTTAGGCAGCTCTTGGAGTAGACTGCATGAAGCGGTTCGACCATATTGCCTAGTCGGGGGACTACTGCGTCAGAGCCGGGCGAAAGTTGTATCATGTAGCGCAGCAGGGCTTGGTTCAAAAAGGGCATGTCACAAGAGACGATAAGGTTATAGAATGAATTTGAAGCGACCAATCCTGTATAAATGCCACCCAAAGCGCCTTTACCAGGATAAATATCGGTGGTTATCCTCAACTCTGGGTAGCCTGTAAGCTGAGGGAAAGATTGTCCGCTAGCGGTAACTATAATAATGTCACTTTTAAGAGGACTTATACTGTTTATTACCCGCTCTAGCAAACTCCGATTGCCAACAGATTCTAAAACCTTATTACGCCCCAAACGTAAGCCCTTGCCACCGGCAAGAACAATGCAACTTATATCCAAGGCAATTTTGTTAATTCCTACTCCTCACCCCCTATACTATTTTACCACCCTCGTCAACACCTGCCTATAGTGCTGATTTTAGAACTATAATCTGGGTGCTTGCTGGAAGTTTCCCCTGCTTAAACTCCACCTCGCTGGTATCGAGCCGGCTTACATTTCTCTTCCCTTGAAGGAATTCATCCACACTAGCTATTTCATAGAAGCTCCATTTATTGTTCCAGTGCATAGGCATAATCACCTTAGGCTTTAGCTGGTTATAAACCTGGGTGGCAATCTTGCCATCAATAGTATAATAGCCACCTACCGGGACAAGTAGTATATCTATCGTGCCTATCTCCGCAACCTGCTTGTCACTGAGCATGTGACCAAGGTCGCCAAGGTGACAGACCTTTATGCCATCCACCTCAAAACAGAAAATGGTGTTCTCGCCCCTCTTTTTCCCGCCAGCCTCATCATGGTAGCTAGGGATTCCCTTTATCACTATCCCTTTAATCTCCATCCTAACTGCCCCTTTAACTACCTTGGGGTTACCTCGAACCGCAGCCACATTGTTATGGTCAAAATGGTTGTGGCTCACGGTAACGATGTCGGCAGACTCATTTATTTTGCCGTAACTAAATTCGCCCCCGGCTGTAAAAGGGTCGGTTATTAGCTTCGTTCCGGTATCTGAGGTAATCATAAAGGATGCGTGTCCTAAGTATTTAATTTTCATTGTCTTTCTCCTTTATTTAGCTAGAGAAAGAACAAGGTTGACCAAGGTGCGTACCGGCACGCCGGTAGCCCCTTTAACCAGGTAACCTTGCTCCTTTTCGCTTATTTCCTTACCAGCAATATCCAGATGAACCCAGGGGGTGTCGCCAACGAATTCAGCCAGAAACTGAGCGCCGGTGATAGCCCCTCCCCATTTACCCCCCACGTTCTTAATATCGGCTACATCGCTCTTGATTTGCTCCCTATATAGCTCATGCATTGGCATCTGCCATATCAACTCACCAGCTTCAGCACCAGCCGTAATCACTTTATCCATTAAGCCCTGATTATTACTAAAAGCACCACTATATATATCACCCAGTGCTACCCTGCAGGCTCCAGTCAGGGTAGCCACATCAATCATAAATTTGACACCAAGCTTCTTAGCATAGCTTAAAGCATCAGCTAAAATAAGTCGTCCCTCAGCATCTGTGGAGATAATTTCAATTGTCTTACCATTCATTGCAGTTAGAATATCACCCGGCTTCAGGGCTTTACCGCTAGGTAGGTTTTCTGTGGCTGGGATAACAGCCATAACATTAACCCTGGGCTTAAGCTGAGCAATAGCACTTATCGCTGCCATCACTGCGGCACCCCCAGCCATATCTCCCTTCATCTCACCCATCCCCTCTGACGGCTTTATAGAAATCCCCCCAGAATCAAAGGTTATCCCTTTACCTACTAGTGCCACATCTGTTTCAGCAGAGTCCTTCCCCTTATAATGGAGAACGATGAATTTTGGTGGTTGCTGACTCCCTTGAGCCACACCCAAAAGCCCCCCCATGCCTAACTCCTGCATCTGCTCCTGCTCAAGAACACTAACTTCAAGTCCATAGGTCTCAGCCAGCTTGGTTGCCATCTCAGCCATGTGTTTGGGTGTCATAAAGTTGGCTGACTCATTGACCATATCCCGGGCTAGGTTAGTTGCTTCAGCCAGAATCTTGCCCTTATTGCTGCCCTGGACTAGAAGTGGAAGCTCAGCTTTGTCACTGCCTACTAGTATGAGCTGCTTAATCTCACCATATTCAGCCTCCTTGGTTATGTGCTTCCGAAACGAATAAACACCAAGCAGAGCACCCTCAGTTACTGCTTGGGCAGCAGACTCCAGACTTATACCGGCTATTCCAGCGCCATGAGCAATGGTGGCAATATGATCTATGCTCTTCTGCTGTAGCCGCCGGCAGGTCTCAGCCACTGCTCCACGAACCTTGTCTTGATTTAATTCCTCCCTTTTACCCAAGCCGACAACTACCACCCGAGCTGCTGGAAGCTGACCAAGGCTATGGACAATTGTAACCTCGTTAAGTTTGCCCTTAATCTCGCCCTGGCTAATAAGCTGGGAGATAGCTCCGCCCAGAACCTTGTCTATAGTAGCGAGCTTCTCTTCGGGGTGCTTCATCCCCTCAAAGAAGTTTACTACGATAGCACCAGCTTCAATTTTGGTAATATCACCAATGGCTGCTTTAATTTCCATCACGAACTTCCTTTCACCTATAATAATCTAACGGTTTGCTTCTCTCACGATTTTGTCCAGGGCAGGGGTAATATCCCTGGAAGTATCCACTTTATAGTGATTGTGGCAGATTTTCTGAACTCTGGGCGTCATTTTCTGGTATACTTCCCAGTCTGCATCTGAATTACCCTCTGGGTTTTCTAGCCTTGCCTTAAGCCGTTCACGTACTACTTCGGGTGGAGCCTCAACACGCACTAGGATTAGCTTAACATCTAAACGGTCAGCAATATTGTAAAGTCGCTCACGATAATTCTCTGATAGATTGGTTGCATCCAGAATGACGGGAATTCCCCGTTTAAGTAGCTTTTCAATGATGTTGTGGCAAGCCTGGAAGAGGCGCGAACTTTCCTCTTTACTGTAATTCGGCAATGGGAAAAGAGCTTTACGCAGAGCGTCACTTTCCAGGATAACAAAGGGCAGCTTTTCCGCTAGCTTGCTACAGAAGTAAGACTTTCCTGTTCCCGGTAAGCCACTTACAGCAATAAATGTAGGCTTTACTACTGGCTCAGGAAGCTCACCCAGGCTCTCAGCTAGTCGCTGCACATCGGGGGCAAGCTGAGTATCTTCCACATCCTTAATTATAGAATATCTCCTGCCACTACGCTAGATAGTGGTGAATTCATTTTTTAGTCTGGCGCAAATAGGGGTTGTCAGTCGACCTCTGCCTTGCTAAACAGGTAAGCCCCTATGGAAACCGTGATAATGCTGGTTACGACCAAAGCAACGAAATCCACAAGGAGCGGCATTGCTGATACCCCTGTTAAAGAGCCGCGTAGACCGTCAACGCCATAGGTTAGAGGGTCAATGTAAGCCGCGTAGCGTAACCAATCTGGGAAGACATCCAGAGGGAATAAGGCGCCGGAGAGGAGGAAGACTGGGAAGACAAGGAAATTCCATATAAGCTGAAAACCATGAAAATCCCTCATCTTGGAGGCGAATGCAACCCCCAACCCGTTAAATGTAAGGCCGATCAAAGTCATAAAAGCGATTGAGGCTAGAAAGCCAAGGGAAAATCCGGCTACGCTGAATTGTGAATGGATTCCCGTTAGCTTAAGCCCCAGTGGGAGAGCAAGAACTAATATTAGTACTCCCTGGACAAGTGCTGTAGTTATTCCTCCTGCTGTCTTTCCTAGCACGATTACGGATCTTCTAACCGGGGCCACCATTATTTCTTTCAGGAAGCCAAACTCCTTGTCCCACAAAAGGTTCATCCCTGCTCCCATTGAGGCAAAGAGCATTATCATGCCGACAATGCCAGGAGCCAGAAAACTTATGTAGCCACCTGCTGAGGCATTAGACAGGCGAATGGGTGCCATCCCGAGAAAGATGAGGAAGAATAACGGCGTTGCGATAGAACCAATCAGCCTGCTTTTAAGGCGGAGAAACCTCTTTAGTTCCCTTAACCAGAGGGTGTAAATCTGATAAAATTCCACTACCTTATCGTCTCCTCCTGACTGCTCTCATCATTCGCTTAAGATGCTCTTTGGCGTCACCTTCGTCTTCTCTTATCTTCTTTCCGGTAAACTTTAAGAAGACATCCTCCAAGTTTGGCTCATGCAAGTTTATCGACTTTATGGTTATTCCTGCTTCGTGAGCTGCGACCACGATCTCGGGAATCCTTGTCTTTCCATCTTTCACTCCCAAATTCATGACTCCACCTTCCTCTCGCAGCCACTCTACCCAACCAAAATTCTGTAGTAAATTTCCAAGTCCCCGGTCACGGTCGACTTCGATAGATATGGCATCAGTGCCAACCAGCCCCTTTAGGTTTTGCGGAGTATCCAGAGCGATTATCCTCCCCTTATCTATTATAGCTATCCTACTGCAAAGATAATCAGCCTCCTCCATGTAATGGGTCATTAAGAGAACTGTCACGCCTTCCTTTTGGTTCAGTGTCTTTATATAGTCCCAGATATGTCTCCTCGTTTGGACATCTAACCCTAGAGTTGGTTCATCCAGAAATAGAACTTTAGGGTGGTGCATAAGGCCTCTGGCGATTTCCAGTCTGCGTTGCATCCCGCCAGAATAGGTCTCAAGCAGGATGTCAGCTTTTTCTGTTAAATCGACTAAGTCCAATACTTCAGTTATTCTCTGTTCCCTCAGTTCCTTTTTCATACCGTACATCCTGCCATGGAAATCGAGGTTTTCTCTCCCGGTTAGCTTGTCATCTATACTTGGGTCCTGGAAAACAAAGCCGATGCACCTTCTTACCTCATCCTGTTTTAAGGTGACATCGTTTCCCCATACCTCGGCATAGCCTGAAGTCGGCCTGAGTAAAGTGGAAAGCATCTTGGCAAGAGTTGTTTTTCCTGCTCCGTTTGGTCCGAGCAGACCAAATAGCTCACCCTGGTCTATCTCAAGGCTCACCCGGTCTACGGCAACTAGATTGCCAAAGCATCTGGTTAAATCCCTAGTCTTAATTGCCTTCATGGCTAAGGTTCTCTCTCTCCGAATATCTTGGTGCCTATCCTCACTATATTGGCTCCTTCCTCTAGGGCAATTTGGTAGGAGTTAGTCATTCCCATTGAAAGATACTTCATCTCTACATTAGGTAAATTAAGCTTTTTAATCTGTTCAAATATTTTTCTCGTTTCCACAAAATAAGGTCTTGAATCCTCGGGGTTTCCAAAGCGAGGTCCCATGGTCATCAGCCCCATCACCTTTATGTTTTGGAGACTTGAAATCTCTTTTATTAATTTTTCGGCATTTTCCGGTAGAACACCCGATTTTTGTTCTTCCCTGCCGCTATTTATCTCTATTAAAACCGGCATTATTTTGCTGATTTGAGCGCATCTTTTATCAAGCTCCTTGGCTATTTCATCAGAATCAACAGTTTCTACCATATCAAATATCTTAACTGCCTTTTTCACTTTATTCTTCTGGAGGTGCCCGATAAAGTGCCATTTAGCTTTATTTCCTACTACTTCATATGCCCCTTCTGCTTCCTGGACATAATTTTCCCCGATAATCTTCACCCCAGATTCGACTACCTCCATAATTTCTTCAGGTTGCCTTGCTTTCGCTGCCGCTACCAATTCAACCCCATCTGGTAATTCACTTAATAGTTTCTGAACATTTTGTTTAATTGACATAATATAAAAGTCTCAACAAAGCCCTAGCTCAAATATATTACTTTTTTTTGGAAATGCTTTCAAGTTTCTTCTTAATTTACGCTACCCGCCTTTCTAAGCTATAATACTTGCTGTAACAGGGTGAAGGAGAAGCTGTTTGGCTGATTTAGCAACTGCTATCTAGCTTGAAGTGCTGATAATGGAAGATACAGCGCTCGGTATCTTGTTAGCTATCCTGGCTTCTGTTTTTTGGGGTACAAGCAGTATATTTGCCAGAGTCGGGCTTTATATAATCCCAGTGTTAGTTCTACTTTAACGAGTGTAATTCCTTGAGAATCCTCTCTTGGGTTATTGGCAGTTCTTTCACTCTCACACCGACAGCATCGTAAATTGCATTAGCTATGGCTGCTGCTGTACCAGCATTTGTGGCTTCACCAACACCCTTTGCGCCAAAGGCCCCTGTTGGTTCATTACTCTCAACAATAATTGCATCAATCTCCGGCATGTCACATGCTCTTAGCAGCCTATAGTCGGTAAAGTTATTGTTCAAAACTTTGCCATCTTTTACTATTAGCCCTTCAGTTAGGGCATAACCTATGCCTGTTGCTTCGCCACCAATTATTTGTCCCTCAACATGTGCAGGATTAATAGCTTTACCCACATCAAAGGCACATGCCAGTTTTACGACACGTACTTCACCGGTCTCAATATCAACCTCAACTTCGACAAAGTTTGCGCCGTGTATCGGCGGCCAGCTAGGCGCTACACCGGTGGCAACCCCGATAATCTGTTTTCCAATGGACAGGTCTTCATATTGTAGCATCCTCAAGATGTTATTTACGCGGATACTGGTGGCCGGGTTTTTTGTGTCATATATTACTCCGTCCTTTATACTCAGTCTCTCTGGTTTTACATTGAGATGCTCAGAAGCGGCGCTAATAAGAGCTTTCTTAGCCTCTGCAGCAGCTTTCTTTACTACAATTCCTCCAGCGTATGTCTGTCGGCTACCATGGGTTCCCGAATCCAAAGGCGTTACATCTGTATCTGTATCTGAAACCGATATCTGTTCCCACCCTATGCCAAGCTCCTCGGCAGCTATCTGAGCCAGAACTGTTTTATTACCCTGACCATCGTCAGCGGCGGCAGTTACTAAATTAACTGAGCCATCCGTATTGAACATAACAATCGCTGATGCCGGGTCAGGTATGGAAAAACGCCCACCGGTATTGTGTGATAGACAAGACATCCCTACCCCTCTTCTCTTTGTTCCCTCGGCAATTCTTTTTGTTCTCTTATCATTCCAGCCAAACTTCTTGGATGCCTTTCTCAGGCACTCTTTCATGCCATCGCTTCGAGTCTCATCACCGGTTATAGGGTCTAATTCACCCAAGCCACGATAATTCTTAAGCCTTAACTCGACGGGGTCTATGCCAAGTTTCTCAGCAATCATATCCATCTGAGACTCCAGAGCAAAGTTTATCTGGGGGTTTCCATACGCTCTATAAGCTCCACATAGAGAAGTGTTGGTGTAAACAGAATACCCTTCAAATCTCTGGTTTGGACATCGGTAGAGACGGATTCCATTGTTCATAGCGTTGACAAGAACACCAACTGCATGAGGTCCATATCCACCCACATCCATGACTGCCTTAATACTCATAGCAGTCAAAATTCCTTCCTTAGTTACGCCAGTCTTCAACTCAATGATAAACGGATGCCGCGCTTCTGTAGCTTCGAAGTCTTCCTCCCTGGTAAAGGACATCCTCACCGGTCTACCGGTCTTCCTCGATAGGAAGGAGCACATAACTTCCAGCCCGTGTATCAGGTAATCTCTGCCCCCAAACGCTCCCCCAGTATGTGGTTTAATTATCCTAACCTTATTAACTGGTAAGCCCAGTGCTCCGGCAAGATATCTTTTAATAATATGAGGTCTTTGTGAAGACGAGTAAACTGTAAGCCTTCCATCTAAACCGTAGTTAGCAATACAGGTACTAAAGGGCTCAATGGCACAATGCTTCTGCTTTGAGGTAGTATACCTGTTCTCCAATATGTAGTCAGCCTTCCGGAAGCCCTTGTCAACATTACCAAACTCCTTAAGCACGTTAAATGCTATATTACCACTCTTATGGATTTTGGGGGCAGTTTCTTTCAAAGCCTCGAGCGGGTCAAACACGGGTGGTAGTTGTTTGTATTCCACATCGATTAATGATAGGGCTTCTTCGGCTGACTCTTCGTCCTCGGCTGCCACTGCGGCAACCGGGTCTCCAATAAACCTAACCACGTTATCAAACATGTCTAGGCTTTTCATTCCTTCTTCAGTCATAAGCATTGCGACTGCTCCAATAACCTTGGGAGCCTCATTTATGGTGACTACGGCCCTAACCCTGGGGTGGCTTTCTGCCTTTGTAGTATCGATTTTTACCGCCTTTGCATGGGGGTACGGGCTGCGGAGGAGTTTCGCATATAGCATATTATCCATTTTCAAATCTATGCCATACTTTGCCTTACCAGTGACCTTATCAAAAGCATCGAAGCGTGTTACACTTTTACCTACCACTGATAATTCACTTTTCATGTTTCCCCCTCATAGTTTTGGCTGCCTCAAGTATTGCTTTTACTGGCTTATCATACCCGGTACATCGGCAAAGATTGTTTGCCAGCGCTTTCCTGACTGTTTCCTCAGACGGCTTAGGGTCACAATCGAGCAAGGCTTTTGCCGCCATTATGACACCGGGTGTGCAATAACCGCATTGTATTGCAGAGTGTTTCACAAATGCTTCCTGTAGTGGATGAAGTTTCGTCCCGTTCTGTAAACCTTCAATTGTCAGTATCTCCTTACCATCTGCTTGGACGGCTAATGTTAGGCAGGATAATATCGCCTCGCCATTAATATTGACCGTACATGCTCCACATTCACCTTTACCACAGCCAAATTTTGTCCCGGTCAGTCCAAGCTTGTTTCTTAGAACGTTGAGAAGCGTCTCATAAAACTCTACATCTAGCTCATAACATTTACCGTTGACACTGATACCAATCTTTACTTTTGCCATGTTGTGCACCTCTTAAAGCTAGCTTCAAGGGCTCTCCTAGCCAGCACCGCAACCATTTTTTTCCTGTACTCCGCTGAAGCACGAACATCGTCAATCGGCTTTGCTTCTTCAGAAGCAGCCTCGGCAGCCCTTTGCATAAGTGCCGTGTCTATCTTCTTCCCGATGAGTAGCTTTTCTGCCTTCTTTGCCCGGATTGGCGTCTTGGCGACTGCGCCCAGCGCTATCCTGGCATCTTCACAAAGGTTATCAGAGCAGGTTAACTTGGTGGCAACATTAACTATAGCCAAGTCCACCGAAGCTTGATGATGTCTTAACTTCTGAAACGCGGTACCAGAGTTTTTAGAGCTAACTGGTATGTGAATTTCAACCAGTAATTCACCATCGTCTAGTATTGTTTTCTTAACATCCTGGAAGAAGTCACCTATAGGTAATATCCTGCTTCCTTTTAACCCGGCAATTTTCATAGTTGCATCGAGAACCATTAAAGCTAGTGGCATGTCTGCTGCTGGTGATGCGTTGCAGATGTTTCCCCCAATCGTAGCCATGTTCCGTATAGTCGGTGTTGCCAGCATACTCACCGCCTCTGATACCACTATATAGGGCCCTGAGGAGAGAATAGGGGAGCTTTCGATTAGACCAAGGAGTGTTGCTGCCCCGATATTTATTCCATCCTTGTCTTTCCTGATGTACCCTAGATTCAGGTTTGAAATATCAACCAGACATTCTACCTCCGGCGGCTTGTCAACAAGAAGGTCGGTTCCACCAGCGATAACTCTAGCCTTTCTGCCAAAACTTGAAAGAAGCCATGTGGCTTCACGTAAGTCCTTGGGGCGATAATATTCCCGGGGTCGAAAAAGAGACACCATTGCTACCTCCTGAAAATTGCCTATCGCTTAAGAAAATACTAGCATGAAGGCCCATTTTCTGCCTGTTTTACTCAAGATATAGAAGTATCCACCTATACATAGCAGCATAAAAAACCAGTTAAAGCCACAACCTACATAATTTACAACGGGCACGCTCATCTTGTAATAAACCTCCCCATACAAAGGTATCGTTTAGGTTCCTATCACTGTTTATGCATAGAGTTTATATTGTTTTTTATTTTGTGTCAAAGTTTTTCACAGGATCACATTTCTTGACGAAATGTGACCTTACATCTCCGCTCGGGAAATCTAAGCTGGCTTACGGCCGTTCTGTAGCCGTTTGCTAAGACAAATTTCCACAAACAGGCTATTCTATTTCCGTTTTAGTGGGGGTAGGATCCAGGGTATGTTGCCGGCGGAGCGGGATTTCTTTGATAAAGAAGTTGATCAGGAAAGCGATAGCTATGGCAAATAGGGCAAACAGGAAGACCTGTGATAGAGCAGAATCCAGCGACTGACGCAACGCCTGTAAAACTTGTTGAAAGAGTGTGGCACCCTGCGGCCCCATCTGCTCCAGGATTCTCTGTAGCTGAACCTGTGCCTCTGGGCTGACCAATGCTTGAGGGTTATGTAACAGGGCGGATAGCTGGTCCGGGGGTATCAGCGCCTTTATGGCAGAGGGGAGCCGGCTTCCAAGTTCAGAGGCAAAACGGTTGTTCATCACTGAGCCAAATATGGCCAGACCAACCGAGCCACCGATAGAGCGGAAGAAAGCTGTGGACGATGTGGCCACACCAAGTATGTTGTAAGGCACTGCATTCTGAACGGCGATAGTGTAAAGGGGCATAGTAATACCCAGGCCAAAACCGGTGATAATTATGTTTACCACGGCGCTGGCATAGCTGGTCTCGACGGTCATCCGTGAAAGAAGCGCAATGCCCACACCCGTGATCGCTGTACCTATCGCTCCCTGAATTCTATAATGACCCCCGGCGCGGGAAAGCATCTGCCCCGAGATAAAACTGCCTGCCACATTGCCCAGCATCATCGGGGTCAAAAAGCTGCCGCTGGCGGTAGCCGTCGCCCCCAGCACTCCCTGGAAGAAAAGGGGGATAAAGATTATTCCGCCAAACATACCAAAAGCAGTAAGGAATATCACCAGCTCGGAAATGGCTACAATCCGGTTTCTGAACAAGGATAGGGGAATAATAGGTTCCTTGCTACGGCTTTCCACGAATATGAAAAGAGCCAGCATCACTACAGCAAATATAAACGTACCAGCTATCTGAGGAGAGCCCCACGCATACTCAACACCACCCCAGGATAGAGCCAGCATAGCCGGCACCACCGTCAGTATCAGCAATACCAGACCAGGATAATCAATATTATGCTTTAAGTTGTCGGGGCGAAAGTTGGGGAAGAAAAAGATAAACAGAATGATAATCAATATTCCCAGGGGGATGTTGACGAAAAATACCCAGTGCCAGGAGAGGCTATCGGTTAAGTATCCGCCCAGCGTGGGTCCGATGATTGATGACAGGCCAAATATGCCACTCATAAAACCCTGATATTTCCCGCGCTCCGCTGGGGGGAAGAGGTCACCGATAACGGTAAAGGCATTAGCCATCATAATGCCGGCGCCTATTCCTTGAACTCCCCGGAAAACAATAATCTGTGCCATCGTATTGCTGAGACCGCAAAGGAACGAAGACAAAACGAAGACTCCCAGGCCACCAATGTAGAAGAACTTGCGCCCATACATATCGGTCAGCTTGCCGGTAATTGGTATGGTGACTGCTGAGGTGATGATATAGATGGTAGTAACCCATGTGTAATGGCTAAAACCGCCAAGGTCACTGATGATTCGGGGCATGGCAGTACCAACCACGGTTTGGTCAAGCGACCCCAGAAACATGGCCAGCATCACCCCCGCAAATGTCACAATAACCTGCTGTCTCGGCAACGAGCGTAAACCTATTGGCTGTGCCTGAACTTCTCTCTCCAAGTTATCTCCTATTCTAGTCGTGCTCCTATATCTTTCAACTTTTCCAGCGCAATTGACAGGTCCGCCAGTTCTGCTTGAGTAAGGCAGGACAGTTTGTTTCTAATATTCTGTCTCACCAGGTCTCTGCCTTCCTCGAGCACAACCTTGCCATAGGTGGTTAGCGAGATATGAATTACCCGCCTGTCTTTTGCATCTGGCAGCCTTTCAATTATGCCAAGACCCGCAAGCTGGTCTATCAGATGAGTCATCTGTGATTTCGGTATTACCAATCTCTTTGCGATTTCAGAAACGGGTGGGCTTTCTTCCACAAGCATTCCCATGATGGCAAGGTGAAGACGGGATAGACTCCCGGTCACACTCCCCAGGTCCATCCTCAGCAACTTTTTGTGGATAATGGGAAGGATACGGAACAAATTCTCAACGATGCCATCAATGGTTCTATTATCCATGTCTGAATTCATGTGCCGACCACCGGAGTTATAGAGGATTTTGTTCGCTAAAATAACAGTTCATTATTAGAACCATTATAGCGCATTTTTGCCAACCCAACAAAAAGTCAACTGCGGTCAACAGCACCGTTTTTAGAGGCAGGCAGGGAGGAAACTCACTCAGCAAAGAACCACTTGTTTCCAGATTGTTGCCAGACTTAGGGGGAGGACGAAGCAATCGCCTTAACTAGTACCACAGTAGTTATTCTCATTACGCTCTGAGCGTTTCATCTTTTGTTGCTGAACATTAAGCCAGATTATTACATACTACACATATCATCTTCTTGTGCAGTATATTAACCATTTAATCGAAATGTTACCGTATGCGAAGCCACAATGTTGCTGTTGTAGCCCGAACCAAGTTACTTGAATATTGACAAAGTAGCTGAGAAAATCTATTTTGGTTCTGGTAAGGCATTTGGCCGGTTAGGTGACTGCGGAGTTATACAGAATGATCTGGCTCATTTACTGTTGGCGTGATAGCCTGGAAGATGATCACCCATCTTATCTCCCCGAGATAGAGGAACTAGCACGGCAGTCTGAAGAAAACGGACATCAGGTGTGCACGGAACGCATGGATTTTACTTTTGGGAGAAGGCTCTGGGACCAGATGGTTGAGAAGACCTTTGAACTGATAACTTACTCCGGCTTGAGTCTTTCAGACAGATGTGCGTTCATTGTTTCGCACAGCCTGCTTCCCGGAGATACCTTCTTGGTGGAGGACGCCTATATCTCAGACCACGTATGTGACTATCCCAAGGGTACATTCCCTTGCATTGGACACATGTATTTGTAGATTGCGAGTGAAGTCAATGAGATTTCACAGTAAGAATCGAACCACGCCACGGCATTGACAGGGGGGAGATATACCGGTTATATCCTTTCAGATAGATGACAACGATATTGCTAACGAATATGCCAACGCTTGTCTTGGGAAGATAAGCTCTTGAAAAGAAAAACGCCATCTGCAGAGCCGATGGCTCCAGACCCCGATACAGAGTTGGAGTTTATCTCAGACTCCCCGGAGTATCTGGCATATACCATTGAATACATCGGGTATCGCAACACGCTGGACCAAGCATCCCAAGCGGCTATCGCCCGGGCTAAGAGTGGACAAAATGACCGTTACAAGTACGACTAAGACGCCTATAATTCAGCTTGCCCATACTAGCCCTTCCTCTTCGCCTTAGTTGGCTAAGAAGAATAAATTTGCTAAAATTAGATTGTGAGATTGAAAACCAGTTCGAAAGTTCTGCGTATTGTACACTGTGGCCCACCATAGTGTACAATACGCAGAACTGGTAGTTTCTCTTGCGTCATTCCCGTGGGCAGTATTGGCATCGTGTAGGTTAGCAAGACCTCATCTCCGGTTACTTTCACCTCTTTGACGAAGCTTCTGACAAACGACTTCTTCTCGGCAAGAGAGCTTTCGTTTAGCAAGTTGTGCAGGTCGGATACATAACTGGAGACGGTTTTCTCATCTGCCAGCTCCACACGCCTGTCGGACAGTTGCTGTTCCGCACTACGAGGTACGCCGCGTACAGATCCTATTTCGAAAGGATTCTCCTAGAATTCCAAGGGTGAGCGTAGACGGACCTGTTGACTCAAAGCATCGATTCCCTTCTGGGGACCTATGTATGTGGTATCAAGGAGACTCTATTGAGAATCAGTGGGTTTTCGAGGACGGACTCGTGGTTCTTCTTGGGCATATCATGGTTCACCTTTTTCGTGAGGCATGGTGGAGAGAAACCGGAGAATGGCCCGGTCCGGAAGTAGGCCATTCAAAAATCGAGTCTATACCTGCGGAGCAAAAAGGAGTACGATGATGAGTGAAACAGGATTCTATTCAGCAGTGACAGCAGCCGCTATCGGGGGAGCTGTATCGTTGCTGGCATTGGCCATTAATGCCTTCATTAGTGGCCGGCGTGATCGTATTGTCCGCCAACGCCAAGAATTCTCAAAAGCTTTTACGGCGTGTGTAGCATATGAGGAATTCCCTTATATCGTTAGGCGACGTCGGAATGACGCACCTCAGGGTGAACGAGTTCGCATATCCTCTGAGCTTAGTATCATTCAGCGAGAGCTCGCATACTATTCCGCGTGGCTAGCCACTGAGTCAAGCGATATATCAAAAGCTTATGAAACCCTAGTTGCCAAGCTTCGTGAGATTGCGGGGACTTCGATTCGTGAAGCTTGGCTCACGCCGCCAATTGACTCAGAAATGCTGTAGATGGGCCTATCCAAGAGGCAGGCGTGGAGATAAGAGAGGCAGGATCGGAATAAGTGCACATTTTAGCGAAAAGTGCAGCACGCCAGTTATCTACTGCCCGACACATATTAGTCTACGGGAGAGCAAGCAAGCACACCAACTTTAAGTCTTCTTTCCGGAATTGTTCAGCAGGGCTAGGTTTTAGCGGCCTCACCTCGGCAATAGGGTTATCCACAGTGAAACTTCTTAGAAGCTTCACGAGTTCCTCAATATTGCCATTCTGAGGATAGACGCCTCAGATTATGCGTAAGGGGCGGAGTATGCTCTCGTGTAGGGGCATTTAATAGTAGCTCGCTAGGTTGTCTACCGCATAGCGTTCCCTCACCGCTGGTCTCTCTAGTGAAGAACACCTTTTCCATGATTTAACCATTTTCTTTGTCGGTTAGATACCAAAGCTTTCTGTTCTGAAGAGCCCCCAAAGACTTGACAACCCAAAATAATCGGAGTATAAGAAGGATAGAATCTGACATACTCCCCGAATTTTGGAGATTGAAATGAACCTTCTTGAAGGGCAAAATGTGAGTAAGCATTTCGGGGGTATTACTGCTTTAAGCAATGTAAGCTTTCATGTCGATGAGGGTGAGATTGTAGGACTTATAGGACCTAATGGTGCCGGCAAAACAACACTTTTTAACGTAATTTGCTGCGTCTACCCTCTGGACAATGGCACCATTAAATTTAAGGGGTCAAAAATCACTGGACTCAAGCCCCACCAGATCTGCCGAAGAGGGATAGCTAGAACCTTTCAAATAACCAAGTCTTTTGCCAATATGAGTGTGCGTGAGAACATCATGATTGGGTCACTTTTTGGCAAAGATGACCAGAGAAGCTTAAAAATTGCCAGGGATAAGGCTACGCGGCTAATGGAGTTTACCGGGTTAATAGGAAAAGCTGACATACCTGCCAGTAGCTTGATTGCAGCTGACGCGAGGAGGCTGGAGTTAGCCAGGAGCCTGGCGGCAAAGCCAGAAATTTTGCTGCTTGACGAAGTAATGGCTGGGCTTAACTCTACAGAGGTTGCTGAAGCCATGAGGCTAATACAGAGACTGAGGGATGAGATGGGAATAACCATCTTCATGGTTGAGCATATCATGAAGAGCGTTATGGGTATTTCAGATAGAATTATTGTTCTTGAAAGTGGTCAGCAAATCGCTGAAGGAACTCCAAAGGAAGTCAGTGAGAACCCAGTGGTTATTGAAGCCTATCTAGGTGAGGCAAGAAAAACCTAAATCTTAAAAGTGTGCCTAATATGTTAAGGGTTGAATCTTTGTCGGTTTTTTATAACGGAGTACAGGCCCTATGGGATGTCTCCCTCAATGTTGAGGGAAAAAGCCTAACTGCGGTTCTGGGGTCAAATGGTGCCGGGAAGAGCACCCTCCTTAACACCTTGGCAGGACTGCTAAAACCAGGCTCAGGAAGCATTGTTTTTGAGGGGAAAGACATAAATGGTTATGAGCCATATGAGCGGGTTGAAGCAGGAATTTCGCTCATTCCCGAGGGAAGAAGACTTTTCCCATTTCTAACCGTTGAGGAAAATCTGGAAATTGGAGCTTACACAAAGAGGGCAAGAGCGGATACCGACAAAAGCCTAGACTGGGTATATCAATTGTTTCCTATACTAAAGGAACGCAGAAGGCAGCTTGCTGGAACATTAAGCGGAGGCGAACAGCAAATGGCAGCAATCGCGAGAGGGTTAATGTCCAAACCCAAGTTGCTGATGCTAGATGAGCCATCGCTAGGGTTAGCTCCTATAATTGTGCTTGAAGTTTTTAAGCTAATAAGAGAAATTAATGATACTGGGGTTACAATTCTCCTCGTTGAGCAAGATGTCTACCGGACTCTGAGGGTTGCTCAAAAGGCTTTTGTCTTAGAGACAGGAAGGATAGTTATGGCAGGTGCAGGGGAAGAACTCATAAAGGAAGCGTATATTAAAAGGGCTTACTTAGGATTATAGCTAGTGGAAGTAGCCCAAGGAGGTGATAGCTTTCAAGCAATTAAAATATTAAGATTCCGGAGATGGTCGATGGCCGATGATTAATCTCTGGAGAAAAGGCTTTAAGCAATTTAAAAGGAGGAAGATAAGTGATAAAGAGGAGAAGTTTGTGGTCAAAGTCGTTTTTTGCCTTTTTGTGTGTTGGCTTTATTATAGCATTCATAGTCACAGCTTGCGGTCCTAAGGCGCCAGAGAGGGAAAGTATCAGAATCGGATTCTCCACATCCCTTACTGGCATATATGCCGCCGCTAGTGATAGCAAATTGAATGCTATTATTTTATGGAGTGAGCAGGTTAACGCAAAGGGTGGGATATATGTTAAGGACATCGGGAGGAACCTGCCAGTAAAGTTGGTGTACTATGACGATAAGTCTTCGACAGAGGAGTGCATAAGAATCTACGAAAGGCTAATCACAGTTGAGAAGGTAGACCTTCTGTTTTCACCCTGGGGAACTACTCTTAACATGGCTTTAGTTCCTACAGTAGAGAAATACAAAGCACCGCTAATTGGAACCACCACCTGCGCATTGAAGCTTAAGGGACTCGATATAAAGTATTACTGGTCAGTCACCAAGGATAGAGCTGATACGCAGATGCCAGCTTTGGTTGGCCTCCTTAGTGCTAATAAGGATAAGATTAGCAAAGTGGCAGTATTGTATATACACGATGTATATCCAATGACAAACGAGACATGCTTAATGCCTCTCTTGAAAGAAAAGGGCTTTGATGTAGTCGTACATAAGGACTATCCGTTAGGAGTTACGGATTTGAGTGGGGTGCTATTGGAGATCAAAGGCAAAAACCTAGATGCAGTTCTGGGACTCTCCTACCCAGCCGATTACTTCTTAATGCAGAAACAGGCAATGGAGATTGGTCTCAATCCGAAGATTTTCTACGGGCTGATTGGCCCAGGCTGTGACGCCTTTCCTAGCATTTTTGGCCCAGCCACCGAAGGGGTCTGCTTTCAGGCTAGCTGGAACGAAAAGCATCCTTACCCGGGTGCCAAGGAATTCTATGATAGCTATGTAAAGCGTTGGAACAAGGCACCTGATTACCTAGATTCGGCAGAAACCTATGAGGGGCTCCAGATATTGGAGAAAGCTATTGAGGACGCTGGGACGCTGGACTGGAAGAAAATAAGGGATGTGATAGCCACCGAGGTGTTCAAGACGATAAACGGTGAAGTATATTGGGGTGGTACTGTGTTCAACCAGCGCGGCCCCTCTGGTGTGTCGCAATGGCAAAAAGGTAAGGTTGAACTGGTATGGCCACGGGAGAAAGCAACAGCAGAACTGATGATACCAAAACCGGTATGGCCAAAGTAAATTCTTGTCATTGCTTTTAGCGCACCTATGAGCACACCCCTTCGCATCATTGGTGCGAGGGGGTGTGCATTTAGAAGCTAGGAGTGGGATGAAATGGCTAAGTTAACAGATTTTCCGTTCTATGAGCCGAATAAACCCCCGCAATACTATAAATACCATAGCGAAGTCAGTTTCCTGGATGAGCTGGAGAAAATATGGGGTAAAAGGTGGGGTGCCCAGGGAATTGGCAAACTCAGAGAAGTTGTGGTGGTAAGACCTACTGAAGTTGAGGTGGACCCACTTTATGACCAGGACCCCGCTTACTTTGTCTTTAATGGAACAAAACCCAATTTAGAATTAATGCAAAAACAACATGATGGTATGGTATCTATCTACAAAAAACTGGGGATTAAAGTCCATTACATGGAGTACCCCGGAGGAGCTCGTAGTGCTTACGGCCCCTTGAAGCGGTCCATTTCTGCCGCAGCTTGTTTTGTAATTAATGGCGGAGCAATCATTGAGAGACCAGCACCTCCCTATTGGAGAGGAAGAGAGCGGTATGTAGCCCAATTCCTTGTTGGTCTAGGCTGTCCCATCCTCTATACAGTTCATGGGAAGGGGGTGTGGATTGGTGCCGTCAGGCGGATGACTGATGATTTTATTGTTGGGATGCTTTCCACAGATTGCAATCAGGATGGCTTGGAACAGGTGAGGCCTGTTTTTGAGAGAAGTGGCTACAAGAAAATCCTGGTAGCCAGAAGCCCGGGACCATTGAACTACTTTTACGATGATGTCCCGGGATGGATGCATGCTGATATGTGGATTGCTCCGGTTGATGTCCGCCTTGCTTTGATATATCCTCCGTGGTGCGATTTTGAAACAATCAGGGAGTTGCTAGCACTGGACTACAAGCTTATTGAAGTGCCCAAGGAAGAGCAGCTCAGAACCTATGCCTGTAATGCCCTCGCCCTTGAGCCTCGCCGCCTATTGATTTGCGAAGGTGCTCCACAGACAGTAAAGGCGTTAGAGAAAGAAGGGGTTGAAGTAATAAAGATACCCTATGATGAAGTGATGAAATACGGAGGTGGGATAAGTTGCACTACAGGGTGCTTAATCCGAGACCCTGGCCCCAAGTTGTTTGAATAATAGAAGAGCCGTTTGCTTAGCATGTCCAGCATAAAAGAGCCATTGATTTCTTTTGGTACCCATACCCTCCTGTATAGCACGGATTCTGTTTTATGGTCGGGGTGGACGGATTTGAACCGTCGACCACCTGAACCCCATTCAGGTGCGCTACCAGGCTGCGCTACACCCCGATTTGTTTTTTCCTCTTTCAAAATACTAGCATAATTTATTGGCAAGGGCAATAATTTTTTTACCCGTCCTTTGCTCGCTATATTTGAAAAGTGTGTGATTTTGCGTTATAAATATAGGGTAATTAAGTATGAGGGAGGCCTTAGTTTGACTAAAAAGAAAGTGTCAAAACCCCAGCGTGAGCTTACCAAACGTCAGCTTTCTCGGTGGCAGCAACAGGAGAAAAGACAGCGCATTGTCTTTGGTGCGGGGATTTTCATTATTGTTTTAGTTTTAGGTATTATTGGGGCTGGGTGGTATGTTGATCAGTATCGACCACTGCATCAGACTGTAATCAAAGTAAACGGTGTCAAGTTTGATATGAACTACTATGTAAAGATGCTCAGCTACTATGGTAAAGGTCAATCTTTCAATTATATGCAATATCTGGCTGATGAGGTGGTGGGGATTATTCAGGAAACTGAGCTAGTAAGACAGGAAGCCTTGAAATTGGGCATCAGTGTTAGCAGTGACGAGGTTGATAAGAAGCTCAAGAGTTACAACCCTCCTTTAAGTAAGGACTACCGGGATGTAATTGGAGCACAAATGCTGCTTGATAAACTGAGTGACGAGTATTTTGACAAGCAGGTGCCAGTGTTTGCTGAGCAGAGACATATAATGGGAACGCTTCTTGAAAGTGAAAGCCAGGCTGCCGAGGTAAGAGCTAGGCTGGAGGGTGGTGCAGACTTTGCTCAACTGGCTGGCGAGCTTTCTCTGGAAAGCTCTTCCAAATCTAATGGGGGTGACCTTGGTTGGCGACCCAAAGGTATATTGACCAGGCTGCTAAATACCGCTGTTCCTGATGAATATGCCTTTAGCAGTGAGGTCGGATTAAGTCAGCCAGTACATGATGAAGCGGTAAATAAGACGGTAGGCTACTGGTTGATTAAGTTGTTAACGAGGGATGAGGTGGCAAAGCAGGCTTTTGTTCGAGTAATATTGTTGGGTAGTGAAAAAGAGGCACAGGAGGTAAGAGCCCAGCTTGAGGCTGGAGAGGACTTTGCCACTCTGGCTAAGGAGCTTTCTCAGCATGATACATCTAAGGAAAAAGGGGGGGACCTGGATGTAACGTCTCCAGATATGATGAGTTCAGCCTTCAGTAAGTTTGTCTTTGACCCCAAGGTGGAGCTGGAGACATTAAGTCAACCAATACGTGACGATAAGGTTACGACTAAGGGTGGCTATTGGTTACTAAAGGTGGTAGATAAAGATGATAATAGAAAGATTAAAGACGAGGATAGGGAGTTGCTAAAAACTGAGGCTTTGAATAAATGGATTGAAGCATTGTTGGCTCGCCCTGAGAATAAGGTTGAAAGTTACTTAGATAATGAGAAAAAAGAGTGGGCAATTAGGCGAGTTACTGGCATCGCAATTAAAATAGGGGGGTAAGGTGGTGAAGAAAAAGAGTATTGGAATTGGGTTAATGGGGTTGGGGGTTATTGGTGGTCAGGTAGCTAGAGTCTTAACGGAGAAAGCTAAGGTTCTGGCTGAGCAGGTTGGTTGTCCTCTTATCCTGCGGAAGGTAAAGGTATTGCCACAAGATTTGACTAGACCGCAGGCACGGGAGATGGGGCTCGAGCTTTTTACCACTGACGCTGAAGAGTTTTTTGTTCAGTCAGATATAGATATTATTGTTGAGGCGATAGGGGGTGAGAGCCCTGCCTTTGAGTATCTGCAGAGGGCAATCTCAAGCGGTAGATATGTCGTTACCTCCAATAAAGAGGTTATTGCCAAGCACGGGGCAGAACTGCTGGCGTTAGCCCAACAGTATGGTGTCGGATTACGCTATGAAGGCAGCGTCGGTGGTGGCATTCCACTAATTGCCCCTTTTCAGCATGACTTGGTAGCGAATAGGATAAGTGGCATTTATGCCATAATCAACGGGACAACTAATTATATTCTTACCCGGATGGCAAGAGAAGGCATAGATTTTCCTTCGGCTCTCAGCAGCGCCCAGAAGCTAGGATATGCTGAAGCTAATCCCCAAAACGATGTTGATGGAATAGACGCTACCTATAAATTGGCTATTCTTGCTTCTTTAGCCTTTCATAGCCAGGTTCGTCCCCAGGACATTCATTGTGAGGGGATTTCCCGGCTGAGTAGTCGTGACTTCCGCTATGCTCGAGAGCTGGGGTTTGCCATAAAGCTACTGGCTATAGCCAAAGAGAGCAATAGGTCAATCGAAGTGCGAGTTCATCCGGTTTTCATTCCTGAGGACTCCCTTCTGGCTAAGGTTGATGGTGTCTATAATGCTATTCTGGTTGAAGGCGACCTTATCGGTAAGGTGCTTTTCTTTGGCGAGGGTGCCGGTGCCAAACCTACCAGCAGTGCAGTTATAGCTGATGTTGTCTCAGTGGCACAGGAT
>Ga0315289_10003623_pt1 | contig 23309 bp, 35 predicted proteins | sample YL17G11_40_MG_FD_203452 | JGI IMG/M metagenome (GOLD analysis project Ga0315289, IMG submission 203452) | Sediment microbial communities from Yellowstone Lake, YNP, Wyoming, USA - YL17G11_40 | ecosystem: Environmental > Aquatic > Freshwater > Lake > Sediment | place: USA: Wyoming | collected...
TTGTCAGCGTCGCTTACATGGACTGAGGCGTCGAACGGAAACGAGCCCGATCCGGCGTTTGCAAAACGTCCATATATGAAACGCTCGGCAAGTCCTCCCTGGTGACTCTTGAGCATATCCTCTTTATAGTCTTTCGGGAGGAACGGATTGTCCAGAGTCGAGAACCTGTAGACCTTGCTTTTTGGGTCTCGAGTGAGGGGATCCTCGAAGAACTCGTAGAGGGGGTCCTTGCGTCCGTCTCGAGTGTAGATTGTGGGAGGCGTCGTTGTGATCCAGAGGCCTCGAGGATAGTTCTTCGATGAGTCAGAGCCTCTCAGTCGACGTTTGATAACGCTCAGAGATGTCTCAATATGACGGACTAGTCGAGCCTCATCGATCCAAGCATAATCGACGTTTGGCCCTTCACTATACTCGGGCTCTTCTAGGCTGCCGAAATACCAGACGGAGTGATTTCTCCAGGTGACTTTAAACTCGCTCTGATTGTAGGACTCGATCAGAGGATTTGTCTGAAAGGGTTTGCCCAGCAGCCAGGACTTCTCGAGTGTCGGGATCAGGACTCTTTTGACCATCATGTAAGAGGGCTCGTAAATGTAGCCCACTGATCCCGGATTGTCGAGAGCCCAGATAATAGCGTCTCGAGCCCCAGCGATTGTTTTCCCGGCTCCGGTGCCGGCGAAGATTGCACGATAAAAGACTTTGGTTATGTCTCGGTGAAAGGGGATCTGGGAGGCGTGGCCGACGTATCTAAGTTTCAGTTCTATCGGCTGCTGGAGACTCAGTTTTTTCCTCTCCGTCAGGGCGCCAAACTTTGACAGTGATCTGGGGCTCTCCGGTGTGCTTGATTTGGAGAGGAGCGCTCGGGATCATGCCTAGAGACTGGAGGAGATCTGCGAGTCTGGTGGTTGCGTCCATGATGAGTCGGAGAGCTCCGACTTTGGCTGCGCTGTTGTCGGCTTGAGTGTACTCATACCAGGCGTTTGGAATGACTTGTTTTATGTTGTTGACGAGACTATAGGCGAGATTGCTGTCTTTGAGTTGGATGATCTGAGGGGCCCAGGTCTGGAGTCTTTCACTGTCCTTATAGATTGCTTGTTTGCTGACTTTGTACTCTTGGCTGAGGTCCTCGACGATTGTGATTAAAGAGATCCCTTTGCTGAGTTGGTTGAGGAGTTTTGTTCTCCGCTCCAGGAGCTCGAGTCTCCCCATTTTTAGACAGCTCTGTCTATCTTATGGGCTTTTTCCCCGGTGTAGGACTCCCAGCGATTGAGGACCACTTGACAGAAGAGGGGCTCGATCTCCATTGCGTAGCAGCTGCGATTATTCCGTTCACAGGCCATAAGGGTCGTCCCAGATCCGACGAAGGGATCGAGGATAAGGCCTCCTGGAGGAGATCCGTCTATCAGTTCAGGCTCGATGAGTTCGACGGGTTTTGTCGTTGGATGATCGGGGCTCTTGATGGGTCGTCTAATGTAGAATACAGACCCATGCTTGTCTTTTTGACTGTAGAATTTGTGTTTGCCTTTCCAGCCGTAGAAGCAAAACTCGTGCTGCGGATAATAGTCCATGTCGGACATGATGAAGCTCTGTTTAGCCCAGACAAGGATTCCAGCGCAGTAGATCCCGAGTTTTTCCGTTGCTTGCAGAACTGCGAGAAGCTGCCGACCATTGATCCAAATATAGATCGTGTTGTACTCTGTGAGAGGGATGTTTTTGAGCCAGTTCTCCGTCCATTCTTGATATTTGTCGGGGTCGATGTCTGTATATGTTGAGGCTCCAGAGCTTGATTGTTTGCGTCCTCTGAGACTGTCCCAGTCTTTTTTATAGACTCCGAACGGAGGATCTGTTACGATGCTATCGATTTTTGCGGGACCTAGAAGAGCCTGGAGATCCGCAAGGCTGGTCGAGTCCCCACAAAGAAGCCGGTGAGGTCCCAGCTGGAAAAGATCTCCTCGTTTGATTTCTGTGGTGGCCGGGATCTTCGGGATTATGTTGATGTTTTCTTTTTGCAAGTTGTGGATACGGAGGATCGAGTTGAGCTCAGCTTGACGCATCCCGAGGAATTTGATGAGATCGTGCTCTCGGCCTAGCTCGATGATCCGTCGGAACTCGAGGGCGTCCTGGTTGAGAACGTGCTCACCTCTGATCTTATTGAGGATCTGTCTGAGGAGTCTCCGGTCAACGTCTTCAACGGGGAGTCTTATGACCAGGACTGTTTTCATGCCGAGGGTTTTGGCTGCGTCCCACCTTTGCTCTCCGTCTGCAATGACGAGATCCTTGTTCGTCACGATCGGGATAATGAACCCATATCGTTTGATGCTCTCGATGAGAGATTGGGTCTGTTGTGCAGTCATGCGGTTCGGGTTTTGTCCGTCTGACTTCAGATCTCCGATCGGGACCTCTTCAGGCTTCGGGATCTGGATCTCGAGGAGATCGGGACGAGTGGGAGGATCACCCTGTATCAGTTGAGCGAACCCTCCCCTCGGCTATCTACTAAGACCTCGCCTTGACTGTATTTTTCTGCATGGGCTCTCCAGGGACCTTCGAACTCTCCGACGAGAAAAGCAAAAACCTGGTCATTCGAGAGAATGTTGACTGTCTCGGCTTTGAGATGGTCGATCCGAGCGTTTGCTAGGACGATCTGTTTGACTCGAATTTTTTGGGCTCGTCTCTCTTGTGCCTCTGGACTTCTCTTATGTACCATGGTCGAGGATCAATCCTAAAGCTCACTCTGTTTGGCGAGCGAGAAATTGCTGAAACTGTCAATTATCTTCTTTGGGGGCTCTCCTTTTATGCTTTTCGTGATCGAAGGTCTTTTATGCGCAAGGCTTGAGTATGAAGTGAGGCTAGAACGTGGAAACAAAGAGTAGCCCTCTATATCAAAAGAAGCGAGTCCCCGTAAACTTCACGGTTGACTCGCAGCTCCTGGACGACTTTGATAAGATCGCTAATAAGAAATGGCGAAGTCGATCAGCAGCCCTAGAGTCCGTGATGAAAGAGGTTGTACTTCAAGGGAGGCGAAACACATGACAATAGATGTCGCAGTAATGAAACACAACACGATAGAGACTGAGAAGGACGATGTATATCAAGTCCTCCTGGTCGGAGAAGAGGGAGACGTTCAAGTCCGAATAACTCTCAAGGCCCCCAGCTCTGAAGTGTTTGTCCGTTATCCCTTGGGCTCCGTCCACATGATCGGGATCACTAAGACCGGACAAAAGAAGCTCGTTGAAGAGCCCCAAAAGAAGGCCTCACAATGATCCATGCAAACGAAGAGCAGATCGTCAGAGATCTCCGCACCGTCAAGGCCCAGGTTGCTGAGCTCCTGGAGAGATATCCTGAGACTCGAAACGACGACTTTTATCTCTCGTATCTATGGCTCAAGTATTATCAAAAACTGCCTCTGCCTTTCCTCCCGTTCGACCAGATCAAAGGAGTCGGAGGACGACTCGAGTCTGTCAGAAGGACCAGGCAGATAATCCAGAATGAAGAACATCGCTTTTTGCCAACAGATCCCCGGGTCCTGGAGAGTCGTCGAAACAAGGCAGAGATCTATCGCCGGAGGCTTGCGAGATAATGGGTCGCCATGTCCATTATAAAAACGGACTGTTCAATCTCTGGAGCACCGTGATCGATGCTTACGAGCTCAAAGACTGGGTCTTTGAGGAGACCATTATCGAGGCTTTCAAAGAGATCGCTATTGAAGAGGCAGTTAGAAGAGCCAAAGAAGGATGTGAGGCCGCCAGACAAAATAATGGCTGTTTTGTTCGTTTTCCACAGTTCCGCTGCAAGGTGATTTAATGAAGATCCTGACAAGTGGACAAACTGATAAGATCCATGCTGAGCTCGCAGAGATCCAGAAGAGCGTAGCGGCGCCCCATGTTGGACCCATCACCCGAGATAGAGTCGTAAAGGCCAGCCAAGCAATCGTCGAGACCCTCCTGGAAGCCGAAGAAATCAAGATCAGCGTAGAGAGGTAGGTAGACGTCTACCTCACCGATCTACATACCCACATATATATATATAAAATTGGGGTGATCTGATTGGCTCGATATCCGCTCATCATGAAGGACTCGACGTATCTGGTCCTGGCTCAGGAGTGCCTCAAGAAGCAGCCACCAAAGAGTATGGGGAAATTTCTTAATGAGATCCTGGATCGAGAAGCTGAAAAGCTGAAGACTGGAGAGGCTGGAGGGCTCCCGGCAAACGCTGGGATCTGCGTCGTCTGTGGAGGAAAAGCTGTCCTTCAACAATTCGGATTTGGACAACAAAGTCTCCAAGTCTGCAGCCGACATAAGATCAAGGAGCTAGGCTTCAAGGATCTCCGTCCCTGAGACTAGTCGAGGACTTTTTATACGTCCTCGCCACCCCTTAGGGCTGAGGCGTGTAAAAAGTGAAAGAGGAAACGAGACAGAGATTAATCTCTAAGATTGTCGCCGGGCCTCAATCTGGGGCTGTTTCTTCGGCGTATGATCCCCACACTTTGACGGAGCCTTGTCCTCAATGTGGGGCCCAGTTAGTCCATGATCGAGTAACTGGGATCTATCTTCGTTGTTTTCGATGCGGTTGGAGAGGATACTAGTGAGAGTGATTATTGAGCAGACTGCCGGAGTCGATTATCCGGTCACGTTCAGAGGAAACCCCCAATTCCGTCGAGAACAAGAGGTCCAGATCCGTCGACGGCTCCAACTGAGGCCACTGGACAAGGTCGAGATCCGAGAGGTCGAGAAGCAATGACAGATATTTTCTATCACCTAGCGAAGTATTGTCTCCATGCTGAAAACGAGAAGGGAAAAATCATCTTTGTACCGACCAAAGTCAAGCAACTAGATATCCATTCAGCCGGAGAGGACGGAGAGTATCTCTGGTTTGAGATGATCCTGGACACTGGAGAGAAGATCTCGACAGGCTACTTTAAGGAGTTGCCTCCATGATGAGAGATCCTTACGGAAAAGAGAGAGAAGCTAGAGACTTTACGATCCGACAAGGCAAACCTGATCCCTGGGCGATCGCAGATCCAAAGATCCCGATCCCAGCTCCAGGACCCGTCCAGAAACCAGTCGATATCTCAGAGATTGGGATCGGAGTCTATGAGCTCCCGACCGGCGAGATCTACGTCGTCAAGCCTAATACAGCTGGAGATCGGAAATATGCCAAGAGACTCCTGGAGAGACCCAGCGATCGTGTGACTGAGACCGGCGTCAAGGTCAAGTTTGACTTTGTCTATGAGAGAGGAGCGATCTATCGTCTCCGTCCAGAGTACAAGATGAGCATTGCAAGAGGAAAAGAGTTAATGATAAAGTATGGTCGCTGCATCGTTTGTGGAAGACATCTCCGAGTCGCTGAGTCCGTCGAAAGAGGAATAGGCCCGGTCTGTATCAAGTCTTTCAAGGATTGGCGAGGAAAACAGACAGATCTCCAGGAGGCTCAAAGACAATGACAGTTCACTATAAACAGATCGTTGACGCTGTCAACAAGGTCCTCAGCTCGTACAGCGCAGCCATGACTCTCAGACAGATCTATTATCGACTAGTCTCAATAAACTTGATCCCCAACACAAAAACATCGTACAAGACTCTAAGCAAACATCTCGTCAAGGCGAGAGAGAGAAAAGACGTCGATGAGGACCGCATTGAAGATCGCAGCCGTGCAGTCCTGGGCAATGGGGACTCTTCCGGCTACAACTCGAAAGACGACTTTATCAAGTATCAACTGCACCGGATCAAAACCTCGGCTTCATACTGGAACGCTCCCCTCTGGAAGAACCAGACGAAAAAGATCTTTGTTGTCGTGGAAAAGGATGCTTTGAGCCGACTGTTCTCAGATGTCGCCGGAGACTACCGAATACAAGTCTATCCAGAAAAAGGCTATGGATCTTATACGTTCTTGAATGACATGGCAGCAGATCTCGACGAGGACAAAGAGAACGTCGTGCTCTATTTCGGAGACTATGATCCGAGCGGACGAGACATCGAGAGAGACATGGAGGCAAGACTTGAGCGATACACTAAGGGCTCGGCGACCTTCAGGATCTCCAGGATTGCGTTGACCACTGACCAGATCCAGAAGTACAAGCTGCCGCCAAAACCTGAAGACGCTGAGACTCTAGCCAAGATTGCAAGAGATCCGAGATCCGCAAAGTATGGGACCGAGTTCGTTGTCGAGCTCGACGCTCTTGAACCAGACGTCCTTAAAGATCTGATAGGAAGAGCGATCCTCAACGAGCTCGACAAGGACCAGTGGAACAAAGACGTCGAGGAGATCCAGACAACACAAGCCGAACTAAAGGACCTCTTCCGAGATGCTCGAATAATTCTGAGCGACGGAACCGAGATCCAGGAGGGCTCTTCTTGAAACTGCAAGAAGCCGAGGCCTTGGCCTTCAAGATCCTCCAGGTGATCGAGCCCTGCTGTGAACGAGTGTCAATCGCCGGATCTGTGAGACGTCGACGCCCAGAACCAAACGACATCGACATCGTCCTGATCCCCAAACCGTTTATGTGGACTCAGATCGAGATGAGGATGAGAGCGGAACTTGGCGCCATGCGAGGGATCGCTGGGACTCAGTTGATAAGAATATATATCCCCTTTGCAAACGTCCCAGAGAGACACGTTCAAGTCGATTTCTATGCTGCAACAGAGCAAACTTGGGGAACTATTCTCCTCATCAGGACCGGGAGCACCGACCACAATATCCGACTCTGCACCCATGCGAAGGCTCTGGACATGATGCTGAGTGCGTCTCGAGGAGTGATCGAGAAAGGCAAAGTCGTCGCCAGCAAAACCGAAGAGGAAATCTTCAAGGCTCTGATCTTACCCTATGTGGCACCAGGAGACCGAGAAGTATGAAGAGCTACTTTTCCAGAGCTTATATAGTTCTGGAAATCTTCAGCAAAAGTTTTCAAAGATACATGAAAAACGCAAAACAGAGCCTTCAAGAAATCGTCTCCATGAAACAAAGATGCATATTCCTGACGCCTCAGCAGATCGACCCCGATGTGAGAATGTCTATTCTGCATGAACGAGGCTCGATCTCACATCTTTTAGCTCGGGAAGCTAGACCCCTTTGTGTAAACAGAGCCACTCGTTCCATGGGGGCTGTTTTATGAGCTCTCCAGGACGAGCGAAACTCCAGGAGCTCAGACGGAGACTCGCAGAGCGGAGATCCAGGAGGACGGGATCTTGAGCGACGAGAACCTGAGCCCTCAGTCTCCTCCGAAACAAGCCTGGGACGCTGAAAAAGTCCGGGCCTGGTTGAGACTTCGCAAGTGGAAAAACAGAGCTTTGATCTGGAAATTGCGGAGGGCTTTTCACGAGGCCTGAAGAGGAAGAGGTCAACGGAGGATGTGCGGAACAATACGAGCACGGCTGCCAAGATTGCCTCGACTACAGCTGCCCCTATCGTGACACTGTTTGGACGGACCCCACAGACGAGTCTTACGCTCCAGAGTATTATGAGGAGCACGAAGGAGAGGAGTCCTCTTGAAATTGCAGATCCATGCAAAGAAGGTCTCGCTCGAGTGGGCTGACGGGCTCTCTCTCCTCTGTACTGTTGACGGAGCTCCTGGACTCTATCAAGTCTTCACTTTTCCAAGAGTCGACGGAGATTGCCGGAAGATCTGCGGTTGGAGTCTCCGGCGTCCTCATCTGAGCTGCCGAGGCTGTCGACTGAAAGCTGTGAACAGTGGCAAAATTCCGAGGATCTTGGAAGTCGATCCCTACGTTATTTTGTTTGCGAAAAATAGGAGTCCCTGGAAAAGGAGGATCTCGAAACTGTTTGTCAGTCTCGCCGAGATCTTCTCGGCCTAGGCGGGCCTCTTTGTTTTTGCCAAGGTTGGGGGTCCGGCTGCAATGTCGCTCAAACTCTTTCGGACCAGGTCAATGACGAAGGCAATCGATCCAGCAATCAGATAAGCGTATTGCTGGAACTCTGTCCCGGCAGTGAAAGCGACGATCATGATTGCGATCCCTTTGATGTAGCCTTCATAAACGAGCCAAGTTTTCAGAAGCTGGGCGCCTTCATACTGAATTTGTCCGTTTGGATAGGATGCTTTGTTTGTGAAGTATCCATAGACGTTGCGGACGATGACGAAGAAGGGAGCTGCTGCTGAAGTCAAGAAGATGTATTTGAGTCCATTGATGACGAAGATAATCTCACTTGGCAGACCGTCCGTCTCGATTGTTCCGACAGCGAGAGAGACCCCTCCAAAAACAGCAGCCAGAACCAGCAGGAGAACAGTCGCCAGATAGACGTTCAATTTCAAGCAATCACCTCCTCTGGATCACGGGTCCTCTCTAACCGTGACTGTGAAATATCGGACGTTTTTATTGCCGATCTGCGGCATACTGACCGGGCAGCCGAGGATCCTGACCTGTGCGCTGTCAATCGTCAGTTTGTCGCCCTCAGAGATCCAGAGCAGGACGCTCGAGTCAACTGTCATCTGGGTCAAAAAGGCCTTGGCTGCCGAGTTTGTCCAGGAGACGTCTTCCTCCAGACAAGAGATCTGATAGATCCGTTGGAGACCTAGAGGACGGCAGCTCCGTTTATAGGCTGACGATTTCCAGCTGTCCCACTCGTTGAGCGTGAACTCCGGGAGGAGTGTTACGTCCTGGAGCTTCAGCGTTTTCCCGGCGAGAGTGGCTGTCATGTCTCGAGCTCCTGGCCTATAAATGGAGCAAAGTCGAAATCTTCAGGTATCCCGGTTTTGCCTCGTCGGACCTCGTTGATGATTGCAACTAAGGCGAACCTTGCGTCCTGGATTGTGAGGGCTCGTCCGAGCAGAAGCCGGATCTCGATCAATCTCTGGACGAGATCGCTTTTTCTCACCTTGAAAGTTTGCAGATTTCCAGATCCTGAAGGACTGTCAAAAGTCAGCGTCAGAACGATCTCGCCGGTGTTGATCGAGACTCCTGAGATCTTGATTGTCAACGTAGATCCACTCCTAGATAACTGATGCAAATAATACTCGTGCAGCTGACGATCCAGGTGCACGACTCGACGTCGACCACTTCAAACGAGTAGCTCTGGATCAGGATCCCCGTCCCGGACTCGACGTCATAAAAGTCGGTTGCATCTCCGAAACTGTGAAATCTCGTTTTCCCCAGCTTTCCGCTTTTGCTCGTGTCGATGTTCAAGGGCTCCAGGACAGCATAGAAGGTTGATCCTTGACCAAACTTGAGGGTCACCGGGGAATAATCGACTTGCGGAGACAACCAGGGACAGAGAAGGACTTGTCCAAAAACCTCAGTGTGGGAGTCTCCGTCGCAGTAGGATTTTACCTTCACATTGAACGTCTGACCGGGATCGACGTCGCCCACGATATAGATCCCTTTCGCTCCGAGCCCATAGCCGGCGTTTGAAGCGTCGGCATCCTCATCGTCGTCCAGATGATCCGTCCAGTTGACCTCGACGTCATTAATGAACAGGTGGCAGTTGTTATGAGCTGCGACGTTGCTCTCTCCGATCTGGAGCATTTTGGTTCTCCTGGTCGGCGAGGTATGGCTGTCGACTGCAACGATGTCGATCAGAGCGGAATAGTGGGCTAGATCTCCGATCGGCAATTTCCTCGCTGCTGGGACTGTCACGTTGACATTGAGAATTGTCGTTAAGACTCCGGCTCCGTTTGCAACCGATCCGCTGTCTGTGATCGAGCCCAGCTTGTCATTGAAGTTTAAGAGCCCGACGTTGTGACTGTTGATGCCGAATTTCTGAATAGACCCCAGCACCCAGACAGCAGTATCAAAGTCGAGGTGATGAGCTCCGCTCGCAAGGTAAACAAAGATGTCGGGCGTCAGAAAATTCGATGTTGCTCCGGCTGGGAGACTTTTTCCTCCGCTCGCCCAGATCGGCTTATCATCGATAGTTATCCTCATCGCTCCCTTGGCGACTGAGGCTCCGACAACAGACCAAAAATTAGCTTTCACGCAAAGGATGAGGTCCTTTGTCGTTGTGAACGTGACCGTTTTCCTAGCCGTCCAGTCATGAGTTGCAGCGTGCTCCTCGTATTCCGTAGAGTCGGAACTAAGGCTTAGTTCGTCGGCGTAGAGCCTTTCCTGCTCGGCAAACAATGGCAAGTTTTCTTATCTCCTCTGAGATCCGTATCTGATTCTTTTGTGAGTTGTGAGAGCTCCAGAACTTGAGTTCTCCACTAGGACACTCGCCAGGACTCTCTCGAGCTTGACGATTGTTTTGTCAACGATAGCGTCGTCCATGTTCCCGGCGACGTAGACGAGAGGTCCCTGGACTGTGATCCCTCCGAGTCCTCGAGGCATATATGGTCCTGACAGTGGAATGATTGCCTCGGGGCCGGCCTCGCCAATCAAGGCGACTTCTGGGCTCGTGACGATCCCTCCCTTTGCTCGTCCCCCAGACGTCATTTTAGCGGCGGCTGCCGGAGTCCCCCCGAGTCCCAGAGCTCCAGAGATCGCAGATCCGACGCCTCCAAGAGCGGCGCCAACTCCTCCCAAGAAATCGGCGATTGGCTTAATGATGTTGTTCCAGGCCCAGGAGAGAGCGTCAAAGATCGGTTTTATCAGCGTGTTGTAGACCCAGGAGATCGCATTTCCGAGAGTTTTCCATGCAGCGATAAAGGTTCCGACGAGATAGTTTGCAAGAGGGATAAGGACGTTATTCCAGATCCACTCGAGCCCGGATCTGACAGCTGCAAGAGCGGGGCCGAAAACATTAGTCCAGAGCCAGACGAGCCCGTCGAAAGCTGCTTTGAATGCTCCTCCGAGGTAGGCTCCGATCGTGTTGATTAGATCTCGAAATTCTTGGCAGTTGTTATATAACCAGATCAAGCCGATTACTAGGGCTGCGATCGCAGCAATGACCAGGACGATCGGGTTCGCAGCGAGAAAACCTAGAGCCCCTGAGACTCCATGTGTGACAGCCGTCCAGGACGTCGAGATCGTCATGACGCTCGTTATCATTGTGATAAGACTCGGGATCACTGTGAGAGCGGACATGACCATCGCCTCGTTTAGATTGCTCTGCATATTCGAGGCCCGGTCTTGAGCGAGAGTATGTCGCTCCTGGGCGATCTGCAAGTCTGAGAGAGCAGCTGTGGCCTCTGGACTGAGGATCCCGAATTTCTCGACAGCAGCGTTATATCGTGTCTGAGCGTCCTCAGCTGCATTGAGACTCGACTTGACGGCGAGATTGGCCTTGTCAACTTGCAGCTGCATATCTTGGACTCTGTCAATGGCATTATAGAGAGCCATTCCAGACGTCATGACATTATTGAAGGCGAGAGCGACCTGCTTCCCGGAGGCCTCGACCTTTTGGTTGGATGCATCGACCTTGCTGTTTGCAGTCTCGATTTTACTCATTGACGCATCGACTTTGCTGCCTATGTCTTTGATCGTAGCTGTCGCTTTATCAACAGCAGAAACTAGGATCTCAATCTCAGGTTGGCTCAATTCAGCGTCTCCGATTGAAAACTTGCGTCCAGAAGTCGAAGGATTTGACGAGAAAAGCGGTTTGGAGAGGCGTCAGTTTTCCGATGTATTCGAGAGAGTATCCGTAGACATTAGCGAGGAGCCCTATTACTTGAGCGTCTTTGTTGGCTTCGATCCAATCCCCAACTTTGCCGAGGTCTTTAAAAAATCCTCGTCCACGACCAGGAGATCCAGAAGCCTCGTCGTCACTGACATCGGCATCTTATCGATATCAGCGACCTTGAGATCTGGACTGGCCTTATGCAAGAGTCGGAAGATGATCTCTCGAGTCCGGGCTTGTTTGTCCTGGACCTTGTTGATTGCGAAAAGATCCTCGTTCGTCAGCGGCGTATAGCGGATAACTCCGAGTTTGGAGTCCTTGAGAATGTGGATCTCTTGAGCGTCCTGGATGATCTGGACGGGATCAAAGATCTCCGCTCTCTTGGCTTGTTTCTTTTCAAACTCTTCGATCTCTTTTCCGAATTGCTTGATTTTTTCCTCTTCGCTATTTTGCAAACGTCGTCACCGATAAGAAAAGGGGGAGCAGATCGGTTAAAAGCCTTTGGGCGATTACTGGTTGCTTGGCGTTATGTTCATTGCGGTCCCGGAGATCCTGGAGAGGATTGTTCCGTTCTGGGGGTGAGCGTATCCCCACTTGAGGATTTTTGCGCTGTTGATAGTGAAGAGTTGTTTACCGGCTAAGACTCCCTCAGGGTAGACCAAGATATCGACTTCCGTCCCGGCGAGGACCTGGTTGGCGTGCGTCGAGTCTACATAGAGGAGGTCTGCATCGAAGGCGAAGGATTTGTTTCCGCTTTTCAGAACGCTCGGCTTGTCTGAGCCCCAGACGTACTCTTTGATTTCTTCAGCAGTGATATCCATGTTGACGTTTTTGATCTGTCCGACTGCTACGGTGGCGATTTTGAGGATGCCGTCTTTTCCGTTAAAGGGTCCTGAACCCATGGTTTTCTTTTTCTCCTATGTGTCCTTGAAGGACTATGATGTTATGACGGTCTCGAATTTGGTGATCACTTCAAAGTTGAGGACAGTTCCGACTATTCGGAGATCCATTATTCCCCAACCAGACCAGCACCAACGACCGATCGGATTTGTGACTCCAGAGAGCTCGACTCTCCAGGCACCATGACGAGCCCATAGACGACGAGCCTTGAGACTGACCAGGATAATATTGCCTCCGTCGAGGTGCCCGTGCTCCAGGTCGTAAAATTCAACTCTTCCGTTTGCAGTATGACTCGGGACGTCGACAGTTCTATCCCAAAACCTCCACCAAGGGAGACGTTTGAATAGATCCTCGAAAAAGCTCTGGTAGTTCTCGGGGTCCATTTCAATTTTGAAGGGGAGCGGTACAGCCTGGACGGTTAGATTTGAGACTTGTCGAGGGACTGTCAGTTTTCTCATAACCTTCAACTCGCTAGAAATTCGATCAATGAGGCAAGAGGCTTGATAAGGAGATCCCGGAGATGAGCCAGCCGCCGACCGTCCCGGATCGTGATAGTGTAGACATGGACCTGCTGTTTCGGATCAAGCTTCCCCCTCCAGACTCGGCGAGTCCGACAGTTTAAGCAGCTTAAGTGAAAGCGTCCGAGACTATGATTGCAGAGCACTTGACAAGGCATTGCGAGGAGACTCTTTTTCTTGAACGGCAACACTTTGGGGACGAGATAGATTTGATAGAGTTCGCCTTTCTCGTTGGCTGCGAGGACGCTGTGATTGTTAAGGACAAACATGACGGCGAAGACTTGCTCTCGAAATTTGAGCCTCATGTTCGTTTGGAACCGCTGCATCTAGCGGAGATCTCCGAGGATCTGCACTCTGAGGACGAGTTTTCCAGCTGCAATAATGTTCTCAATATGGCCCCAGTCAGTCCCGGAGAAAGCCACATCTCCATTGATTGAGACGACATCAGAGTCCTGGACAAGTCCGGCGAGAGTGTTGTTTGAGTCCAGGAGGAGCCTTGCAGCATCGACTTTATCCTCGACGGCCTTTTCAGCGTCGTCCTCGACGTTGCTCGACTCAACCATAACGACCTCGAAATCTTGGGTCCAGAGCTTTTTTCCGAAGGCTGCAACTGTGAGAGGCCCACCGGTCCACCGGACGAACCCGAAAGGCGTCTCTTGTTTGGTCAAGGGAGGCCCATAAAACCAGTGATCCGACTTGATATTGATCGTCGTGTCGGCTGCCAAGAGATCGATGATTTTCTGCTGGATTTCCTTGAGGGTCATCTTTTGGCTCCGTATAGTTTCGAGAAGATATCCAGGGCCAAGAATAAGATCTTTTTCACTGCGTTCTCTCTTGCAGTCTTAATGAAGAGCTGAGGCCTGGTTCCTGGATGATTGACGTATTTTGCGAAGATTGTCTCGCCTCCAACCTCGAAACAGAGAACTCCGTCCGTTCTCCTTGGCTGGATCAGGTGAGGAGCAGTTCCTTTTTCGACAAAGGCTGCATAGAAGGCCGTCGGCTTGACGACGACCTGCTGCCCGGTCAGTCGAGTGATCGTTGACAACCACAAATAACCCGAGCGTCTGGGTGTGGTCTTTTCGAGCTCACCATAAACGATCTCTCCGGCCCCGATGAGAAAGTCCTGGAGACTCCCAGGGCTCCGAGTGTAGATCGCAGACAACCAATCCCGAAGGTCTCTGCTGTTGACAGAGAACTTGATCCCGGTTGACAAGGCCGCTTATTCCCAGAGTTGGTCGTTTGTTGTTTGGTCACTTTCAGCGACCTTGAAGCATCCAGAGTCAGCGATCCGTTTGAGACGATCGATTGCCTCTTGATAGGTTTTCTCAAGGATCTGGATCGTCGGATCTCCGGTCTGAACGGCAAGGACTCCTCCAGCTGTATATGTTACGTTTGCGGGTCCTCCAGATTTCAAGTGTGCATAGGCGAGGAGCGCTGCCTTGCAAGTGATAGCAACAGCCTCCAAAGGCGAGCAGGCTGTCGAAACGATCGTCGCTCCGGTCTCGTCCTGAACGATTGCGGTTGCGTCATCAATGAAGCTTTGGACTTGGGGGTCTTTGAGCTCCTGGACTGCTTTGACGTTGATGCGGGCTCGGACTCGGTCCGGGCTGACGTTGACGGTCAATTAAGAAACCTCCTCTCGGAAGATCACGAAAAACTCAGGCTTAGTTGGGAAACTCTGGATCTTTCCTCCAGCGAACGTGACTTCAAACTCGCCTTCGCACACGGCTTTTCCGTCCAGGTCAATCGTGACGTCCGTATCACCCGTGACCCAATCGTATTGGACGATGCCTCCGAGAGCACTGTTAATCGTGCATGCCGAGTCGACGAGGATTGTCGCTCCTTTTTTCATGTGGAATTTGACGGAGGCTCCGGTGAGGGCTATGACGGCGCCGTCGGTGTCTTTCAAGGTTGCCACGATTGCAGGCAAGAGGTCGCCTTTGACCATTTCAAACTCAACTTTCGTCAATGTTCAAGTCTCCTTTTTCGCCCGTTAATATGACTGAGCCTTTCGCTCCCGTGATAACCGACGAGGCATTACCTCCCGTCAACGTCACCGCTTTGGTCCTGACAACGACAGCCGAGGACGTCGACACGGCTCCCGGTAGTTGCTCTTTCCCGACGATGTGAGTGCAGAAGTAACTCATCTAGATCAACGCTCGAGGCGTAAATTTTGGAAAAGATCGAGGCTGAAATCTTGGCTCTCGAGGCTGTTTGAGAGCGGTGAATTTTGTGAGGAGAGCCGTCATTGCTGGAACGCAAGAACCTTTCTTGACGGTTGGACCGCCTGCAGCTTCAGGACCTATGTAGGCAGAGTCGACCATAACGCAATCGGAGTTTTCTGTGAAAGTCACTCCACCAAAATTGAGATTGCCAAGCATGATGCGATCAACATTGTTTTTGGCGCTTGTGTCTGCGGCTTGATTGACTTTCAACTCTCCATCTATCCAGAGTTTGTAGAAGCCCGCAACCGCTTTCTTATAGGCAATTTCCACACAGTACCATTGATTTAGGGTAATGGGGACTCCACTATCATAGAAATTAGTCGAGTCATCAAGCATAGTGAAATCTTGAACGCCGCCGTATTGTTTGGTGACTACACCCACCATGTAAGCCCAGTCTTTGCCAAGGTACGCAAATTCGCTATGGCTGTTTGCATTATTCGAGGCTGAAAAGTTGACGTAGAAACGCATATATGCTTCGTCAACAGCGGCCATCGTCTTATAACAAAGATCACCGACGTTCAATTCGCAAGACCATGAACCGTGATGAACAGGCGCACCTTCAATAACCGGAGTTCCGATTGTTCCTGTCCATTCACTTGTGGCACCTACTTCAAAAGTGCTGGTGAAGATTGTCACTAGACTGAGCCTCCCTCAGTTATTGGAATTTCCTGAATCGTCCAAGTCGCCGAGTTTATGGTTCCGGCCGTTTTCGCATCCTGCAACTTCTGAACAATCGCAGTCTTGACAGCATCCTTCTTCACCGGATCCGTCCCAATTTCAACCCGGATCGTCATGACATAACTGTTTGCCGTTTCACTTCACCTCCGCTCTAATGATAGTGAAGAATGAGAAACACCTGGACATCGTTGAGCCGGAGAAAGTCGTAGTCGACGTTTGCCGAGTCGATCCTCAGATTATATGTTGTGTTGAAAGCGTCAACTTCTCCAACGACGTCGTTGTCTCCGACATGCACATCTCCTCCCTCCCGAGTCGACGCTGCAACAGTCCATTGATTATCAATAAGATTGATACCTATGACGTCGTCCGTGTCCCAAGCGCCCGAGGACTTCTTGACCCTGATATTCTGAGCCGTCTGAATCGCATTCGCTCCCGAGGCACTCGTGTTCTCAATCATGCGAACCTTTATTCCAACGTAAACATGGTCCAGGGTCCCGGCAATGTTCGGGAGAACTATGTTCGGGAGATCCGTGTCCGTTGCGGCTGCCGGCAGATCTATGACGTCGTCGACGTCGCTCCAGAAGGTCTTAACGATTTCATGGTTTGTCAGTTTGTCCAGGTATCCGGCTCTCGCTGCGCTGAGCCTGGTGAGCAATGTGTCAACGTCAGCCGGCAAGTTAGCAGCCGCCAATTCGGCGAGCCTAGCCTCTGTGCACACGCTCGCAAGAGCAACAGCCCCGGCGCTCAAGTTATCCAAATACCCGGCTCGAGCTGCCGAGAGCCTCGTTCCAAGAGTATCTATGTCTGCCGGAAGATTAGCAGCTGCGAGCTCTCCAAGTCTCGCCTCCGTACAGACAGAAGCAAGAGCAACGGCGCCAGCTGACAAATTATCGAGATATCCAGCCCTCGCAGCTGAGAGACGAGAGAGGACGGTTGCCATGTCCGAGTTTAATGCAATGGCGCCGGCGCTGAGATTATCAAGATACCCGGCTCGCAAGGCTGACAGTCTAGTGAGCAATGTGTCGACGTCTGCCGGAATATTTGTCGATCCGAGCTCGTCCAAGTAGCCGGCCCTGGCTGCCGACAAGCGTGTTAGGACCGTGTCCAGATCAGCCGGAAGGTTTGCAGCAGCCAACTCGTCGAGGTATCCAGCTCGAGCAGCTGTCAATCTCGTCGAGAGGGCCTGAGTGTCCGTGTAGATGTCGGCTTCTTGGCCTCCTCCGACTTTGAACAGTTTGAAGGGATAATGGATTGTATAGGCTCCGGCGACAGCCCAAACGGTGATATACTCGGTGGCGAGTCCAAACGTGAGGTTAGTCGCTTTATAGAGTCCAGTGGCTCCGATCTCTGCAACAGTGAGACTAGTCGATGTCCCGTCGCTGATCTTGTAGAGTGTGCAAGTCGGAGTTAGACCTGTCTTAAGGAGCCCGGTTGCGGTGTCAGTGATTGCAACCGTGTCCAGAAATCCCTCAGAAGCTTTTAGTCCCATAGTTTCAACTCTGAATTATCTTCGTGGATCATTATTTTTCCTTAGAAAAGGGGGAAAATAGGGCAGATTGTTTGTTGACCGAGAGCGAGGCTTGTCAGAATCAGGTTTAGCTGACGCCCGTAAGCTCACAGATCGCAGCGGCGTGATCTATTCTCGGAGTCAGCGTCTCAAAAATCTTGAGCGTAGTGTTCATGTCTTCGTCGATGAAAATGCTTGTCTGGACGTCCTCAGCGACTCCGACCTTGAAGTTTTCGGGCTTGTTCTCTACGACGAGAACACTGGTCGTGGCTGCGGCGCTCGAGTACAAGCTATCACTGACAAAGACTTTGCCTCCAAGCATTTCCTCAATCGTTTTGCGGACCGGCGTGTCCGTATTCGTGTTGAGTTGTCTCAGACGAGCCATAAGTGCAGATCTTACGATTGCGTCGTAGGGTCCCAAGTGGCCGTCCTCTTCGAGTTTGGAGATTGCAGCTGAAAAGTCCGTGTAGATGTTGGCAATAGTTCCCCAGGTTCCAGCGGTGGCTTGTGTATTTCGTCCGGTTGCGCTTGAGAGTCCCTGAATGCCGAGCCTTCTTGCCCCAGTGTATTCGCCTGAGACGAGGAGGAGATCTTCTTCCTCAGCGATTTGTCGGGCAGCGTTCTCGATGTTAATCGTGTCTAGTGGTAGGCCTCCTCGGCGGCTGGCGAGGATGTCTCGTCTGAACAGTTTTACTTTCTTATGGATCATGGGGATTTTAACGTCCGCTGTGGACAGTTCCACACGATCCGCTGAAGCGTTCAAACCGTCCATGTCGAGAGAGGCTGCACTCATATCCGTTTCGACGAATTTCCTCCAGGTTCTGAAGCCGGCGTCTGGGAGTTTGACAGCTGAGAATATTCGGCGTCCAATGAGGGCGGGGCGAACGGTCTTTATGATTTGGGTATCGATGTACCTGATTTCTTCGTCTGTGAGGGCTCCGGTGTCTACTCCAACTTTGCTTAATCTATAGTCTGTCATTGTCAGGGCTCCTAGCTTGCGGCTCTAGCGTCCGGTGTGATCTTGAAGTTGACGAGGATTTCGGCGTCTGCCACTGCCTGTGTCCAGGTTCCAAGTGCTTGTCCGACTCTTGCTCCTTGGCCTCCCATTGCTCCGACTGCGTCTTTTGAGACTTTGCCGTTTGCTGCGCAAACAAGCCAGTCTCCTGGAGCGACGGATCCCGAGCCAGTCGAGGTTATCGTCAATTTGACGATACATGGTCCTCCGATTATGACTCTTGCTTGATCGCCGACAGCGTAGGCCGTTGCTTCGAGTTGGTCGGGTTGTTCCATTAGAACGCCGAGGGGATTGAGGGCTTTGGATCCTGCTTCTTTGACGTCGCCGTCTGTTGCATCGTGGATCACGATTTTTCCAGCGAGCATTTGTGCAGCCGTAGCGTTAGCGCCTATCTCGAGCTCCAGGATGAGAGGAGCCCCAGCGGCTAGGATGCTGTTTGCGGGTGCTGTCAAGTATTGAGGCATAGCCTATTTCTCCTTGAACCGTTCGGAGCGGAGATCGCCCACTGTCCAGAACCGCTTTGTCTCGTCTTCGTCGTTTGCGATTTGGATTGCTTTTGAGCTCGGGATAACGTGTTTCAATGCGTCGAGTTTGATCTGGAGCTCTGGGATTGAGAGTCCCTTGAGGTCCTCTGCCTTGTAACGGGCGAGCCTCATTATGTCTGCTTTCAGTTTGCCGGTCATGTCTGCAGTGACGACTTCGTTAAGTTCCTTGTTGTCTGCAGTCAATGTTTGAATGGTTGCGTTTTTGTCTGTGAGTTCTGCTCTCAGTCTCTCGACCTCTTCAGCTAGAGCATCGACGCTCATCGCTGCGAGGCCGTTAGACTTTTCTTCTTTTTCTTTTTCGGGCATTGAGATCTTTCCTGTTTGTCCTTAAAGGACTGTGAAACGAGCCCCATGCGCAGGGGCAAACTGGAGAGACGCCCTCCTCTGACGATTATAGAAGAGGGGTGCGTGGAAAAGGAGAAAGGTGCAAAGGAAGAAAGCGAGGGGGCGTCTCACTTGTTTCGATATTTGCGGATTTCGAGGAGTCTGCGAGTCTCAGCGTGGACCTCGTCAGGATCTAGCCTCTCAGGTTCTGGAGGAGGATCCTTCTTTTTGTCGTCTCCTGGAGGCTTCTGTCCCGGAGTGGTTGCTCCTGGAGGCTGCGCTCCTGGAGGAGATCCTGAAGCCGGAGGAGCTCCCTGAGGAGTCCCTGGAAGCTTCTTCTCGTCTTCGTCGACGAGGACGTTTGCGTCCTGATGACTGTTAAACCACGTCTTCGCCTTATCCATCGTCCAGCCTTCCTTCACGGGGAAGATGTAGCTCTGGACATACCACTCGTCAGATCCTTTCTTCTTACAGTAGATGGCTTTCATGCCTTGAGGTAGTCGACCGTTAAAGTCAGTTGTGCGACAAGTTTCAGCGTTCTCGACGGAGCCGTGTCCGCTGCGGATATAGTCTTCTGTTTGCTCCCAGGGATCCGCACCCATCTTAGCGACGGCCTCGTCCAAGCCGAGCCCTAGATGCGGAAAAGGATCTCGTCCTCTCGGAACCCCGATCGCTATATGATTGACAATGATGTTTCGCTGGATATAGTCGTATTTTTGACCTTTGAACTCTCCAGGACTCCAGTCTTCATCATGGATGAATCCGATTGAAACGTCTCTCTTGACTCCGTTTTTGATGTCTGCAATAAAAGTAGACGGAGCTCTTTTCTTGTTGATAACGACCTCGCCTTTGACCTTGTTCTCCGCTGCATCCCACTGTATATTTCGAGATTTTCCTATGATTGTCTTCGGTTTGGTCAAGATCATAGTGTCCGGGTGTTTGTCCGGGACAAGGAAAGCTCCCTCGAACGTGAAGAGGCTCTCCTGGAGCTCGGATGCTGGACGATAGGCCTTGCCGTTTGGATACTCCAGAACTGTCTCTCTTGCCAAGACCGCTGGAATGACGAGCTCATTTTCGTCCTCTTTGACGATCTTGGTTGCGTCTAACTCGACGTTGATTGTTCCGAATTTCATTTTCACTTATCTCCCGTGACTGTGAGTTAGGGAAAGAGAGGAGTGTCGCTCGTCATCGGCACGATGATGTATAACATCCATGTACAACATACCTGTTAAACAGGATGTTCGACATCTCCGTGTCCTCTAATACGTTTCTCCGATCCCCCATGGTTGGATTAGGAAGACGACGCTCGAGCATCGTCTCCTCGATCCGACGTTTTTGGTTTCCAGATTTCAAAAACGATCATGACTCCGGGAAGATTAGATCCCAGTGACAACGGCAGCGAGGATGAGCTGGACATTGAGGCAGGAACTGACCGAACTTGTATCGTCGTCCAGACTGCCCGTCACAATAGTTGCAGGTGACGTCGTCAATTTCCGTGACCCATTCCATCCCGACGGCTCCGGCATTGCTTCCGAGGATCTGGATCGAGTTGTTAACTGTCTGCCAAGTGATAGACTCAGCGAGCTCCTCGAGTCTCATTGAGATCCCTTCGGGAGTAGTCCAGAAATTTGAGCTCATAGATTGGCGTCACTCATGATTTTATCGAAGCTGTCCAGGTATTTCTTTTTCATAGTCAAGAAGGTCCTCTCTTGTTCTGGACTGAGAGTCGAGAGAGGTCGTCCGATCTTGGCCTCGATCTGGAGCTGGACAAGTTTCTTCATTCGGTTAAGATGCTCTTCAATGATAACGCCGGCGCTCAGGAGTGCGTCCTCCCTGGAGATCTTCCCCTGTTTGACGTTTTGCAGGAGACTCTCGAGGAGCGTGAACAGTGTCTTTTCGCTGTTTGCGAGATCTTGGTCGTGAATTATCATAGCATCAAAACCCGGAGGCAAAGGCAATCCTGGAGGGTTGACTTTGGGAGTTGTGGCTTTTGTGAGTCCGAGGCAGACATCTCCTCCTGGGATCGGTCCAAGGCCCTCGTCTTTTCGCAGTTCGTTGACTGTCCACCAGTTAGACCGGATCTCCTGGATCTGAGCCCTCTTCAGGTCTATCGTTGCTTTCTCGTCCTCTGTCAATTCAAAGGACGGGTTCCAGACGATCTTATACTGTGGCAGATTTTCAGCGTCTACGCTGAAGCATCCGACGAGGATCTTGTCGATCAGCTGTCTTAGATAGGGCTCGTATTTGCTCTGCTGATCGCTTATGAACTTGAAATATTCTCTCTCATTGACTTCCGAGCCCGTTAGAGCTCCTGCTTGGGCTCCTCTGAGAATTGGCTCCGGGATAAACGAGCCCGCAGAGATTGACTCGCTCAAGATCGAGTAGTATTTGCGAGGATCTAACTCGTGGCCGGAGACTCCTTTGAACTCGAGGTGCTGCTTTTCGTTATGGACAAAATACTTCATTGCGTTGAGGTTCTCGAATTGTCCAGAGTCGATAAAATCGTTGATCTTGGCGATTGTGGCTCCGTCAAGTGTGACGTCTGGAAATCCTGATCCGTATCGGATCATCGTCAGAGCGCCAGCCCAGCGGCTGTAACGGATTGCCATAAGATCGTCGTAGACTGGACTCAATGCAGAGAGACCTTTGAACGGATGATCCAGGAGACGGGTGGCTGCATGGATGACTCTGCTAAAGTGGACCTTCTTTGAGCCTTGACCTCTGAGAGTGTATTTCTCTGGGAGTCCTAGGCGCTCGCTGTCTGAGTCGTCGTCCTTCTCGATCCGGGTGATATCCAGCTCGCTGTAAACTGCAAGGTCCGTTATGTCTGTGGGCTCTCCAACGGGATCCTCGAGGGTGGAGCCGGTGTCAGTGTATTTGAGGAGGAGGATGCTCCAGCCGAAAAGTCTCTCGAAAGCTGTCACCTGGACCCAGCGATCCTTTGCGTGCAGAGTCTCCAGCTTATCCATTACGTCGGCGACGAGGTCGTCGTTCTTAGGATCCATTTCGATTTTAAACCAGTTGTCCCAGACGTCCAGAGCGACGCCGTAGATTATGCGAAAAGCGATCGGCTCTCTCTTGCAGCCGAAGAGGAGATCCTCGTTTTCAAGTTCCCCTCCGAAGAGCCCTCTGCCTCGAGGCGTCCTGATTGTGCTTGCTGTCCTAGTTCCACTGAGGAGAGTGTCTCCTCTCACCACTACGCCGGCCGGCACCAGAGATCTTTTCTTTTTCTGTCTTGTTGACATGACTAGAGCCTCGTTGCTAGGACGACAGCAATCCCGACCAGGGTTGCAATCGTGAAAACTAGGGTCGCTGTGATCTTGTTCTCAATTCCTCTCTGCTTTTTCTCCAGATCTGCAACCTTGAAATCGAGGACCTTATGTTTTGCCTTGCACATTTCTCTCTGAGCTTCCTTTTCCGTAGCGTACACATCCTTTCTAACGTGAATATTATATCTCTCTGTTTCTTCGTCTTCTGCCATCTCTCGACGCCTCTCATCCAAACTTGAACGCTGTTGTCAAGGCCTCGGGCTGCAACCTGGTTGCATATCTCAAGGCGTCAACGGCGTGATCGTTGACTTTTTGTTTCTCGTCATACTCCATAAGCTCGGCCTGAAGGTTGACGGCCTTGGTCGAGACGTAGATCCTGGGACGCCCGTCTCCAGCTTTCAGGAAGCGACCTCCAAGAGCCCTGATCCCGTCTTCTCTCTTGAACTCGTATTTTTTAGCGTCCAGGCCTGAGAGCCGGATCTTGTCGATTGTCTCTGGATTTGACGGATCGCAGAAGATCTCTCCGGCGCCGTAGACTGCCTCAAAGGTTTTGAGAGCCTCAATCAGGTCCTCAGTGTGACACTGACGTCTGTAAAATTCGTCCAGGACAAACAGTCGGTCGTCGCTGTCGTATCCGACGACGAGGATTGCGGAGGGATTTGTCCAGCCGAAATCTACGCCATAAGTGATTGATGAAAGGAGGGACTTGTCAGCGTCGCTTACATGGACTGAGGCGTCGAACGGAAACGAGCCCGATCCGGCGTTTGCAAAACGTCCATATATGAAACGCTCGGCAAGTCCTCCCTGGTGACTCTTGAGCATATCCTCTTTA
>Ga0315289_10003625_pt1 | contig 23303 bp, 16 predicted proteins | sample YL17G11_40_MG_FD_203452 | JGI IMG/M metagenome (GOLD analysis project Ga0315289, IMG submission 203452) | Sediment microbial communities from Yellowstone Lake, YNP, Wyoming, USA - YL17G11_40 | ecosystem: Environmental > Aquatic > Freshwater > Lake > Sediment | place: USA: Wyoming | collected...
TGCAAGGACGTTGAAACCTTCAAATGTCAAAATTTCTTTCAGACCGTTGCGCAGTTCATGGTTATCTTCGACGATAAGGAGAGTCTCTTTAGACATAAATTTTTTACCCACCAACTTCCCGGAAGGCTTATATTATTATACAGCCAGATCAGAAATAGCGGGTATTTCTACGGCCCCTTTTGCTGTTCGGACTGCCCTTAGAATGGCCTGCGCAAAGACCTCGGCTGCAAATGCCCCGATGATATTCACATCGGCTTTGCGTTTTCCGGTGGCTAGAGCGAAGATAGTGTCGCCATCAAACATCGTATGGGCTGGACGTACGGTCCGGGCTAGACCGTCCTGGGCCATTTGGGCGACTTTATTAACCTGCTCTTTGTCCAAACGCGCGTTGGTTGCGACCACCCCGATCGTAGTGTGTTCGTGTGAGGCGATACCTAACGTAGTCCGCCCGATAAAACTTTTCATGACCTCCAAAGTATTAGCAAAGGTTGCAGACGATCCAATCTGGATGGGACCCTGATGGATAGATCGTGCGCCGGCTATTATTTTCCCCGTAGCTGGATCGATGATGTCACCAAGGGAGTTAACGACAGCTATTGCACCGACGACAACGCCATTTCCAATGTCCAGGCTGGCTGTGCCTATACCCGATTTCATCGCCTGACCCATCCCTAGGATCTTACCTACCGTTGCACCGGTGCCGGCGCCAATACTGCCCTCCGCGGGTGGCTCTGAGCTGGCGTTGAGGCAGGCCTGGTACCCCATGGCTGCGTCTGGACGGACATCTGCCTTGCCGATGGCGAGGTCAAAAAAGATCGCAGCCGGGACGATTGGAACGTGGGCCCCACCGTATGGGAACCCGACCCCGTGTTCTTCCAGGTAGCGTACAACGCCTGTAGCTGCCTCCAATCCGAAAGCAGAACCGCCTGCCAGGACGATGGCATGGACTTGGTTAACCAGGTGCATAGGATGCAGAGCATCGGTCTCGCGAGTGCCGGGTGCACCACCACGCTGGTCAATACCACCTACTGCCCCCTGCTCGCATAATACAACGGTGCATCCTGTGAGAGCTTCTTCGTTCTGTGCATGCCCAACGCGGATACCTGGTACATCGGTAATGGCATTGTGTGTTTTCATTGTAAATTCCTCCTTGAACCGTTTTTAAATGTTACCAGGATTTTAGTCGAGTTCAAGAAGACATTTGTACCATGCGTTGACACAGCGTGCTTTTAGGGTATAATTTTGGTCGCTCTGACTGGCCCATTAGCTCAATCTGGTAGAGCAGCTGACTCTTAATCAATTCCACGCCATTAAAAATACCCCCATATCTAGTTATCAATAGCAATTAACAGACCTACTAAGCTACATCTGGCGGGTTTATCAATTTCCTTATTAATAATATGTAGCTTATGTATAGCTTATAGGGAAAAGGGGGGTGGTGAGGTTCTTTTCTATCCATTTATTTAAATCCGTCTCCCTTATTCTCACGTTCCTTCCGATTCTTACATATGGTATTTTCCGTTTTTGTACCAGGTAATATACTTTCGACTTTGACAGTTTCAGGTACTTTGCGACTTCGGGTATAGTATATATTGGCTCGTTCATTTTCCACTCCTTGCAGATAGTCCACTACTTTAGATAAATAAATAGCAAATGCTGTCGTTTTTTCCAGCCTGGTCATTTCCTGCCAACCGTTAATCGGGAATCGTGGCATCTCTTCCAGTGTTAATCCCCTTTTTGGTTCAAAATGGGAGCAGTCCCTGGTAGGTGCGCAAATTTCAACACATACATCCTGCATGGCGTTTTGACAGATTCCGGAACACCAAGGAGGAGGCATATATAATTTGCGTTCAACCATACTTTTATGATACATTATTTATAGAACTCCACGGCCAGGCCAAGAAAGAGGGCCGGCCGTGTGGGAGACTAACCTTTCTTGAATCCTTTGGTGACTAAAATGTCACAACTTCGGTCGCCCAGGCTTGGCACGTACCAGGCTTGGGTATGCTTTTCTGGACACAGGTAGCGCTTCACCGTGTTGGGAGGCAGGTTGTATCTGGCTACCACCGCCCACACTTCAAACGGCAGCCGATAGGACCAGTGGATCGGTGCCGGCTCCATTAAGTGTCCACATACCCGGCAGTAGAAACCTTTCGCCTTCCCAGGTTGTATAGCCTTTTTCATGATCTCCTTCAACATAAAAGCGATCAAGATCAGACCCACCAGGAATGCTTCTGAAGACATATTCTCACCCCCTTTCTTGGCCATAGCCAACTTGAACGGGTCAAGCCCGAACAAGCCATGAAAGGGAAATTGGTAAGGTACTATATCTGAGGAGGTTTCTTACTGGCAGTTTTCACCTCATCATAAGTAATATTTCTTTGGTTTATTACTTCCAAAGCGTCCCGTATTCTCACGCCACGTTCCTTCAAAAGGTTTTCCTTTAATTCCTCGACCAGTTCCTCACTTTCGACCATCGTAGTTTCCTTGGTTTGTTCCACATACAAAATATATCGATCCAAAATCTTCTCGCTCACATAACGCCTGACAATGCACTCCCTATGCTTCAGTCTTTGAATATTATTGGCAATCCTTAAATATTGTCCCCGATCTGTTTCGACAACCGGCTGCTGCGTTTCCGTCTTAGCCGGCAGTTTCACCGTTTGTGGGTTATAACAGAAAAGCTGCTGTGCGATTTCAAACGCCTCATCGAAATTGGAAACCCCAAAACAAACCACGTTTCCAATCGACCAAATCTGGCTTTTCAAGGTAGGTGCCAGCTGCGATAAAGCCTGTAAGACCACATACAGTTCCAGTTTGCGGGATCGATATAAGGGGGATAGCATCCCTACTTCCTCAGCCATTCCAGGAATAGAAAGAAGCGAATAAACCTCATCCATCACAAGAGCTACTGGTGCGTCCGCTGGATTTCCAGGTTGGCGCTTATTTATTTCCGCCATGATTAACGAATACACCTGGGTAAACAGATAGTGCTGTGCATTTCTTTGATTGATCAACCTTGCACCGTTGACCAAAACCATTAGTCCCTTTTCAATCGCTTCTTTCGGTGTCCATCCCGGCTGGTAAAAACCAACCCTTGCTCTTGCCTCCCTTGACTCTATGGCTCCGAGAAGTGCAAGTAGCGCATAGCTTCGCAGTTCCCTTTCAGCTGGCTTTATCTGTAAAAAAAGCCTCTCGAAAAACCATTTTGCCTCCGGTACTTTATATCCAAATATGGTAGCCACCCGTCTTAATAGCCCTTCATCCATAAGCAGCCTTTTTGCTTCTGTCACCTGCCAGGTTTCCCCATAATTATTGGAAATGGCCGTGATAATCCGAAATAGCTGAGGAGCGATTTCTCTTAAACCCAGGCCGGCCAAGAACGGAGCATCTTTGACTAATTCCGGCGCTAATTTTGCCAGGTTAACACTCACTCTTTGTACCTGTTCCTCATACGCTCCGTACACTTCGGAAAACTCAGGTAATGGAATTATCCATTCGGGGTTACCCAATTCGTCGTAAACTAATCGTTTCAATAGTTTCTCTCGGATCTCCTTTGGGGTTTGAAGAATTAGATTTAATATGCAATCCGTGATCGATCCCGACCAATCCAGCACAAATATACCTCGCCCTGGATAGGCTTTAAAATATTCCACCAAATGTCGAGCAAGACTCGAAGTTTTCCCTGTCCCCTGCCGGCCGAGATATAGGGTCCCCATGGTCAATCCTTCGGGTAAAAGTTCCTCAACCCGGCTTGGGATCGAATTGGGAAATGGTGGAGCACCACCCCAAAGTATTTTACGGATCAGGTTCAAGTCAATCATGGTCTGTTAAAGGATAGGTATCTCCATCCACGCCCCAGATATAAATCGTGGTTGAAAGTTGCTTTCCGATCGGCACTTTGATAAAGGTCTGATAATCGGTAAAAAAGAAAGGTTCTCCGATGGGTTTATTACGTGAGACAAAACTCTCTACCCTTTTTCGATCCACGTCCAAAACGAATAACACTATTCCTTCTCCCTGATATTTACTTTCTATGTCTGGTAAATTCTCCAGGTATTTGGTCACTTTACCTTTTATCATGCCGGCATGAGTAAAGTTGTTTTCAGTGCAGTGTTCGTACAAGAGAAGTTTTTTATTAGGGAACCGTATCCCCCATTCCGGGACGGAACCTAAGCCCCTAAAGTGTCTTTCAACAATGATTATTCCATCCATTTTCGAACGCCATATCCTCACCAACCCTTCTGTACAGGCAAGGCCATGTTCGATGTTGTAATAGACCCTGTTGTTCCGTCCCATCCTGGGTGCTATGTAAATAAACCGCTTTCCATACCTATATGATTTTAATTTCCCTTTCTTTACCAATCTTGGCAAGATTACCTCTGTTCTCCGATGTCTATCCAACCTCCCTGTAAACCATAAAATGTAATGCTCTTTTGTAGCCCAATTAAAAATCTGCGCAGCCTCTAAATAGTCGTCTTTCCCTATGGTACGCATCGAATTTTCACCCATTGAGGTTAGGAAGAAAACGCTGTCTTCCTTTTCATACTCCACATTACAATAGTGGCAAATGAAATAAAAGTCTTATTAAAAATACAGTCAGGAAGGCGAGGACTATCCAACCCAAAACGATTGTCAAGAAGGCCACAAAGCATACTGCATGATAAAGATAGGTATCGTATTCGGTTGGAAACCCAGCTATCGTCGCACGTCCCAACCAAGCATCGGCTATTCGCCTGGTAGCATTAGGCACCCCAACCCATAAACTAACCAGAGCTGCTGCTGCAAGTCTCAGTGTAAACCACGCCGCCCTCAAAATCCAGGGGATGATGATGCGCAGTCCTATTAGAATCCAGCGTATGCAGCGGAAAGAGAAACGCATTATTCCAGCCATGAGTACACCGATACCCAAGTTCCGTCTTCAAGGACAACGATTAGAGAGGGGTCTATCAAAATTAACTGAATGCCTGTAATTAAGACGATTCCCACCAAAGTAGCCAGCCCGACCAGGACTGCTCCCACGACCGCCCCTAAGGTAGCAACAGCTTTATCTTTGTCAAAATCAATTTCTTTCTCTGGCTTTTCTATGGTAATGGGTTTTGTTTGCGGTAGGGGAGCTGGGAGTAATTTAGGAAAATCATGGGCAACAATTAAGCCCTGGATGTGGTTTTTACTCCTGACTTCCTCCACACGCTGGAAGGCTTTTGTAGGTATAATGGATTTGTCTTCCTTAAGTGGGAAAAACCACCAACCTTCTTGATAGACTGGATTGTCTATCATTCCCCCGCTGCCCACAACTCTAAAACCCCAATGGTGTTTTTGTGCTAATGAGAGCACCTGTCTAGTTGGGGTCGAAACCTTTTGAATATACATACGCCTCCTTTCTTTTACATCCATATATTAGCAACGACTATCCTTTTGTGTGCTATAGCCATGGTCTAACCCTTCTTTAAACTTTATCGGTATCCTTTTTCCTTAAACTACAGAAGAATTACAGGAGGAAAAGATGCCTGACATATCCGTCAAAGATGCTTTAAGGACTTTAACCAAAACAGAGGCTAAAGTTCTTTATTTAAAATGTCGGGGATTAAAGTATGAGGAGATAGGCGGTAGCCTCGATTACAGCATCGAATGGGTACAACTGCACATGAGTAATGTATACCGAAAGCTGGGAATCGATGCTGCAATGCATCATACAAAACGGGGGGAGATATTAAAGCAAGTTTTTTGTCCTGCTCTAGCTGAAATTGTTGGAGATAAAGGAATAGATGAGATAAATTGGCCGCCTGATGTACCCCATCCCGAACCGTTTTTGCCATTGCTCCCAGCAGTAATCGAAGATCGAATAAGAGAAGAACTAGACAAGTCTTTAGCAACAGTGGAACCGATTAAAGTAATCTCTGCGCCTTCTCCCCGGATTACCAGACCGCGATGGATTGTATTTCTTGGAGCTATAATCTCTGTATTATCTATTGGATTATGCGCTTTTGCCTTTTGGTATGCTATAAACTTTTTACGGCAATCCCCTTCTATTGGACTTATCAGCACCTCGACCAATGTTGCAATAATCAACCCAACTCTCACAGAATTTATCCCTACCCAAACCATTACTCCCTCTCCGACTACCCCTAAACCCACAGGTACACCAACGCCAACTTTAGAACCAACTTTCACTCCTACTACCACATATACTCCCGAACCGACATCTACATCGACAAATACGCCCGAACCAACTGTTACTTTAACACCAATACCCATTCTTTTTGCCGATGACTTTAATAGCGGTATTTCTCCTCAATGGCAGGTAGTTTCAGGCAATCCGATCGTTGTTAACGGAGCGTTGTCTGCCACCGAAAACACATGGCTAGTTGTAGGTAATTCATCGTGGAAAAATTATTCTATAGAATTTGATGGGGATTGTAGTGAAGTAGATTTGTGGTGGCGCAATGGCTGTAATGTCGGTACCAGATTACAGGATTTGAACAACATGATTTACTTTTCTTGGACAGATAAAGAATTCTTGTGGATTATTATTAAAAATGGCAAGAAAACAGAGATTTCCGGAAGCTATTTCAAGACCTGGCAATGGAGCCCCCCATATAAAGTCAAGGTTATAGTTAACGGAAACCAATATGCTTCGTTTATAAATGGAGCGCAGACAAGCTCGTTTATATATGGAAGTTTTCCACAGGGGAAAATAGGTATTTATATCGATAAAGATTCAACCGTCGATAATTTTAAAATCATTTCTCTCCCCTAGACCATTTTTTCTAATTTACCGACCCAAGTTGCTACCCAAACAGATAGTTGACGCTAAAAGCGTAAACAAAACTGGCGACCTTCAATAATATTGGAGGATAATCAGATGGGATTAACCAAGATTCCCCGCTACCTTGGAACCAATACACTAGGCCATATGAAATGGTGCCATCAAAACTTCATTTTCAAATCTATTTACCATGAGTCTGAATACAGATTGCTTGCAGTTAAGCTCGAGAAAATCCCTGGGGGTATCGAATATATACCGCTTAAGGTAAGACAACAGGAAATTGAGTACGTACAATTGCATGGTTCTGAATTACAGGGAATGAGTATAGAAGAGGTTAATCAACGTTTATCCACGATTGGTTTGAAACTTGGACCAACTACTGGCGACTTTACTAAATGGGGAATTAGGACATTCATACCGGTCATGGGAAATACCATGCTTGGCATTTACCCGAAAGAGGCTCACATTGACGAGATACTTGATAAAGCAGAATATGAGCTATGGAAGCGGGAATGCAAAAGAAAAGTTTTTACTATATACCCAGATGGCGCACTTGCAGAAGGTTTTGAATCTACCTCAAAATTAAGCGATTTTACAGATGACATGGCTGAGGGGATAAAAGAAGAAGTTGAATTGGCCGAAAAATATGGTAGCGCCCAGGGGCGCTTTGAGTATGACAAATTCCTTATCGTTTGTGCACCGGATGGGATTACAGATGAATTTTGCTACGAGTTCAAGAGCACTAGAAACCATTTTCTAGAAAAATTCATCAAGCCAGTCGCAATCACTCAGGCTAATCTATATTCGTACTTCTTTAACAAACCTGAGATTCGTGTGCAGATACACATCAGGGAGACAGGCGAAATCGTCACAGTCGAAAAATTAACTGACGCCAGCAAAGCGGAAAGCGACCTTCAGACGGCTGTGAAATTGCTCAGGGGCGAGATGGTGCCAATTCCCCCAAAATCCTGGAAATGTAAGCGTTGTGAATATCGTGAGGAGTGCCCAATAAATAATTTTACACAAGGCGGCAACTTGGGATAACTAAATAAATCTATCATGTTCGTGACCCTCTAAAAGAATTATAGAACGAATCTCAACCTGGGTATCTTATTCTAGATAATTAGTATAGAATTCAGAAGAGTGTTTCCGACAGAGTTGTATATTCTTTTTATTGGCTTGGCCCCTTTGCACCTCATCTGTTTTACCTATTCGATTCATAAACATCATGTGTCAATCCATCAGCTCTAACAAAAAATACAGCCTTTCCCAATTTTTTCTCACAAGGGTCATGGCGTATTTCCGGATTTCCCTTTATTCCGAACCTTGCATTTAAACCACATTCAGGGCAAGTCCACTTTTGTAAAGATGAGCGGCCTTTTTGTTCTTTGCCTAATAGATCGATTAAGAACCTAAACCAATCGATTTTTAATTCGTCTAAGGTAGGCGGCATTTCGGGCCGGTCAATTCCTAACTCTTTCATAAGAATTGAAAATGGCTCATCGGCTACCGCTATATGACACCCTTTTCCCGGCATTGGGTGAAGACCAAGACTCTCGCATTTATCTACAAACTCTTCGTTATGGGTTATCTTGCCTGGTTTTACTGGATGGTCTCCAAAGTTTTGCTGCCAAAGGTGTACTTGCTCATGAAGCATAGTTTCACCTTGTGCCCACCTTCCAAATCTCCAGGCTTTTTTATCGTCTTCCTTCATATAGTGCTCAGTATTAAAAGTTATCTCGTCTAAAAGTCCTTGAGGGTTTCTGTGAAGCGTGTAAGCTGCTAGTGTCCGTATATTTCGTAAGTTGTCAAATGAAATAACCGGGTCGGGCAGCCGTTTTCGGTCTGTGAGAAGAACCGGATCAAGTAATCTGTCTTTAAAAACAATGGCAATCCTGTAAAGGTAGGCTGCTTCTTCAGAATATTCCCAGTCTTTTGCTACTTCGGCGTTTTTTCTTACTTCTGGTTGAGGATTTACCGTTTCTATTAACACCCCCCCATTTGTTATTTCAGGCTCTCTTTCTTTCATAATCAATAAAGCCAACTATCTATATCCTCCCATTCATCTATATCTTTTGAATTTTCAAATTCGTCCTTGTGGTCAGAAACTCCCCATTCTGCTTCCCACGAGGATACATCGTCTGTTATCTTGATCCCCGCTAAAACCAAGATATGTCTCTCACATACAAATTGCTCTCCAACGTCTTTCAGAAGGACTTTCTTCATTGCTTTTTGTTCCTTCCCACAATAAAAACAATAATCATTCGACTTGTCTTTGGGTTTCTCCTGTTCTACCATTCTGATTTACTTCATACCGTTCAATATATTCTCTAATAGCGCAATCCAAAATAACGGTCATTGGAAGCCCTGTTTCTTCATGTATTCTATATAACTGTTTAATCCGATCGCTGTGAATTTTGGGCTGATATAAATTTTCGTCATTTAGACGGTTTACCCTCTCCATATAAAAAATTAACCATAATCCCGATTATCGCTTATATATCAAAAAAAACCGACTTCAGTAAAGCCTCTTGACATACTACCCCCCTATAATCTATATTTAATTTGCTGACGCAAATTCGTTATTTAAAAATTCTTGGGGATATAATGTTCGAGTTTCCAAGGAATTTCAAACAACGAATAGATTCATAAACGACGCCTTGGAGCTCCCGAGGCGTTTTTTATTCCTCAAGTTCCAGCCGTTCTTTTTGCTCCGGCGACGACGGCCTGATAGCTTTCCGTTCGGCGTTTCAAACTTTAGCCTAGGAGGTGGCGGTACTTTGACCACACATCCCGAAGGATGGACTTGTCCGACCTCATCTCATACTGACTACCAGGGCTACCAAAGGTATTTGGTTAATCCAAACACTAAAGTATGAAAAGATAACAGTCAAGGATTAAATTGCACCGCAATGCTAATGTAGCTATCATGGTTTCGTGACACCGTGGTATCAATCATTTAGTGCCTTTAGAGTCTTATCTAAGATGCTGTTTTCTCCATTTTCCATGTAATCTCGGATTATAAAATTGACCGCAATACGGGTTACTTCATTCTCGCTGGTTTTGATACTGAGATTTTTATAAGAGTAGATGATGTCGGCTATGGCTCTCTTCTCTTCAAGCGTAAAGCGATGGGTGGCTGCCTCCTTGCCCAATTCTTTGACCGCCTTTCTCACCAATTCAATAATGGTGCTATGATATCGTGATACCATGGTGTCATGGTTTCGAGGTGTCGCGGTTACACGGTTGATTGGTTGCCTGGTTGTGTTCACCTCTTTTATATTATTGTTTTCTTTCCTGTTTTTCTTTTCAGTTAAAGGCTTGTTAGATAGGGTAGTCGGGGCTATATCCGTCTTCGGCTTTATAAAAAGTGGACTATCTGCCAAGCCTGATTTTCTCATCTTTGGAGGACCTCCTTTACTAAAGCCTTATAAGCATGTGCTCCTGCACTATTGGGAGCGTATTCAAATATGTGGGTGTAATTGGAATGAGCTTCCTCAAGGCTAACATTTTTTGGGATCGTCGTATCAAATACTAGCTCACCGAAGTGTTCACGCAATTGTTTCTCAACATCCCGGGAAACGTTTGTATGATCCGAGAAAGTACACAACACTCCCATTATCTCAAGCTTAGGATTAAGTTGAGTTTGTTTTACCATACCAATAGATTCTTGAAGCTGAACTAACCCTGTTAAAGCGAAGAATCCGGTGGATACCGGAATAATAAGTTTATCGCTGGCAACAAGGGCATTTATGGCTAAAAGTCCAAGGGATGGGGGATTGTCAATAATGATGTAGTCGTATTGATCTCCAAGCTTGCCAATCGCTCGCTTAAGCCTTTCACTCCGGTTATCCAAGGCCTGGGCAAGTTCCAAATCTGCACTCGTAAGGCGAATGTGCGATGGTACGAAGTGTAAGTTATTAAAATGCGTTTTCTGAACGATGGTTGATAAAGGAGAAAAATTGATAATAGCGTTATAAAGCGACTTTTCTAAGTCTATCTCAACTTTCGGATAGATAAAAACACGGGTGGTGTTCCCTTGCGGGTCCGTGTCGATAAGCAAAACCTTTCGGCCTTCCAGAGCCAGCCCCGCAGCCAGGTTTATGGCTGTTGTGCTTTTTGCCACACCCCCTTTTTGATTGGCAATTGAAACGATCATGTTGTTTGGTTGCGCCTCACATACTCCGAGGTAATCAGTCGGAGTAGAGAAGAGAGCGTAATATTGCGTTCGTTCGCCAGATCCTGCAATGCAAGCTTTAGACTCTCGGGTGCCATGAATTTAATCAGAGCCTCATTCTTGTTTCTATTGTTCTTATTGTTGGTCATACAAAGGACAAAATCGGGACCTAATTAATAGTCTAAATATTCAATTTAGTATCTGTCAACACCCAAAATGTATGTAATATACGTAGAGGGTTTTTAAAAGTGATAGAAGGAGAAGAATTGTTTATCAGCAGATCAGCTATCGGAGCGGGGCAAAAATCTCTCATCGATTTCTGGTTTAATACCCAAAATGTAGTAAAAATCCGCCCACATATTATGTAACAACCACTAATATTAGAAAATGTTGCGTTAAAGAGATTTTGGCATATAATATAAACAGCTTCAAACTGACATCGTAAAATTCATCGCACGACACAAAGACGCACAAAACGCAGAGGGAAGTCTGGAAGAACTCAGTGAGTTGTGTGTCTTTTTGTTTTTCCGCTGGGGAGTGTCACCATTTTATATTGGGAGGGATTGTTATGAACCATGCTACAAGCCTTCATATCAATGCTCAATTAAGTTCATTTGGCCTTCGTATCATACACAGCCTGATAATAATTTCGTTGGCAATTCCTAACCTGGCGGGTGTGACCTCAAGAGGAGATAGCAGGGTTGAGGGGAAGGCCAGTAGCCTGCAACTATCTGAGTCGCCGTTACTAGCAAAGAGTGATTTACTTCAAAGTGTGTCGCAACAACGAAATACATCACTGGGACAAACTATGTCTCCGTTAATAGAAAATATTAACCAGTCGGGTACCACTCACCAGTCCCAGAGCTCAATCATAGCTTCGCCTATTGCGCGACCAGAGCCACTTAAAAGCACACAAACTATGGAATGGACAGCAACCGAGAATTGGTTAAGATGTGTAAATTATGGGAATGGTTTGCAATACGATCAAGGTATTCCATGCAACGAAGAAGGTCTCTTTATCTCTAAAACCGGAGGAGGAAATGGAATAGATCCTTCACTAACATCGAAACCGCTGTTAAGGATAAAGTATATTTGCGCCCATCCAGATCCAGGCACTCATATATGCCCTGATAATTTACCAATTTATTATTCCGTTCGTGTGAACTATAAATGGTGGGATGGCCCTGTATGGCCAGCCGAAATCCAAATTAAAGTACATATGCAACCTGGTGATTTTGATTATAAAACCTATATAAAATCCTGCATACCAGGTGATGCCGGAATATGTTCTTTTAATATTAACGACGTATTTTATCCAGACTTTGATCCTCAACATCCATATTACTATGAACAACTTCCAGATCCAGATAGACCTTGGCACATGCAAATAGCAGTCCAGTTATGGATTACTGGAAGTCAAACTCACGTTTATTCCGATTGGGATATTTCAGTTGGTCTAAAACCTGTTATATTACCAGAACAAGGGACCCTCTCTAATCGATGTTCAGGAGATGGTCATGAGTGCTCACTAGCTGATTATCAAGAAACTCAAGGAAATGTCGGACATCCTATCAATACCCGCACTGGCGGATTTGACGAGAGCTTTACCGATCTCTCCATACCCACCTATGCTGGACCACTCTCATTTGTACGCACGTATTCTTCCCTGGCTACAGGTATATACACGAACACACTCGGTTATGGCTGGACATACAACCACGATGTGCGTTTGATCTTCCCGGGTAATCCAGGAGGACAGGAGGGCATCGTCTGGCTTAAAGCCCAATCAGCTAACCAGTATCGCTTCGATATCAATCCTGACGGTAGTTACATGGCTTATCCCGGCGTGCTGGCAACCCTGACGCACGACCCCGGTAGTGGGCAATATACCCTAATCGACTCAGCCCAAAACATCTATGCTTTTAACCAGGATGGTAAACTTATTACCCTCACCGATCCATTAGGACATGCCCTTACCTATACCTATAATCCCTCCAACAAGCTCAGCCGAGTGACCAGCCCGGACGACTATCGTTACCTGGCTTTCTCATATGATAACCAGGATCGCTTGATCTCGGTAAGCGACAGCGACCTCATAACCCGGACAGTTTCCTTCAGCTATGATGCCGTCACAGGTGACTTAGCCTCTGCCACCGATGTGTTGGGTAGGACCTGGACCTATAATTATGATATCACGCAGAACCATCCACCTCACCTGCTGACTGAGGTAGTCGACCCGCGCCCTGGCTCCATTAAGGTTTTCCGCAATGAGTATGATGGGCAGGGTCGCGCCATTCGCCAGTACAACGGTGAAGGCGAGAATGCGGTTGAGATGAAATATAACTATATTTTTTCTAACACGACCGTCATCACCGACGGTGTGGGGATTACAAGCACGCATCAGTATGATAGTCGTTATGCCCTTGCCAGGATAACAGACTACATGCAGGGTCATAATACGAAAACGTACGATGGTAATTTCCGACCGTTTACTATTGCTGACCCATTCACTCATACTACTCATTTGGCATGGAGCTTGGATGGGAATAACCTGCTCCAGGTAGTAGATGCAGCGAGTTATACGACGACGATGACTTACGATGGTCTCAACAACCTGACATCCGTCACAGATCCCCTGATCAATACGACCTCCTACGTGTACAGCGGCACCTTGCTGACAAGCAGCACCGACGCCCTGTACAACACCACCTTATATACATATACCACCTCTGCTGATGCGCTGCAGCCTCCTGGCTTACTCAAAGCTGTGCGTGACCCCAATAGAAATCTAACAACTTATACATATAACCAATACGGTCAGCCCATCCAGATGACCGACCCCCTCCTCCGAAACACAACCTATACCTATAATACCTTGGGGTTACTGCAAACCATCACCTATCCTTCTACACCTACCCGTGTGGACTGGACGTGCTACGATAACGCTGGCCGCGTAGTACGCACGGTGGTCAACGCCAAAGGCACGGGAAATCCGTGCGATCCAGTCAATTACATCCCAAGCACTGAATTGGACGCGGATCGCATCACCACGACCATCTACGACGCGGTCGGCAACATCATCGCTACGATCGATCCCGGTGGTCGTATCACGCGTACTTACTACGACGACGCCAACCGACCGATTTACGTGGTGCGCAACCTGACCAATTGGGATATCTATACAGAAGATCCGCCTTTGTCCATGCTGGGAGTGGATGAGAATGTGACGACCCAGACAAAGTACGATAGCAACAGCAACCCCATTGGCAGCATCGAGTGGCTGTTTGTAGATAGTAATGTGATCACGCGTACGACGCGCACGTATTTCGACGATCTCAGCCGCCCGGAGTATGTATTGCATAATTGGGTTGGTGACTGGAATAACCCAAACCCCCCACCCTATAACCCTCCTGACGAGAACTTTCGTACCCAGACAGCATATGATATCGCCGGCAACGTGATCCAGACGATTGATAACGCGGATAATGTGACTTATTTATGCTACGACAACCTGAACCGGGTTGTAAAAACGATCAGCAACCCCTCGGTGAGTGACCCCTGTGTAGAATACACACCGGTCACTGATCAAGACCGCGATGTGATTAACCTGGCTTTCTACGATGCCAATGGCAATGTCATCGCCACGATCGACCCGCTGGGTCGCATCACGCGCACCTACTACGATAATGTCAACCGCTCGGTTCTGGTCATCCGCAACCTGACTAACTGGGATAAGCTCAATCCGTTTCCTCCTGATGTGAGCACCTTCGGCAACGAGCAGAATGTGGCTGTCGGGACACAATATGATAGTGCCGGCAATGCCATTGCCCACGTCGAGTGGCTGGTCGTCGCCGGGCAGGTGATCTCTCACATAACCCGCACCTATTATGACAGCCTCAACCGACCTGTTACGGTCGTGAGAAACCTAACCGGTTGGACTGTCAGTAATCCCATCCCTCCAGTTCATGATCCCAATTTTCCAGACCAAAATGTGCGCACAGACACCATCTATGACCAGGACAGCAGTGACGCAATTGCGACCATCGAGTGGCTTGCGAACGATACTGGCCAGTTGATCTCTTATACAACGCGCACCTACTTTGATGCGCTTAGCCGTCCAATCGCCATTGTGAAGAACCTCAGTGGGTGGAATAAATTTACAGATACCTGGCCGCCCTATGATCCGGGTTATCCGGACAAGAACATGCGCACGGAGATGAGATACGACGGAGCTGGCATGCAAATCGCCACAATTGAAGTCCTGGCAGAGGATAAAAAGGTTGTCACGCGCCTCTATTATGATGGGATTTATCGCTCGAACCACGTCGTGAGGAACCTGTCTGGACAAAACATTGAATACCCTTGGCCACCCGATTACAATCCAATTTTATCCGACCAAAACGTACGAACTGATACGATCTACGATGTCGGTAACGCCATAGCTAGCGTAGATTGGTTAGCATTGGATGGTGTAGCAATTACCCACACCACCCGTACTTACTACGACGGTCTCAACCGTCCTGTGGCGGTAGTGAGGAACCTGACCGGGCACGTTTATCATACACAGTGGCCCTCTTATAATCCAAGCTACCCTGATAAAAATGTGCGGACTGAAAAGCAGTATGATACCGCTGGAAACCTGAGCACTAGCGTGGATGTATTGACTGAAACGAACATGGTCACCACCCGTTACGAGTACGACCGCCTGAACCGCTTGACCGGCGTTATCGACAACTACGTATGGGGTGAACGACCGAATGAGGACACAAACGTCCACACGGTCTATGGGTATGACCGCGTCGGCAATCGCCTCAGCGTTACCGACGGAAATGCTCATTCAACCACCTTTACCTACGATGCGCTCAACCGGCTGAAGATCGAGAGCGATGCCTTGCAGCACAGGACCACCTACAATTACGACGCCACTGGTAATCGCATCAATCTTACAGATGCTAATGAATATACAACCTATTTCTCCTATGATGGTTTGGGCCGCCTGGTGGGGATCGACTACCCAACTCCCGATACTAAAGTCCAGTTCTCCTACAATGCCCTTGGATGGCGCACCCGTATGGGCGATGGCGTGGGTACAACCACATGGTCTTACGACGGTCTTGGGCATTCTTCGGGAGTAACCGATCCTTTCAACGGTACGGTAAGCTATGCCTATGACGCTTTGGGAAGCCGCACTGCCATGACCTACCCGGACCAGAAGCATGTGTCATACACCTACGATCCGCTTGGTCGCATGGTGACAGCGTCGGATTGGGATAGCAAGGTGATCTCATATACCTACAACGCTTTGGGCAGTCTGCTCCTGGAGCGCCTGCCTGATGGAGTAACGGCTGCTTACACTTACGATGGGCTGAACCGCCAGACCGGGATGACCCATAGCACCAAGTACAATACGTTATCCTCCTTCCAGTACACCTACGACGCAGCCGGTAACCGCACCAGCGCCAGCGAGACCCTGCGGCAGGTGGGGGCTTTCGACCTGATCTTCGCCGATGGGTTCGAGTCCGGTAATTTCTCGGCCTGGTCGAGCCACACTCCCAATACCAAACTGTCCGTCAGCCACGACGCAGCTTTGGTCGGATATTATGGCATGAAGGTGGTGATCAACGACAACAGCAGCTTGTATGTGACCGACTCCACGCCCAACGCTGAGAAACGCTACCGGGCGCGCTTCTATTTCGATCCGAACACAATCGCGATGGGCTCGAGCGATGTCCATGACATCTTCATGGGGTATAAGGATGAGGGACAGTTAAGTTCTCCTGACCTGCGCATTCAATTCCGTCGTGCCTCCAGCGGGGGCAATTATCAGGTTCAGGCTGGGTTGTCCAGCGAGCGCGTATCCTGGGTTTACACTCCCTGGGTCACTATCAGTGATTCACCTCACTATGTTGAGCTGGACTGGAAAGCGTCCACGGCAGAGGGGGCTAATAATGGCTACCTGACCTTCTGGACGGATGGCACACAGCGCGCCAACCTGACCGGCATCGATAACGATACCTACCGTATTGATAGTATACGCCTTGGAGCAGTGAGTGGAATTGACACTGGTACGCGCGGCACATACTACTTCGATGCCTTCCAGTCGCGCAAAGAGACTTACATCGGACCGGAGACTGGAGGAGGCTTGTTGGGTAGCCCTGAATACGGTGTTGGTACCACACCGGAGGCAACCCTCTTCCCGACCATGACTGCCACCAATACCATCACCATGACCTTCCCCATCACGGCCACCCTGCCGCTGACTGTCACGCCGGAAGCGATACCCGAGCCGGAGGCTTCCGTCATCCCAACACCCACTGCAACCCTTACCGCGACGGTCTATCTCACCACTACCTTGCCATTGACCAGCACGGTTTCAGTCATCCCAGAGCTACCGGAGGGTGGGGCGGCCGCAGGCGCTTTGAGCGCTGGCCCTCTCACTATCACCTACACCTACGATAAGCTCTATCGCCTGAGGGCTGCTGACTACAGCAATGGAGCTTACTTCCACTACACCTACGATGCCGTGGGTAACCGTTTGACACAGACTGTATGCTCAGGACCGGATTGCCGACCAGTTTATACAACCTACCTCTACGACATAGCCAACCGCCTGACCAGCGTGAATGGGGTCCAATTACAGTGGGACAACAACGGCAACTTAACCCTTGACCACCAGGGGGTACATTATAGTTATGATCACGCTAATCACTTGATCGGCGTTATGTATATGGGCAGCCCGAACTCATTCGCCTACAATGGCCTGGGTGATCGGTTAAAGGAGAGTTGGGGTCTACATAATACAATCAATCTAACCCTGGACCTGAATGGCGGTCTAACGCAGGTGCTGAGCGATGGCAACAACACCTATCTGTACGGGCTTGGCCGCATTGCCCAGCAGAGCGCATCCGGCAAGGAGTACTTCTTGGATGATGCGCTGGGCAGCGTACGCCAGTTGGCCGGTACATCCGCCACTACCTTGAACAAGAGCTACGTACCTTATGGAGAGCCCTTGAGCAGCACAGGTCAAGGATCCAGCAACTATGGCTTTGCTGGGGAGTGGTCGGATAGCCTGACAATGGGGAAAATTTACCTGCGGGCGCGCTACTACGACCCGGGGGTAGGGAGGTTTATCAGCCGGGATGCATGGGGAGGGGATGAAAGTCAACCGATGTCCTATAATGCTTGGCTGTATGTTTATGATAATCCAATTAACCTAACTGATCCTTCAGGTAAACAGGTTCCTACTCCTCCTCCGCCAACGCCACCCACTCCTATTCCACCAACACAGACCCCCACACCTTATCTTCCGTTTCCAATCCCATTGCCGGTAACAACCCCGATTGCTTGCAAACCTTTCTTAATTCCTCGGCCTCCCTCACAAGGATATATGGAAGGATATTCGTGGTCAATTGGATTCATGGAGGGTGGTATAGCGGGATGGGAGATTGTCTATGATTTTGCAACGATGGCAAGGCTTAAATTTATTTATACTGGTCAGATAGGTTTTGTGGTTGGTTCGATAGACTGGTCTCTTTATGCTGGGCAACTCTGGGGTTTTAAATGGGCGAGGCCAACGAATGCATACGACCAATTAGTGAATGATTATCAGGGGTCTTTCAAAGGTGCTTACGCTGGAATTTCAGGAAGTCCAATAGAAAAATACATACCAATACTTGGAAGATATATTAGTATAGGAGGTGGTATAGGCTATTTTGAGTCATCTCCAAGCAAACAAGTGAAGGGTATCTTTACATACCTTGCTGGAAGTTTAGGACTACTACCTGTTGAAATCGTTGGATTTGAAACCGTTTATACAAAGGCTGAGAGTGGGAATAAAATCTATACTAATAGTCTCGGTCGTGTAAATCTAGGAGCGTTAATCGGTGATATTTTAAGTGGAAACAGTGCTCCGACTTCATGGTGGGGCATTCTTTGGCCAACACAGAACCAAAGGATACTTGCTGGAATATTTGCCATTAATGAGGCTCATAAATACCAAGCATACTATCAATGGTCTTTATCCAACCATTAGTACAATTGTAATGGTTTAGAGACCTAATATTATGCCTTAAAACATTATTTGGAATAATAAGTAATATTAGCAGTGATGGCTTTAATATAGACGTAACCATCACCAATATGTCATATTTAGATGAATAAATTGTACTGCGCCCCATTTTTTGGACACAAAAATGGCGGTCATAACTGAACAACCTCGGCTACTACTGCTATTGCGACAGCGGTCTGCTGAGCCAACCACTGGCTCTCAAACTCCACCGGGGTCAGGTAACCCAGGGCAGAGTGGATCCGCTTGTGCATGTATACGTCGTCCAGAAACCGCCCCAGTTGACAATAGGCGTCTGTATAGTCACGATAATCAGATAGGTCCACCTCCTCTTCTTTGATGGTGCGCACTAACCGCTCGGCGAACCCATTTTGCCAAGCTTCACCAACTTCTGCCATGCTGATCGCAATCCCATGCCTTTGCAAAACGTCCACGTAGGCTGTTGCCGCATATTGTACCCCCTGGTCCGAGTGGTGGACTTCCGGGGTATGTTCCACCAACCCACGCTTCAAAGCCATTATGGTCAGGTCTTGATCCAGGCTACGCCCCAGATGCCAACCGCGAATGCAGCGGGTGAACACATCCATGATCACGGCCAGGTAGACGAACTCGGCCAACAAGCGGATATAGGTAATGTCCGCTACCCAAACCTGATCCGGGCGAACCACATCCAGCTCCTGCACCAGGTTGGGATAGCGTGGAAAATCATGCTCACTGTTGGTGGTGCGGCGCTTTTTGCGCTGGATCTGGGCTTGCAAACCCTTTTTGCGCATCAATCGGCGCACGCGCTTGTTGTTGACCGCCAGTTGCTTCTCCCGGCGAAGTTGAACGGTGATGCGGCGATAGCCATACTTCGGCCACCGCTCGGCAACCTGCTCAATGGCGGTTTCGATCTGGGCGTCGTCGCTTTCGCTAGTCTGGTAGTAATAACTGCTGCGCGGATAGTCCAGCACCTGGCAAATCAAGCGGATCGGGTATGCCGAAGCCAATTCCATGGTCACGGCTCGCTTCTGCTCAAGTGTGCACCCAAGACACTGGAGGCTTTTTTTGCCACTTCCAGTTCCAGGGTGAGCCGCCCAACCAGACGCTCGAGTTCGACGATGCGGGCTTGTTCCTGGCCGTTTGTTTTACCATTCTGGAACACCTGGGCAGCATTTTCCAGAAAGAACGATTTCCACTCCGAAATCACTTGTGGTTTTAGGTTGTGTTGACGACAGTTTTCCACGGCACTTTTTGCGCCACTGATAACCTCGATAACTACCTGGGCTTTGAACTCAGGTGTGAACTTACGATGCTTGCTCATGTTCGCGCTCCTATCCCGGACAATTGTAATTCAGTTACGGTATTGTCCAAATTTTGGGGCGCACTTCAAATACCTACTAAATAGAGCCATTGATGCTTATGAAAAAGATACCCATTAATAAAATACTCAAAACAAGAGCAGGTATGTTAACAACAATAATTTTTCTCCTTTTTTTAGCGGTTCCTTTTATTTATTCTTTTATACACGAACTGTTCTTTGCTAATGAGCGACCAATACTTGTCTGGAAAATGCAATCCAGTTCTAATCATCTCATTGTTCAATATGTTTATACGACCAATAAAATTAACCAATATATCCCTCCAGCTATTAAAAATGAAACAATATTTACCTATATACCACCTTCCTTTATCTCTAGAAATGGCGTAGTTTCTTTAGATGCAATCACAGACACACTTAATTGGCAGTCAGCAGGTTGCACAGACATTGATGGAGGAAGTGATCTGATTGTCCATGAGCAAGAAGTTATTGTAACCGGTGCATTGGGCATATATGCCTGTAAGATTTCAGATGGGACTCGGATATGGTCGAAGCAATTAGGATACGGTCACGTTAGTGTTGTCCCACAATTAGATGTGAATAGCTCTATTTTGAGGGTATATTATGGCGAGAGTATATTCGAACTTGACCCGGCCTCGGGGGATATGATTAATAAACAACCTATTGATAATATATTATGGATCGTTAATCAGGTTGTGATCTACCAGTATTCCGATAAATATATGGGGGCTAAGGATCGCGTGACAGGATTGACGAAGTGGGAAAATCACGATAAAGTGTTTAGTGTAAGTGAATGGAGAAAACCTCAACTGTATGATAACCAGAGCTTAATAGTATTCATGTCTGCATATGTTACTGTAACCCCATTTGGTAGAGAAGTCTGCTTGTTCAACTATATCACCGGGAACTATGCATGGTGCAGACCCGAAAAATATATATCCCACTTTGGAATAATAGAGAAAGAAGGTATCGGTTACATTCTCCGTGACGATTTTGTATTAGTAAAGGTTAATCTGCGGACAGGAGAGGTTTTGGATGAAACGAGTTTTTCTCCCAATCACCTCCCGGAGAATGGTCAACAGTACGGCTATTTTGTCGAAGTAACCAGGGACAATACGATATTAGTGTACTTTGGGGATAGCCAACAGCTCTTCGGCTTGAAAGAAAAGTGAGTTTGAGATTATATCCACAATATTGGTTCTACAATATGATATAAACAAACAATATCTCTGTAAACTCAATCTCCCGGCGCACGATATGAGTAGGCAAGTTATCCATTTTATCCCATAGGGCTTAAATTCGTAAACTCAATTGCGACTATACAAAAAGGAGCGTAGTAAGGTGAAATTGTAATGAACTTACTAAGGTTCCTTGCTGCAATTGTGTTGACCAGCATGACCATCATACCGATTATGATGAGCGTGCAGGCTGACCCTGCCCCTCTGCTCCCCATTTCTCCCAGTTGGTCGATCATCGGTGATGAGGATAGTGCTCTTCTAGGCGCTTCGGTCAGCACAGCGGGGGATGTGAACGGCGATGGCTACGACGAGGTCATCGTCGGCGCTCATGATTATTCGCACTACTATCTCTGGGAAGGGCGCGCTTATGTCTATTATGGCTCCCCCAATGGCCTCAGCACGACCCCTAACTGGATGGTCGAAGGCGGAAAGAATTATGCCAGCATGGGTTTTTCGGTTAGCACAGCCGGGGATGTCAACGGCGACGGCTACGATGACGTAATCGTGGGTGCCCCTCTTTACGACAATAGCGGAGGTTACGAAGGGCGTGTCTTTGTCTATTACGGCTCTCCCGCAGGTTTACACACAACCCCTGATTGGACAGCAGAGGGTCCCCAATCTAGCTCTTATTTTGGTTATTCTGTGGAAACAGCCGGGGATGTGAACGGCGATGGCTATGACGACATGATCATTGGGGCACCGTTCTGGAACGGAGGAGGTCAGAAGGGGCGCGTCTATGTCTACTTTGGCTCGCCTGCTGGGCTGAGCACGACCCCGAGCTGGGTCGCCGAGATCGACGAGCCTGATGGGCGTTTTGGCTATTCCGTCAGCACTGCCGGGGACGTCAACGGGGATGGCTACGACGATGTCATCATTTCAACATCAAAATATATCACCAATGTGACCTTCGACGGAAAAGTTTATGTATACTATGGATCCAAAGGAGGGTTGAGCGCGACCCCGGATTGGATCGTGGAGGATGACCAGTATGCTGACGAGTTTGGCTCCTCGGTGAGTAATGCCGGGGATGTGAACGGTGACGGTAACGACGACGTGATCGTCGGAGCGCCCTCCTATGTCAATGAGCTGGGGTACACCGGGCGTGCCTTTGCCTACTACGGCTCACCCAATGGATTGAGCACCACCCCTGACTGGACGATCGGAGGCTACATGGTGGGCAGTTATTTCGGTTGCTCGGTGCATACCGCGGGTGATGTAAACGGCGATGGCTATGCAGATGTTATCGGTGGAGCGCCGCTCTACTTCGGCAATAACGGTATTGAGGGGAAGGTCAGCCTGTTTTACGGATCAGCTTCAGGCCTCAGCAGCAGCCCCAGTTGGGTTGTCGAGGGCAACCGCAATAATTCCGCTTTTGGTGGTAGAGTGGGGACAACCGGGGACGTAAACGGCAGTAATCTATCGGGTGTCATCGTCGGAGCGCCGATGTACTGCGGTGACCCGGCTTCCTTCTGTCCCGGAGCAGTCTTCGCCTATTACGATGCAGCTCTCCCCGGTCCAACCCGCACCCCCAGGCATACCCCCACGCCCACCATCACGCCGACAGCCACCTCCAGCCCTATCCGCACCTCCACGAAGACCTCCACATCTACCCGTACACCAACCAGGACCTATACTCCCACCAGGACCCCGACACAGACCTCCACGCCAACCCAAACGGCTACAGCGACTTACTCATCAACCCCGACTGCGACAGAGACCCCCACGACACCATC
>Ga0315289_10003626_pt1 | contig 23296 bp, 17 predicted proteins | sample YL17G11_40_MG_FD_203452 | JGI IMG/M metagenome (GOLD analysis project Ga0315289, IMG submission 203452) | Sediment microbial communities from Yellowstone Lake, YNP, Wyoming, USA - YL17G11_40 | ecosystem: Environmental > Aquatic > Freshwater > Lake > Sediment | place: USA: Wyoming | collected...
GACTGGTATTGGTCACTCAGCATGACCAACTCGCCGCTGGTACGTTATGTTATACTGCTAACCATACATGTTATTACATTGAGGGAGGGATTGTAGAGGCGGACCCTGACCTCTTCCAGCAAGGGATCAACGCTGTCAATATATGGTATGCCATAACCTGGGCACACGACCAAGGGGTCAAGCTCTTTGACATGGGTGGAACGCACGCCTGGCGTTCCAATGGTTCCTTTGTTTCTAAACACCGTTGGGGAGCACACGTGGTCCGGCGTAAGAGGATCTATGGTATGTGGACGTTTTTGGCCCAAGACTTGTCCCCGTCGTTGCAAGAATATATTGACAAGTTGGGGTTTATCAGCGAAGTAGGCGGAAAGTTTTGTGGTGTTTTGCTGCATACCGATCCAGTTCCCATAGCACAGACCGCTATTAATGAGCAACTTTCGGTCGCAAAAAACCAGGGCCTGGATGGACTGCTGGTGATATCGCCCGGTTCTAAACAGGCTATGTATGATGTAGAGGCTTAACTCATTTCCCAAGGAAATACTCAATGCCCGAGACTGTCATAGCTGAGAGCCGGTTTCAACGGGAGCCCGGCCATATCATTCTCAAGAACACAGCTTTCGTCACACTGGGGAACGTTGTACTCAAAGTACTGACATTCCTGTTTAACGTTTACGTAGTCCGCAAATTGGGCGATGATCGCTTCGGTCAGTATTCCATTGTGCTGGCCTTTGTAGGCCTCTTTCAGATATTCTTCGAACTGGGCATGACTCAATACGTTATGCGCGAGATCGCTCAGGATCGTAGTAAGACCCAGTATCTTTTCTGGAATCTGGTGACGTTGCGCCTGTTGTTAGCAGCCCTTGGTATTGTTGGGATCACCCTGGGCGCTGTGGTGGTCGGCTATTCGGCGGAGCTGGTATGGGGTATCTTTATCTATACGTGCAGCTTTCTTCTGTTCGCTTTCTTGGTTCCCTTGACCACAGTGCTGACGGCCTACGAGCGCCTGGATTACGTCACTGTTCTTAGCATCTTAGGACGTCTGGTCTTCATAGTCTTAGGGGCTGTCTTCCTGTTCAGCGGCTGGGGGTTTATTTCTCTCATCGTTGCTGGGTTCATCGGCACTCCACTTGAGATCGGTTTGGCGGTATGGGCCATCCGGCGTCACCGTATGGCGACACTCTCGGTCCATATTGATCCTAGGACATGGCCACGCCTGATCCGCGCCAGTCTCCCATTCGGCATCATCTCATTGACGCTGACGATTGCTTTCAGTATTGATACCGTAATGCTATCCATGTATCAGCCGGAGCGTGTGGTTGGCTGGTATAACGTGGCCTATAACCTGGTGTTCTCCCTCATGTTCTTTTTCAGTGGCTTCAAAGAAGCCATTGTCCCGTCGCTCTCGCGGACATATGTCAACGATCCTGCCCGCGTCGAAAGTTGGTATCACCGGTCAGTCAAATACATCATGCTGTCCTCGCTGCCGATCGCAGTTGGTGGTATGTTAGTCGCTTTCCCATTGATCCGCCTTCTATATACCGATGAGTTCTTGCCGTCCGCGTTGGCGCTGCAAATTCTGATCTGGGATGTACCTGTTCTTATGTTTACCAGTTTCTGCGGCAACATGACAACAGTCATAAGTGAGGAGCGAGCGGCAGCGCGGATATATACCATTAACGCAGTAGCCAACGTTATTCTGAACCTGTATGCTATTCCGCGCTTCGGCTTGGTGGGCGCAGCCCTGGTTACGGTGGTCACCGACATGATCGGGGCACTGCAGTTCCACTTTCTGCTCCGGAGAAAACTACACTTGCCAGATATGAGGTGGGTGCTCATACGAGTTCTGATCGCATCGGCGCTGATGGGTATTGTGGTCAGGCTTGCTGATAGTCTGAACCTTTTCCTGTTGATTGGCCTGGGTGTCGCGGCGTATGGTGGGCTTATACTGGGCTTGCGGCTGCTGGACGAAACTGAATGGGCTATGATCCTCCGGCTGCTGCGGAGGCGTGGCGACACTCAGCCAGCCAAGGAGGCTGCCGGATAGGGGATCAAACCGGGGCAGGAAGTATGAAGATCGTGGTCGCCGTTCATCATTTTCCACCACACTACACCAGTGGCGCCGAGTTGCGTGCCTACCGTACGGCCGCCTGGCTACGGGAATACGGTCACGACGTATACGTGATCTGTATCGAGGCCATTGACGTCGGTGACGGGCGTGGCCTGACTTTTAGAGACGAACTTTACGACGGTCTGCCGGTTCGCCGGCTGAGTTTTAACCTGGCTGCTGCTCCCGATCCGTTCCGCTGGACCTACGACAATCCGTGGATCGGGGAACACCTGCGTGGGTATCTAGCCGAACTCGCTCCAGACCTTTTACATCTCATAAGCGGTTACCTGATTTCGGGGACTACGCTGCGCGCGGCCATAGGTTTGCGGATTCCTACGGTAGTCACACTGACCGATTTCTGGTTCCTGTGCCCCCGCATCACTCTGTTGCGCAGCAACGGGCAGCTTTGTGCACCCCCCTTCGACGCGGCCACCTGCGCCCGGTGTTTGGGTGAAGAGAAACGTCGTTATCGTATCCCTGGCCGGATCGTGCCCGCACTGATGCGGACCTTTTGGCGCACACGCTCGAGGCGTGTAGCTCGGGTGCGAGAGCGAATGGTGTTCTTGGGAGAAACGCTCAATCGCGTGAATGCCATCATCAGCCCATCCCAATTCCTGCGCCATCTCTTTGTCGAGGCAGGCGTGGCAGCACAACGGATTATCTTTTGTCGTCAGGGACGGGACTTTCCTGGCCTGACCCCGGCGATTCTGGAAAAGACACCTGCCACGCGCCTGCGGATCGGATTCATAGGACAGATTGCCCCACACAAGGGGGTGCATACGCTGTTCGAAGCTGTTCGAAGGTTGCCTGGTGCGGCCCTGGAGGTCAAGGTATACGGTGACACGGGGCGATTTCCAGATTATACGCGTCGCCTGCGCCGGATGGCCTGCCAGGACTCCCGTTTGACCCTGGTAGGCATGTGTGATCGAACGGAAGTGAGCCAGATATTGCAAGGGCTGGATGTCATCGTCATGCCGTCGTTGTGGTACGAGAACAGTCCCAATACCATCCTGGAGGCTTTTGCTCACCGCACGCCAGTCGTCGCTTCCGATCTGGGAGGGATGGCTGAACTGGTGCATCACAACGAGAACGGGTTGCTTTTCACGCCGGGCGACGCCGCTAGTCTGGCCCAGCAATTGCGACGGTTACTGGACGAGCCCCAATTGCTACCTACCTTGCGCGCGGGCATTGGGCCGGTGAAGAGTGTGGCGCAGGAAATGGGCGAACTGGAAGAAATCTATCGAAGCGTGGTCAGGGATGCCCCTTGCCGATCTGAGGAGTTATCTTGATGAAGTCGCTCCGGGTGGCAGTGATCGTACTCAACTGGAATGGCTGTGAGGATACCCTGGCCTGCCTGGCGTCCCTTGCGGCGGTGAATTACCGCCCTCTGGACGCGATCCTGGTAGACAACGGCTCGACCGATGGCAGTGTGGGGGCCATACGGGCCTCGTTCCCTGACGTGACGATCGTGGAGACGGGCGAGAACCTGGGCTTCGCCGAGGGCAACAACGTCGGCCTGCGGTACGCCCTGTCCGGCGGGGCGGATTACGTGTTGCTCTTGAACAACGATACCGCGGTTGCCCCTGATTTCGTCTCTATCCTGGTAGATGCCGTCGAGTCTACGCCTCAGGCTGGCGTGGCCGGACCGACGATCTACTACTTCGACCGTCCCACGATCATCTGGTCGGCCGGCGGAGTCATTGATTGGCGGCGAGGTGACAGTCACATGATGGGTCTGGACGAGGAAGACAAGGGCCAGTATGACGCTATCCGTGAGGTAGATTTTGTGACTGGATGTGCGCTGTTGGCCCGGCGAGAGGCTGTCGAGAGGGCTGGCGTGCTCGATTCGCGATTTTTCATGTATTATGAAGAGACAGAGTGGTGCGTGCGCGCCGCTCGCGCCGGGTACAAGATCATGTATGTCCCCCAGGCCCGCGTCTGGCACAAGATCGCCCCGGCGCAACAGGCGGCCTCGTCACGCATTCACTATTATATGACGCGCAACCGACTGCTCTTTCTTAAAAGTACACGGGCCAGCATGCGGGCCTGGATCCATACACTGTTGGCTGAGTACCTCCGAACGCTGGTCAGTTGGACGGTGCGGCCCCGGTGGCGTGGCCAGCGCGCGCAGCGCCAGGCTATGGTCCAGGCCATCGTAGATTTCTGTCATAGTCGCTTTGGCCAAATGGAAGGGGGCCACAGCCGATGAGTCGCATTCTGGTTTTGGGTTACGAACTCCCTGCCATGGCTCAGGGTGCCATTGAAGCCCGCAGTTACCGGACCTGGCAATTTGTTGAACCTTTGCTGGCCGATGGCCACCAGGTCTGTCTGGTCGTCAATGGTCAAGCCGACCGATTCAACATCACGCATTCCCTCGGCCCCCGTCTGAGCTATCACCAAGTAGCTATGCAACGTCTGGGTTGGCGGAGGCGTCTCAACTACCTGCATAGCCATTTCGGGCCGGATGGCGTCCTAGCAGTGATGTTTAACAACTGCCTGCGCATTACACGCTTGGTCACCGACCGCCCCATCTGGATGGACTTATACGGCGATAAGCTGGCCGAGGGACAGATAGCTAGTTACTCTCAGCGCAGTAGTCGGGGATATCGCAACATGCTTCGGTATCTACGGGAAGTGTTGAAGCAAGGCGACGTTTATTCGACCTGCAGCACACCGCAGAAGTACTCTCTCATTGGCCAGCTTGGCATGGTCTCGCGGCTCAATCGCCATACCCTGGGCTATGAGTTCGCCTACTCGGTGCTGCCTGGGGTGTCCACCTGTCCAAAAGATGCCGACAATGGTCCAATGCTGCGTAGTGATCTGGTTCCGGCCAATGCCTTCGTAGTTCTCTGGTGCGGCGGATACAACGTATGGACTGATGTGGACACCCTGTTTCAGGCTTTGGATGAGGCGATGGATCGTGACCCTCGTATTTTCTTCTTGTCGGTCGGTGGCAAGGTAAAAGTGGGGCAGAATAACACCTACGACCGGTTCTTGAATATGATCGAGACCTCAGCCCATCGTCACCGCTTCTGTATGTTGGGCTGGCGGCCGGCCGGTGAGATACCGGCCTACTATCGCCAGGCCGAAGTTGGGATCAGCCTGGACGCTTTTCATTATGAAACACTACTTGGTACTCGTACCCGCCTTGTGGAGATGATGAGGTATGGTTTGCCGGTGATTACCTCTGTGGGTTGCGAGTTGAGTGCTATTATTCGTGACCGGGGGTTAGGATTTACCTTCCCTATCAGTGATGCCGCTGCTCTCCGTGATCGGATCCTGGCGCTGGCAAGGGACCCGACCGGCCGGCAGATTATGGCCGAACACGCGCAACGATATGTCACCCAACAGTTGTCTTTCTCAGAAACGACCCGGCCTTTCCGGGAATGGGCAAATCGGCCATATCATGCCCCTGATCGAGTGAAGACCGGCCGACATTGGGACCTGCAAGAGATCAAGAATTATCTGCGCTGCGTTGCCCGGGGAATCTTGTGGCATCTATGGGCCCTGGAACGAGCTGATTGATTGATCTATCTTGTAACCAAACATGCTGTGAACTATCCAACTGCGAATACCAATCTGAAGACCGAGGAGCCAACTGATGACTGTTCTAATTACCGGCGGTGCCGGTTTCATTGGTAGCAACCTGGCGAACTACTTCCTGAGCAGAGGTGAAGAGATCATTATCTTTGACAATCTCTCGCGTGCTGGTGTGGCACGTAACTTGGATTGGCTGCGCACAATTCACAACGGCCGTCGCCTTACCCACCTTCAGGCCGACATTCGTGATGCCACCGCCGTGGCCGATGCAGTAGCCCGTGCCGACGTGGTCTATCATCTGGCGGCGCAGGTGGCCGTCACCACCTCGGTGGTGGAGCCCCGTTCTGACTTTGAGGTCAATGCCGTGGGGACCCTCAACGTGCTGGAAGGAGCCAGATTGGCTGGCCACAAGCCAATCCTCATATTTACCTCGACTAACAAGGTCTATGGTAGTATGGAAGACGTGGTTGTTCTGGAGGAGCAGACCCGTTACCGATACCGCGACTATCCGCAGGGGATCGCCGAAGACCAGCCACTGGACTTTCATTCACCTTACGGCTGTTCCAAGGGCACCGCTGATCAGTATGTGCGCGACTATGCCCGCATCTATGATTTGCCAACTGTTGTCTTCCGCATGAGTTGCATTTATGGGCCGCGCCAGTTCGGCACCGAGGATCAGGGTTGGGCAGCCTACTTTGTCATCGCCTCGCTCCTGGGCTGGCCCATGACTATCTACGGCAATGGTAAACAGGTGCGTGACATTCTCTACATTGACGATCTGGTGTGTGCTTTCGACCTAGCTACTGAGCACATCAATGTGACGGCAGGCCAGGTCTATAACATCGGTGGCGGACCGGACAGTACGATTGCCATCTGGCAGGAATTTGGTGGGATGCTATGCGATCTGATCGGCCGCGAGATTCCCGTGAATTACAGCGACTGGCGGCCTGGCGATCAGTTGATCTATGTTAGCAACACGTGCAAGGCCAGGCGTGACTTCGACTGGCAGCCGCAGATTGGCAAGCTGGAGGGCATCAGGCGACTGTTGTGCTGGGTTCAGAACAATCTCGACCTGTTTGCTTCCATGGGAAGTCGTTAAGGCAGATATTGGATGATCCACACCATTGCGCTACGGGCCAGGTCTAATAAGCTCCGGCTCATCCGGGTGGGCGTGCTCGTCGCCACGCTGTGTGTGCTGCCTGTGGTGGGTTTGCTGATGGCCAAGTTGCCCCCCGCGTTTGTCCTTGTGGCCCTCGCAGTGCCCTTTGGCGCTCTGGCGGTGGCCAAGCACCTGGAAGTGGGCATCATCGCGATGTCATTGGCGGCGGTCTTTGTCGGTTTCCGCATTCCGACCGGCACGACCAGTGAGATTGTGATCAGCCTGGTGATATGCCTGGGGTGTATCGGGCTTTGGATTGTCAACATGCTGGTGGTTGAGAAGCGCCTGGCTTTGAAACCAGCGGTGATCAACAAACCGTTGCTGGCCTTTATAGCGACGGTGGCCATCTCCTGGATATGGAGCCGTGCGTTCCGCGATGTGTTGGTACACGAGGCCGGTCATCCTTTGGTCTCAGTCGTCGCTGGCTTGGTGATGATGCTCTTGCCGGCGTGTTCTCTGTTGGCGGCTAACAATATCCGTAGCATAGGATGGCTACAGGCCCTAGTGTGGATCTTTCTGGGAGAGGGCCTGGTAGCCTTGTTCATTGACGTGGGCTCCGATGTTGGCATTGGCCCAGTGTTGGCCTTGCGCAACCTTTTGTACGCCACCAGGTTTCTCCACCTCAACACCCATGGTCTACTTTCTATGTGGTGCCTGTCGTTTGCTCTGGCCCTGGCGCTGTTCGATCGCCGCCTGCACTGGTTCTGGAGAGGCCTGCTTCTGGTATATGCCGCCGGATGGGTATATTGGGGTTTCATTCTACGCATGAGTTGGTTGTCGGGTTGGGCGCCCGCTTTTGTCGCAGCAGCAGTAGTCGCTTTTATGCGCTCGAAGAAGCTGTTTGCCATTCTGGCTATCGTCGCCATTGTGGGTGCAGGCGTATACTACTGGCGAACGTCGTTTGAGCGTGAAACCCAGGAAAGTGGAGTTACCCGGTTGGCTGCCTACAAGGTCAACTGGCGTATCACTGGCAAGCACCTGCTCTTCGGTACAGGCCCGGCAGGCTATGCCTCCTATTATATGAGTTATTTCCCGGCCGAGGCCATGGCCAGTCACAGTAATTACGTTGATCTCATAGCCCAGACAGGCATTGTGGGCTCTTTCTTTTTGTTGTGGTTCTTTGGCGCGCAGGCTTGGGGCAGTTATCGCCTGCGACGCGAACTCCAGGGCCGGGGAGATTTTGCCGAGAGCCTGGCTGTGGCGGTACTTGCCGGGACGGCCGGCTGTATTGTCGCTATGGCCCTGGGGGACTGGCTGCTTCCCTTTGCCTATACTCAGGGGATCGTGGGATTCGATCTGGCCATGTTCAACTGGCTATTCATGGGTTCACTCTGGGCTTTGCGCTATCACCTGACCCCGGGTGTGTCTACGGCGGACAAACCCCAGGTAGCCCTGGGAGCAGGCTCGTGAACACGAAACGAGTAGATCTCTCGATCGTGGTCGTGAACTGGAATACCCGCGAGTTGCTCGCCCAGTGTCTGCAATCGCTTGAGGATACCGTCCGGGAGTCCAGTTTCGAGGTCTGGGTGGTGGACAATGGATCCTCAGATGGCAGTGTGGCGATGGTACAGCAGCGGTTCTCGCGGGCTCACGTGGTTGCCAACGCGGAGAATATCGGTTTCGCGCGTGCGAACAATCAGGCCATCGCACGCTGCCAGGGACGTTATGTGCTCCTGCTCAACAGTGATACACGTGCATTGCCCGACTCGCTGGACAAGATCGTCCAATTCATGGACGAACACCCCGACGCTGGGATCGCTGGCGTACGGCTTGTCAATTCCGAGGGGGAGTTTCAAGCCTCGTATACACCGTTCCCTACCCTGTGGCGAGAATTTCTCACACTCAGCGGGTTGGGGAGATGGCTGATCCGGCCAACCTTTCCAAGTTATGGGCCCCAGACTGAGAGGGGCCCTCAGAAAGTCAAGGGGTACATGGAAGGTGCGTGTCTGATCGCTCGTCGTGAAGCCGTGGATCAGGTCGGTGGACTGGACGAGCATATCTTCATGTACGCCGAGGACGTAGACTGGTGCTACCGGTTCTACCAGGCCGGGTGGGAGGTGTGGTATCTGCCTCAGGTTCCCATTGTTCATTATGGCAGGCAAAGCAGCCAGAGGCGGCGCGGACGGATGGAGGCTGAACTCTATCGCAGCCGCATATACTTTTTCCGCAAGCATTATGGTGGAGCCGCTGCATTCTGTCTGAAGATCCTTATTTATGCGCTGACTATGACTAAGATACTGGCTCATAAAGTGTTGCGGTTCCTTACCAGGGGACGCAGGGGTAGAGTTGTCACCAGTTGGCAGGATTTACGTCGGGCACTGACCAGCGTGGATTCAGCGCGCAAGGAGAGAGTAGTACCGTGAATGTACTTGTGCTTACCCAGGTATTGCCGTACCCGCCCGATAGCGGGCCGAAGGTCAAGACCTATAACGTGATCAAGTACCTGGCCCAGAAACATCGCGTGACGCTGGTTTCGTTCGTGCGGGGTGACCAGTCGGAACATGTGCATCGCCTGGGACGGTATTGCCAGGCTGTGCACGCTGTGCAGATGGAGCGGGGGGCTGTACAGGATGGCCTGGCGATGGCCCGCAGCCTGCTCACCGGGCAACCCTGGATGATGGTGCGCGATGATCGGAAAGCCATGGGCCGCCTCGTTGAGCGCCTGGCGATGGAACAGCGTTTTGACGTGGCTCACGCCGACCAGTTGAATATGTGCCAGTACGCCGAGCGTGTGCCGGGCGCGTTCAAGGTCCTCGATGCACACAATGCCTTGTGGCTGTTGTATAAACGACTGTGGGAGACGACGTCGCCAGGACCGGGCAAGTGGCTGCTGGGTCGAGACTGGCGGTTGCTTAAATCCTACGAGGGACGGCTGGTGCGCACGTTTGACGCTGTATTGGCCGTCAGTCACGAGGACAAGGTTGCGCTGCAAGAGGCTGCGGGACAACCGGTAGACGTAGTCGTCATACCGATCACTGTTGATACGGATGAGGTGACAGTCGTTGAGAGGGAGGCTAACCCGAGGCACATCTTGCACATCGGTACGATGTACTGGCCTCCTAACGTGGACGCGGTCAAATGGTTCGTCTATCAGATCTATCCTCTCATCCGCCAAGAATGGCCCGATGTACAGTTTGATGTGGTGGGTGCACGCCCGCCGGTCGAGTTGCTTGACCTCAACGATGCTGGCCTGGGGATCAACGTTACCGGCTACGTGGAGGACCCAACACCCTATCAGAAACGCGCCGCTGTGATGGTTGTGCCCCTGCGAGCCGGGGGGGGCATGAGGGTGAAAATCCTCAATGCTCTGGCTGAAGGTATACCTATCGTGTCCACGACGTTGGGTTATGAGGGCATTGAGTTAACACCGGGCCAAGACGTCTTGGCAGGCGACACCCCGGAATCATTTGCCACCCAGGTGCTTCGGATACTCAACGATCCTGATCTGGGCAAGCAGTTGGCTATCAATGGTCGGCGCTTGGTGGAAGCCAGGTATGACTATCGTAACGCCTGCCGCCCCTTAGAGGAGGTGTACAAGTGAAGAGGCTAGGGGCCTTTCTGAGCCGTTGGTGGTGGTTGTGGGTACCTGGACTTGGGATTGGATTGCGTTTGGCCTACGTGCTTCTGACCGGGAAACCCGAACTTTCCTGGGGAGACGAAGTAACCTATGACCTGCTGGCCCGAAACCTGGCGGCCGGGTATGGCTATTGCTTTGTGCCTGGCCAGCCCTCGCTACTGCGTGCCCCGTTATATCCCTTGCTTATGGCCGGGTTATACGCTTTGTTCGGGCATCACTATGCCGTAGTACTGGGTATGCAGGTCCTGGTGGGAGGACTGAGCGCGCTTGTATTGGTAGTGTTGGGGCGGAGGCTCTTTGGGGAAATGGCTTCTCCCATTGTTGCCGGTTGCTTGTTCGCTTGCCACCCTCTCCTGATCTTTACCACGGGCCTCCTGTATTCTGAGACTCTCTATCTGTTTCTCCTCCTGCTATTCACCTATGCGTGCCTAAGGATGGCAGAGGACGGAGGGCGAACAGGATGGGCTATTCTCGGCGGTTTCCTGTTGGGGTTCAGTGTGCTGATGAGACCCAATCTTTTGCTGCTCCCTGTGGCTATGGTCTTTTGGCTCTGGTTTGTCCTCCGGGATTTTCGGCGGGCGCTGCTGTTGGGTGGACTGGTGACGGTAGTGCTGGTGGCAGTCATACTTCCCTGGACAATTCGGAACTATCAGGTGAGTGGGACGTTCGTACCGGTGGCAGCCAATACCGGGTTGAACCTTTGGCAGGGGAACCACCCAGATGCGGAAGGAGCAGCCTACCCATTAGATCAGGTAGATCCTCTCGAGGGGTACACAGAAGTCGAGCGAGATCAGATTTATCGGCAGTGGGCTCTGCAGCGGATACGCTCTGACCCTAAACGGTTTTTTGCGTTGATACCGCGCAAGACCGCTAAACTTTTTGCCGCCCTGGAGACTTCAAATCGGGGCCGGATTCCTCTGCGCCTCGGTTTCCTGGTAGATTGGGGGTGGACGGCTTTCTTAGGGGTGGCTGCCTGGGGATTCGTGCGCACGGTGAAACGTTCTCGGGAGTGGGGGTTAATTTACCTGCTGATTCTCTATCCTGTAGGACTTACAGCAGTGTTCTATGGGGGAACCCGCTATGGGATGGTGGTTTATCCCTATCTGTTCCTCTTGGCATCTGATCCTCTAATGTGGGTGGCACGTCGTTTGAGGGCTGCTGTGGGGGCAGAAGAGCGGAGCAAGGAGTACGGTGCCCATGAATCTTGACTTGCCTGGTGTGCCCCCAAGAGAGTGGTTAAACAGAAAAGACTACGTCGTGTTCATCTGTATCTTCCTTGCCAGTCTTGTCCAATTGTATCCTTTGCTCAAAATATCGCCGACCATCGTTCGGGGCGATGGTGTAGGGTATTATGCCTACTTGCGTTCCCTGTTTTTCGATTATGACGTTGACTTTGGCAATGAATATCGTTATTTTGAATCGGTCTTACCAGAAGACAGTCAACCCTTGACCACTACTTTCCTACATAGTCCACGGACAGAGACAGGCTACCTGCACAACCATTGGCCTGTCGGACCTGCTATTTTGTGGTTCCCATTCTTCCTGGTTGGACATATTGCTGCCAGGTTGGCTGTATGCCTGGGGAGGCCTGTGGTATTAGACGGATATTCGTTGCCATACCAACTGGGAATCGCAGTAGGATCAGTTGTCTATGCCTTTACTGGCCTTATGCTGGTGTATCGGCTATGCAGGGAGCGCTTCAGCACTGCAATCTGTCTTTTATCGCTTCTTCTGGTGTGGTTTGGTACGTCCCTCACTGCTTATATGTATTTTATGCCTTCGATGTCCCACGCTGTTTCCTTTTTCTGCTCTTCAGCGTTCATATACACATGGTATCGGACGAGACATGGGCGATCTTTGGCAGCGTGGGGAGGACTGGGGATGCTCGGAGGGTTGGTAGCCCTCCAGCGGCTCCAGGACGGCATATTTGTACTGATGGTTGCCATAGAACTGGGTTTACCAGTGATTGGGTGGGCTAGAGAAAGACGATGGAGGCAATTTTTGGGGTTGCTGGTGCCTGGGTTAGTCTTTGTGGCTGGTCTGGTGCTGACATTTCTGCCACAGATTATCACTTGGCAGGTTTTGTACGGAAAGGTGGCACCTAATGTCTATCAGGAGAGTGTAGGGCTTGGTTTCGATTGGCTTCATCCACGCATTGTTGCGGTTCTGTTTTCCTCTCGCCATGGATTGTTGTCCTGGACGCCCCTGCTTGCCTTTGGTCTGGCTGGGCTGGTCTTGCTTTATAGAAGCGATAGGATCCTGACTCTGGCATTGGCTACCGTTTTTCTGCTGCAGCTTTATATCATAAGTTGTTGGCCCTATTGGTACCAGGGCGCTTCGTTTGGCGGTCGGATGTTTGTGTCAAGTTTACCCATGTTTATTCTTGGCTTAGCAGCATTGATAGAATGGCTTGGCAAAACTATCTCGTGGCGATGGATCGCTTTGGTGGGAAGCGTGTTCGTTTTGTGGAATTACGTTCTTCTATACCAATATGGAACAGGTATGATCTCGCGCGATGCCGCAGTCTACTGGCCCCAGGTGATCAAGAACGTAATCGTGATCGCTGCAAGGTTCGTAGATACACTAACGAGACTGTTTTCGTAGTGAAATCCCGTCGCGATGGACCAGGAACAGGACGTGGAAAGGCTGGCTACGATGGATGTTTCACAGTCAAGAGGACGCAAGTTGATCTCTGGCCAGGAGTGGTGCTTCGTGTGGGCGGTGATTGTGGCGGTACTTGTGCTCACCAGTCTGCCCTATCTCTACGGCTATTTGTCCAGTCCGCCCGAGAAGCAGTTCATGGGATTGATGCTAGATGTTCCCGATCATGGACAGTACCTCGCCTGGTGGCGTGGATTCCAGCATTCGCCGCTGGTCAGCAACAAACTGACGCCAGAACCTAACAACCCAATCTTCTTTAACCTGCTCTGGTGGGTATTGGCCCAGGTTTCCCGCTGGACTGGGTTGGGCTACGCGCCCGTATTTCAGGCCTTTCGCTGGGTTGCTGGCGGTTCTTTTCTGTGGGCGGTCTATCGCCTGATCGCTCAATTTCTGCCAGAAGTATACCAGCGACGAATTGCCTTTCTGTTGATCGCGTTCGGTTCTGGCCTGGGTTGGGTGCTTGTCGTTTTCAAGTATACGCTGACCAAAGGCTTAGTGCTCTTTCCGTTCGATGTATACGTGGCTGAGGGGAATTCATTCCTGTGTATCCTGGGCTATCCACATTTCGTCCTGGCGCTGACCTTCATTGCCCTCGTATTCGAGTTCATCTGGCGGGGGTGGAGAGAGGAACGGACGGGGTACATGATCGTTGCCGGCGTGTTGGCTTTGTTGTTGGGGTGGACACACGCATACGACTTGGTGATCATATATGGCGTCATGGGTATGTTCGCATTGTTGGTCTGGCTCAGGCAACGTGCGTTCCCATGGCGGCTCTGGTGGGGTGGGGTGATCGTCTTTGTTCTGTCATGTTCCGGTGCCATCTACTCAGTGGCGTTGACAAAGTTTGACCCGCTGTGGAAAGAGGTGCTAGCCCAGTTCGGCAACGCGGGCGCATATACTCCCTCGCCGCCGCATCTGGTCGTCCTTTTTGGATTCCCCCTGATTGTGGCTATAGTAACGTGGATAGGATTGGCCTGGAGGAAGCAGTGGAGTGCGGAGAACTTGTTCGTGATGGGATGGTTTCTAGCGGGCGCTGGGCTAAACTACATCCCAACCGATTACCAAATCCACATGCTCAATGGTTGGCAGATCCCGATGATGATCCTGGTCACGAAAGGGCTGTGCGATTTCATCGTGCCGGCGGTCGTCCGATGGAGGCTTTGGATTCGAAATGCAGAATGCGGACTTGAGAGAATTCAACGGCTGATCGTAGCAGCATTTCTGCTTGCTGTTCTGCCAACCAACATGTATCTGTGGGCCTGGCGATTCGTGGAGCTGTCACGCCACAACTATCCCTACTATCTCTACCGCGGCGAGGTGGCCACCCTGGAATGGCTGGATGAAAACACAGTGCCTGAGGCCATCGTTCTTAGTTCACTCACGATTGGACAGTATATCCCGGCTCTGAGTGGCAACACAGCCTTTCTGGCACATTGGGCGCAGACGGTTCGTTTTTACGATAAGCGAGACTCTGTGGCACGCTTTTTCGACGTCTCTACACCGGACAAGAAGCGAGTAGAAATCCTACGCGCCTTTGGCGTAGACTACGTTCTGTATGGCCCGGCCGAGCGCCAGTTAGGAGCTTACGAGCCGGCGACCGCACCGTGGCTGGCATTGGTTTTTTCCAGGCCACACGTTGCCGTCTATCGCGTCCGCGACGATCAACTGCCGATGGCCATTGATTCAGGAGTCAAACCATGATGGAACAAGCCGACACGCAAAATCGAAGACCGTGGACATCTGTGGTACTCTTTCTACTGCTGCTCTTTTGTTCGGCCTATACTTTCCCGCGCTGGGCCGACTGGAACCAGAACTCTCGTTTCGATCTGGTATTAGCGATCGTTGACCAGGGCACGTTGCGCATTGATGAATACTACCAGAATACTGGCGATTACGCTCTTTACGAAGGGCATTATTACAGTGACAAAGCCCCTGGTACCTCGTTCCTGGGTATACCCGTGTATTGGATCTTTAAGCAAATAGTGGGTCTGGAGTCAATAGAGAAACTGATTGGTCGCCTGGAGGCGAATCCAGCGCTGGGCAATACTTTGGCGAAAGAGGGCACAGGGCTACAACTCAGCAAGGTGCGTTTTGCACTTGCGCTGACCTTTGTCACGTTCTTTGTTGTGTCTATCCCTTCGGCGTTTTTAGGTGTGCTTCTCTATTGGTGGACGGCCTATGTTACCCGTAATCCCTTCTATCGCCTGAGTGTGCCCATCATCTATGGTTTGTTGACCAATGCTTTCCCCTACTCCAATATGTTCTTCGGGCACCAGATCGTAGCCGCTTTGTTGTTTGCTGCTTTCTTTGTGTTGTTTCGTATTGAACGGCGAGAGATGTCATCTGTGTGGTTGTTATTGGTCGGGTTGATGTTGGGTTATGCCGTGATCACAGAGTACCCGACGGCCCTCATCGCGGCGGGACTGTGTGTCTACGCTTTTTTTGCTGTGCCCCGCAGGCGTTGGCTGGGTGGAATGGTGGTAGGTGGATTGCTACCAGGTATGTTGCTGATGGTGTACAATTATGCGATCTTTCGTACGCCTCTGCCTGTAGGTTACCGGTATTCGGAGTTGTACACGGAGCAACACTCCTCTGGATTCCTGAGCGTTTCCTACCCGCGTCTCGATGCGTTGTGGGGTATTACCTGTGGGTCATACCGAGGACTGTTCTTTATCTCTCCAATCCTGCTTCTGGCAGTGGCTGGATTGGTGATTTGGGGCTATCGGCGTTCGTTTCGTCGTGCATGGTGGATGTGCCTGTACACTGTCATTAGTTTCTTCCTGTTCAATGGGTCATCCATCATGTGGCAAGGAGGATGGTCAATAGGTCCCCGGTATCTTTTGCCCATGTTGCCCTTCTTGGTTGTGGGACTTGTGCATTTCTTGGAGGCCTGCGGAGGCCGATTGTGGGCACGAGTGTTGACACCGGTTTTGGCCGTCTGGTCGTTTTTTGCGGTGTGGGCCGAAACCATCGGCGGACAGCACTTCCCCGACTGGACGCCCAATCCACTTTTCAACTATTCGCTGCTCAATCTGGCTACAGGTGATATCGCTCGCAACATTGGCATGGTGCTTAAACTACGGGGATGGGCCAGTCTATTGCCGTTATTCGTTGGCTTAGGGGTAGGGCTGTGTTGGCTGATGAGAAACGGTGCCAGAATGTCAGTGGAAACGAGGTAATTACAGTGAATGGGCGAGGCCGCGATACCCTTCTGGCGGTTGGCCTCTTTTTATTAGGGATGCTAACCCGTCTCCCTTTCCGCAGCCAAATCCTGTATCATTGGGATTCGGTCAATTTTGCTCTGGGTTTGCAGCACTTTGACGTGCGTTTACATCAGCCTCACCCGCCGGGCTATTTCCTGTATGTGATGCTGGGACGACTGGTCAACCTGTTGGTGGGTGATGCTAACGCCAGCCTGGTATGGATCAGTGTAGTGGCCACGGGTCTGGCAGCAGTCGTTATGTTCTTCCTTGGACAGTCATTGTGGGGACGCCGGAGTGGGATCGTTGCGGCTCTTTTGTTGTCAAGTAGTCCATTATTCTGGTTTCATGGTGAAGTGGCACTGTCGTATATGATCGAGGCCGCATTTGTCACGCTTGTTGCCTTTCTATGCTACCGCCATCTGACGGGGAAGGATGATCGGATATGGCTGTCGGCGTTCGTACTGGGTATAGCCGGTGGATTCCGTCAGAACACGATGGTATTCCTGCTGCCATTGTGGGCAATTGCCGCATGGCATTTTCGGTGGCGGAAAGTGACACTGGCACTGGCTGTGTTGGCATTGACCTGTGCTGCCTGGTTACTGCCAATGATGGTTCTCACTGGCGGGGCGATGCACTACTGGGAAGCAATCGGCAGTGCGGGTCAGGATATTGCCAGAGAATCGTCACTATTCGATGTCAAGCAAATTGCCATTAACGGAGCTCGACTGACAACGTTCACATGCTATGCTCTTCCAATAGGCATGATCCCTCTGACCCTGGGGGCATGGCGGTGGGGAAAGCGCCATCTGAGGCAGTGGCGTTCGTGGGTGCAGGAGCCCTGGGCACAGCTCTTTTTTTGGTGGGTTGCACCTAGCCTACTGTTCTACCTTTTTGTGCACATCCGGCAGCCAGGACACAGTTTCACATTTTTGCCAGCATTGTTGCCGTTGACGGAGGCGGCTATCAGTTATGGGACTGCTTGGGTCGGCGCACGGTGGTACCGTACCGTCTACACAGGATTGGTCGCAGGCGTGATCTTTGTCAATGCACTGTTCTTTTTGATGGCTCCGTCTACCTTTTTTGAATCGCGTCACCTGCTATTCAGTACACCCAGTTGGCACTCTATCCAGACGCAGGACGCTTACGTGGGCGAACGAGTGAGGGCTATTCGAGCACATTTTGTCCCTCAACGCACGGCTGTGTTGGCCACGGGGCGTAGTTTTCGATATCCCGATTACTATTTGTACGATTACCGGTATACCTCACTATCCTATCAATTGGGAGCGGAGCAACAAGTACTTGAGGATGTGGGCACTTTGGTTTTGTTTGACGCTGTGCTGCTTGATCGTGTGTCTGGCCCAGCATTGGTCCACGCTCTGTCTTTGCCAGATGGAGACACGTTGAACTATTTGGATTGTGATGATAAAGGGGCGATTGTTGTCAGTGATGAGAGGATTACATGTCAGTGGCAAGAATAGGGATCGAGAGCTCTTTGGATGCTGAAAGGATTGTCGTCGGATGCCTATGAGGGACGAGCAGATTGGTCAGAATCGAGTTGAGAAGCGCGTTCTGGTCGTGAGCTTGCTGACAGTCGTTGTCGCTGTGTTGGGGCTCAATGGCGATCGGTGGGTGTTGGCTCAAGAGGGACGCTGGACTGCTCCAACAGTCATATCCGCGCCACCTGGCTTTTCCTGGTTCCCTGATCTAACGGTAGACCCTTTTGGCTCTGTGCACGTTGTCTGGTGTCTGACTATCCCTTTGGAAGACAGCCCCGCTCTCCAGGAACAAGTCAATTATACTCGCTGGGACGGGGAAAGTTGGTCAGAGCCCAATGACATTGTTCCTCGCTCGGCCGACATTGTGCGTAACGCCATTACCTCTGACCAGGCGGGAAACATCCATTTGCTCTTTGGTGGTAGTGTATATAACGTCTTGACTTTGTATTATCAGAAGGCACCCGCAAGCGAAGCCTGGTCGGCCGCGGCATGGTCTACACCCCACCGTATCAATCAGGGGGCAAGCTATATAGGTGACATCGCCGTTGATTCTCAGGGTGTGATCCACGTCGTATATGATGATACTATAGACTATACTGGAGATGGCAAGCAGAGGTGGGCAGATACATTCTACCGCCACTCAACCGATGGCGGGCAGACCTGGTCCGCACCAGTCAACCTTTATCCGGAGCCGCTGACTCGTTCTGCCAAGCCCTACATGGAAATTGACAACAACGATGTGATCCACGTGACCTGGGACGAGAGATGGGAGCCCTTTTCGGGAGAAAAGAGTGATACTTATTATAGTATCTATACTTCTTCTTCAGATGGAGGCAAGACCTGGACACCGCCAACGGTGATAGACTATCCGCAGGGGACAGTAGTCCAACTCACTGTAGGTAGCGATGGAAAAGGCGGTGTTATGCTCGTATGGCGGGCAACCGCGAGCGACGAGTTGTTTTACCAATGGTCCACAGATGGCGGTCATTCTTGGGGAGTACCATCCGTGATTCCAGGAGTATTTGCTCGTCCATGGACGAACCCCTTTGATATGTATGATATGGCAACGGATAGTACTGGGCTCGTCCACCTGCTAGTTGTCGGTCGTGGTTCTCAGGCAGCGGATGCATTGCTCGGTGTTTACCACCTGGTCTGGGATGGAGACCATTGGTCCGCCCCTACGAGAATCTTCGCGAAACCAGGGTTATACCCTGAGTATCCCAAAATTGTTGTCCACGAGGGGAATCAACTTCACACGGTTTGGTTCACGCGCGAGGGTAGTGTGTGGGATCAGAGTGTAACCCGAGAGGTATGGTACTCCAGCAGCCAGTCTCCCGCACCATATCAACCGGTAACGCCTTGGCCTACCCCTACGCCTGAGCCTCCTACGGCCACTCCCACATCTGTTCCTACGGCCACACCTTATCCAACGTTGAGCCTCGAGGGCACCGGTCTGCCCGGTGGTCTGCGTACAGAAAGCGATGACTTAGTTCGCTTGATAGTTGCGCTCTCGCCTGTAGTGTTGGTGATTCTGGTGGTGGTAGTGGTCAAAGCAGTTGGGTTCAGTAGATTGCGACGCTAGAGTGACGCACTCGAAAGATAGCGGAGAGCTCTTCTCATGGCCTGTGGGAGAGTAGTACTATTGACCAAAGCGGTATACGGCGTTATGATAGAAAACATGATTAATTGGCTCGTTGCGAGACCTGTGTGCATCAATTCTATTGCCTGTCTCATCCTCATCACTTTATCTCACTGAGAAGACAAGTAAAGTGCGCTACAAATTATCGTTGCTGAGAGCTTCGGCATTGCTGTTCTTATTTACCCTCTCTGTTGTCGCCCGTACGCCAGAGATAATCAAGGCCGTGTCTAGCCCCCAATTGTCTTCTGACGATGATTGGCCAATGTACCAGCACGATCCTGCCCACTCAGGCCGCACGCCAGCAACTGCCTTCAACGATGGCTCGCTCTATCTACAGTGGGCCTACGCCTTTGGCGAACGCGTCGAAGTGGAAGCACAACCGATCATCGCTGATGGTGTGATCTATCAGGGTGTAATGAATGGCGAGATGCACGCTATTGACGCCAATACAGGCACGGCGCGTTGGATTGTAAGACCTGGTGGGCCTATTCCGCATACCGCTGCTGTCTACGGCGACCGTGTTTACTTTGGCTCGCTTGACGGCAGTGTATACGCGCTCTCTACTGCCGATGGACGCACAGTCTGGGAGTCTTCCACCGGCGGTCCGGTAATGTCCGCGCCCGCTGTGGTGGGTGGGCGGTTGTATGTCGGTTCCAACGACGGCAATCTGTATGCGCTCAATGCTGCCACAGGGACTGAACTGTGGCGCGTGGAGACGGGGGGACCGGTCGTTTCGTCTCCCGCTGTGGCGGGAGGGCACGTCTATTTTGGCAGCGAAGATTTGGTCGCTCGTTGTGTGGATGCCGTGACGGGGGCTTCCATCTGGGCCACGCCGCTCCATGGTGCGGGGATGCACAATACTCACCCGGTGGTTTCCGACGACGGCAATGTGGTGATCTTTCTTACCGTCAAGGCGGGCGGTTCTTCCTACGTACACAACGAGGGGTACCCTGATGCAGCCCAGAGTGTCAACCCAGTCCAGACCTGGAACACCTACTATCGAGCCCATCCAACGCACCGCTTTCTTTACTACCTGGACGCCGATACCGGCACTGACCTGTGGAATCCTACCACGCTACGTTATGTTCCCATGCCCATTCCCTACTGGGGGCTCCTGCATCCGATTCTTGCCCCTGATGGCAGTGCCTGGTTCCCTGCCCCCGCGGGCACGGCCGGTAATGCGTACGAGCTCGACCACGACGATCGGCTGTTCCGGGTTGACCTGGCGACTGGGGTGACGATGCAAGTTGCCGGCGGGTCTGGTCCTGAGTTCCAGTTGCGTATGGATGAGGTGGGGCGGCACGTGTTTTCAGGTGACGACTATTACTACACAATCAGTGAAGACTTGGGAGTCTACCGACCAGCCAGTGGCACGATGCGCGCCCTGTTCACCAACGGCGATCCCAGCGGCTATAACTTTGGTACCCACATGCATCCTCACAGCCCATTGCCTAGTCGGCATCTGTGGCGTTATGGTGGTGCCATTGCTATGGGAGGTGTGCCCGGTGCCAGCCCGCCTATCGTCGCCAACCATAAAATCTACTTTACGTCGTATGGTTGGCTGTATGCCGTCGGGCAGACCAATCATGGCTACGATGCCGCCACCAGCTTCCCTGCTCGCGATGCGCGGTCATATGAGCTTACCTATCTCCGCAGCGATGTGCCCACCTATACTGAAATACGAGCTGAAGTCATGCAGCGTGTCGCCGATATCGTTGCTCTAGGCCCCGACTCACCACCGATGGCTGTGCGGTGGGAGCAACCGGGCAAGTGGATGCTGAACAATGAGTTCACCTTCGAGGTGTATGGTTTCGAAGCCGACCTGGTGCGCGTGCTCTCGGAAGCCTATCCTCACTTGCCGTCTGCACAACAGGCGCAGGTACGAACCTATCTTTCGACACTTGTGGCGAACACTCTGTTGAACGCCGAGCACTACGCCTATCGCATGCGCTGCATCCACTTTGGTCGAAAAGGTGTGTATGTTGGAAGCGACTGCAATCTCGCAGGTAGAATCATCGCACGGTGGTACGACAATAACCCCAACCTGGTTGGACTCCGCCTGTACGCCTTGTGGGCTTATGCGGATGCTACGGGTGACTGGAATGCCATTGAGACTCACTGGTCGCTAATCAGGCAGCAATTTCAGCAGTTCCTTGATACCTACGACCCGGCACTAGGTTACTGCGCATTCGAGGAATGGCGTGTCGGACGGCTCAACATCGGCGCCCAGATCGAGGCGGCGCAGGCCGTACGCGACATGGCTGCCCATCTGGGCTATGCCAGTGTGCGGGCTCAGGCGGCTACCCTGCTGGCCAATCTTTCGAACGGTCGTGTCGCTCTGGCTGATTTCGTCCCTCATCTCTACGATACCGGCCAGCGGCAGCCAGCCCCAATCCGCGTCAATCCCGATGGCACAATCAACTATGATGACATTATGGGGCCGGACAGTCCGTACAATGCTGGATTGATCCCCTATAGTGCTGCACTGCGCGATCGCAACACGGATCCCAGCCAGGTCAACTGGTGGGATGGAGGTACGTATCGCGTGGATGCCGGGGTTGGATTTATGATCTATCCCGCGCTCTCGGGCTACTTTCCACTCTGCTCTGAAATGGTCGGACGTTTGCGCGCGGACTTGCTCGAGAGGACCCGCTACTACGTCGAATCGTATGAAGTGAACAACCCGTGGTGGTGGATGTCGGACCTGGCGCATCATACCACCTGTGGCGGCGAACACCTCTATCACAGCCCCACACTGGCCTGGACCATGTTCCAGGTTAAGGCCAGGGTGCTGCAGGAAGATTGGGACACACTGGTGCGCCAATTGCCAGAGCCGGTCAGTTTCAACAGCCGTTACGACCTGTATCGGCTGCAGAATCTGGTTGCTCTGCTGGACTCTCACGTGCCTAACGCCGTGGACGATTCTAGCAAAGAAGTGACGCCCCACGTTGCCGAGTACGGTGACACGCTGACCTATACTATCACCCTGATTGGCTCTGGACGGCCCATGACAGTTACAGATCCGCTACTGGCGGGCACAAGTTATCTGACAAGTAGCGCCGATGTGGAACCAGATGTTGGTACACTTACCGCTAACTCGTCTCAGATTACCTGGACAGGCACTGTGACCGAGACTGTCCCATTCCAGATCGTTTTCCGCGTCCGAGTCGAAACACATTTGCCAACGGCTATTCGAAATACTGTTCGATTGCAGCTTGCAGGAGATGCAAACGTGTACGACTTGCAGGCCCTGGCGATTGCTAATGGATATAAAGTCTACCTGCCCCAGATTCTGAAGCACTAAGCGCCTGGAGGCGGGCGCACAGGGGGCAGAGCGCGGCATGACTTCGACCGACCTGGTGCGTGGCCTCGTTCAACGCCTGGTGGATCACCCGGTTGGTTATATTGTCCGAGTTGTTTCACTTCGACGAAGGATTGACTACAAACTTTATCGTCAGGGCCTATTTGACCCACGATGTCCATAAAGCAACAGCCCCCGCTACCAGCGGGGGCTGTTGGTGTGGGTATGGTCATAGTCCGCGAATGGTAAGCGGCAGGTAGATATAGTGCGTTGGCTGAATGAGTATGACGTGACTGGTTTGGCCGGAGCCGCCGTCGTCGTCGGTGACGAGCAGGGTGACGGTGTAGGTGCTGGGGGCGGTGAAGGTGTGGATGACGGAGGCCGTGGTGGTGGTCACTACGGCGGTTTCATCGCCCCAGTCCCAGCGGAAGGTGAAGGTATCACGGCCGGGGTCATTGGGGTTGGCGCTGAAAGTGACAGATTGGTTGCGTGATGCTGTTGTGGGTGCGGTGATGGTGGGTGCCGGTGGGACGTTGGAGACGGTGACGGGGTGTTGGTCGGTATCGGTGAGGCCGTTGTCGTCGGTGACGGTCAGGGTGACGGTGTAGGTGCC
>Ga0315289_10003627_pt1 | contig 23295 bp, 23 predicted proteins | sample YL17G11_40_MG_FD_203452 | JGI IMG/M metagenome (GOLD analysis project Ga0315289, IMG submission 203452) | Sediment microbial communities from Yellowstone Lake, YNP, Wyoming, USA - YL17G11_40 | ecosystem: Environmental > Aquatic > Freshwater > Lake > Sediment | place: USA: Wyoming | collected...
AAACGATGGGGAGTTGTTGCGGTCTTTTCATCCGCGGCAAATCACTGATCTTTGCCCCTTGTTTCAGAACGCCGTCGTACAGCAACACGAGTGCCGCGCGCACCCCGCGGCAATAACCTGCCGATACCAGCCCACTTGACGCCAACTGCACCAGATATGCGCGAATCTGTTCCCGCGTCGCGCGCTCCGGCTCAATCCGCTCATCCTTCAGCCAGTCGAAATAATTTCGCAGATGTTGTCCGTACGACTTGCGCGTCCCATACGCCATCCCGCGCAAAACGAGTTCATCATCTACTTGCTTGATTAACGGGTGTGGCGGATTCGTCGTCAGCGATACCCACACCTTCCCATCCGATCCCGTCTCGATCTTCAGCGTCGCCATAATTCCATTCGCGTGAATTCGCGCGATTCGCGGATAAACCAAAACACCTGCCGCCAAGGCGCGCTAAACACGCGCCTGACGACAGGTGCTCACAACTGCATCATCCCATACCGCACGAGCCGAGTTGTTCACAACCCCCTCTTTGGGCAACTCACCCTAATGCCACTCGTTCGATGACGACTACGGCTGCGAGTATACACCAAGCGGCGGGGCAAGTCAAGGGTCAGCGCGGCAGCATCACCAAAAATAATTCGTACACCAGCACCTGGTAAATCCCAGTCACCAACGCGCCGAGCAAACTTTCAGGAAACGTGACATCGAACCACGCTTCGGTCAAGCGGGTTACCAAATAGACTCCCGGCGCAATCGCCAGGATGACGATGAGGGCAAGGAGACTAAACGGCACACCCGCGACGATGAGCAAGGTCAGCGCGAGCGCGATGATCCAGCGCGGCAGTTGCGTGAGCGGATAGACGCGCAGCGCGGCATCAAATTCGATGTGACGCGTGGAACTGAGCGGCACGGCGGTGAGGTACAGCGCGACGAGTGGAACTTCGGCAGCCGCCAGGAGCAGCACGACGACTGCACCCCAGGGAATCTGCCAAGGAATGATCGCGCTGACGATCGTCGGTAGAAGGAGCGACGACGAGAACGATACCGCGTGCCAGATCGCATCGCGCCGCGTGATCGGCAGTGATTCTTCGACGACGAGCGCACGGATCGTTTCGACGGGCGCGTTGAGCACTTGCAATTGCCGCGTCGGTTGCTCTTCGACAAAGCGCGCGGCAAAACTTCGTCCGCCGTACTTTTGCTTGAGATGCGCGGCGATCGTCGCGATCACAGAGTCAAAGCCGTTGAGATCGGACGTGAGAGAAAGCCGCGCCAGAACTATCGTCCGAAAATCAGCGCGGCGAGAAAGTTTTGGAGCGGCAGCGCGGCAGTCGAATCCACCCAAACGACGAAGCGTCCGTTCGGCAATTCCGTCGAACGCACACCGCGCAGCGTGCTATACGGCACCAATCTCCGACCGAGCGCGGTGATCATCAGCAATCCGTTGCTCCGAATGTCGACGCGCGGTGCAAGAAACGCGAGCGCGCGCACGCAAGTCAGCGCGACGAGCAAGCCCAGATGCGCGGTCGGCAAATTGGACGAGACGTTCTGAAACGGTTGGAGGAATGTGACGTCCGGCAAGCGCAGCGGCGAATCGAGCCACGCGAAAACCGTGCGCGCCCACGCGAGCAAATATTCAAGCACGTTCAGCGTCAAGACGAAGACCCACAGCATCGTCACGCTGCGGCGGATGTTGGCTGGGTATTGATAGCCCGAGTCTCTGGCGAATGACATTGCGATTTCACCTCACGATTGACCGCCGATGGCGTGCGGCATCTGGCATATCGCAAATAGGATAGGGCTGATGGCAAGCAGAACGATTTGCCATTCGCCATTTGCTATTCGCGATTGACTGTATTATACTGCGAACGCGGTGGGACAAGTGTGAGAAACTTGTCCTACTTTTTTCGGAAAGGAATGTATGTCACTGCTCAAAAATCGCTATCTCCTTGCCGCCACGTTCGGACATTTCAGCGTGGATATGTATTCGGGGATGCTGCCGCTGATTCTGCTCGCGCTGACGCAGCCGCTCGGATTATCGTACGCGCGCGTCGGTTTCGTTTCGATGCTGTACAGTCTCGCGGCCTCGGTGAGTCAACCGTTCTTCGGCTGGCTGGGCGATCAGCGCGGCGCGCGCCCGATGGCAGTCCTGGGTGTCGCCGCGATTGCGGCGACGGTTGGCGTGATGCGCTTTGTAGACAATTATACGATGCTGCTCGCGCTCGCGATCATCGCAGGGATGGGTTCGGGCGCGTTTCATCCGCAGGGCGCGACGCTTGCCGCGCACGCGCCGCCGTCGCAGCGCGGCACTTCCGCCTCGGTCTTTATGCTCGGCGGCAATACCGGCTTTGCGTTCGGTCCCATTTTCAACACCGCGATTTTTGCGGTCACCGGAACTTTTATGCCCGAAACACTCGCCCTGCTGGGACTCGCGCAAGCGGCAATCATTTTTTGGGCATTGGCGGTGCAGCCGCGCGAGGATTATCGCACGACGATTTCATCTTCGCCGACGACTGCCAAACGCGCGGCGCTCAGTGTGATCATCGTTTTGATGCTGGTGATGTTTCTGCGATCCTGGACCAGTTCGACTATTTCCACGTACGTGCCGCAGGTTTTCAAAGCGTTCGGCTATTCAAATGCGGACGCGGGCAATGTGTTATTCAGCGTGTTGCTGCCGCTCGCGATTGGTGGACTCATCGGCGGAACTTTGTCCGATCAAATCGGGCGGCGGCGTGTACTAGTCGTGACGACGGTGTTGAGCGGTCCCGCGTTGTGGTTGCTGTTGCAAACAGGTGGCGCGTCCGTTTATCTAGCAGGTGCGATCCTGGGTCTGACGATCGGCGCGTCAACGCCGGTGACACTCGTGATGGCGCAGTCGCTCGTCCCGCGCGGCTTGGGCTTGATGTCGGGCATCGTCATGGGATTCTCGTTTATCTCCGGCGCGATGGGGGTCGCGATCAGCGGCGTGATGGCGGATCAAATCGGACTATTGCAGACGATGAACGTCAACGCGGTATTGCCCGTGATTGCTGCCGCGCTCGCGCTGTTGTTACCCGATGACCGTCCCGTTGCGACGGCGCAGCGCGCGTAGGGGCGACTCTGCGTGGTCGCCCTGCTCAGGGCAGACACGCAGGTCGCCCTGCTCAGGGCAGACACGCAGGTCACGCTGCTCAGGGCAGACACGCAGGTCACGCTGCTCAGGGCAGACACGCCGGTCGCTCTGCTCAGGGCAGACACGCCGGTCGCTCTGCTCAGGGCAGACACGCCGGTCGCTCTGCTCAGGGCAGACACGCAGGTCACCCTGCTCAGGGCAGACACGCCGGTCGCCCTGCTCAGGGCAGACACGCAGGTCACCCTGCTCAGGGCAGACATGCAGGTCACCCTGCTCAGGGCAGACACGCCGGTCGCTCTGCTCAGGGCAGACACGCCGGTCTGCCCCTACAATGTCATCTCCAATTGCCGCGTGCTCGACGGTTCTACGAGATTATGCGCGCGGACGCCGATGAGCCGGATGGCGCGTTTGTGCTCCCAATGCTTCTGCAGCAAACCGATTGCGCATCGGCGAATGTCGTCGGCGTCGTCTGTTGGCGCGCGCAGCGTGGTTTGACGGGTGATCGTCACGAAATCGCCGTAGCGCAATTTCAACACGATGGTGCGCGCGGCAAATCCTTCCTTCTTCAAGTCGCGCGCAACTCCTTTGCACATCTCCTCCAGCATCTTTTCAAGTTGTTTGGCATCGCGCGTATCGCGCTCGAAGGTGTTTTCCTCGCTGATTGATTTCGTTTTCCATCCCGTCACGATCGGCGAATCGTCGCGCCCGTGCGCGCCTTCGTGCAAGTAAATTCCCGCCTTGCCGAATTCCGCGCGCAGTTCTTCCACGGGCACGCGCGCGAGGTCGCCAATCGTTTTCACGTTCCAGCGCGCGAGTTTGACGCGCGTCACTTTGCCCGCGCCAGGCAACTTGTCAATCGGCAGGGGCGCGAGAAATTTCTCTTCGTCGCCTGCTGGCACGACGACGAATCCGCGCGGCTTGACGGTGTTGCACGCAACCTTGGCGACGAGTTTGTTTGACGCGACCGCCAGCGTGCAGTCCAATCCGATTTCGGTCTTGATGCGCGCTTGCATTTCGCGCGCGCTCTGCGCGGCGTCGCGTTCGGCCGAGATTTCGACGTACGCTTCGTCAATCGAAACTTGCTCGACGAGCGGCGAGTACTCGCGCAGCAAATTCATTACGCGGCGCGAGTATTCGGAGTACGCGCGAAAATGAGGTGGCGCGATGATCGCCTGTGGACATAGCCGGAGCGCGGCGCGCAATGGCATCGTGCTGTGGACGCCGAACTGGCGCGCTTCGTACGACGCGGTCGAAACGACGCCCCGTCCCTGTGGATGACCCATCGCGACAATCAAGGGTTTGCCGCGCCATTCCGGATTGAGGAGGACTTCAACTGAGGCGAAGAACGCGTCGAGGTCGAGGTGCAAAATTTGATGCACGATATCTCTCTTGGGCGCAGGCGTGCAGAGGAGCAGAGGGGCAGGGGAGAATACTTCGGAGTGGAGATTTCTCCCCTGCGCCCCCGCACCCTTGCTCCTCTGCGGTGTTACACGCTACTCGCTACGCGCCACCCACACGCTGCCCTCGCGCGGCGCGATTCGAATGCCGCGCGCGAATCCTTCCTGGACGATGATTGCTTCGCGCGTCCATTCTTCGATGAGGCGCGTGCCGTCTGACAGCAAACGATCCACGCGCAAATCGAGCGTGACGGGCTCGCGTCCGGCGTTCAACGCGATGATGAGGGTTGGCGCGCTTGCTTGATGTCGCGCGAACGCGTATTCTTTGCCGTTGGCATGCAGATTGATCAGTGCGCCGCGGCGCAGCGCGCTGTGCTTCTGACGGAGCGCAGTCAAGCGTTTGGTGTGTTCGAGCATTTCGCGCCCGCGCCGGCTCGGCTCCCAAATCATCGGGCGGCGGCAGTCGGGGTCTCGACGTCCTTCCATTGCGATTTCGTCGCCGTAGTACAGCATCGGCGCGCCGACGTAGCAGAATAATGTAAGCAGCGCGAGTTTGAGCGCGGTCGGGTCGCCGCGCGCAATCGTGATGAACCGCGCGGTGTCGTGGCTGTCCAGCAGATTCAGTTGGGCGTAGGTGATTTCAGGAGGATACCAGGTCAATAGATCGGCGAGTGTGCGCGCGAATTCTTCCGCACTGATCGGTTGGATCGTGCCGTATGCGTGCTCTTGCAATAGTTCGCGGCTGAGGTCTTCGACGAAGAAGGACAGGCAGGCGCGCGTGAATTGATAGTTCATCACCGCGTCGAACTGATCGCCGCGCAGCCAGCGGTCGCCGCGCCGCCAGATTTCGCCGACGATGTAGGCGTCGGGATTTGCGTTCTTCACGCGGCGGCGAAACGCGCGCCAGAATTCGTCGTCGTCAATTTCGCCGGGCACGTCCAGCCGCCAGCCGTCAATGCCTTCGCGCACCCAATGCTCGGCGACACGAAAAAGAAATTCGCGTACCTGCGGATTCTCGTGGTTGAATTTGGGAAGAGCGGCGAGATCCCACCATGCGTCGTAATTCGGCGCGCCCGCGTACGCGCGCACAGGGAAACCGTGAAAATTGAACCAGTCGCGGTACGGCGACGCTTCTCCATTTTCGAGCGCGTGGTTGAATTGGTAAAAGCCGCGGCTCGCGTGATTGAACACGCCGTCGAGAATGACGCGGATGCCGCGCGCGTGCGCCGCGTCGAGCAGGGTTTTGAACGCAGCGTTGCCGCCGAGAATCGGATCCACTTGGAAATAGTCGTGCGTGTGGTAGCGATGGTTCGACGCGGACTGAAAAATCGGATTCAGGTAGATCGCGTTGATGCCGAGGTCACGCAAGTAATCCAGATGCTCGACCACGCCGAGCAAATCGCCGCCCTTGAATCCTAGCGTGGTCGGCGGCGCGTCCCAGGGTTCAAGATGGCTCGGCTTTTCAACCTGTGCGCTTTTCGCAAAGCGGTCGGGAAAGATTTGGTAAAAGATGGCGTCTTTCACCCAGTCGGACGTTTTGATTTGGTCTGACAAAATTGACTCCGTGATTGAAAATGGCGGGTGCAATCATAGCATTGATTATGTGATGTGTCCAATATGCGAGGAGGCGCGCTGAAAAAAGTAAATTGTGATAAAATATGGATGTGGCAGACGCAGACAAAAAGATTCGTGGAGGATTGAATGGCGAATGTAACAATCGTGGGTGCGGGATTCATGGGAACGGCGACGGCGTGGCCCCTCTCGGACAATGGTCACAATGTACGATTGGTCGGCACGCACTTGGACGCGGAGATCATCGCGAGTTGCAAGGAAAATCATTTTCATCCACGTCTCAAACGCGAATTGCCGCGCAACGTGCAAGCGTACTTCGTCGAAGAAATTGCGGAGGGATTATGCGACGCGGAGATCATCGTCAGCGGCGTCAGTTCACCCGGCGTCCACTGGATTGGCAAAACGCTCGCGCCGTATTTACAACCGGGGCAGATGATTATCGCGATTACCAAGGGGCTGGAAGCAAATTCTGATGGGCATTTGAGGATTTTGCCCGATGTGCTCGCGAGCGAATTGCCAATGCCGATTCGCGATCAAGTCAAGTACGCGGCGATTGGTGGTCCCTGCATCGCAGGCGAACTAGCGGGACGCCGCCAGAGTTGCGTCGTTTTTGGTTCGCGCGATCGCGACGCGGTGGAACGACTCGCGCGTGTTTTTCGCACGTCGTATTATCACGTTTGGACGACGACTGATCTGCCGGGTTTGGAATACAGTGCCGCGCTGAAAAACGCGTACACGCTCGGCGTTGGTCTCGCGTTTGGTATGCTTGAAAAGTCCGGAGGGGCAGATTCCGCGAACGCGTTTATGCACAACACCGCCGCCGCAATTTTCGCGCAAGGATGCACCGAAATCGAACGCCTGCTCCGTGCGGCTGGCGGGTCGACGGCTTGGGCATATGGCTTGCCGGTCGCGGGCGATTTGTACGTCACGAGCGCAGGGGGTCGCACGATGCGTCTCGGCACACTGTTGGGAAAAGGACACACGTACACGGAAGCGCGCCAGATTATGGTGGGCGAAACTTTAGAATCGGTTGAAATCGTTCGCGCAATGAGTGTGGCGTTGCCCAAGGTATTTGAGCGCGGCGCGTTGCAACCGGAGGATCTGCCGTTAATGGGTGCGTTGATTGACATCGTGGTCCACGGCAAGCCGGTCGATTTGCCGTTCGACAAATTTTTCGGACGCCCATAACCAGAAACCAGGTTTCTCCAAGAAACCTGGTTTCTCCGTTTCACTCTGATTTGCCCGCGTCGTTGTCCTTCTCCGACTCTGCTTTCACTTGATCGAGCAGGTTCTCCTCAATCAGAAATTCGTACACTTGCAAACAACCGGCGCAGCAGAAATTCAACTCGCGTCCCCCAATCATTTTGGTGACGGGATGTTTTGTTTCCGCGCCGCAGTGTTCACAGCGCGCCACTTGTTTTACCATAGCATCACCGGTCCAATCACAAGCGATGGAATCACATTCATCGCCGCGAGTCCGCGCAGAATCGCCTGCGCGCCAAAGAGCAAGATAATGGTGGCGGCAACTGTCATTAGGCGACCGCGTAATTGCGCGCTGAGCAAATTCGATGCAAGCCCAAAGCCCAACAGCGTCGGCACCGTGCCCAAGCCGAACGCGATCATTGTCAGCGCGCCACCCCAGATCGTTTGCGTACTTGCCGCGTTGACAAGCATCGCAAAGACGAGCCCGCACGGCAGCAAACCCCACAGCAAACCCAACGCAAAACTGCTCCACGCGCTCGAACTGCCGAACAATCCTTTCATCCGCGCCAGCGGCGACACGTGTCTGGTGAGCGATGCAAGCGCGACTTCGATGGGCGGCAGGACGCCGAGCAAACTCAAGCCGATCAAGAGCATCACGATGCCGACGATGATCGAGAGTGCGCCTTGCCAGCCGAACAGCCCGCCGGCTTGTTCCAGGATCGCGCCGGCCGCGCCCAGCCCCGCGCCGAGAAACGCATACGTCGTGATGCGACCGGCGTGTACCGGCAAGAGCGACGCAACGCGCATCGCGAATCCTGGGTTTTCTCCGGCGAGCGCGGAGCGACGCGCAGAATAAATCGCGACGATGCCGCCGCACATGCCAAGACAATGTCCCACACTGCTGATCAAGCCAGTGACGAACGCGACGATCAGGTTTCCGAAAATCATTTTACAATCCCAACTGAAAGTACGCGGTTTGTTTTTCGGAGCCGCGTTCGACGATCACGGCAATCTGCCAACCGCCGCGCATCGTAAACCATCCGATCGCCTGATATTTCCCGGAGCCGAGTGATTTTGCTTGCGGTTTATTCGACGGCATCCGCATTGAGGGCATCGTCAGATCGAGACTGACTTTGGCATCCGACACGGCGTCCCCTTTTTCGTCCGTGATCGTGATGTCAAAGGTGGTTTGCTGCAACGAGACAGGTGGAGATGGTGTCAGCGCGAGCGTCACATTCCAGTTTCCTGTTTTTTGCGTCGCCGAGTTTGCCGACGGCGCGGCAGACGCGCTGGTTGGTGTTTGTGGGAGTGCAGGGGCAGTGCAGGCGGTAAAAATGGGCACTGCAAGAATGATCAGTAACAATGCGATAACAAGAATCGCGACGCGTTTCATTGGGTATGCTCCATCTCTGAACAGATGATGTCATGGTAGCACTGCACTGTGAAGAATTTGTGAAAATCGGATAAGGAATATATGAAAAGGATAAGAATACCTTTCGGGGTTTCAAAACCCAAAAGGTCGCGCGGTCACTTTCGATACACGACCCGGAACCCAGTATCGTCGCTATGGTGAATTGCCGCTTTCAGGAACTAATTCCCCCATCAGGTCGTACTCCATCGCCTGTGTGATTTTGACTCGTACGAATTCACCGATGGGTAATTCTTGTTGAACGATCACCACGCCATCTACTTCTGGCGCGTCGCGGTACGACCGCGCGATGCTCATGCCATTCCCCACGCCTTCGACGAGCACGCGCAACTCTTTGCCGATCCATTGTTTGTTCTTTGCAAGCGAAATTCTCTGTTGCAGTGCCATCGCGCGCTCGCGCCGATATTTTTTCGTCTTGCCCGGCACCTGATCGGACAGTGTCGCGGCGAGCGTGCCATCTTCGCGCGAAAATTCAAAGATGCCGACGCGCTCGAAGCGCTGTTCCTCCAGAAATTCGAGCAGCGCGCGAAATTCTCCTGCGCTTTCGCCGGGAAAGCCGACGATGAATGTTGTTCGGATCGCGAGGTCGGGTATCGCGGCGCGCAGCGCGTTCAGCATTTCGCGCGTGCCCTCGCCGTTCGGGCGTTTCATCCGTTTGAGAGTTTCCGGATGCGCGTGTTGAAGCGGGATATCAATGTAATGTAACACCTGCGGATGGCGCGCCATCGTTTCGATCAGGCGCGGCGTAACGTGACCGGGGAATGTATACATCAAGCGAATCCACTGCAAGCCCTCGACTTGATGGCACATTGTTTCGATGAGCGTCGCGAGCGCGTCGCGTTCGCCGAAATCCCAGCCGTACGCCGTCGTATCTTGCGCGACCAAGACGATTTCTTTGACGCCTTGCGCGATCAGATCGCGCGCTTCGGCAATCACCGCGTTCAGCGGCTTGGAGCGATGCGCGCCTTTGATCGCCGGGATGATGCAGAACGCACACGGGCGATCACAGCCATCGGCGATTTTGAGGTACGCGCTGGGACCGTACGCCGTGCGCGGTAATCGTTCGACCATCGAACGCGCGGCGAGTTGTTCGAGCGGCAAGCCAGCGTTTGCGTCGGCAAGCCAGTCGCCGGGCGCGTGCGCTTTCAGGTGATCGATCAGACGCGGCAGCGCCAGCCACTTGCCGGCGTCAATCACCGCGTTCACGCGGGGTACTTCGCGGCGTACGGTTTCGCCGTAGCGCGAGATGAGACAACCCACGGCAATCAGCAATTGATCCGCGCGTTTTCGTTTTGCCAGGTCGCGCAGGGCAGCAAGTGATTCTTGGCGCGACGCTTGCAGGAAACCACAGGTGTTGACGATGAGAACGTCCGCGTCGTCTGCACCCTCGGTATTGTTCATTCCGGCTTGGGCAAGCAACGCGCCGATGCCGTCAGAATCGGCAACGTTTTTCGCGCAGCCCAGGGTGAGTAGATAGTATTGCATTTGGGAGATCGTGCGGCGGATTCGTGGATCAATAGAATGGCGTCAACGTCCGAGTCGGCGTCGTTGGCGGCGCGGGACTCGGTGCGAGGAGGCGTGTCGCGGCTGGCGGCGTGCCAGGCGCGACCGGCGAGGCAGAAATCGGTGTGCCTTTGTCGTTAATCGTCCATTGGCGTTCCAGCATTCCCGTTTCCGCAAAGTTGCGTGGCGCAAACCATTTGGCGCTCCCATTCAGTGCGAGCGTCGCGCCCTTCGGATTTTCGATCTGCACGTACAACGAATGTTTCGCGCTCCACGAACGCGAGGTGCCCGGCTGCATTGGTCCACTGAACACCAGTACGCCATCCACGCCGACGCGCAGCGTAATCGTCTGCGTCACTTCGACGATGTCGAGATTCAATCCGCTGAAGGAATCGGGCGCGGGACGCGGTGTGACTTTGAGCGCAATCGTTGGATTGCCGGGGAAAGTTGGAAATGGCGGCGCGGTCGCGGCGAGCGTCGGAATAGCAGTCGCACCCGTCCCCGGTTTTGGCGTGGGTGTGCGCGTGGGCAGGGGGCGCGTGGGCGTGCCGACATTCCATCCGGCAAGTTGGGTGAGCGTCGGCGAGATTTGCCAAAAGACAAAGAAGGCGATCCCCAGACAAACGCAAGCGGCGCCGGCGATAACCGCGATGAGAGCCGGGAATGGCACAGCGCGTCGCGTGAAATGCGCCAGGGATGTGCGCTCGGACGCGGACGCGTCCGGTACCGCGGGTTTTGTCGGCGCGATGGATTCTGGCGGCGCGAGTGATTCCGGCGGCACAGCCGGCATCGGCAAACTGGGTTTGCGCGCGGGCGGACGTGGAAGCGGCGGGCGCAAGGATGGCAGTCGAATCGCAATGCGCTTGCGAACAGGTTCGGCAGGTGGCAGCGGCGCGGGCGGCGCGCTGGATTCTTCGGGCACGGCTGGCGCCGGAGATGGCGGGACCGGTGGTTGAGAAATCGGCGCTGGCGATTCAGATTGCGTCGCGGGAGGTTGAGGGCTTGGCACTCGGGCGGGGCGGACCGGGGGTGCGGGTGCGCGGTCGGCGATGTAAAGCCCAAGCATCTCGTCCGAATCGAGACCCAGGTAGGTCGAGTACGTGCGAATCAAGCCGCGCAGAAACGGCTCGGGCGGCAGACTGGTGTAATCGCTTTGCTCGAGCGCCTGAATCACGGTGGCGCGGATGCGCGTGTCCATTTCAACTTGGAGCGGCGCGATGCCGCGCGCTTCGCGTGCCCGGCGCAATCGTTCACCCAGGAGTGACATCGCAAATAGTTTACCATAAAAGCAGGAAAAAGACAAAGGTGATCCCGGATGGAGGAAACTTGGCGGTTGTGCCTCGTCGCGTCTTCGGTGTTCGCCGCCAATGTCAGTCTTGTATCCCTTCACGGATTGTGCTATAATGTCTTCAGAACTTGGAGGAAGGATTGTCCACGAATCAAACGCGGCAACGCCCCGCGCGGATGGCGATTGAATTCTTCGCCATCGTCTTCATTTCCCTCTTCGTGTGTGGGGCGCTCTTCTTTGGATATCAAATCTACGATACGGCGCGTGAAGCGGTGAACGCGCTCGGATTGCCGGACCTGGGCAACCCGCCGGCGATTCCGATCGCGCAGCCCCCAGTGCCTGCAGCGGCGCCGAATATCGCGGCCGGTGAGCGCGTCAACGTGCTAGTGTTGGGAACCGATTGCCGTCCGATCGATCACGGCGCGTGTCGGACAGACACGATGATGATCGTAACGCTGGATCCCCACACGTCCACCGCTGGCGTTGTCACGATCCCGCGCGATCTGTGGGTGCCGATTCCCGGCGTTGGGATGAATCGGATCAACACCGCAAATTGGTACGGCGTGGTGAACAAATATCCGAGCGGCGGACCCGCGCTCGCCAAGAAAACCGTCGAGTACAATTTTGGGCGACAGATTCATTACTACGTCTTGGTGGACTTTAACGGCTTTCGCAAAGCGATAGACGCGCTCGGCGGAATTGACATTGACGTTCCGAAGGCAATCAACGATCCCGCGTATCCAACCGAAGATTTCCGGACGATGCAATTGTATATTCCTGCCGGTCGTGTTCACATGGATGGCGATCTTGCGCTCAAGTACGCACGCACGCGACATCAAGATGGTGACTTTGGTCGTTCCAAACGCGACATTCAAGTATTGATGGCTATTCGCGATAAAGCGCTGCGTCTCGATCTGTTGTCCAAACTGCCTGCGCTGTTGCAGTCCATGTGGGGCACCGTCGGAACGGATATGAAACCGCAAGAAATCATTGCACTCGCGCAAGCGGCGGCTAAGGTGAAGACGGAAAATATCAAGGCGGGTTCGATTGATCAAACGATGACGGTCGAATATCGCGAGAGCACCGGCGCCGACGTGTTATGGTTCGACCGCGTCAGGGTCGGGCAATTGATGGCTCAGATCATTCCGCCCGACGCGCCAGCGAACGGTCAGTTGAGCCAAGTAAAGCAAGAAGGTGCGAGTGTGACCGTGCTGAACGGTACGCCGGACGTGCAAATCACCGAACGCACGGCGAAATTTCTCCAGGCGCAAGGATTTCAGATTTACTCGTACGGCAACGCCGATCGTTTTGATTATTCCAAGACGGTCTTGGTGGATTACAGCGGCAGAAAGAGCACGACGGTGGCGGAACTCGCGAAAATCTTCCGCATCGAACCGGCGAACATTCGGCGGATCACCAACATCAAGAGCGACGTGGATATTCGGATCATCTTGGGCGAGGATTGGACGCCGCCGTAGTCGCGTGGTCAGATGGGTGTGCGGTCAAGCAATCGCGCGTAAGAAAAAGCAAAAGCCGACCTGAGGATAGGGTCGGCTCTTTTTCTGGTGTGGATGATCGCCTACGAAAGGGCTAGGACGGCTTGACGCGTTATTGCATTTGCATTTAGGGGATAGGTGCGCGGCAGTGACAGCGAAAAAGTGCTGCCCTCATTCGGCATACTCTCCACCCAGATGCCCCCGTGATGCAATTCGATGAGCGCTTTTGCAACGGCGAGTCCAAGCCCGAAGCCCCCCTGCTCTCGTGTGAGTGGATCGCCGACCTGATAAAAGCGGTCGAAAATGTGCGCTTGTTCCGTAGGAGGTATGCCGATGCCGTTGTCGTGGATACTGACGACGATGTTGTCCGCGTCGGCGCGAGCGTGGACGATGATTTGTCCGCCGTGCGGCGAGTACTTGACCGCGTTCGCGAGCAAATTGGAGAGAGCGACGGCAAGTCGTTCACGGTCGGCGCGCACGCACAAGTCGGGTTCGGTGTGGCATTCAACCTGCAATGCTTTCAGATGAATGTTCTCTTGCTGCTTTTTCACCACATCCCGGATGATTTCGCCGATAGAGAAAGTGCTCAAGCGCAGCGTGAGTTCCCCGACATCGATCTGTTGCAGGAGAATCAACCAATCCACGATACCCTTGAGTTGTTGGGCACGTGAAACGACAATGCCAGCGTATTCGCGTACATTACCCGAGGACTCGTCTTCCAGAATCTTGGCATAGCCGAGCAAGATCGCGAGTGGGTTACGCAACTCGTGCGCGGTAAGCATCGTGAAATTGCGTTTCAGTCGATCGAGATGGTGCAGTTCTCCCTGGACCCGGTCTAGTCCTTCACGCAGGACAGTGTTTTGTTGTTCCAAATTGACTTCGTCGTTCGTCATCTTGCCGTTCCAGCGAATGCAGTCCAGGGACGCGGCAGCGCTACCAGGGTTGGGGGTTCCATTTTGCCCTGGGCGCGCAGAATCCACCGATCCAATTGTCCGGCGAATTGCTCGAGCGAATCCGCGCGGACTCCCATGACCGCGTTGAACTCGTCGTGGCTCAGATCGAAGCGCTGGATGACATAGCGGCGTGAACCGTTGAGCAATGCTTTTCGAAATTCCGAATCAACGACGGCGGTGCCGATAACGGCTTGTAACGATTCGTGTGGCATAGGACAACTCCTTTACGACGTGAGTGCGCTTTGGATGATGCGTTTGAGATCGCCGAGCGCAAACGGCTTGGTCATGTGCCGGTAGACGTTCAAGCGTCGAGCGGCTTGTTCCAGTTCATCTGTGTCATACGCGGTGATCAAAATCGTCCGTGTCGCGGGCGAGAGGGGTTTCAGGCTTTCGATCAGTTCCAGCCCAGTTATTCCCGGCATGCAATGATCCGTCAGCACGAGATCCCAGTCGTGTTGGGTCATGCGCTGCAATGCCTCTTCGCCGGGCGTAACGAGTTCTACTTCGGACACGGCGTCCAAGTCAGCCAGACAGTCTTTGATCACGAGGGCGACGTTTCTATCATCCTTGACCAACAGCACGCGTTTCTTTTTCATTTGCACACATGCCGTTCTGGATCAACCAAAATGCCCCCAGCGCGATCAAGACATCGCCCACGCTGAAAACGCTGGGGATCGGGAATGGCGGCGGCAAGACGAAAATGTCTGACAGCCACCAGGCGATAGTTTGATCGCGCGGCAGGACGATGTCTTTGGTCGCGCGGACGCGCGCGCCGGGTTCTGGGCTGAGAATGTTGGCGCTGTGGCCGACTTGGGCGAGTGCCTCTGACGTGATCGGCATGTATCCACCGTTCAGCATCATCACGGCGAAATTGGAGAGAACCCCCAAGCCGATCAGCCAGACGCCGGGGAGAGCGCGGTTCTGCCAGATGACGACGAACAGCAGCGCGTACGAGAACACCAACACCCCGACCCGTGGGCTAGCAATGCCCTCGTTCACTGGCTCCGGAAAGTAGATCAGATAGATTTGTAAGCCAAAGGCGGCTAGCGCGACCCACGCCCAACGCAAAGGCAGACTGGCAAGCCGTCTCAGACTTCCCCCCCGTACCAATCCAATCAGAACCGCGCTCAAGACGGCAGCGGCAAGGATCATAGCAAAGGGTTATCCGCCGCCACTGACCGCGTCTGGCGCACCACCGGCGAGCGCCAACGCCAGCAATGCAAGCAAGATGTAGATGAGGCGCAAGGTCGTCGAATTCAAATACTTGGCGATGAACAGTTTCGCGTTTGTCATTTCGTCAATCTCCTTTCAAGATCGTAGGTTAATCACGCACCACAATTATACGTACGAGTACTGACGAAACACTCACGGGGACTAGACGTAAGTAAGAAGGCGACCTGCTCGTGGGTCGCCTCTTGGATGGATGCATTAAGGGATGCTTGACTGGCTCAAGGGTTATCTCGGATTTGTTCGTAGAGGGTGTGCGTCTGTGGGCTGGGAGAGACCCCCATCTCGTTCTGGAGTACCTGGACACACTGCTGATATGTCTTGAGTGCGCCAGTTGTGTCACCGTTTTTTGCTTGAAATTGCATCAGCGCGCGATAAATGTCTTCGCGGTACGGGTCTCGGCGAAGGATTTGCTGATAGAGCCCAATGGCTTCGCTCCCACCGTGTTGGTCATGGTACTTCGCCAGTGCGGACAGCGCGTCTAGATATTTCTTCTGCAGTTCGTCTCTGAGTGGAATGCACCAATTGCTGTACGAATCTTCGAAATAGTCGCCTTGATACAGCGCGATCGCGTCACGCAAGTATTGGACGCGTTGGTCATCTGTTTGCGCGCTGGTCGCGCGATCGATCAATCGAGTGAATTGCTCGACCTCAGACCAGGCGTTAACCCGGTTGACGCGGTAGAGTCCATTTTCGTAAACAAGAATCGCAGGAGACAACGCGCGCCGTATTCGATACGCTGTCGAATGGAAGATACCGTTCGCTTGTGCGGGCGCGGTATCCGCCCAAAGAGTGCTGAGAATTTGCTCCTTTCGCAATCCCTGCGGGTGTGCCAGGAGCAAGAAAAAGAGTTCTTTCGCGATGGCTGAAGCCCAATCGCTCTTGGTGACGAGTTTGCCATCCACGCTCACTTGCGCGATTCCGAACGCGCGCGCCTCCACTTGTGGCAATTGGGGTTCGACAATCGGGATACTCTTCGTGTGGGTTGGCACAGCGGCAAGGGACTTGATTTTTCCGAGCACGGGTGCAAAATAATTCTTGCCGACTTGTTTCGATACTGAATATTTGATGACCGCCAGCAAGTGTCGTCGATCGGCGATGATGAATTGATCTTCGTGCAAATCCCTTCCAAGATTGGCGGTGGTGCGGAGATGCTGCTTGGCAAGATTGTGTTTGCGTTCCGAGAAGTAGACGTGGGCGAGATGGATGTGGGCGCGCGCACTGTCCCGCTTGGCACTACTCCGGTCGAGTAGTTCGACTGCGTGTGTGAGATGGTTGATCGCGGCATCGCTGTTTCCTTGTTCGCAACTCAGAATTCCAAGCGCAGTCATAGTCAATCCCAGTTCGTAACCCGACTGATGGCTTTCGGCTTGCTCAGCGGCTTGATGGAGTAAGGAGTTGGCAGTCTCAAATTCTCCGAGAAGGCGGAGAAGTTCTCCTAACGCAATCAGTGTGTAGGTGATGATGAACCCATCACTAATTCGCACCGCAATGTCATACGCGGTTCGGTAGGCGTCCTGAGCGTGAGCATAATCGTTTTGGTCTCGGTACACGTCACCTAGACTGGCAAGCGCGTATGCTTCGAGTCGCAATTGCCCTACTTGACGTGCTTGTTTACGTGCTTGCTCAAGGGTTTCGATGGCTTTCGTATATTTGCCTTGTTGGTGGTACCCAACTCCGATACTGTTCAGGGTATTTGCCAAGCCGGTAGCGTTGCCGACGCGGCGCCAAAAATCCAACGCGATCTGGAAATGTCTTTCTGTTTCGATATCTCCTTTCATCCGGTGAGCAATGCCGAGATCGTGGTGGAGCCAGGCGACTCGTACAGGATCGTTTAATGATCTACATAACTTGAGTGCTGTCTCTAGTTCTTTGATCGCTTTGGCTGCATTGCCCAACAAGACGAAAGAAGTGCCCATTGTTCGGTATGCGCGTACACTCTCTTCGATCTGATCACTGGTGAGCGAATCGAGCGCCTGTTTACACGTGTCAATTGCCTCTTGATAACGTCCTAGAAAGCGCAAGGAGACGGCTTCATGCGCAAGGGCCTTGCCTACGCCGTTCGTGTCATTCAGTTTTTCAAATAGCGTCACCGCGCGCGAATAACATTCCAAAGCGCGAGTTTGATCTCCTAGGTCACCGAACACTATTGCACGTGTGACGATCAAATTCGGATGAACGTCCAAAACTTCAGATGGCAACGCATCAATCCACCGCGCCAGCGTCGTCAAATGCCCCGCATCGAAAGTCTCTCTGGCGATGCTTTCGATCGCGCGCGCGGCGTCGTCGAAGAGTTGCGCTTTGAGGTAGTGCGCGATCGCGCGGTCGGGCACACGGCGCGCCGCGTAGAGTTTTGCCGCGCGGCGATTCAAGTCGCGCCAGCGTTCTGGGCCTGCCTCGCGTAAACGCGACTGGAGAAATTCCTGGAAGAGATGATGATAGCGGTACCACGCGTCTTCTTGTTCCAGTCGTACGATGAAGAGATTCTTTTGCTCGATCAGGCGAAGCATTTCAGAGGAATTGTGGGTTTCCAGAAACGCGTCGCAGACCTCGGGGGCAAGGTCGTCGAGGATCGAAGTGGCGAGGAGAAATTGCTGCAGCGCGGGCGATTGTTGGGCAAAGACTTCGCTGGCAAGGTAATTGAAAACGTGGCTGTGCGGACCTTGCAGTCGCACCAGGTCTTGGAATAAGCCGCGCCATAGAGTGTGAGTAGTCAGAAGAATTCCGGTGATCCATCCCTCAGAAGTTTCAGCCAGTTCTTCGGTCTGCGCGTCCGAGAGATCGGTTTGATAGTTTTGCTTGACGAACGCGCGAATCTCTTCGGCGGTAAAACGCAGATCATTGACTCCCAAGCCCGCGATTTCCTGCTGCGCGGTGAGCCGCGTCAGCCTCAGTTTGGATGGAAGCGTGCGACTTGCGAGAATCAAGTGCGCGTTCTCCGGCAGCAAGCGCAGAAACGTGTCGAAGATGCGATTGACGACTTCCGATTCTTCCACGGCGTGGTAGTCGTCCAGGACGAGGACGAAATAACCAGGAATGTTCTCGTAGATCTCTGTGACGAGCGCGCCGACGATCACTTCGACCTCGCGCGCCAGCGAAATGTTGTCGAGCAATCCCAGCGTGCGCGTTCCAAAGTCAGGAAAGGTGTGGCGTAATGACGCGGCGATGGACTGCAGGAATGTTTTGGGATCGGCGTCGGACGCGTCGAGACTGTACCAGCAGACCGGCAACCGGGTCTCGTGCGCAAAATCAATCAGCAGCGAGGTTTTGCCGTAACCCGCTGAAGCAGAAACCAGCAAGAGTTTGCGGTCAATCTGCTCGTGCAGAAAATTGACTAAACGCGGACGATGCAGCAGATTGGTGCGCTTGCTGGGAAGTAGAATTTTTGTGATGGCGCGCGGCGTTTCCAAAACTCCCACCTCGGTCAAAGACGATGCACTCTCATTATATCACGAGTTAGGCGCGCTTGCCAAAGCAATGCTTTGATGGTAAACTGATCACCGAATGAAAACGAATGAACGAATTCGTTTGTTCGTTGGAGGATCTATGCCCGCGCAAGCATTGTATCTGAAATATCGCCCGCGCACGTTCGATGACATCGAAGGGCAAGAGCATATTCGGACGACGCTCAAGAACGCACTCGCGTTGAATCGCATCGCGCACGCGTACTTGTTCGCGGGACCGCGCGGCACCGGCAAGACGACGACCGCGCGCGTGCTCGCGAAAGCAGTCAACTGCCTTTCCGAAAAAGACGCCAAGCCCTGCAACCAATGCGCGGTGTGCCAAGCGATCAACGAAGAGCGGATGCTCGACCTGATCGAAATTGACGCGGCGTCGAACACCAGTGTCGAAGATGTGCGCGACCTGCGCGACAAGGTGGACTTTCGGCCGGGTGAAGCAAAGTTCAAAGTCTACATTATTGACGAAGTGCATATGCTTTCGACTGCGGCGTTCAATGCGCTGCTGAAAACTTTGGAAGAACCGCCGCCGCACGTTATCTTTGTCCTCGCGACCACCGATCCGCAGAAAATCCCCGCAACGGTCATCTCGCGCGTTCAGCGTTTCGATTTCCGCCGCTTGACCTTGCCCGAAATTACTTCGCGACTTACTGAAATTGCGGCAAAGGAAAACCTTAGAGTCGAGCCAGCCGCGATTGAATTGATCGCGCGGCAGGCGACCGGTGCGATGCGCGACGCGATCAGTTTGCTCGATCAACTGACCGCGTACGGCAGCGACGAGATCACCCTCGCGCAAGTGCAGGGCTTGCTCGGCGCGGCGTCGAGCCAAATCGTCGGTGAGTTGGTGGAACGCCTCGCGGAGAAAAATGTCGCGCAAGGACTCGTGCACATTGCGAACGCCGTGGACAACGGTGCGGATCCGCGCCAGCTCGCGCGCGAGATCGTTGAGTACTTGCGCGGTTTGTTGCTGATCGAAGCCGGCAGTGGCGATGCGCTTACATTAACCGCTGAGATTCAAGCCGAAATGACTCAACGCGCCGGGCAATTTTCCGCCGAGCAACTGGTGCGCGCGATCCGGCTGTTCAATCAAGCCGCGTTCGAACTGCGGACGAGCGCGCACCCGACCCTGCCGCTGGAGATCGCGTTCGTTGAAACGACGATTGAAGAATCAGTCGTGCCGCGTTCGTCTGCACCGCCTGCCGCGCCGCCACCAGCGAATCCCAAGCCAGAGACGCGCCCGGCGCCACCTGCAAAAAGCGTGCCGCAGTCCAACGTGGCGAATGTGAGCGCATTTCAGGCAAAAGTCGTTGAGACTGCGCCGAAAGAAGAAGAATCGAGTGCGCCAGAAGCGAGTGGAGTGTTGTCGGTTGGGATGTTGCGGGATAACTGGGCGCGCGTCCTCGCGTACATCCGGCAGCACAACAAGATGGCGGAGGCATTACTGCGTGACGCAGAACCGGTCAAAGTTGAAGGGGATCAGATTGTGTTGGGCTTTCGACATCAGTTGCACGCGGAACGATTCGAGAAAGAGGCGGAGGGCAAGGCGATTATCGAAAAAGCATTGGCGCAAGTTTTTCAGCGACAATGCCGCGTCAAATGTATGCTTTCGCCGGAGCGCGCGAAGCGCAAAGCAGTCGAGCAAGATCCGCTGATTCAGGCGGCGATCACTCAAGGCGCGCAGATTACGGAAATTCACGAAGGAGCATAGACGATGAGCAGGCGAGGTGATCCGCGGCGCGCTCCGCCGACGTCGCGAATGAATCCAGGCAACCCCCAGAATTTGTTGCAGTCATTTCAACAGAAAATGCAAGAGACCCAGGACGCGCTGGCGAACGAAGTACTCGAAGTGAGCGCGGGCGGCGGCGCGGTCACCGTGGTCATCACGGGGCAGCAAAAACTTCAGGCGATCAAGATCTCACAGGATGCTATGAGCGCGGGCGATGTGGAAATGTTGCAGGATTTGATCGTCGCGGCGGTGAACGAAGCCATCGAAAAGTCACAGCAACTCGCGGCAGGTCGCATGGGTGAGTTGACCGGCGGCTTGGGTCTGCCGAATATTCTGGGTTAGCGATGGACACCACCCCGCGCGCGGTCACGCGCCTGATCGAGGAATTTCATCGTTTGCCGGGCATTGGGCCCAAGACGGCACAGCGGCTCACGTTTTTTCTGTTGCGTGCGCCCAAAGAGCATGCGCTGTCGCTCGCTGAAGCGGTAGCACAATTGAAAGACAGAATCGTGACGTGTTCGATTTGCCAAAATATCGCGGAAGAAAACCCATGCGCGATTTGCCGCGATGAAGCACGTGATCGTTCAATGGTCTGTGTCGTGGAAGAACCGCTCGATGTGCTGGCGCTGGAGCGGACGCGCGAGTATCGCGGCTTGTATCATGTTTTGCATGGCGCGATCTCGCCGCTCGAAGGAATCGGTCCAGAGGATTTGCGTGTGAAGGAGTTGTTGGCGCGGATTCAACGCGGTCCGGGTATCCAGGAAATCGTCCTGGCGACGAATCCGAATCTGGAAGGCGATGCGACCGCGATGTACTTGGAGCGCTTGATCAAGCCGCTCGGCATAAAACTGACGCGGCTCGCGCGTGGTTTGCCAGTCGGCGGGGATTTGGAGTACGCGGACGAAGTGACGTTGACGCGGGCACTGGAAGGGCGGCGCGAAGTTTGACAGAAGTTTAACTTGACAAACAAGAAAAATCTGCTATAATACGGGTGCACGATGAGTACGGTGTCATAAATCTTCTTCAAGGAGGCATAGCGAGACTAACGCAGGTCATCGAACGTCTACGTTCGTTGAATAGCCTCGTGTTGTCTCCGCCGGTTTGAGTCGGCGGATTTTGTTCTCTAAAATTGGGATTTGACACGGGCGGGGATTTGTGGTATAAATCCACCCGTTTCCTGCACAAAGGGACCTTAACAACTGAAGAGTGGTAGGAAAGAGCGTTTGTAGAATCGAAGAATCCGGATGAAACTCAAAATTTGAAATATAACGGAGAGTTTGATCCTGGCTCAGGATGAACGCTGGCGGCGTGCTTAACACATGCAAGTCGAACGGATGCTTTGGGAAACTGGAGTGTCAGTGGCAAACGGGTGATTAACACGTGGGTGACCTACCTCGAAGTGGGGAACAACAGACCGAAAGGTTTGCTAATGCCGCATACGCTCGCCGATTCATTTTGGCGAGCAAAGCCGCAAGGCGCTTCGAGAGGGGCCCGCGTCCCATCAGGTAGTTGGTGAGGTAATAGCCCACCAAGCCGATGACGGGTAGCTGGTCTGAGAGGACGATCAGCCACAATGGAACTGAGACACGGTCCATACTCCTACGGGAGGCAGCAGTGAGGAATATTGGGCAATGGGCGCAAGCCTGACCCAGCGACGCCGCGTGGGTGACGAAGGCCTTCGGGTCGTAAAACCCTTTTGGCAGGGACGAGTGAGGACGGTACCTGTCGAATAAGTCTCGGCTAACTACGTGCCAGCAGCCGCGGTAAAACGTAGGAGGCGAGCGTTATCCGGATTTACTGGGCGTAAAGCGCGCGTAGGCGGTTGGGTAAGTCTGACGTGAAAGCCCCTGGCTCAACTGGGGGAGGTCGTTGGATACTGCCCGGCTTGAGGGTGATAGAGGAGAGTGGAATTCCCGGTGTAGCGGTGGAATGCGTAGAGATCGGGAGGAACACCAGTGGCGAAAGCGACTCTCTGGCTCACTCCTGACGCTGATGGCGCGAAAGCGTGGGGAGCAAACAGGATTAGATACCCTGGTAGTCCACGCCCTAAACGATGAGGGCTGGGTGTCGGCAGGGTTACCTGTCGGTGCCGAAGCTAACGCGTTAAGCCCTCCGCCTGGGGACTACGAACGCAAGTTTAAAACTCAAAGGAATAGACGGGGGCCCGCACAAGCAGCGGAGCGTGTGGTTCAATTCGATGTAACACGAAGAACCTTACCAGGGCTTGACATGTATGTGGTAGGGAAGTGAAAGCGGACCGACCCGCAAGGGAGCATACACAGGTGCTGCATGGCTGTCGTCAGCTCGTGCCGTGAGGTGTTGGGTTAAGTCCCGCAACGAGCGCAACCCCTGTTGCTAGTTACATGTGTCTAGCAAGACTGCCGGATTAACTCCGGAGGAAGGCGGGGATGACGTCAAGTCAGCATGGCCTTTATGTCCTGGGCTACACACACGCTACAATGGGTGCTACAAAGCGTTGCCAAGCCGCGAGGCGGAGCTAATCGCACAAAAGCATCCTCAGTTCAGATTGCAGGCTGCAACTCGCCTGCATGAAGTCGGAGTTGCTAGTAAACGCGCGTCAGCTATAGTGCGTTGAATGCGTTCCCGGGCCTTGTACTCACCGCCCGTCACGTGATGGAAGCTGGTAACACTTGAAGTCGGTGACCGAACCGCAAGGACGGAACCGCCGAGGGTGGGACTGGTAACTGGCACGAAGTCGTAACAAGGTAGCTGTACCGGAAGGTGCGGCTGGATCACCTCCTTTCTAGGGAGATACAGGTCTCACGCCTGAAACTCCAGAATTTCTTCGATTCGCTTGCGTCTTTCCTACCACTCTTCAGTTGTTAAGATTCTGCTGAACTAAACGGGCCTTTAGCTCAGCTGGTTAGAGCGTGCCTCTGATAAGGGCAAGGTCTGTGGTTCAAGTCCACAAAGGCCCA
>Ga0315289_10003629_pt1 | contig 23290 bp, 18 predicted proteins | sample YL17G11_40_MG_FD_203452 | JGI IMG/M metagenome (GOLD analysis project Ga0315289, IMG submission 203452) | Sediment microbial communities from Yellowstone Lake, YNP, Wyoming, USA - YL17G11_40 | ecosystem: Environmental > Aquatic > Freshwater > Lake > Sediment | place: USA: Wyoming | collected...
CGGTGCCCCGGCGCAAGTCTATAGCCATCACCAGGTCGGCCCCAAAGCTCTCCTCGAATTCAACCACCGCGAAATGCCCCAGCCGCGCCGTTGACGGCCAGTGAATGCGCCGCAGCGCATCACCCGGACGGTAGTCCCGGATGCCGTAAAACTCCAGGCCCGCGCCCGCCGCCGAAAGCTGCTCGGTCTCCACCCCCCCGAATCCCAGCACCCCTCCCAGCGGCGCCGGCGCCACCCGCGCGCCGGATGGATACACGATTACCTCTTGCGCTGCCTCCAGCCGCCGCTCCACGCGAAACGCGCCCAGCAGGTCGGTCGCGGAAAGCGCGATAGGGCCGAGCCGATATACCCCCCGTTTCGCGGCGCGCACGCGGTAGGTCAGCTCCACCGACCGCCCGGGCATGAGCATCGGCACTATGAACTGCGATTGCCCAGCTGGCTCAAGCCATTGCGGCCGCGCATCGGCGACCCCAAGGAAAACCTTCGGCAGCCGCGACACGTTAGCCAGGGTGAACCCAACCTCGCACCACTCGCCCTCGTACAACCGCCGCGCCGGCCCTCGCCGCAGCTCCACCCCCCGCACCGACAGCAAGCACATGGCATAGGAGCCGATGGCGACCAACGCCACCACCGCCGCCATGAAGTACAACTGCTCCAGCCGCAGGACGTATCCCGTCAGCCCGAGAAACGTTATTCCGGTCAGTACTACCGTTTGCTTATAAAGCATCGCTCTTCACATCTCAGACAGCCGCCCCGCCTTCGCCAAGGCTGCGGCGGGAAAGCCTCGGCTGTCATCCCGTTTAGCGCGGCACAGCCGCCCCTTGGGCTCCATACCGCGCAGCGCGACGGAGGCTCGCCTGTGATTCTCTGCGTGCTCCGCGGTTAAGCCCTTCTTGCCCTCCGCGGCACAGCCCCGGCTGTGGAATGGTGGGCCAGCCGTCTCGATAGTTTAGACGCAATCCGGTACAGTCTCGCTGCGGCAGGAGGATGAGGCCGTACAGCGTTCCGCCGTCGGCATTGGGGTTGATCTCGATTCGGTCAACGAGTAGGCGCAAGACTCGCTGCTTCTCCTCGAAGGTGGTATTGTGGGCGTGAAGAGAAGTTGGCTCGGTCATCCGGTTCGGACATGTGACGGCTCTCGATAGCTAGTCGCCGATCAGTGCCGGCCAGCAGGTCTTGTGGCCGCGGGTGGCGTTAGGAGGGCGATGTCGCGTACGGCGACATCGGCCAGGCCCGATCCATAGGACTTCACGTCGACGGTGACGTCGTCGAAGTTCTGAGCGATTGAGTGGCGGACTTCGAGCAGTTTGCGGGCATCCTCGACACCCTTAGTGCTGGATTTCTTGGTAGTCGTCTCAGCAAGAGAGAGTGTAATCGAGTCATCGTAGACCCAGATAGCTATGCAGTCTATCTCGTGAGGCTCGGGCTTGGCAATCGATACGGATGGATAGGTCCAGTACGATTTGGCACCAGTTGCGGGACCGTCTAGGAGGTACTTTATGAAAAGAAGCGTTTCTTGGAGAATGCCGGGTCTGTTGGAAAGGCCGACGTTCCTGGGGTCGGTGCGCTTCGTCCACTCGAAAAGGGTTTCGAAACGTCTGCGCAGGCGCTGGGATGGAGAACGGAGCCATTGGGCGCAGGCAAGGTGAAACATGCGATCAAACTGGGCGCGTTTGTCGGTTTCGGGCCTTTGGCGACGGAAGTGGATGTCTTCCGGGTCTGGAAAGCGTGAGTAGGCTCGGAATAGATGGCTAGAGTAGTAGTAGAACCGGAGATCGTCGTGATCGGCAAGACCTCGCGCCAGAAAGCCATCTGGGTCGAGCTTGCTTCGCTTCCCGATGACGCGGAACGATGCTTCGAGTACGCTGGTGTAGTTGGGAGTGGGGCTTGAGGCGCTTGGCAGGAGGAACGCGAGCGCGCTGCGTCCGAGGTCCGTTGGGACTGGGGATGCCGGTACGGTTCGCGGGTAGTCTGGTTGGGGGAGGTCGGGGCCAAGCAGGGATTGCAGTCTAGCGACTGCGGCGATGGTGGGAGTGGCGCGCCGGGGGGTGCCAATGACGATAATGCTGGTGCGGATTGTACCACTTCGGGTACGGTCAGTTGGCGCTACGTAGCCGTGAGTCGCAGGATACGTGAAGATGTTGTGAGGCTTTGATGATGCGGTGATGACTGCTTCGAGCTGATGGGGATTGCGAATCTTGGTGTGGAACGGCAGGGAATACCGCGCCGTGCATACAAGGGTCTTGTTCTTCGAGGCGAGGTCGTGGAGCGTCTCAAACCCGAGACGGGAGGATTGCCGCAGTTTGATCATGAGGTCACGATCGGTCGCGGTTGTGAGCCATGTCCACGGGTGGCGCTTCAATAGTAGCCAGCGTGCGATCTGCTTTTTGTGCAGATGTGTTAGCGCGAGAACGCGGGCGTCAGAGTACAGGTTGTCATCAAGAAAATCGGCCAAGGCATCCGAGAGGGCGTTTTCAATGGCAGCGGGACGGGCCCCGGTGGATTCGCCTTGGACGTACTCGACTCGGACTTGGGCAAATCCCCAGTTGTAAGCGTCGCGCTGAATGTAATCATCCTGGGCACACCTCTCGAGAATCGAATGCAGGGGATGGTCGTCGCAGAGTATGGTGAGCACAACGGATGTCAGGTCGGCGTCCTTGCCGATCACAGCGGCTCCGATATCGAGCGCTTTGGCGGCACTCAGCCACTTATACAGTTCTCTGTAGTGATAGGCGCGGAAGATCCGGTCAAGACAGCCGCGTTTGCACTTCATCTTGCCGAGACAGGCTGTCCGCTCGATCGGTCGCAAGTAAGCAAGGATGGCGTCTTTGAGTTCCTGGTCTGCGAGCGCCGCGTCAAGCAAAGCCGCCTCTCCGCAATAGGCGAAGGGAATGTGGCCGATGGGCCTGATTAGGGCCGCACGGCGAAGGAGGGCGCGATCATCGGTGCTGAGATCGGGGAAGGGGGCGACGGCGGAAAGGTGATAGGTGCCGAGGGCGTGCTGCCACTTAGTGTGTGTGGCACCGAGGTAGATCGCACCAATGATTCCAAGATTGGCGATGCCGGACAGCCTGACAATCTCCTCTTTCGCAAGGTGACCATAAAGGGGGACATCCTTGGGGTCAATGGTGATGCGTCCGAGAATGGGATCTAGGTAGGGTCCGACCGATGAGTCATGTGGCATTACGTGTTAACGTCCTTTGCGTGATGTCTGGGAATCAGGTGTCTACAGGACACTTACGACCTCGTGTTTGATGGGCGGTTGCCTGTTCAGAACCTGCTCGGCGAAGCGGCAGGAGAAGGGCGCGACGCGTAGCTGCATGACAGGCTCCCGGCTGACAACTCTGGGCGCGAAGGCAGAAACGCGACCGTCGCGCCACCGCGGTGGTGCCGACAAATTGATTCGGCGTCAGGGAAGGGATTCCTGCGGCAAACGGCGGTAGGGACGCACGGTCACTAGGGCGTATGAGGTCGGGTGGAGGACCGCGGAGGCTCGGAGAAGGGGATGGAATGCGTCGTCATCCGCTGGGGCGTGGCGTCGGCCCAGAGGTCCAAGGCGGGCGGGAGTGGTGGGAGAAATGGCTTGCGCGCGACAGGGGGTTGTTGTCGGGCGCGCTAGGGGTCTAGAGTTGTGGCGCGCCGGGCTGGGGTTAGGCTGGCAGGCCGACTAGGCGAACACAAACGGTACCACGAAACTGACCTGCATGGCGTACCCGATTGCGTTCACGCCGTCTCGGCTGTCAATCCCTCGCTGCTGGGCGCTCCCCTGATTTCCGCAGCACCCTGGCTGCCACCCGCAGTTCCTCTTCCTTCGTCCGCGCCCGAGCATCCAGCCGCGCATCGCGCGCCGCCGCCAGCGCCCGCCCCCAAGCCGGCCCCGGCTCGAAGCCCAGCCGCGCGAGATCCTCCCCGCCGATGCGCGGACGCATTCCCGCGAGCTTCCCCAGGAACAGCTTGCACCTGCCTCGCGCCAATGGCGACGATTCGGCGGCAATGGCCACCACGCTTTCCAGCGGCAGCCCCTCCAATGCCCGCGCCAGCGCGCTGTTGCGCAGCCTCGGCCGCGAAAGAACGCGCCTTGCGCGCCCCCGCATCGTCAAGTAGGCGCCAAGCGCCCGGGACTGCCGCGTCGTAAGCCGCAGCCGCGCACTTAACTCCCGACCCTCGGCTGGTGACAGCGAACCGCCGATGACCAGCAGTCGCACCAGCGCGCAATCAAGATTCGTCCCTGGCCGCCGCCGCGAAAACCAATCACATATCCCTTGGGCCCGACCAAAGCCTGCTCGAGTTTGCGACCTGATCCTCAATGACGGGTGCAGGCGCCGCAGCACCCCCAGCCGCGCGCACAGCTCCACCCCGGCCCAGGCCCCCGGCTCACCAAGCAGCATCAGCAGCTCCCGCCGAATCCGGTCCCCGCTGACGGTGCTCATGCATCCGCCGGCGACCGCCTCCTGCGCCCGTCGGCGTGTTGCCCGTTCGAGCCCGAAGCCCAGCCGCGCCGCGTAACGCGCAGCTCGCAATAGCCGCGTTGGATCATCAATGAAGCTGTGGTCGTAGAGAATCCGGAGCCGGCGTCGGGCGAGGTCGGCGCAGCCGTCGAAGGGATCAAGCAGGCGGCGCGGGCCGCGGTCAAGCCGCACCGCCATCGCGTTGACTGTGAAGTCGCGTCGCGCCAGGTCGTCCCCGATGGCACCAGGGGTCACCCGCGGCAGCGCCCCCGGGCGGGGATAGGTCTCGCGGCGCGCGGTGGCCACGTCAATGGCGCCGCCGGGGGCCGTAATCTTGGCTGTCAGGAAGCGCCGGTCCTCGGTCAGAATGGGCGCGGCCGCACTTGCCTTGAGAGTAGTCGAAGGGCCTGAGGCCGCGTCTCCCATGTAGGGGCGCGGCATGCCGCGCCCACGTCGAACGCGCTCACCGCCCAGCTCGCGGGCCAGGGTGCGAGCGAAGGCGATGCCGTCGCCCACCACGCACAGGTCGAGGTCAGGGCTGGGAACCGAAAGCAGCAAATCGCGAACACTGCCGCCGATGAGGTAAACGGGCATGCGCAACCGCCGCGCGACGCGGCCGACGAGACGCAGCTGCTGGAGTCGCTCACGTGGCAGCGATTCGCGGAGCAGCGTGCTCAAAGCTTGCTCGCGCAAAGGGCATGTCGGATCACGTGTTAACCGGGGCCTATTGCGTGACATTGCGCCCCCCCGGGGGCTTTCCATGGGCATCTATCGGGCGCGCCTTCCGCCTTCGCGGGCGACGTAGTTCCGCTTCGGCGGACGAAGTCGTCGCCTGAAGCCGCGGAGAATCGCGCGGTCAGGGCCTGCCCCTTCGTGCCCCTCAGAGCCTGCTCTGAGCCTGGCCGAAGGGCGACCGCGCGCCCGGTTTTCGGTTAGCCAATCTGCGCAATGGCTAGGCCCGATGAATCGGGCCGCCACGGCGGCCCGGAGGGCCTAGCCGTCTGTGGAATCTGCGGATGATCCGTCAAGATCCCTGTTTTCCCTCCAGCCGCGGCGGAACCCGGTCTTGCCGCAGCAGATCGTCCAGCGTCTCCCGCTCCACGATCACCTCCGCCTGCCCATCGTGCACCAGCACCACCGCCGGCCGCGGCAGCCGGTTGTAATTGCTCGACATGCTGTGATTATAGGCCCCCGTAGTCTGCACCGCGACGATGTCGCCCACCGCCAGCTCGGGCACCTGGACATCCGTAATCAAGGTATCCGTCTCACAGTGCTTACCCGAGATCGTTACTCTGCTGTTTATCGGCATCGCCGCCTTGTTGGCCACCACCAGCTCGTATTCGGCCCCGTAGAGCGCTGGCCGCGGATTGTCCGACATCCCACCATCCACCGCCGCGTAGGTGCGCACCCCTGGGATGTCCTTGATCACGCCCACCGTGTAGAGCGTCAGCCCCGCCTCCCCCACGATACTGCGCCCCGGCTCCGCCATCAGCTTGGGCTGCGGCAGCGCGTGGCGCTCGCATTGCTCGCGCAGGGCCCTGCTAATGGTCTCCGCGTAGGACTCGACCGAGGGCGGATGGTCGGTGGCTCGATAGCGCGCCCCCAGGCCCCCGCCCAGGTCGAGCTCGCGCGCCACGTAACCCGTGGCCTCGCGCATATCGCACATGAAATCCACCATCATCCGCGTCGCGATGTCGAAGGGCCGCAGATCGAAAAGCTGCGAGCCGATGTGGCAGTGCAGCCCGTGCAGGCGCAGGTTGGGGCTCGCCAGGACGCGCTCGATGGCGGGCAGCGCCTGCCCGGTGCCGATGCCAAGCCCGAACTTGGTGTCAATCTTGCCGGTCTGGATGTACTCGTGGGTGTGCGCCTCGATGCCCGGTGTCACCCGCACCAGCACGTCAGCGACGGCCCGCCGCTCCGCCGCCGCCCGCTGGAGCGCCTCGATCTCCACCTCGCTGTCCACGACGATGCGCCCCACCCCCGCGCCAAGCGCCATCTCCATCTCGGCGATGGACTTGTTGTTGCCGTGCATGACGATGCGCGGCGGCGGGAACTGGGCGCGCAGCCCGGTGTGCAGCTCGCCGGCGCTCGAAACGTCCAGCCCCAGCCCCTCCTCGTCAGCGATGCGGCACATGGCGAGGGCAAGGAAAGCCTTGCCCGCGAAGACCACCAGCGATTCGCGGAAGCGCTGCTCAAACGCGGCGCGATAGGCGCGGCACATCCCGCGCAGCCACGCCTCGTCCATGACATAGAGCGGCGTGCCGAAGCGCTGCGCCAGCTCCACCGTGTCGCAGCCGCCAACCTCCAGACGCCCTTGACTATTGATCCTCTGCGTCCCCAGCAGCATCAGTTCTCCTCACCGCGCCCAATGGTGGGTGCGCGACCAACCAGGCCCCCGCGCACTTGGCATCGGGGCCGGGCTCCAGTGGCTGTCTCACAACCGCCTGGTTCGCCCTTCCGCGGCCATCAAGATGTCATTCAGAGTGGCTAGGCCTCCGGGCCGCCACGGCGGTCGCGGAGCGACCTAGCCGCGGAGCGCCGAGCGCACCTGTCCGCCATCGCTTCAGCGACCGCGCAAGCAAGGCGCGAAGCGAAGACTTATCCCTTCGCTCTGCTCAGAGCCAGCCCTGAGTGGCACGAAGGGGCTGGCTCTGAGCGCAGTCGAAGAAATCTCGGCCTCGGCTATGCGACAGCTTCTCCGTATGTTCGGTTTCAGTGGGTGTCCGCGCCGGACTCCTCTCCCTTTCAGGGAGAGGTCGTCCCGATTCTATCGGGACGGGTGAGGGTGGATGGCGAGGTGTTTCACCCCCACCTCCGTCCTCCCCCTGCAAGGGGGAGGGGTTAGTTCGCCCGTCCCCACTCCCCGCAAATACATGACAGCTTCTCTGTCCCGGCCCGTCACAACCCGATGCCCTGGCCCCTATAACCATCAGCGCCAGACCGGTTCTTCGCGATCTGGCGCCTCATCTCTTTCTGGTTGCGGCCTGCCCGAGACGAGACGGCGCATCACGCGCGCTTGCACATGCGCTTAGTAGTCTCGCCCACAGACATAGCTAAAGCCGGACTCGCTGTCATCCTGTGCCAATTATAGCGAGAAACTGCTCCCCTTGGCAACCGCTGCCGACCCCCATTCGGGTGTGAACTCCGAGTGTTGGTCTCGCCCGCAGCCAGATGCCGGTCGCCGAGCCATGGAGCGGCAGGCGCCTCGCCTGCCAAACTGGACGGACACAGCCGAGGGCGGCTGTGCTCCATACGGATACGCTACCGCAGACCAACAGAACTCGCTCACACCCCCCCCATTCTCTGTTGACAATCACTCCTGATTGACCTATAATCACCCTTGACCGAAGCCCCTGGCTTCGGGATTTTTTCTGCTGCCACCCTGCTTCGCGGGCTTCCGCCTTCGCGGGCGACGTAGTTCCGCTTCGGCGGACGAAGGCGTCGTAGCCCAGCTTCGCAGGGCGAAGTAGGCCAGAGGAGTTCATGCAAGCGCGCACCCGAGCCTGGCTCATCGGCATTATCGTGCTCGTCGTTGCCTGTTTCCAGATCGTTTGCGAGCCCATTCGCTTCAGCCCCCGCATTGATCCCTTGCGCGCCGGCGAGGAGCTGCCCCCCGCCGCGCGCATCGGCGCCGTGTATCTTTATCCCCCCCTGCCCGTCATCAACCTTGGCCTCGACCTGCGCGGCGGCATTCACGTGGTGCTCAAGGCGCGCAACCAGGCGATGCTGCCCTTCGAGTTCGACAAGGCGATCGCCCCCGAGGATTCCGATCGCGTCGAGATGCAGGGCGTGGTCGCCAATCTGCTGAGGACTCTCGACCTCGGCGGCGTGCCCTCGATTGACATCGCCACCAAGTTGGTCACCGTGCGCCTTCAGGCCGAGGACAAGAAACAGGCCGAGAAGTACCAGCAGCTTATTCTGGCCCGTCTGCGCGAGGGGCTGGGCGCGCAGTACGGCCCCATCCAGGCGCGCGAGCCGGAGCTGATCCAGATGACATCTCAGAAGATTCGCCAGGTCATGGGCATCCTGGAGCAGCGGGTCAACAACCTGGGCCTGGCGGAGGCGGTCTTGCAGCGCCAGGGCGAAGATAAGGTGATCATCGGGCTGCCGGGAATCACCGATCCCGAGCAGGCCCTCAAGGTCATTCGCAGCACCGCCCAACTCGAGTTTCGCCACATCCCCCGTAAGTACCAGGTGGAGCTCTCGACCCCGGAGGCGGGCGGCGCCAGGGGCGTGATGTTCAGCGATGAGGCCGGAAACGAGGTGCCCGAGAGCCAGGTCATCACCGAATCCCCGGTGATCGTGCGCGGCGACCAGCTCAAGCCCAACTCGAAGGTGGATTACGACAACTCCGGCTTCCCGGTCGTCACCTTCGAGTTTAAGCCTCAAGGCTCTGACGCTTTCTGGAAGTTCACTCGCACCCACAAGGGCCAGTACTTGGGCATTATCCTCGACAACCACGTGATCTCCGCTCCGGTGGTGCGAGCGGCCATCAGAACCCGCGGCCAGATCGAGGGCATCGGCGCCACCAGGGAAGCCCAGCAGCTCTCGGTGCTGCTCAACGCCGGCGCCCTGCCCATTCCACTGGAGATCGAGGAGAACCGCACCGTCAGCGCCACCCTGGGCAAGGACTCGCTGGTGCGCAGCATGTGGGCGGGGCTGGTCGGGCTTATCATCGTGCTCATCTTCATGGTCGCCTATTACCGGCTGCCCGGGCTGCTCGCCGACCTCGCCCTCATTGTCTACTGCCTGCTGGTGCTTGCCGTGCTCAAGCTCTTCAGCGCCACCCTCACCCTGCCCGGCATCTTCGGCATCATCCTCTCCATCGGCATGGCGGTGGATGCCAACGTCATCATCTTCGAGCGCCTCAAGGAGGAGCTGCGCGCCCAGAAAACCCTCAAGAGCGCCATTGAGGCCGGCTTCAACCGCGCCTGGACCGCAATCCTTGACTCCAATGTTTGCAGCATCCTCACCGCGGTCGTTCTGATCTGGCTGGGCACCGCGGCGATCAAGGGCTTCGCGATCACGCTGCTCATTGGCGTGGTTTGCAGCCTCTTCACCGCGGTCACGGTGACCAGGCTCTTGATGCATATCACCAGCGGCACCAGCGCCGCCAAGAAGCTTCCCTGGTTTGGGGTGTGATCGCTTGATGTAGGGGCGGATCTCCTGATTCGCCCATCGGCGGCCGAGCCGGGACCGGGCCCGGCCCTACAGTGCGGCTATCATTCGGAGGCTATTTTGGTCGAGCTATTTCGAGGGAGAAAATGGGACCTGGTGGGCCTGCGCAATTACTGGTTCGCCATCTCCCTGATTACCATCCTCGTCGGCGCTTACTTCTTCATCCACAACGGCATCGCCACCGCCCGCCGCGAGCACCGCGGCGGCGTGCTCTTTGTCCTGAGCCACGGCCTCAACCTGGGCATTGACTTCACCAGCGGCGGCCAGTTGACTTACCAGGTCGAAAAGCCCTTCTCCGCGCGGGAGATGACCCCCGCCCTCGCCGCCATTCGCAGCGACGTCGAGCGCCTGGGCATCACCGCCGAGATCCAGATCTCCGGCTCCGCCCTGGGCCCCAAAAACCAGATTCTGCTGCGCACCAAGACCACCCGCCCCGAGGCCATGAGCGAGGAAATCCAGGACCAGGGCCGGCGCATACTGGAGGCCTTCAGGGCCCGCTATCCGGGCGCCGAGCTCGTCTCGACCGAGATGGTCGGCCCCGTCATCCGCGAGGAACTGGTCACCAACGCCATCGCCGCCGTCGCCATCGGCATGATCCTAGTGCTGCTGTGGATCATGATCCGCTATGATTTCAAGTTCGCCGTGTGCGCCATCATCGCGCTGATCCACGATGTCCTGGTAGTCGTCGGCGCCTTCGCGATCCTATACAAGGAGGTCAACAGCCCCTTCGTCGCGGTGGTGCTGACCGTGGTCGGCTTCTCGGTCCACGACACCGTGGTCATCTTCGACCGCATCCGCGAGAACCTCAAGCTGCGTAAGGGCGCTACTTTCGGCGAGACCACCAATATCAGCCTGCTCGAAACCATGGCGCGCTCGGTCAACACCGTGCTCACCGTGCTCTTCACCACCTTCGCCCTCTACCTCCTCGGTGGTCACACCCTGCGCGATTTCGCCCTCGGCCTCATCATCGGCATCACCTCTGGGGCCTATTCCTCCATCTTCAACGCCAGCCAGCTCCTGGTGGTCTGGAAGCAGCGCGAGGAGCGCAAGCGCAAGCCGGCCGGCGCTCGCCCGGCCCCGGCACCGCGCCGGGTGGAAGCGCCAACGCCCCGCGCCATCCCTGCCCCCGCGGCGCCGGCCAAGCAGGAGCAGCAGCCATCGCTGGTCGGCGCGGCTGCGCCGCCGATCTCCGGATCAGCCCCCGGCAGGAGCAAGGCCAAGGCGCACAAAAAGAAGGCCAAGCGAAAGCGGCGCTACTAGGGTCGCTGGAGCCGCCGATTGACGTCGATCGCAGACCGTAGGGGCACGGCATGCCGTGCCCTGCTCGATTGGGTCACGACCATGACCTGTGACACCCTTGCCCAACAGGGACGAGCCAAAATAGACGTCGCCCGTCTCTCCGTCATCTCCAATTCCGCGCTCACCGCGGCCAAGCTCATTGTTGGCCTCGCGATCGGTTCCATCGCGGTTATCGCCGAGGCCCTCCACTCCGGCATAGACCTCGTGGCCGCCGCGATGGCTTTCTGGTCGGTGCGCAAGGCCTCCCAGCCTGCCGATGGCTCTCATCCCTTCGGCCACGGGAAGTTCGAGAGCCTCTCCGCCATCATCGAGGGCGCGCTCATCCTCGTCGCCGCCGTCCTCATCATCTGGGCCGCGGTGGGGCGCCTGCACCGCGGCGGCGCCGAGGTCACCGCCCCCCTGGCCGGCGCTGCTATCATGGCCGTCTCCACCATCGTCAACATCATCGTCTCCACCATGCTCTTCCGCGTCGCCCGTAAAACCGAGTCCCCCGCGCTCGAGGCTGACGCCTGGCACCTGCGCACCGACGTTTACACCAGCGCCGGAGTGCTGGTAGGCATGGCCGCAATCTTTATCGGCAAGGCATTCCACTGGCCAGGGGCCTCCCTCGTTGATCCCATCGCCGCCCTGGTCGTTGCGCTCGCTATCGGCCACGCCGCCTGGGACATCACCTGGCGCTCCATGCACCAGCTTACCGATGCCATCCTGCCTCCGGCCGAGCACCGCCTCATCGAGAAGCTCATCGCCGAGCACTACCCCCAGTTCGTTGACTACCACAGCCTGCGCTCCCGCCGCGCCGGTTCCGAGCGCCACGTTGACCTGCACCTGGTGGTGCCCCCCGGTACCCACATCGAGGACGCCCACAAGCTCTGCGATCACCTCGAAGAGGACATCCGCCGCGCCTTGCCGAATGTCCAGATGCTCATCCACGTGGAGCCCGAGGGCCATCAGGAGTGATCCCTTCTCTCCTGTGGGGAGAAGGCAGGGTGAGGCTGACAGGGTATTGCACAGTGCTTCCGCCGCTGCGCACGCGCCGCCGAGCATGTCATTGTGAGCAAAGCGAAGACCTGTCCCGACTTGTCCTGAGCACTGTCGAAGGAGCGAAGTCGAGGGAATCTCGCCAGGCCTAGCAAACAGCGGTTAGCCCGGCTCCGCGCGAGTCATTTGCCTGTGATTCCCGCCCTCGTGGTGAGCGCGGTCGAATCGTGCGACATAGCATCCTTGGCGCCTCCTGGCAGGAATTCACCGCAGCCCCGCAGCCCTGCGCCTGCCTTGCCCGCGACCTCGGCCTGCCGCCGCTTGTCGCCCGCATCCTCGCCGCCAGGGGCATCACCACCGCCCGGGAAGCCAGCGCCTACCTTGACGGCAGCCTCAATGATCTCCATGACCCCCTGCTCATGCGCGACATGCCGCAGGCCCTCGCTTCCGTTCGCCGCGCCCTCGATGCGAAAGACCTCATCCGCATCTATGGTGATTACGACTGCGACGGCGTCACCGCCACCGTCCTGCTCGTGCGGGCGCTCCAGGCCCTCAGCGGCAAAGTTGACTACTACCTCCCCCATCGCGTGGACGAAGGCTATGGCCTCAATATCCCCGCCGTCGAGCAAGCCGCCCGCGACGGCGTCAAGCTGCTCATCACCGTTGACTGCGGCATCACCGCCCACGAGCCGCTGCTGCGCGCCCGCGGGCTCGGCCTCCAGGTCATCGTCACCGATCACCACGAGCCGGCGCCGGAGCTGCCTCCCGCGGCGGCGATTCTCAATCCGCGCCGCGCCGATTGCCCCTACCCCTTCAAGGACCTCGCCGGCGTCGGCGTCGCCTACAAGCTCCTGACCGCCCTCTCCGCCGACCTCGGGTTGCGCCCGGGCGCCGAGCGCTCGTTTCTCGACCTTGTCGCCATCGGCACCATCGCCGATGTCGTCGCCCTCACCGGGGAAAACCGTCTGCTGGTCAAACATGGCCTCACCGCCCTCAACCAGACCCGCAAGCAGGGAATCTCGGCCCTGCTGCGCGCCGCCGCCATAGCGCCGCCCGTTACCAGCCACCACGTCGCCTTCGGCCTCGCGCCCCGCCTCAACGCCGCCGGCCGCCTCGACCACCCGCGCGCAGCGGCCACCTTGCTGCTCACCTCCGATCCCGCCCAGGCCCGCGAGCTCGCCGAGCACGTCTGCCGCCTCAACGCCGAGCGCCGGCAACAGGAGCTGCGCATCCTCCAATCCGCTCGACAGATGATCGAGGCCGAAGTTGATCTCGACCGCGATCGCTTGATTCTTCTCGCCTCCGAGGAATGGCACCCGGGCGTTATCGGAGTCGTCGCCTCGCGCCTGGTCGAGCGCTATTGCCGCCCCGTCGCACTGGTCGCGCTCGGGGATGGCGCGGCCAAGGGGTCGGCGCGCAGCATCCAAGGCTTCCACATCGGCGACGCCCTGGTGCGCTGCTCTTCCCTGCTCGAGGAGTTTGGCGGCCACGCCCTCGCCGCCGGGTTCAGCATTGCCCCGCAGAACCTCGACTCACTGCGAGACCAGCTCCTCGCCCACGCCGCGGAAGCCTTGCGCCCCGAGGACCTGGTTGCGCGCATCACCCTCGACGCCGCGGCTGCGTTGCCCGAGCTCACTATGGAAGCGGTCCAGGGCATCAATGCCATGGCCCCCTTCGGCGCGGGCAACCCGCGGCCACTTATCGGTGTGCGCGACCTCACGGTCGAGGCGCTGAGCACCTGCGGAGCGGATGGGCGGCATCTGCGTCTGAGCCTGCGAGGGGAAGGGGCCTGCGTCGGCGCGATCTGGTTCGGCTTCGGTCACCTGGCCGCTAGTCTTGCGCCCGGGGCCGAGGTTGATGTTTGCTGCCAGCCCGAGATAGATGAGTGGAACGGCCGCCGCTCAGTGCGCCTCAAGCTTCACGACCTGGCGATGGACGAGCGCCTCCCGCTCCCGTAATCCCGTAGGGCAGGAGCCTTGGTCGCCTATGGTGACTTGCCTCCTGCCGTCTCGGTAGGTGGGAATGAACGGCGCTATCGGGAAGCCTGGCGCTTGAACCGGGCGCGGCCTCGCCTGAGGCCGCGAATCGCGGGGTCGGTCAGGCCCTTCGGCCTGCTCAGGATGAACGACCCCGCGCCCAGTGTGCCGCTCACCCAGCGTTGAGCACCATATGGGTAATGGTAAACCGGCAACCCCCGGACGCGCCGCGCCGGGATTGGCTCCGCGTGTCGCAGGGTTTTCCTCGCTCACGCAGAAAACCGTGGGCGGATAGCCTACCACGGTCGCCTGCCGGGCGGCGAAAGGAGCCTCTCATGCGGCGCCTGACATTGGCAGCACTTGCCTCCCTGCTTCTCCTCACCGTCGCGCGCAACGCCGATGCTCTGCAAATCCGATCGGGCCAGAGCGTCGTCATCGAGCAAGGCACGACCATTGATGACGACGTAATCATTACCGCCCAGGACGCCGCCCTCAAGGGCACCGTCAACGGCAACCTGCTGGCGATGGCGCAGCAGGTTTCGATCGAGGGCAAGGTAACCGGCAGCGTCGTCGCCCTGGCGCAGAACATCAAGTGCACCGGAGCTATCGGCGGCAGCTTCCATGCCGCGGGCGAGACCGTCATCCTGGACGCAGCCGTCGAGCGCAATGTGACCGTGGCGGGCCGGTACGTGGAGTTGGGCGCCGCCGCGGTCGTTCGCCGCGATGCTCTGCTGGCCGGCGATTCGATCCAGGCCTCGGGCGCGGTGCGTGGCAACCTCAAGGCAGCCGCGACTACAGCCGTCATCGGCGGCGACGTCGGCCAGACCGCCAGCTTCTGGATCGAGCGCCTCCAGCTCACCGACGAGGCCCGCGTTGCCGGTGATCTCGTTTACGTCAGCAGCGGGGCCGCCTCAATCGCCCCGGGCGCGAAGGTGCTGGGCAAGACCATCCACCGCTTCCCCAAGCCGCGCGTCCGTCCTGCGCACCAGCGGGCGCTGGTGCGCATTTGGGGGATTTGCAGCTTCATCTGGCTGCTGCTGTTCACGGCCTTGCTGGTCGCCATTTTGCCCCGCCCCATGCAAGCCGCCTCCGAGCAGATTCGCACATCACCCGTGTGGGCGCTGCTGACCGGGTTTCTCGTCATCGTCGTCTCGCCGGTGGTGGTGCTGTTGCTCGTGATCCCGTTGCTGCCAGCGGCGCTGATAGTCGGCGCGTTGTGGCTTGCCCTGCTTTACATCGCCCAAGTGGTCGCCGGGGTGTTCGTCGGCTCGTGGATATTTGGGCTTTTCGCTAAGCGCGAGATTGGCAAGCCTGTGCTTGCTGGACTCGTCGGGGTGGTGGTCATTTCCATCGTCGGGCTGGTGCCTTTCGCGTGTGTCCTCGTGCGCATCGCAGTCGCCCTGTTCGGGGTCGGTGGCCTCGGTCTCGTCATCGGGCGCGCGGTTGCAGCCACCCACCGCGCCGCGCCTGCTGCCGCGCCGCCCACGACGGGGGCCGCCTAGGCCATGACGCCGTTGAAGCGGTCGGGCGCGCCCGCCAAGAACCCCGGACCACCGGCGGCGCCCGACTGGCGCCAGCAGCTCCTGGACTCAAGCCGGTCATTTGGCATCGAGCTGAGCGCTGCTCAGCTCGATGCCTTTGCCACTTACCTTTCGACCCTCCTCGAGTGGAACCGGCGAATCAACCTGACCTCTATCACCGACCCTGCGGAAATCGCGGCCCTCCATCTTCTGGACTCCCTCACCTGCCTCTTCGCATACCGGCCTGATGCAAACGCATGTGTGATAGATGTCGGTTCCGGCGCCGGCCTGCCAGGCATTCCCGTCGCAATCGCTCGCCCCGATCTGCGTGTGACCCTGCTCGAATGCACGCGCAAGAAGTGCCGCTTTCTGGAGCATATGATCGCCCGTGCGCCCCTCCCGCAGGTCTCGGTTGACTGTCGCCGCGCTGAGGACGCGGGCCGCGATCAGGCGACGCGGGAGACCTTCGATATCGCCATGACCCGTGCCGTAGCAGAGGTCGCGGTGGCGACGGAGCTTTGCCTGCCATTGGTCAAGGTTGGCGGCGCGGTCCTGATTATGAAAGGGCCGCAGGCACAGGAGGAAATCGCGCGAGGAGTGAAGGCCATCGCAACCCTCGGCGGCGAATTGGAATCCGCGCGACCGTTTGCTTTGCCCACACCCACGGGCCCGGTTCAGCGGGTTATCGTCGTTGTGCGCAAGGTGCATCCGACGCCTGAAAAATATCCGCGCCCCCCAGGAATCCCCGCCAAGCGCCCGCTGGGCATTGACAGGGGCCGGCAGCGGGGATAGAATAGGCGCGACGAGGCGACCCGAGGCTTCGAGTTCCGCGCCCGGAGCAGGCAGGGGAGCCTGGGTTCTCCTCGCGGAAATGTTTCACGTGAAACATTTTGCGCTCACGGGCGGGCGCGCCACCAAGGGAGGGTCGGTGATAGCTTGGCCCAGGTCACGGCGATCCTGAACCAAAAGGGCGGTGTCGGCAAGACCACAACCGCGATAAACCTCGGCGCCTGCCTGGCAGCCGAGGGCAAGCGCGTCCTGATCGTGGACATGGATCCCCAGGCCAATTGTACCAATGGCCTGGGGATGCAGCCTGCGGATGGCAAGACCGTCTACGATGTGCTTTGCGACAATGGTGTCATTGCCGACGCGGTTCGCCCCACTGCATTCAATCACTTGTTCCTGGTACCCTCGACCATAGACCTGGCTGGAGCTGAGGTCGAGTTGGTAACCGCGATCGCGCGGGAGTCGCGGCTGCGCGAGGCGCTGCGCCCGGTGTTGACTGAATACGACTACGTGCTCCTCGACACCCCACCATCTCTTGGCCTGCTCACACTGAACTGCCTGACCAGCGCGCAGTGGGTGCTGATTCCGATCCAGTGCGAGTATTACGCTCTGCAAGGGTTGGCCCAGCTTGGAAGAACCGTGCAGCTCGTGGAGAGGCATCTGAACCCTGGGCTGCGGTTGATGGGGGTGGTGCTGACGATGTTCGACGGCCGCACTAGGCTTTCGCGCGAGGTCGCGGAGCGGGTGCGGGAGCGCTTCGGGGCGCGGGTGTTCCAGGCAGTTATTCCGCGCTCAGTGCGCCTGTCCGAAGCTCCGAGCTACGGGCAGCCCATAATCGCGTATGACCCCGGATCAAGGGGGGCCGAGGCATACACACAACTGGCGAAGGAAGTGATAACAATTGGAGACGAAACGCAGGGGCCTGGGGTCGCTAATCCCAGGGATTGAAGAAGCATGGCCGGAGCGGGCGGAGGGGGTTCGTCACCTGCGGGTGGATGAGATATCGCCGAACCCGTATCAGCCCCGGCGGCAGCACGATGCCGAGAAGCTGGCGCAGTTGGCTGACTCGGTGCGGGAGCACGGGGTGGTGCAGCCGCTGGTGGTGCGAGCACATGATGGGGGTTACCAGTTGATTGCCGGGGAGCGGCGGCTGATCGCGGCGCAGCAGGCGGGTTTGACGCAGGTGCCTGTTGTAGTGCGCGAGTGCAGCGACCGGGAGATGCTGGAGCTCGCTCTCGTAGAGAACTTGCAGCGGGAGGATATCAACTGCATCGAGGCGGGCTGGGCGTACCGCCGGCTGATCGAGGAGTTCGGGATCACGCAGGAGCAGATTTCGGCCAGGCTTGGGCGGAGCCGGTCCTCGGTGGCTAACACCATCAGGCTGCTGACGCTGCCCGAGCGGGTGCAGGAGAGCCTGCTTGCAGGGCGGATAACAGAGGGGCATGGCAGGGCTCTCTTGGCGCTGGAGGACAACGAGGCCATTATCGCGCTGTGCGAGCGGATTGAGCGGGACGGGCTGTCAGTGCGCCAGGCGGAGGCGATGACGAAGCCCAAGCCGGTGCTGCATAGTGTTTCACGTGAAACATTCGATGGAGAACATCCGCTCGATGCAAATGTCCGTTTCCTGCAAGACCGCCTGCGCGAGGCGCTGGGCACCAAGGTTACGATCCGGCCTCGCGGCGAAGCAGGCGCCCTCGAGATTGAGTACTACTCACAGGAGGATCTCGACCGCATTTCCGCGCACATCTTGCGCGAGGAGCTTCGAGAGGACGACCGCGGCGCCGAGATGTAAGGTCGCTCGACCATACATGTCGCGTCGCTACACATCCAGCGCATACCGCTGGCCAATAATGTCACGCCGTCGAAACATGCAATAGTGGGCGGCGGGTACGCGGCGTGCACAGGAGGAGAGGGAAGTGGAGAAATCAACCTGGAGAACCAAAGTAGGCTTGGCGGAGATGCTGAAGGGCGGGGTGATAATGGATGTCACCAATGCCGAGCAGGCCAAGATCGGGGAGGAGGCAGGCGCGGTTGCGGTAATGGCGCTGGAGCGCGTGCCCGCAGACATCAGGGCCCAGGGCGGGGTGGCGCGGATGGCCGACCCCGAGAGGATAAAGGAGATCATGGCCGCGGTGAGCGTCCCGGTGATGGCGAAGTGCCGGATCGGGCATTTCATGGAGGCGCGGGTGCTGGAGGCGCTGGGGGTGGATTTCATTGATGAGAGCGAGGTTCTGACCCCGGCGGATGAGCAATTCCATGTGGATAAGCACCAGTTCCGCGTGCCCTTCGTGTGCGGCTGCCGCGATCTGGGGGAGGCGCTGCGCCGCATCGGCGAAGGAGCGGCGATGATCCGCACCAAGGGGGAGGCCGGCAGCGGCAATGTGGTGGAGGCGGTGCGCCACATGAGGCTGGTGATGGGCGGCATCCGGCACCTGCAATCACTGCGCCCCGAGGAGCTGATGACGGAAGCCAAGAACCTGGGCGCGCCCTATGACCTGGTGGTCGAGGTGGCGCGCATCGGGAAGCTGCCGGTGCCGAACTTTGCCGCCGGGGGAATCGCAACCCCGGCGGACGCGGCGCTGATGATGCACCTGGGGGCGGAGGCGGTGTTCGTGGGGTCGGGCATCTTCAAGTCCAAGAATCCGGCGGCTCGCGCCAGGGGCATTGTGGATGCGATAGCTCACTATGATGACCCCGAGCTGATCGCGAAGGCCTGCGCGGGATTGGGCGAAGCGATGCCGGGCCTGGAGATGAGCAAGCTGAGTGAAGCGGACCTGCTTCAGACAAGAGGTTGGTAGGGCGATGATTGGCGTGCTGGCGCTTCAGGGCGCGGTCAAGGAGCATCTCGGAAGCCTGCGGCGGATGGGAGTGCAGGCGCGGGAGATTCGCACCCCGGCGCACCTAGAGGGGGTTGAGGGCGTCATTCTGCCGGGCGGGGAGAGCACGACCCTGGGCAAGCTGATGGAGCGCATCGGGCTGGACCGGGCGCTGCGGGAGTTCGCGGCGGCGGGCAAGCCGATCCTGGGCACCTGCGCGGGGATGATACTGATGGCGCGGGCGGTCGAGGGATATGAGCAGCCGCTGCTGGGGCTGATGGACGTGGTGGTGCGGCGCAACGCCTTCGGGCGCCAGGTGGAGAGCTTCGAGCAGGACCTCGAGATCAGCCGCCTGGATGGGAAGAAGTTCCGCGCAGTGTTCATCCGGGCGCCGTACATCGTGGAGGTGGGACCGGAAGTCGAGGTCATGGCTAAGGTGGAGGGCCGGCCGGTGCTGGCGCGGGAGGGGAAGCTGCTGGCGGCAGCATTTCACCCCGAATTGACCGAGGACTTGCGGCTGCACAAGCTGTTCGTGGAGATGGCGGAGGGAGGATGATTGGCCGCCGATGAACGCCGATAGAAGGCTCCGATTCTATCGGATAGCTCCATTCCAGCCTGCCTTCGTGTGATGAAGATCGAATACGATCCTGAGGTAGATGCGCTCTACATCCAGTTCCGGCCGGCGGCTCCCGGTACGGTGGAGAACCGACACGTTTCCGAGGATGTCATTGCCGACTACGGCCCTGACGGGAAACTGGTGGGGCTGGAGATTCTCGATGCGAGCGTCGTACTGGGCGAGGAAGCGGAACACGTGATTGTTGAAGTGGCCGGAGGCAAGACAAGCATTGGCGGGAGCTAGCGACCTTCGCGCCGGGCGCCCCCGCAGCACAGCCTCCGAGCCATTTCAGCCCGGCGGACCTCAGCGCATCGCCGTTAAGGTGATTGACTTCCGAGGCAACGAAGTCGTGAGGGTATGCGGGTTAACCGAGGGACACGCATGATTATCAGGTCCCTACGCGTACAGAACTTCCGATCCCTCAGGGATGCTGAGCTGCGGGGTGAGCCGCTAACTGCCCTCGTGGGACCGAACGGCACAGGGAAGTCGTCCTTCCTGCGAGCCCTAGAACTGTTTTACTCGACCAATCCGAGGTATAGTGAGCAAGACTTCTACGCCGGCGATACGAACGAGAGAATCAGAATCAGGGTGACATTCGGCGACCTCAGTACGGAGGAGCGCGAGTCGCTGGCCAGCCACCTTCAGGGGGACCTGTTGACTGTCGAGAAGGAGCTTTCGTGGCCGCCCGGGCGGCAGTCGCGCGGGTTGTTTGGATGGACAGAGCAGAATCCGGAATTCGCGGCCGTCAGGGAGGCCATGCCCGCAGCAGCAAGGAAGACCGAGTACGAGAGGCTGCGCAACAAGGCGAAGTATCCTGATCTGCCAAAATGGAGCAACCAAGAAGCAGCTTTGCAGGCGTTAGCCGAGTGGGAAGTCGCACATCCAGAGGCCTGCAAGTGGGAGAGGGATGATGGCCAGTTCTTCGGATTCAAGGAGGTGGGGCAGTACCGTTTAGAGGAGCACACTCGTTTCATCCTCATCCCTGCTGTCTGCGATGCTGCGACGGAGGCCGCGGAGGCAAAGGGGTCTGCGATTTTCGAGATCATGGAACTCGTGGTTCGCAGCCGCCTCGCCCAACGTGAAGATATCGGGAAGCTCCGAGAAGAAACGCAGCGGCGATACGAAGAGATAGTCGACCCTGGCAAGGTACCGGAACTCGCAACACTCCAAACCGACCTAACCTCAACACTTCAGACGTTCGTGCCCGATGCGAGCGTTCTTCTTACGTGGTCGAAGTCACAGCAGGTGGACCTGCCGATGCCGAAGGCGGAAGTCCAGTTGCTGGAGGAGGAGAGGGGCTATCCGTGTCCCGTGGACAGGACAGGCCACGGCGTGCAGAGAGCGTTCATCCTCACTCTCCTCCAGCATCTCGCTGTCGCTGAGGCGCCTATAGGCAATGCCTCACTGCAAGGCGAGTCGCCAGCGCCGGAAGAACGCGCGCCTGAGACGGTGGCACCCGCGCAATCTCGCCCAATGCCTCACTTGATTGTCGCCATCGAGGAGCCAGAGTTGTACCAGCACCCGAATCGCCAGCGTTACATGGCCCAGGTACTGCTCAGTCTGGCAGCAGGCCGGATCAAAGGCGTCGCTGATAGGACGCAGGTAATATACAGCACTCATTCACCCCTGTTCGTGGGGGTTGACCGATTCCACCAAGTGCGGCTCCTGAGAAAAGAGGCCCGTGACAGTGGACGTCCCCAAGCCACTAGCGTGCGAAGCACCAGTCTCGACCACGTCGCGCACGTCATCGAGCTCGCCGATGATAAGCCAAAAGGCAGCTACAGCGGGAAGACTCTCGAACCACGACTCCAAACCCTCATGACCCCGTGGATGAACGAAGGGTTTTTCGCCGACTTAGTGGTGTTGGTAGAAGGTGAAGAAGATCGGGCGGCGATCACTGCATATGCTCGTGTCGCAGGTTATGAGTTCGAGCGTGAGGGAATCTCGGTGATTCCGTGCATGGGCAAGAACAATATTGATAAACCCTACGTGATCTTCACCAGCCTGGGCATTCCAGTCTACGCGGTTTGGGACGGGGACAGCGGGGACAAGGAGGCAAGACCGGAGGAAAACCACCGGTTGATGAGACTCTTTGGGCTGCCGCCCGAAGACTGGCCTGAGTTCGTTCGCGCAAACTGCGCATGTTTTCGGACCACGCTGGGCGAGACCTTCTGCCGTGAGATTGGCGCCGACTGTTATGATTCGCTACTGGAAGAGTGCAAGGCGGCTTTCGATCTGGGGAAGAGAAGGGACGCCGAGAAGAACCCCTTCGTCGTCTACGAGATCATCCAGAAAGCCAGGAGTGCTAGTAGGACGTCGCCGACACTCGAGTCGGTAGTGCAACAGATAGTTTCTCTTCACCGTGCCTCGCGAGGTAGCGAGGTCCAAAACGGATCGCCCTTGGGAGTGTAGAGGCGTGGAGCGGCAGCCCGTGGCTTCCAGCAACATTCGGTCGGTGGGGTACGATCCTGACGCTCAGATACTGGAGATCGAGTTTCAGGATGGAGCTGTTTACCAGTACTCCGGCGTGCCCGGCGCTGTGCATGCCGGTCTGGTGTCGGCTGGTTCGCCAGGTCGCTACTTCCATGCCCATGTCAAGGGCCGGTATCCGCATCGCAAGGTAGAGTGACAAGTGAGCCTCGCTGTCGATCAACCGATCATCAATGACCCGTACCAGAAGCCGACTCGCTGGTGGGGCTGCCGGGAAGGGCAGCCGGGGGTGCGTGACGGGCGCCGGCCGGCGGGCTATTGCATGGCCCCGCGGACGCGGGCGCAAGTGCCTGGGGATTGACCAGTAGGCGATTGGTTTCCGCGGCAGGGGAGTGGTATTGGTAATGCGGTCAGGGGACAGCCCCTGCAGGAGAAAACGATGGATGTGCGACATTACACGGTGATCCTGGAGCGCGAGGAGGACGGCGGCTATCACGCCTACTGCCCGGCGCTCAAGGGCTGTCACAGCCAGGGAGATACGTTGGAAGAAGCAGTCGCCAATATCAGAGAGGCGATCGAGGCTTACCTGCAAAGCCTGAAAGCGGAGGGTGAGAGAGCTCCCGTCGAGGACATTCTGATCAAGCCGGTGGAGGTCGCGGTTTGAGCCCGAGGCGCCCCGCTGCCGACATGTGGCCTCTTCGGGAGTTGCAGAAGACATCCGCGCTAGTACTGGCCTGCGTAAGAACGCGACAACTCGCTCCGCCCGCCGGCGGGCGGACCCAAAGTGTCATTCTGAGCATGTCTCCCCGCGGGGCGGGGGCATTTCGCAAAGAAACGAAAATAGCCGCCGATGCTTGCCCCTTCGTTGCACTCAGGGCAGGCTCTGAGCGGAGTCGAAGGGAACGCCGACAACAGCGACCATAGGGGCACGGCATGTTTATCCTGAGCGGAGTCGAAGGGCCGTGCCTAAGAGGTAGGGGCGCACGGGGTGCGCCCTATTCACAGGCGAGGCCTGCTCTGCGAAGCGCTACGCAGGCTCGCGAAGCAGAGGCGCCTGTGCTACATTAACCAAGATTCCTTCGGCTGGACTCAGGACAAGTCTTCACTTCGCGCCGCTCGTTCATCTATGAAAGCGCTCCGCTTGTCAAGGGGTTCATGTTAGCATTTCGGTTACCAGTGACATACGTGAACGCACCCGGTTCCGATCAGGTCGGATTCATCTATTCGCCATCTTGGTGGCAGA
>Ga0315289_10003630_pt1 | contig 23290 bp, 19 predicted proteins | sample YL17G11_40_MG_FD_203452 | JGI IMG/M metagenome (GOLD analysis project Ga0315289, IMG submission 203452) | Sediment microbial communities from Yellowstone Lake, YNP, Wyoming, USA - YL17G11_40 | ecosystem: Environmental > Aquatic > Freshwater > Lake > Sediment | place: USA: Wyoming | collected...
ATCATACAGATACGAGCCCACGGACGGGTTCGTGGAACCGGCGCCCTGAGGGCTAACCGAGATTGTCAGTTGGTAGCGAGTGACAATGGTCAGTGTATCGCTTGCGGGCGTTGAGTCCACGGCTCCTCCAGAATGAACCGCCCGGACTTGGAAGGTGTAAGTTCCGTCCGCGAGAGGGCCAGCCGTGAAGGTAAACGTCTCGGTGGTTGAGCCAAATGCTCCATCACCTGGAGTTGCCGCGGCCCACGGCCCCGAACTGGCTCTGTACTCAACGTTTGCGATTTTGTTGATCGAGATCGAGTTCCTGCTGTTCCACGACCAAGGATTGTTGTTTGGGTATGTGCTTGAGGAGGCGGTGGCTGAGCCGGTGTAGGTGGGTGTGCTATCAGTGGTTGGATCCGGAGAGTAGGTGTTTAGCGTGGTCTCAGGTTCGAAATCGAGGATGTCCATCACTGAGTCCGCATCACTGTCTCGCCAGCCTATTTGTTGCCTAGCATACGAGTCGACCGCGTAGGTCGTGTATGGTGTAACTTGCCCACGCATGATGCTCGGTACGTTAGTCAGACATGCCCCCGCGTAAGGGTATGCACTGTTTTGGTTCTGCACGTTCAAGTATCCCGAGCTTGCAGCACAGCCGTATCCTGCCGATGTGTATTGGTCCAGTGCGTAGAATATGTGCCCCGTCTCATGGGCCGTAACCGCGTCCATGTTGAAGATGCCGTATCCATCATTCTTGTGGGTCATCACCATGAAAGGCCCTCCCAAGTAAGCGTACGCGAAGTATCCATCGCTGAAGTAGCCGTCGGGGTCGTTGTAGCTATCCACGACGAATATGGCGAAGGCCCAGTCAGTTCCCAGGGTGGAGCGAAGGCTATTGAGATATGAATAGACTCTCGCAAAGTAGTCATCAGACGCGTATCCAAGATTCGCCATGACTTCCGCGATCCAGAGCCCTTCGTTTGCTTGTGGGAGAGTAATCGGCTCGTAGGTTGTCTGAACAGACAGCCTCACATCATACACGAAGGTGAGACGTGCGTTTGCCTCTCGGGCGGCCCACCAATCCATGGCCGCCTGGGTCTCGCTTATGACGAAGTTCTGTCTCTCTGTGCTCCAGTTCTCTTGGGCGCCTGTGCTTTCAGGCAGGACTATCCCGACAGCCACTTCCCCCATGAAATACTCGCTCGTGTCGTAGACATCTGGCGCTTGCAGTACACCCAGTCCAAATGTGGGCGCGAATGCTCCTCCTGCGGAGCCGCCTAGTGCGCTCGGGCGTTTGAGAAGGTCGTGTTCTATCGGAGGAGGATCGACGAAATCGGCGGGCGGTTCAAGTCCGGCCAGTTTCCCTCGTCCCTTGAAATTGTTGTTCCAAGCCTCGATGGCTGCCTCGGCGGGTCTCCCATGTCTGCTGAACTTCTTCGGCTCAGCTAGGTCATACGTTATGTCTTCGATTCCCATGCGGCCGATAAGACTTGGACGTAGTTCACGTGGGACGGATCCGATTAGCACGTGTGTAGGGTAGACATGTACAATCTTGCCCCCCTGTTCCTCAATGAAACGGATCGAGGCCTTCATCTCTTGAACCGAGTTCGTGTCGAGAAGGATCAGAGCTACATCGGCCAAATCCTTGCGCGACTCGTTCGCTGTCTCAGAATAGGCTCTTGTGCCCGCGTATGCCGAGGGGCATACAAGCAGTAAGATCATCGCCACTATGACGAGGATCTTCGTGGAACACACCTGGTTAGCTCACTTCGATTATTATGCTGTACGTGCTGACGCTTGCGAGTGAAACGAGCGCGGTCCAGACCTGCGGCGAGGTAATATCATGAACGGTGAATGTGACTCTATGTAGAAGCGTGTATGTGTTCGAGCTACCGGAGACCGCTATCTGCGTTCGATCGTACACGGCTTCTGCCGACTCCCCATATTGCGGAGTCCCGCCGGGGCCAACGATAGTTATGCTTCCCACAGGTGGTGTCCCACTTCCTGTCCAAGAATATGTCAGTGTCACAACGATTTGTGTTGCCCCTGACTTCACGTTGAAGCCGTAAGATGCCGGACCAGTGACGGATAGGGTGACCGTTACGTCATGGCTTTTCGAAGTGCTCTGGGCATGGACGACCACCGAATAGCTTCCGCTTGTGGTGATCAGGGTCGGAACGTAAAGCGTAGCCGAACCGGGGAACGAAGGTATCGAGTCTGGTGTCACATTACACGTGACGTCGGATGGGCATCCTGATGTCACGCTGAGGCTGACTGTCTCGGTGAAGCCGCTTGAGGCGACCAAGTTCAACGTGAACGAAGCCGTGCTTCCAGCTCCGACACTCTGAGAAGTCGGCGAAGCGGTAATAGTGAAGTCCAGTGGTGGCGGACCGGTTGTGTAGGTGACGCGCATGTTGCATTGCCCCAACGAGTCTTGGCTTGAACTTCCACTCCAAGTGGAATCGAAAGCACCAAAGCTCTTCGTATAGTAGCTGCGACTACCGGATTTGTAGTAAACGCCCTTGGTTCCGCTTAGCTGCAGAGCAACCCAGTAACTCCCCGCAGTCACGCTATATGTGACGGAGATATCCTGCCAACCAGCCGCCGTCGTCATGGCCGTGCTGGCGCTCTCCGCCAGCAAGCTCGCGGGCTTCCCCGACCCAGCACTATACAGGGCGACCCTCACGTTGCCGGACTGAGCCCCAGCCCAGTTCATACCTATGCTTTGAACAGTTCCACTCCCGGAAATCGAGATCGGATACCCATAAGCGTACCCACTCCCCCCTGTACTTGACAATGTCGCCCCACCGGTGGAATCCGTGTCCGCAAACACAACACGAGGAAAAACCGAAACCGCCAACACGAGAAGAACAACCACAAGGAACAGCTGGGTATGCCGTTTCGACATGCGAGCTCACCTTGCTACAAACTTCGGCGTCTAGCTTCATATATCTTCCAATAGTTTCGAAGATATCCAGTTCTTGATAACGAATCATCGGAGAATCGCAGCCAGCATGCTGCAGATGCAGCCACCACAGAGCGTGGAACTCAGAATAGGCCGTCCTGGAACACCGAAGTACCAAGATGCGTCGTAATCCATTGAATCACAAGACCTGAGGCTTGAGCTTTGTCTTGTGCTCCGCACTGTCGCCTTAGCCAGCACTAGTGCCCTGCCAGTCAGAACAGTCACATGTCGTTCTCAACACCGCAGCCATCTAACCGCTTCCTTTCTGATCTACCGAAGCGTGCCAAGTTCTGGACAAGCCCTTCAGGAAAGAATAGCCTGACACAAGGGGCCTCGTTGATGTAGGATTTCTGTCCGTGATTACCTAGCGCGTACCCTAGCTTCGTCTCTGCAACCATCCCAATCCAGACTTGGTGTATTTCTCTTGTAGCCGCCTCGCACTCAACGTTCCGCGACAACGTTTACGATATGGTGCGAAGAGAAAACAAGATCAATCGAGTTGTCCTTGAATGACGAGCGGGTTACAGTATTGCGGGTCTCCGCTGCGTTGCTGATGGTCATGGGGGTTCACGCCTCAGACAGTGAAGGGAATACCCCGTTGGCTCTGCCCTTGCGAGAAAAGTATCACAGTTTGACGATCAACTTCGCGTGAGGGAAACCTGTTTCGAATGTTCACCGAAGTGACGGGTCCTAACTGAGACGACTTGTGCTCGCTTAAGACTCGGCCAAAATACTCACTTCGTGGCAGGGCTGGCTGACCTAGGCGTCTACTTGCGGGAGAGTGTGTACAGTACCCCTGCTATTTGGAAATCCAACTCCGTGTCTATGTCGAACGCTTCTCTCTCATCGATGACGTACAGGCTTGGATCATCCTTTGTCAATGACCAATAGGTATGCTCTTTCAGGATTCGTTCCCTATTTGCCACAAGGAAGGCGGCAGAAGCTTTGTAGAGCGGCTTAAGCATCTTCGTGTTGCCTCCCAACGCCTTCGCGTCCTTATTGAGGAGGTTGTGTTGATCGTCGAAATACCAGTTGTAGGTTGCACTGACTGACATCATGCTCTTGAATGAATTCCGCTTAAAGTGACTCATCGCATCGTCGAATGTCTCCAGTCTGAGAAACGGGGTGCTCGAATCGATGAACGCAATGAAGTCCTCTTTAATCTCCTTGACGTAACTAAGAACGGTCGGAATATCCTCACCGAACGCCGACTCCTTTGTGCGCCTGACTATTGTCACGCCATGAAACGCCTTGGCGCAACTTATCAGTTCATCTTCGTAGGCGGCAAAGTAGAGGCGGGATATCTCCCGGCTCTTAGAGAACGTTCCGAGGGCAATGGAGACGAGGTTAGTGCCCGCGAAGGGTCTCAGGTTCTTCCTTTTGCATCGTTGACTTGCCATTCGCGCCTGTATAACGCCAGCAATTTCCATGAAAGTCACTAACGGAAATGTGGTCGCTACCCACAACGGCTCCCATAAATAGATAAGTGTTCCATGCCTATAAAACCTCAAACTTCGCTAGAGGTATGTGGTTGCTCGACTTTCTTACAGACAATAGAATTCTGATTACTGGGGGAGCGGGGTCGCTGGGACGAGAAATCATCTCATTCTTGTTGAAAGCCAATCCCTCCCAGATCATTGTTTTTAGCCGCGACGAGGCAAAGCACTCAACCCTGGTTCGGAATCATTTCCAAGGAAATAGTACGATCAAATGCATCATTGGCGACGTGCGGGATTACGGGAAGCTTCTCATGTCGACCAAAGGAGTTGACTACATCATCCATGCGGGGGCGTTGAAACAGATCGACACGATGGAATTCAATCCGGTCGAGTCAATAAGAACTAACGTTGATGGGAGCGTAAACGTTGCCAAGGCGGCTTATGTGAACAAGGTAAAGAAGTGTATTCTGGTCTCGACCGACAAAGCGTGCATGGCCACGAGTGCTTATGGTGCAACCAAGTTTCTAGGCGAAAAGGTCTTCACATATTTCGACTATGAGTTTGGGGACAACACGGTCTTTTCATCGGTTCGATACGGAAATGTTGCTGGAAGTACCGGCTCATTCATTCCCTATTGGTTGGAAAAGATCAGAGAGGGGGAGAGAATCCCCGTTACATTGTTCGAGATGACCCGTTTCCTGTTCACGCTAGATGACGCTGCGAATACAGTGCTGAAAGCCTTGCGTCTCAGCGAGGGCGGAGAGATTTTCGTACCACAGATTAGCTCTTATGAAATACGTGATATACTTGAGGTCCTCGCGGAACATTATGAAGCTGAGCTCCGTACCGAGAACTTGGGAAAACGTGCAGGCGAGAAGATTCACGAGGATATGATGAATCCGCTGGAATTAGAAAGAGCATATGCGAAAAATGGCTTGCTTGTGATCCTCCCTGAGCTCTCTAGACGAAACTATACCTACAAAGAGCGGTACGAGGGACCAATCCTAAATTCGAAGCTTCACGTGGAGAAGGACCGCGCTAAGATACTCAATCTTCTAAAGAGATGCATGGGTATTTGATTCAATGCTTTCGTCCTCGATTCAGCGGAAACGAATTGGAAAACCTGGGCAAATGCCTTGACAGCGGGATTTTGGCATCCGGCCCCATGGTGAAGGAATTCGAAGCGAAGTGGAAGGCGATCTCTGTAAAGAAGTTCAACGTCGGGTTCAACTCGGGCAGTTCCGCAGCCGCAGCGATTTTCGCCTTCCTGAAGGAGAAATATGGCCCATGCGAAGTATACGCGCCTTCACTTTCCTTCTCTTCCCCTGTGTGGGCTGCAAAGCAGTGTGGTCACGAAATCGGGTTTGTTGACGTATCTACTAAGAACTTCTGCACATCCCGACAGTTCATTGATAAGGCAATGGCGCCGCACGCGAGTTCGAGTCGAAAGAGAGTTGTGTTTCCCCTGCTGTATGGAGGTATCTCCAGTATCGACGTTCAAGAGCCCAGCGAGGAAACTATTATTGTCGTTGATAGCTGTCACACTGTTAATCCGAGAATCGAATCAGATTACATATTCTTCTCATTTCACCCAGTGAAACCGGTTGCGATGGCCAATGGCGGTTTGGTGTCTACTGATGATGAAGCCGCGGCTGAGTATTTCCTCAGATTCAGGAATTTCGGGAGGAGCTTCACTGATGTTTCCTACGATGTTGTGCAACCTGGCTTCAATTCCTATATGAACGATCTGAACGCGGCCATAGGGCTCGCTCAGTTAGACCACTACGAACAGAATATTGAAAGGCGAAAGAAGATCGCGAAACTGTATGATGAGACAATCGATCAAGAGAAATATGATATCGTACAGCATATTGACCCTGAAGGACGGTCAAGTTACTACCTCTACACTATAGTCGCAAAAGAATTGAAGCGTGTCGATCGGCTAGTTCACTACTTGCGATCAGAAGGAATTGAAACTCTGATACACTATCCCCTAATTCACAAACTCACGTACTTCAGGACAGAAGGGCAACCAGTTCTTGAGAACAGCGAGCGAGTTGAAGGCAGATTCTTGAATATACCTTGTCACGCCTCCATGACTCCTGAGGATGCAAAGTTTGTTGCGGAGGCAGTCAACTCGTACTCTGAGAATTGATGAGCAGAACTCCAATGAAGGCAGCAGAATGAGCATGGAAGAGTACAGGGGCAAGTATGCCGGAGACACGGTTTTCATCGTTGGGACAGGTTCAAGTCTGAACGTCCTCCCAGTCGAAAAGCTCGCGCGATATCATACAATGACTGTAAATTACTTCATACCTCACGGAGTCAACAGGTTCTCCTTCACCCCAGACTTTTGGGGATCAGCCTATGGGGGCTACTACGAGAGCCACTTGAATGACATAGTCTCAGTGAGCGAGAAACTGGATCCCAGCAAGATACGTTTGGTTCTCCCTGAAGATTACTTTTCGGTGATCGAAGAGGGTTGGACTCCTCCCATTAGTCCAGTCAAGCCATCTTCATCTGACCCTGTCCGTGCTCGTGAAGTGGCGGAGAAATTTCGAAGTGCGAGACTGGAAACAATCGTTGTTCCAATCAGTTACCTCCCCCCGAGATTCTTCGGAGTGGGAGTGATTACCCATTTGGCGATACCTTTCTGTTGTTACTTGGGGTTCAAGAGAATTGTCTTCGTGGGAATGGATTTGGGCGGATGGAACGAGTTCTACGCACCCCGACCGAGCATGAAGCTGCGCGGAAAGCGCCTCGAAGAGAAACGAATATGCTGGGACGGGAAGAGCAGACCGAACTACGAAGCCGTCAAGAATTTGAATTGGTCGATCTTCTCAAGACAAATCCCCGAATACAACAAACTAATTCCAGAGGATGTCAAGTTCTTTCACACTACTCCGATACCGAAACGCATGACTCTAAGGGACAAGTTCTCGTTTTATATAGGACTATCAAAAGAGGCCAAAACGGGTTTCGTAGACATGACCGGCGAAGGATTCTATATCCACAAACTCGAACCGCTCGTCCCTTACGTGAACTTCGAAGACGCGTTGAGAATGGGTGAGAGAAGCGACTGATTTCTCCATCCGGGCAGGGTTGTCGCATGAGCTATTTCCTTCAGAGATATCAAAACAGGAAGTTCACACTGATCTACAGGATTTTCAGGAAATTTGGTACGCTTGTAAATTCCAAGCGTTTCTACTTCCTCTTTTCTACACTCGTGATGCTGCCCTTCGCGATATTTGATGGGTTAACTCGCTTTCGGACCACGCGTTCGCAATTTCGAGCTGGATATGAAAGTCGCGGTAGCCTTGAAGAACTGAAGCTCTTCGAGGGTGGTGGAAGAATAGGGCAGGTCTTCAAATCTCTTGTGCGGGGCAACTTGAAGACGGACGTTCGTTACGATGAGTACAGAGAGGAGTACGTAGATCCTTTTCTTTCGCAGATCGGAGACGTCAAGCTCACCAACGTGCTGGAGGTGGGAGCAGGCGCCTCAATCAATCTGTTCTATGTCAATGAAAGCTTCCCGGGAACAGAGTGCATAGGTGTGGAGTATACTAGAAAGGCTTCTCGAGAAGCGAAAGCTTACTGGCATAACAGAGACGTCGGGTTATCATGTGTCGTAGGGGATGCACGAAATCTGCCCTTTGCGGACAGCTCGGTGGACATTGTGTTCTCTTCTCATACGCTGGAGCAGATGGAAGAGCATCGAAGATATGAAGGTGCAATAAGCGAGATGCATCGCGTTGCCAGAGTCAGAATAATACTAATGGAGCCGGGCTACGAACTGGGAAACGTTGCTCAAAAACTCTACATCAAATTGAGAGGCACTTCGAAACACATTCTCTCAGCCGCGATAAAGAGTGGTTACAACGTTAGATCGTATCGGCTGCTGGAAACAGTGTCAAATGCACTTAATCCCACGATGATGGTTGTCATTGATAAGAAGTGAATGTTTTAGGGAGGAAGCAGTTGGGTCGCGTAGTTGCGATAGTACAAGCTCGCATAGGGTCCACTCGTTTGCCCGGTAAGATTCTCCTAGATATCCTTGGCAAGCCTATGCTCTACCGTGTCGTCGAACGATCCAGAAGAGCTCGGCTGCTGGACGCAACAATTGTCGCTACAACCGACAAGCCCTCAGATGACCTAATTGAGGAATTGTGCGCAGCGAATGGATGGTCGTGCTTCCGGGGATCCGAAGCAGATGTCTTGGATCGCTACTTTCGAGCTGCTCAAGCGTTTGAGGCTGAGGTTGTTGTTCGCATCACTTCGGATTGCCCACTAATAGATCCAGCTCTGATCGATAAGATCGTACAGGCATACTCAGACGCTGAGGGAGAAATGGATTACGTCACTAACACGATCCGACCAACGTCATTCCCACGAGGACTTGATGTTGAAGTCGTGCGCTTCTCCGCCTTGGAGCGTGCATGGCAGGATGACAAGAATGTCGAATGGCGTGAGCATGTCACCCTGTATATCAAAAGGCATCCCGAACTGTTTCGGTCAAAAAGTGTCTCAAACGGTCAGGACTACTCTTGGATGAGATGGACTGTCGATACGCCCGAGGACCTTGAGTTTGTACGCAGAATTTATGCCCACTTTGGTCACGACAGATTCTCGTGGGGCGATGTCGTCCTGGCGCTTGAGCAACATCCAGAATGGTTAGCGACTAATCGACATGTCCAACAGAAAGCGGAACCCATTTGAACCAAAACCTTCAAGGACAACGCATCCGCCAGATTGATGGAGCATGTCGTCCTCGCCCAATGCTATGCTGACTCAAGTGTCCGAGGTGATGGTATGGTAGCGAAAGTTTCCATAGGCGGTAGAGCGATCGGTGACGGTGAACCTTGCTTCATAATCGCGGAGGCAGGGAGCAACCATAGCGGCAACTTGGAACAAGCGTTTCGTCTCGTAGATGTCGCCGTCAAGGCAGGTGTCGATGCCGTCAAGTTCCAGTTGTTTCGCGCCAGCAGACTGTACCCCAAGAGTGCTGGGGTAAGCAATTACCTGAAACAAGACAAACCTATCTATGAGATTGTTAAGGAACTCGAGATGCCGTATGACTGGTTGCCCAAGCTATCGGCTTACTGCAAGAGTAAGCGTACCCTCTTCCTAGCCTCGGTATTCGATGAAGAGTCAGCTGACCAACTCAACCCGTACGTTGAGAGCTTCAAGATCGCCTCATATGAGATGACACACGTTGACCTGATTCGGCATGTCGCCCAGAAAGGAAAGCCGGTGATAGTTTCGACGGGCACTGCAAACGTGGGTGAGATCGCTGAGACTGTTCAGGAATTCCGGAAGACTGGCAACGATGGTCTCATTCTGATGCACTGTACTGCTGCTTATCCAGCACCTCTCGAATCACTCAACGTAAGGGCGATTGCCAATATGAAGTCAAAGTTCGTTGTACCGGTTGGATTGTCAGATCACTCACGCGACCCAATTATCGGCCCCTTGTTGGCGCTGGCGGTGGGCGCGGCTCTAATAGAGAAACACTTCACATTGAGCAATTCGCTGCCCGGTCCAGACCACAAATATGCGCTCGAACCGGGCGAGTTGGAATTGATGGTGAGGAGCATTCGAAAAGCCGAGAAGGCCTTGGGGACCGGAGAAAAAGCGGTCCAGAAAGTGGAAGCTGAGTTGCGCGGGTTTGCCAGAAGGAGCATATTCGCGATTCGCAACATTTCTGCTGGAGAGGCGTTCAGTAGACAGAATACGGCCATCCTTAGATGCGGCTCCCACTCCAACGGATTGCCTCCGAAGGCCTACTCGAGTATTCTCGGTCGGCGGGCCAAGAGGGATATCTCAGCCGAATCCACGGTGCAACAGGGCGATGTACTCTGAAGGCGTTGAATGATGCTCAAGATCCGTTCAGCAACTGTTGAGGATTGCAGACTACTATGGGAGTGGGCAAACGACCCAGAAGTCCGCGCCAATTCTTTCCACTCCGAGTACATACCTTGGGACAAACACATCGCTTGGTTCAACAAGAAAATGAAGGATCCGAACTGCCATCTATATCTAATCACGGAGGAGAATTCCGAACCTATCGGACAACTACGCTTCAGCGTCATAGAAGACAGCCGTTCAGTTGTGAGCATCAGCATTGCAAAAGACAAGCGTGGATACGGCCATGGAACAGAGGGACTTCTATCCGCCCTCGAAGCCCTAAGCAAAGAGACGGCAGCCAAGGAAGTAGTCGCCTACGTCAAACCAGATAACGTGTCCTCCATTCGAATGTTCGAAAAGGCCGGTTTCGTGAATCAAGGGCCGCGTGTTGTGGAGGGTCAAAATGCTCTGGCTTTTCTTTGGGTATACAAAACTAACAAGGCGAACTGGTTTTACCAGGACTCAACGCATTCCCTTACTCAACCGAACCGGATAATGGACTCCAAGTGGTTTCAGAGCACGCCCCATCAGACCGTGTTTCATGTTCTCTTTCGCGTGGATGCCGGTCTAGGTGCGGGGCTGGGCCACCTGAGACGAAGCCTCTCACTCGCTGCAGCCCTTCGGCAGCATGGTGCAACCTGCACCTTTCTGACGTCTGGGGACAAGATAGTGCACAACCTTGTCGAATCCGCAGGGTGGGATATGGAGGTCAGCACAATGTCGGGTGATTCCGAAGACATGAAGCAAGTATTGGGTAGCGCTCGTGGTTGTGGGGGCAATGTTGTGGTGGTTGATTCCTACAAAGTAGATATCGGTTATTTGCTCGGAATACGGAAAGCTGGACTCTACACAGTTGTGTTAGATGACCTGGCGCGCTTCCCGTTCCCGAGTCAACTCGTCATAAATGCTAGCGCTCTTGCATCTCGGTTACCGTATATTTCATCGACAGGTGACACCCGCTTCCTCCTGGGGACAGAGTACGCGCTACTAGCACCAGAATTCTGGAATGTTCATATCCGAAGCGTCCATGAAGAGGTAGACCAAGTATTGGCCACGTTAGGCGGGGAAGATCAAAATAACCTGATGCCGGGATTGCTTGATTTGCTGCAGGACTTACCTGGAGAATTCGATGTCACAGCCATTGTCGGGCCTTTCTTCCGAAATCGTGCACAGATCGAGGCCGCCATGAGCAACTGCAGACGTCGGGTGAAACTGGTCGAAGTTGGAACCTCGATTCGGGATCTCATGCTTGAGTCGGACATGGCAGTTTCAGGAGGAGGCCAAACATTGTATGAGCTAGCCGCGACCGGGACGCCAACGGTTGCGATTCAAATTGCCGACAATCAGAACATCAACCTTCAAGGACTCGCCGACCAAGGAGTATTGCGGTTGGGAGGCCGAATCGGCGATCCAGGATTAGTGAAAACGCTCAGGAGAGAACTGTCAGACATGGTACAGAATGTTGCGATTCGCAAAGAGATGAGCGCGGCCGGTCAACGAGCCGTGGACGGTCAAGGTGCCTTGAGGGTGGCGAAGGCAATGGCCGAGAGCGTCGCCTCAAAGCCTTGTGCTTGAATCAGATTCTGAATGCGGGAGTCGACTTGACGCTGGCGAAGAGCACAAAGCTCAAGGCTGCGGTGGTCGGCTGCGGCTCCATTGGCAGCCTGTTTGACGAAGGTAGACGAGGCTTGGACCCGTGGACTCACGCGGGCGCGTACGCGAAGCACCCGAGGACAATACTAGTTGCCGGTTGCGATGTTGATGCTAGGAAACGAGAGAACTTTTCAAAGACTTGGGGCGTCCCGACATATGCTAACTATTCAGATATGTTCGTTCATGAGCGACCGGACATCGTGAGCGTGTGTACTTGGCCAGACTCGCATGCAGAAGTCACTATCGCTGCAGTAGAAGCTGGCGCACGAGCTGTATTTTGCGAAAAACCATTAGCTGACTCACTTCCCAATGGACGTAAACTCGTGCAAGTCTGCGAGGCTCATAACGTGACCCTGGCGGTAAACCATCTGCGACGCTGGGATAGAGGGCATCAGAAGGTTCGAGATTTCTTAAGAGAAGGTGGCTTAGGAATCCCGCAGCACGTAACTGCATACTACGCAAACGGAGTCGCCAATTCCGGCAGCCATGTTGCAGACCTCCTACGATTCTTCTTCGGCGAGGTGAGTTGGGTTAGGGCCTTCGACAGACTGAGGGAGAAGGATCCTGATCCAGCATTAGATGCTTACTTGGAGATGCAGAACGAAGTCGGATGCGCTTTGGTAGGTTGCCCGCACAATTATTGCGACCTATTTGAATTCGACATCGTGGGAACACAGGGACGCCTAGCGATCGAAGATCGCGGCAGCCGTTTCCGTCTTTGGCGAGTGGGATCGGATCCGCAGCGACCTAGCAGGAAAATCCTTGTGGAGGAACCGGCGCCCTTCCCATCGGGGCTTAGAGGAATGATGCTCGGTGCGGTAGAAAATCTAGTCCGTTGCGTGATTGAACAGGAAAAGCTGCTCGACACAGGGCGCGATGGCCTTGCGGCGCTAGAAGTAATAACTGCCGTGCAGCGCTCGGCAGTAGCTGGTGGTGATCCCGTAAGCCTTCCGTTGGTGGATTAATCATGGCGAGTAAATTGGCGCTTTTAGGGGGCAAACCGATCCGGAAGGATCCGTTCCCATATCAGAACACCATCGGCAAGGAGGAGAAGCGAGCTGTCATTGAGGTACTGGACTCGGGCGTGTTGTCAAAGTTCGTAGGCGAATATGGCCCCGACTTCTACGGTGGTCCACACGTCAGAAAACTTGAGGCTGCGGTCGCTTCCCGTTTCGGAGCACGGTACGCTATCGCTACCAATTCAGCTACCACCGCCCTACAGGCGGCGGTAGCCGCCACGGGCATCGCACCCGGAGACGAGGTTATCGTATCGCCTTACACGATGTCAGCATCAGCCACTAGTATTCTCATGCAGAATGCGATCCCAGTCTTCGTAGATGTGCAGGACGACATCTTCTGCTTAGATCCCGTGGCCATTCGCCAGCGCATTACGCCCTACACGCGCGCGATTATGGTCACTCACCTTTTCGGCCACCCTGCTAACATGAGAGGAATTCAGAAAATCGCCGAAGAACACAACCTACGAGTCATCGAGGATGCCGCGCAGGCCGTCGGTGCCTCCTACGATGGGAAATTCGCTGGTACAATTGGAGATGCCGGCATCCTCAGCTTGAACTTCCACAAGATAATACACACCGGAGAAGGGGGGCTCATCCTAACCAATAATGATGACATCGCAAGACGAGCACAAATGGTCCGCAACCATGGCGAGAACGTCGTTGAAAAAATGGCTCTCACAGAAATCGCCAACACGATGGGATCGAATTACCGAATGACCGAGATTGAAGCGGCAATAGGTCTAGAGCAGTTCCGTAAGCTCAACGGACTAATAGCACACCGCAACAGACTTGCGGCTCATTTGACTAAACGCTTGAACAAGCTTGGAGAGGTAGAACCACCTGTCATCTACCCGAACGCGACGCACACCTTCTACGCGTACGCAATCAAACTTGACGGTGAAAAGCTCGGTGTTTCACGTCACACTTTCACCAAGGCCTTAAAGGCTGAGGGGGTCGCCTTCAACGAAGGATACGTGAGGCCACTTTACCTCCTACCAATGTACCAAAAACGAATCGCCTACGGTCGAGACGGATTCCCCTGGACTTCTGGACATTACAAGGGTAAAGTGACCTATGAAAGGGGAATGTGCCCGGTAACTGAGCGGCTCTATGAGCGCGAGCTAATTTGGGCTGACGTTTGCCACCATCCACTTACTCTGGACGACGTGGATGACGTTGCAGATGCATTCGAGAAAGTCGTAGATCATATTTCAGAACTCAAGGCGTGGGAGTGTGAGCATGGTTCCGGATAAACCTAAGGTGCTGGTGATTGCGCGCATGGCTGGAGCGGCGAGCGCGCTAGCACCAGTCGCGAGGATACTGATAGATGATGATTTTGCAACCCCAGTAGTTGTTGGATTCGAACACGCTGAGCCCGTCTTTCGAGAACATGAGTTGCCGTTGTGGGCATTCGAGAATAGCGAAAGGATGCCCGAGATCGTCGACCAGATCTATGAAAACGAGCAACCCAAACTGGTCCTCACGGGGACATCTGCCAAGCCTAAGTTGGATCTCGCTCTATGGTCACATGCGCGTGCAAACAATATTCCAACGGTAGCTGTGTTGGATCATTGGATGAACTATTCTGAACGATTTGCCGATGAGCAGGGCAGCTATAGGTCCGCCCCGGACGCTATCGCGGTCATGGATGAGGTGGCCTACCGTGAAATGGCGGCGAGCGGATGTCCTACTGAACGGTTGGTGGTCACCGGTCAACCAGCTTTTGATGAATTCACGAACTTGACTCCTGAACGAGAGCAGCAGTTGCGCCATCTGTCTCTAAGGGAACTGGGAGTAGATGAAGGAGAGATGCTGTTGGTTTTTGCATCTGATCCCAGAGCCGGTCGTTCTCTGCAGCTGTTTTTGGACGCCGCTCAAAAGTCGAGCATGAGATTACCAAACCGCTTACAGGTCATTGTGAAACTTCATCCCTTGGAGACTGCCCTCGTGAATGACGTGGTGAGGCGGAATCGGAGCTTCAGTGTACGCGCCTTGCGACACTTCCCGCAGCTGAAGTTGATTGCGGCTGCTGACCTTGTGGTCGGAATGGACTCCGTTTTACTCCTTGAAGCAGCATTAATGGGGAAAAGGGCGATTAGTGTCCAACCGAGTGGTGCAAAACCTAGTAGGTTCCTTAATCACCTACACTACCTAATTGAACGAACGCAAGACATCAAAGAATGCGAGGAGTTAATCGTTGGGTCGCTGAACGAAGAAAAATCGGCGGGCCAGCGTCGACGGGAATTGGCTTTGGCTGCAGGTTTTGATGGTAAAGCAGGCCGCCGTGTAGGCAAACTCCTCTACGACCGATTGGGCATTGCGCCCGCTGTTGCGGAAGCTCACAGAAACAAGGTTTGACGTGATTCGATTGTACTCGTTTGTTCGAAGTGCCCGTTACTCAGGAGGTTGTGACGACAACGTTCGACGTTGACATTTTGATTGCCAGCCGGTCTTCGCGAAGCGATCTTGCTGCGTATGTGTCGAGCTACTTGAAACGCTTTGGGAACGCCCGAATCGTCGCGTTGGATCCTCATCTTCATTCAGTTCTACTCAATGAAGGATTTGAAGCTGACTTCATCTGGCATGTATTGGATGACTCTCAGGCCCAGATGCATTATAGGCGGGCGAGAGCTTTTTGCCGTAAACTCAACCAATCTCTTTCTGTTGACAGAAAGAATCTCTTTAAGGAAATTGATCTGCTCGATCTCTGTCTACACGATATCGCTTACTATGCCAACCGCTACTACTATCTCGTTGAGTGGCTGGCGCGGCAAATGAGTAGCCAAGGGGTATACTATAGACTACTGTTAATAACCACCAATCCAACCTTCATGAACGCGCGGTCCGAAGAAATCTCGTACTCTGTCAAACATCTGCATCGTCCGTCGGCATTCAGGGGGCTGAGAAGATGGTTTGGTCAGTTGCTGCTTGACTGGCGGCGGAGTGATGCGGAGGAGAGGATCCCATTGCGGCACGAGTCTGCTATCCCGACGAAAGGAAGTCTCAAACGAGTGTTGTTTGCTGTCACAGCATCCGATACCCGCATGGATGAAATGGTTGTGCCTCCTGTGCTAAGGCGCATTCGAGAGGAGAACCTGCTTGATCATTTCGTGGTAACAAATAGCAGGCTAGGTGCGCAACACCTAGAGGAAGGGAATGTAAGCGCACTCTACCCATCTAGCGATCTTGTCGATAAGATCCGCCCCGAAGTAATGGAGATAGTGAGTCGGCTAAAACGTGAATGCAACCGTTTGCTACGTGAATATACAGCAGGAACTCCAGAATACTTCACGATCCGTTTCTATTTGGATCATCTTGTTAATTACGTCAAGCTCGGTTCCTCTGTTGTTGCCTTTCTGGAGGAAGTCTTCAGAGAATTCCGCCCGGATGTTGTAGTGATCGTTCCAGAACGCACAATTCTGGGCAGAGCAGCGATCGCCCTGGCTAAGCTGAATCATGTTCCTTCGCTCTCCTTCTATCAACTCGTGAGAGTTCACGCGTGGTTTGAGGATACTTACGCAGACCTAATTGCACTGTACGGGTCTCATGGGTGTGACGCGATGATCAAGAACGGCTTTTCACCCGATAGGCTGGTTATGGTTGGAAATCCTAGGTACGATGACTGGCTGAAGGCGGACTCGCACGCAGATCGAGAGACGGTTTGTGGAAAGTTGCAGATTCCTCAGGATAGGAAGATCATTACGATCGCGTCCCACCTCGCATGGGAAGGGACAAGAACTTGGGTTGAGGCGGTCGTACGTACGTTCGCTGAACATTGGCAGGAAGGGAAATATGCGCTTATCCTGAAGCCTCACCCAGGGGACCTGGTGGAAGATTATTCGACGATTCTGAACGCCATTAAGCCATCAGAGGTGTATCTTGCTGACCGAGAGTTCGACATACGAACCCTGGTGAATGCCAGTGACGTTTTGATGACCGATGTCTCCACTGTCGGTGTGGAAGCTATCGTGCTTGGAAAGCCCATGATCTGCCTCAACCTCACAGGCACTCCGCAACATCTGCTCAGGTACGACGAAGAAGGCGGCGCTCTCCTAGTCACGCATACCGATCGCATCTGGGACACAATTCAAGATGTACTTTTCAACGAAGGCACGAGGGAGAAACTGGCGCGCGAAAGAGAAAAGGGGATTGAACGGTTCGCCTTCAGAAATGATGGGCAATCTAGTGCGCGATTCCTGCGTGCGATTCACCGGATGATTGCCGGCAATCCCGATTGATCGTCAGATCCAAACCTGTGAAAGGTGGAGAAAAGACGTTCAGACGATCCTTTCTCTTATGAGCATGAATGCTTCAGCCGCTTTCATTCCAGCCTCCGCCCCCCTTTTTCGAGCAAGTGCCAGAAGAAGCGTGGCCGATCGAGGGTGCGGAAACTCTCTTATCTCGGATTTGAATGCCCGAAGCGCTCGGATTTTCGTTTCGATTGTCTTGGCAATATCGACGTAGGTATTAGGGATGAAAGCCACATCCCTGAACGGAGCCGCGAAATCTGTCTCCGAAGGAGTCTCGTAGCATAGGATTCTGTTTACGGGACCGAGTGGTCGCGGAGGAGGCCTTGGCGGCCGACTTGCTACTAGCGCAGCATCAAAGACCAGCCGATGATCATGGTTGAGATCGCCTCTATGGGGAATATAGAGGATATCCGGCGCTATGTCTCTCACACAGTTCGTTATGCTGTCGTTGAGTTCCTTTTGAGGCACTGTATCGAGCTTCACGGTGGGAAAATCAAGGAAATAGGTCCTCTTTATTCCCAAGATCTTGTTTGCTGCCAGCACCTCTTTCCTTCTGTTCTCTATGAATTCTTTCGACCAGTCTGGAGTGTAAGCCTTGGTGACAATGCAAAGGTAGACTTCGTCCTTTTTCCTGCTGTGTCTCGCCAGTGTGCCGCCCGCGCCTAACACTTCATCATCCGGGTGGGGTGCAACTAGGAGAACCCTCATGAGCCTATCTACTCCTTTTCCGCCGCGATATGCCACCTTGAATACTTCATGTCCAGATCCAAGCTGGAAAGATCAATACGGCCCTTGACTCCCTTCGAACTCTGCTGATATGCTTTGTCTATGCCAAAAGAGCTCGGAAACCTCTCATCATGACATTCCACGTCGAAGAGCTTGAATCTCCGCAACAATTCTGATGCTTCTTCCCAGTTGTAGAAGTGCTGTACTAATCCTTTCTCGTACCCTGTCTGCAGAGTGAACGTGTTGCGTGCAACTCTCTTGCCCCGTCCGTACTCACAATCCTCTGCGGATCTCAGCGTTACATAGAGATACCCTCCGTCTGTCAGGATTCTTCTGATCTCTTCGATCGCGTCGCTGGCCTGGTCGGGCTTGAGGTGGTCCATTACGCCGTACGAGATGACCACATCAAATGTTCCGTCGCGAAAAGGCAATCGCGTTACATCTCCGACGTTGAGACTCGCTTTGAGGCCTCTCTTCGCGAGCCAACTGCTGGCCATTCCCAAGGCGTGTGTTGATTGGTCGATGCCGTATACGTTGAAGTGCTGCTCTGCAAGAAACACGATGTGCCTTCCATGACCGCACCCCGCATCTAGAATCCTTTGTGTCGAACGCTTCTTCTCATAAGAGTCCACTCCTATTCTCCTACTAAGATACCTTGCTACAAAACGGACCAGCCCTTCATCTGGATACCACATGCCGCCGAGTCTTTTTCCGTATACTTCATTCCACGTGCTTTCCACGGATCCTCAATCCTTCAGAATGTCACTCGCTTTCGCAGCAATCTGTCATCTACTCGCATGTCTGTAAGGATTCTTGTGATTCTCTCGCTCGCTGTGCCGTTGCCGTAGGGGTTTCCTGACCTTCGCATTCTCCTCCTGAAGCTCTTGTTCGTGAGCACCCTCTTGACCGCTGCGACGATCGCTCTCGTATTTGCAGGCACGAATACTACGTTCCTCGCGTGCTCTCTTCCCGTGTTTCTGGAGCCTACGTTCACCACCGGAATTCCAAGAGATGGGGCTTCGATGATCCCACTGCTTGAGTTACCGAGCAAAACGCTTGCGTATCTCAGGAGATTGACGTACTTCATATGATCAAGGTTGGCAACAACTCTGATGAGGGCCTGTTTTCTGCACTTGTCTATCTCGGCAATTATCTCCTCGCTTCCTGGATCATTGTTTGGGTAGATGATCACTGTTGGCATTTTCAACTGCCTGACAGCGCCAAGGATCTCTCGCATGTGCTGACCAGCTCTTTCTTTCTCCAAATGGACAGGGTGAAAAACACAAACGATGAAGGGCTTGGTTGGATCGAGGCTCAACTCTTTCGCGATAGCGTTCTTGGTCATAGGAGGACAGCTGAGAATGCTGTCAAGTCCAAGTGCACCAACTCTGTGAACTCTCCATCGTTCTTCGCCCATCCGTATCACTCTCCTTTTGCTCTTGGAGGTTGCTGTGAGGTGGAGACTGGCAAATCTCGTGATAGCATGTCTTGTTGGTTCGTCGATATGGCCACTGTCTGTCTTGTCTCCGCTCTCGAGGTGCACTGTTGGGATTCTGAGGGTCGCGGCTGCGAGTGTCGCAGCCAGCTGCTCCAATCTGTCGCCAAACACAACCACGACATCGGGACGGATCTGTGCAAACGCATTTGTCATGCCTGCAATAGCTCTTGCAAGGCTTCTTCCGAAGTAGCCAATATCAGATGGATGACCCCGGAACATGGGGATCTTGGCCACGGGTTCGAATTTCCTTTCACTGATTTCTCGTACTGTGGATCCGTACCTTTTCAGCAAGTGCATGCCAGTCACGAGCAACTTCAGATCAAGACGAGATGACCCACTAATCTTGGCCAACAACGGCTCCAGAATACCATACTCGGCCCTAGAGCCGGTGATCACCGCGACCTTTCTTCGCTTCGTCTGTAACTCCTCACTGCTGTGACTATTTCGTCAAGACTCTTGACTTCGAAGTCAATGTCCTCGTATTTGGGGAATCTGCAAAACTCCCCTCTCAGGATCCTAGCAGTTCCCATGCCAATTATCTTAGGCCCGCGGAAATCGAGGACCGGATTATCGGCAACATAAATGCTGTTGCTTGGCTTCTCGTCAACCTGCCTCAGAGCCTCTAGAAACGGGAAAGGTGATGGTTTCGCAGCCATTTCATCTGTAAAAACAATGGCATCGAAGAAGCGTTGGATCTTCAGCAACTTAAGCTTCCTTGTCTGCCGGGGCACATTTCCGTCAGTTACGAGCGCGAGCTTGACACTCCTTTCCTTGAGTCTGTTCAGAGTCGAGATCGTGTCAGGATAGGGCATGATCCTTCCCGAATATGCATTGAAAAGGCTCGCGAGTTTCTTGACGTCAACATTAAGGCCAAGCGGCTCAAGTGCATCCTCGAAAATCTTCGGATAGATGCTCGTCTTGTCTTTCCAGACTCCCACGAGTGCTGCATAGACTTCGGACCGTCCAATATCGCGTCTTCTGGACACGTGCTCTGAAACAAGCCTGAATGCGCCCAATAGGTACTGGCTGGAATCATACAGTGTATTGTCCAAGTCAAACATGACACATTTTATCACGCCCTTTCTTCTCATTGGCATGATCCACGTCTCTTGAGTTGATGCCGTCCCGCGAAAATCGTCGAATAGTATGTCAACATGACCAAGTCCGCTGTGAACCCACTGCTAGGGAGCGGCGTCATTCCAGTGGCCATTCGTATGATATTCGATACGACTGAGGGGTCGGCATTTATTGACAAGATGGACCCCCCACCAAACCTAGTGTTGATTTCCGTGAACTTGTAGCCGTCATCCTGCTTGATGCATTGCATGCACGCGGGGCCCACCAGTTTGAAACTCTCAACTATGCGCTGGCATGTGTTGATTAGCTCTTTGTCGTAGAACGTTACGCCCTTCATCGAAACTCCCGATTCAACCTCAATTCGAAGCCTAGGAACTATGGACAAGGGAGTCCCATTCAAGTCAGCCAATGTGTCGACGGAGCACTCTTGCCCATTTAGGTACTCCTGAACTATGGGATTAGGAACCTTCTTCATGAAAAGCTCGATTTCATGTTCGGTCTCAGCTTTGAACACCCCCCTACCACCCCTTCCAAATGCGGGTTTCACAATGCAGGGAAAGACGGCTTTGTCCGGGCTGTAGATTCGCGGAATTGGAATGTCAAGCCGCTCGAGATACTCGTAGGTCTTGATCTTGTTGGCGCACACGCTGGCAGTCTCATAGTCTGGGCATAGAAGTACTACATTCTTGAACGACTGCTTGTTCTTTGAAAGAGTCAGGACTTCCTCTTCAGGTCCGGATATGATCATGCGGGGATTTTCCACGTCGCATATTCTCAGTATTTCTTCCAAGAAGCGCGGGTCGTCTCCCCTGGGCACGACGTAGGCATTGTCAGTAAGGTACAGCCCGGCCGAAAGAGGACTAGAATCAACGCCAATGACCCGCACGCCTTCTGCCTTTAGTCGGTGAACCAGCCCCATGGCCGGGGGGCTACCAACAGCCGTTCGAAGAATAGTGGTTTCGCTACTGGACGAGACTATCGCTGTCACAACTCCCACAATAGAAGCTTGGATCACGCCCGCGCGTATTCACTTCTCTCATTGTACAAATCTCCAATGGATGACGCACATGGGGTTGAGCGGGGGAATTCCCACGACATCCTCCTTAACTTCAACTATGCGTATGCTAGGTCTGCTTCTGAGCTGTGAGAGAAGATCTCTGTTGTAGTCATTTACTTGAGTGTAACGGCGTCTCATCAATCCAAGTAGCGTGTCACTGTAGAGCTCGTAGACAGGTTCAAAATGAAAAACGTCCCCTACCTTTCGGGAGCATTCGCCCAAAGCGTTGAACACGCATGCGGACTCGGGCAATTGTTCAATTGATCGCGCAGTAAAGACCACAATTGGAGAAGCACACTCCTGTATGAATTTGTATGTCTCTGGCTCATAGAAATCCATTTGCACGACGCGAATATCCGTTCTGTTCCCGAATAGTTGACGTGACAGACGCACCGCGTTCATCGAGTAGTCACCACCTCGCCAAGCTTTGTCTGGGAAGTGTTGGGACAGCATCCAGAGAAAGTAGCCATATCCGGAACCGAGTTCGATCACTGTAGAGGCTTCGGCTATGGCCGCAGACATTGTCTGCGTCATAATTCGATTGATGTCTCCAAGGGCTGAGGACAGCCGTGTCAAATACAGTCTGTCTCCACTGGACACACAAACAGTGGAGTCAAGGGATGAGAATCCCTCGATTTCGTATTGAAAACGCCTGACATCTTCTGGTGTGGGTTTCTGGACGGCCTCTGAGAAGTAGCGCAAGCACCTTGCATAGTGATCTCGGTTATACTCCTGCTCGGTCTTTGTTGTGTCGCGCGTTGGAATACCCCAATTCTCTAGTCCAAGCAGCCGTGCTGGCCATGGCGAGTATTGTGTCAAGTCATCTAGGTTGATCTCCCGCATGCCAGGATCTTTGGAAATCATGCTGGCCATCACATTGTTTGTTCAAGAACTCGGTGGCTATATAAGGCGACTAGGGAAGGCTTGCGTCGAGCTCAAAGATTTTCGCCACAGCGAAGCAATCGCGAGAGCATTTCCGTCTCTCCGGGCAGGGATAATTCTTGGCATTATCATAGTTCGCTCAGGATTGACTAGGTTCGCCAGTCTGCCGACCTCGATGAAGTCTGGCTCACCACACAATGCCGAGAGGTCACTGCCCTGGCACAAACATCTCTGGGTCTTTCGACAGAAGCTGGGCACCACTGGAATCCTCTTGCGGGTTCTATTCTGCATTTCCAAGCCCTTCTTGACTTGTTCTATCATGGACCACAACTTCTGCAGACCTGACCTGACAACTCCAGCAATTGGCCCTCTCCCTTGACTTGTCTTACCTCAAACGACCGAATGAGGTGATGAATTGGCCAGTCTTCGATTTCAAAGAGACCACGTCTTCCTGACATACCCTACGTGAAGTTCACGGTCATCTCGTGGTATTCGCGCGAAAGTGGCAGCGAGATAGGCATATGCCCCTCTTGCTCTGACGCGTGAAAGCCCATTATGATTTGAAGGTCGGCCAGTCCATCTGCGCCTGTGCAAGAAGTCGGTTCGTCTCCCAACATTTCTTTGATTGTTCGCTCAAGCAATCTGATCAGGTCCAATGGTTCGGCTGGGAACTGGCGTCCGACAAGTGGAAGGTCGTATCTGCCTAAGCGTTCCAGGCGGTCTTTTCCCTCCCGCGATTCAATCAGCCAGCTGTCTTTGCTTTCGTCTATCACGACTCGGCCTATGCTGCCGATGATCTCGATCTTGGGTGGAATGCCGAGATCCTCGTACATGTCGACGA
>Ga0315289_10003631_pt1 | contig 23288 bp, 18 predicted proteins | sample YL17G11_40_MG_FD_203452 | JGI IMG/M metagenome (GOLD analysis project Ga0315289, IMG submission 203452) | Sediment microbial communities from Yellowstone Lake, YNP, Wyoming, USA - YL17G11_40 | ecosystem: Environmental > Aquatic > Freshwater > Lake > Sediment | place: USA: Wyoming | collected...
GCCGAAAAGCCGCATGGACAGGGACACGGGCCGCGAGAAATGGCTGATGACCTCGATCGGGATCATCAGCGGGGCCAGGGCCGGGATGGGGCCCATGAAATGCTTGAAGTACTTGAGGCCCTGGGCCCTGACGCCCTGGGCGTGGTAGTAGAAGAAGACGACGAGGGCGCAGCCGAGGGTGACGTTGAGCTTGCTCGTCGGCGACATGAAGCCGGGGACGAGGCCGATCATGTTGCAGCCGAAGACGAAGAGCCCCACGGTGCCGATGACCGGCAGGTATTTCCGCCCCTGCGGGCCGATGGTGTCGACGGCTAGCCCCTCGAAGAGCTGGACGATCATCTCGGCGACGTTCTGCCGTCCGCGGGGGACGAGGGCCAGGCGGCGCGAAGCGAGGCCGAGGAGGACGATGAGGGTGAGGGCCACGATCAGGACCATGACCAGGTAGTCGGGCACGACGTGGAGCGGGTCGGGAACCTTGACCCCGACGAGGCCGAGGACCGCGGCGAGCGGCGGCCCGAAGACGCGGTTGAAGGCCTCGACGACCCAGAGGCTGTGTTCTAGTCCTTCCATGTTCTCAGGAGAAGAAGAGCCCGGACGCTTTCGACGAGGGACACCAGGACGAGCATGGAAAAGCCCGCGCCGAAGGCGAGGATCTTCTTCGGATAGAGGAGGATTATAAGCAAAAAGACGGCGCTAATCAACACGAGGCGCAGCGCGTAGAGGATGATCCCGGAACGCAGGGCGCCCTTCTTCTCGCGGGCGAGGAAACGGGTCAGGGAGTGCTTGAGTCCGGTGAACCCCAAGGCCGATAAGGCCCCGCCGGCGAAGAAAACGAGCCCGGTCGGGAGGTCGAAGAGGCGCATCGCCGGCAGGGCCAGGACGGCCGAGGCGGTCAAAATCTCGATGGGAATCCTCCGGAGGATGCTGTCCTCGAGGGCGTCCGTCTTTTCGGGCTCCATAACAAGGCTAGTATAACACCTTCTCCCCTATCGCCGAAAGAGCCCCGCCCTTTCCTTGACATCCCGCCGCGCTTCTCTGAGAATAGGGCCGGGAACGAGCGAAACACCCGGGAGGCGAAACGTCATGTCCATGGAATTCCTAGTCAAGTTTTTCGGCCTTCTTCTGGGCATCCTGGCCCGCACCCTTCTGCCCTGGCTTCGAAAAGTGAGGGAGGGAAAAATCAGGGGCTTCGGCCGCCGCTATGTCTGGTCGGCCCTGGCCTCGGCGGCGATCGGACTCATCCTGACCCTGACCATCTTCCCCCGGTTCGAAGCCGGCGCCGTCGGCCGGACTTTCGAGGAGCTGTTCAAGCTCTTCACCCTGGCCTTCGGGTTCGGCTTCGGCTGGAACGCCCTGGTCAACGAGGGCGGAGCCTGGGCGGCGAAGTCCGGGAGCTTTGAACCGGCGGCCGGCGGCGACGGACAGACACCGACCCGATGAACGACAAGCCGCGGCGGCCGGATTTGAGGAAGCTCTCTGAACTGGCCTCCCTCGGCCTCGTCCTGCCGTCGTCCATCGCCGTCGGCCTCTTTTTCGGCTATCTCCTCGACCGCTGGCTCGGGACGGACCCCTGGCTCCTCCTTTCTTTCACCGTGCTCGGCATCGTCTCGGGGCTGCTCAGTCTCTTACAGGCTCTCAAGAAACAAATGAAGGACGAGCCGCCGGACGCTTGAGCCCCGCGTTTGCTACGTTCGCCGGCGCCAAAGCCCGATTTTTAAGTCGGGGTAAAAAGCGCCGCTCAGTATTACTACGGGGAGCAGTAAATACTTTGCATAATCCTTGCTGCTCCACGAGTACTAGCCGGGCTATATAGAAATCTGAAGACATCTATTTTCTGCCCGGCTTAGTAACCCTAGGCATACCCCGGGCTTCAGGCCGGGGAGTCGATAGGGTTGATTCTCCCAGGTCAGTGTGCTAAATATCAGGCGATGGAGTATCGTCCTTCCCTGCGGCCGCGACTCCTCGCCTGGCTCTGCCTGGCCGGATTCGCGTTGCCGGCGACGCTCGTTTCACAAACCTCTGCCCCCCAATCCGCGGCCGCTCAAGCCGGCCCCGGCGGTTCGGCCGAGGTCAGGATCCTGGCCCGGAACCAGGAGAAGACGAAAGACCGGGTCTTCGCTTCAGGCAACGTCGAAGTCCGTTACGGCGAATTCCTCCTCTTCGCCGACCGGGTGGAGTACAACATCGAGACGAAGGACGTCCTGGCCGATGGCAACGTCGTCGCCCAGTCGGGCGGCGAGGTCATCCGCGCCGAGCGGGTCCTCTTCAACCTCGAAACCGGGCGGGGGACGGTCGAGAAGGCCTCGGGAATCATTCCGCCTTCGATACTTTTCGAAGCCGAAACCCTCGAGCGGAAGCGCGAGGACCTCTACAGTTTGAAAGAGGGCCGGGTCACGCCCTGCACCCAGCCGAACCCGCGCTGGAGCTTCAGCCTCTCCCGGGCGAACCTGAAAAAAGACGACTACCTGGAAATGTGGAACGCCGTCATCCGCGTGAAAAACGTTCCCATCTTTTACCTCCCTTACTTGCGTTATCCCCTGCGGGAGCGGGCCACGGGCCTCCTTCTGCCCCGGGTCGGCTTCGGCAGCCAGAATGGATTGACCGTTTCCCAGAGCTTCTACTGGGCCATCGCCCCGAACATGGACGCGACGGTCGGCGTCGATTTCTACCTTTCACGCGGCCTCGGCACGGGACTCGAGTACAGGTACCTCTTCCCGGGCGGCACGAAAGGCGACCTCAACCTCTATTATTTCATCTACAAGAGGGATGCCCAGGGGGAGAAACCCGGCAACTCGTCCATCGTCCGCCTCAACCACACCCAGGCCTTGCCCTTCGGTTTCTCGCTCGTCGCCAACGTCGACTACCAGACTTCCTACAGCTTCCTCCGGGAATTCGACAACAATTTCCAGCGGGCCATGGTCTACAACCGCACTTCCCAGGTCTACCTCACCCGGTCGTGGCGCCGGTTCAACCTGAGCGCGCGGGCCTCGCGATTCGAGACCTACTTTTCCCAGATCGATGACGCCAACGTCTCGACCTCTCTGCCCCAGGTCAACTTCAACGTCTTCAAGACCAAGCTCTTCTCACCGCTCTATTTCTCCCTGGCGACGTCCTTTAGCCGCTGGCAGTACGGCTGGAAATCCCAGTACGAGGCTGGGACCGAGCGCCGCTCGACCCGTCTTGCCGTCAGCCCGACGCTGAGCCTGCCGTTCTCCTCGATCCCATGGCTCACCGCGACGACCTCGGTCACGGCGAACCTCTTTTATTACGGCCAGAGCCTCGACTCGGGGACGGGCGGGATCGTCGACGATCCCCTCTTTACCCGGAACCTGGTCGCAGGGATCGAGGTCGTCGGACCCGTTTTTTACAGGATCTTCTACGGCCGGGACGGCCAGGCCCGGCTCAAGAACATCGTCGAGCCGTACATCAACTACTCCTACGAAAGCCCGGTCGGCCAGGCCGACCGGGTCGTGACCTCCTACGGGAATTTCCGTTACCACCAAATGAGCTATGGCGTCACGAGCCGGTTTCTCTTCAAGGCCGGGGACCGGGCGGTCGAGGTCTTCTCTCTCGGGCTGGGGCAGACATTCTATTTTTCGCCCGAGGACGGCCCGCTGTCCCTCTTCCCCGTCGACGGCAAGGCGCCCCGGTTCTCGGAGATCACTGGGACGCTCCGCTTCTACCCGCAGGCCAGGTTCAGCTTCGACGCCTCGGCCGCCTACAATCCCTATTACAAGAGCCTGTCCAGCCTGAGGCTCAGCGCCACGGCCGGCTCGAAAGGGGACGGCGAGTTTCTGACCGTGAGCTGGTTCTCGAGCCGGAATTCCTGGGTCACGGGGATCAACCCCGAGCTAATCGCGCTCTATAACCGCGACCAAGTCGGCGTCTTCGGCGGGCTGAGACTGCCCGGCCTTTCGCTCGACCTCCAGCTCGAGGCGGACTACAATATCAAGGAACGGCGGCTCCTCTACACGGGCGCCCAGGCGACCTACCATTACCAGTGCATCGACGTCCTGGTCGACGTCCGGGTCTTCTACTACCGCGACTTCCCGGACACCCAGGTCAGGGTCTCGCTGGGCCTCGGGACGATCGGGAAAACGCTCGACTTCCTGGGGGGATTAGGATTCTAGGGACGGGAGGATGACCATGAGTTCGGAGCGGTCCCTCGACGGCAAGACGATTCTCGTGACGGGCGGGGCGGGCTTTATCGGCAGTCATTTTATTCGGATGGTCCTCCGCCGCCATCCGTCGGCGCGGGTCGTCAACCTGGACAAGCTGACCTACGCCGGGAACCTCGACAACCTGCACGACGTCCAGGACGACCCGCGCTACGAGTTCATCCTTGGCGACATCCGCGACAAGGCCCTCGTCCGGCGAGTCTTCGCCCGCGTCCAGGGCATCGTCCATTTTCGCCGCCGAAACCCACGTCGACCGGTCGATCTACGAAGCCGGCGAGTTCGTCCTGTCCAACGTCCACGGCACCTACACGCTCCTCGACGCCCTCCGGGCCTTCCCGGCCGTCGAGTTCTTCGTCCACGTCTCGACCGACGAGGTCTACGGCAGCCGGACCGGGCCGCGCCGCCCTCGACGCGTCCCGGGAGCTCATCCAGTTCGTCCCCGACCGGCCCGGGCACGACCGCCGCTATACCAGGGACTCGGGGCTCATCCGGGCCCTGGGCTGGGAGCCGGAGACGCCGTTCGCGGAGGGGCTCAAGCGGACGGTGCGCTGGTACGCCTCGAACAGGAGCTGGTGGCGGAAGGTCCGGACGCGGTCGCTCTGACCGAGCGGGCAGCCTCAGATGGGCAGCTCGAGCTGGCTGTCTTGGTGGAGCTTGCGGTCGGCCTCGATGTCCTCGAGCAGGTCCGGCGTGATGTCCCCGGTCGGGTAGATGCCGTCGAAGCAGGCGGCGCAGAAATTCGTGATCTTCGGGTTCTCGGTCCGGACCGCCTTCTTCAGGGCGTCGAGCGACTGGTAGATGACCTTGTCGGCTCCGATCTTGCGGGCCACGGCGGCCTCGTCGGCGTCCTGGGCGACGAACTCCGTCTTTGTCTGCATGTCGATGCCGTAGACGCAGGGGTGGCGGAGGGGCGGCGAGTAGGAGGCGAAGTAGACCTTCTTCGCCCCGCACTCGCGGAGCATCTCGACGATGACCTTGGAGGTGTTGCCCCGGACGATGCTGTCGTCGACGACGAGGACCTTTTTGCCCCGGATCTCCGAGGCGATGGGGTTGAGCTTCTGGCGGACGGAGTTTTTCCGCTGGTCGGCCGCCGGCATGATGAAGGTCCGGCCGATGTAGCGGTTCTTGACCAGGGCCTCGCTGTACTTCAGGTTGAGCTTGCGGGCGATCTCGATCGCGGCGTCGCGGGCCGAGTCGGGGACGGGGACGACGACGTCGATGGCCAGCTTGCGCCGCCGGATCTCCTGGGCCAGGGACCGGCCGAGGTTGACCCGGCACTTGTAGACGTTGACCTTGTCGATGAACGAGTCGGGCCGGGCGAAATAGACCCACTCGAAGAGGCAGGGCGAAGGGCAGGCCCGGCGGATCCTCTTCTTGTGGAGGGTCCGGCCCTTGTCGATGAAGAGGACCTCTCCCGCCTCGACGTCCTTGATCTCGCCGAAGTTCATGATGTTCAGGCTGACCGTCTCCGAGGCCACGGCGTAGGAGGGGAGGAGGCCGTCGCGGCGGACGCCGTAGACGAGCGGCTTGATCCCGTACGGGTCGCGGAAGGCGACCAGGCCCTGCTCGGCGATGTAGGCGACGACCGAATAGCTGCCCCGAACCTTCTTAGTGACGGCCTCGACGGCCCGGAAGATGTGCTCGGGCTCCAGGTTCTTCGTCCGCTCGTGGGCCAGGGACTCGGCGAAGATGTTGAGGATGATCTCCAGGTCGCAGTCGGAGTTGAGCAGCCGGTGGTGCTCCTGGAAAAGCTCGTCGCGGAGCTCCCGGTAGTTGGCCACGTTGCCGTTGTGGGCCATGATGATGCCGAAGGGCGAGTTGAGCTGGAAGGGCTGGGCATCCTCGCCGCCGCCGCCGCCGATCGTCGGGTAGCGGGTATGGCCGAGGCCGATCAAGCCGCGGAGGTGCTGAACGGCCTCGGGCGTGAAGATGTCGTGGACGAGGCCGTTGCCCTTTTTCGTGTGGAAGCGGCCGTCGAAGGTAATGACGCCGGCTGAATCCTGGCCCCGGTGCTGGATGGCCAGAAGGCCCTGGTAGAGGTCCCGTATCACGGGGCCGTTGCCCCAGATGCCGATGACGCCGCACATGGTCAGGGCTTGACGGCCCGGCCGGGTTCGACCGAAGCCTCGTCGATGATCATGACCGGGATGTCGTCCTTGATCGGATAGACGCGGTGGCAGGAGACGCACTTCAGGCCTTTTTCGTCGGCCGTGAGCTTGACGTCGGCTTTGCACAGGGGACAGGCCAGGATGGCCAAGAGGGGGGCACTGATCGGCATACGGATCTCCACCCCCAGCATAGCCGGGGCCGGGTCATTCGTCAAGCGCGGGACGTGGGGTCGGTGAAGCCGCGCGCCGATCCGGCTGGCCGGCAGACCTTCGCCAGACGTCGTTCCGTTGTCCGCGCCGCCATTCGATCCGTCCGTCAGCGGAGGCCGATCCTCAGGCCGAGCGACCATTCCGCCGTCGGCGCCGGCTGATACGAGTTGCCGTCCGGGTCGGGCTCGGTGAACCCGTAGTAGAGGACGTTGAAGATGTTGCGGCCCGCGAGGAAGAGCTCCAGGGGTGTGCCGCCGAACTCGAACTTGTAACCGACGCGGACATGGACGAGCGCGTACGGGTCGGTCCGGCCGTAGCCGTTGGGAAAAATCCTGTTCGTCGCGTCGATATACCAGGCGCTCACGTACTCGAGGGAGGCCCCGGCCGTCAGGGCCCTGGTGACGCGGCATTCCGCGTCGGCGTAGAGCTGATGCTGCGGGATGTTGGGGAGCCAAGTCCCGGTGAGCGTCTCCCCGGTGAGCGTATCGACGGTCTCGTACTTGAAATGGGAATAGGTGTAGGCCAGCCGCAGGGCCACGGCCTCGACGGGATACCAAGCCAGGGACGTCTCGACGCCATAGCGGTTGGTCGAGCCGACGTTGCCGTAGAAGGTCTCGAGGGGCCGGGTGACTATCCGGTACCGGCCGAAATCGTTCTTCGTGTCTAGGCGAAAGAGGGCGATGTCGTAGCTGAGCGAGGGGCCGATCGAGCCCCGGGCCCCGACCTCCTCGCCGACCGACGTGGCCGCGACGAGCGCGGTGTTATACCCGCCCTGGGCAAAGGGGTTGTTGACGAGTTCTTCCGTTCCGGGCGGCAGGAATCCCGTGCCCCAGCTGGCGTAGAGGCCGAAGTCGGAGAGCGGGTTCCAGGTGACGCCGATCCGGCCCGTCGCCCGCTTATAGGCGACGTCGCCGGACAGGTCGACCCCGCCGGCTTGGAGGTGGTCGGCGAGCGTGTTGGCGACACGGTCGTAGCGGACGATCCCCGACACCCCCCACTGGGAGCTGAGTTCGAGCCGGTCGAGAAGGAAAACACCCGCGCCGCTCTGGGACATCGTCTGGTTGGACAGGAAACCGGGGCCTTCGACGGCGCCGCCGAGATTGGGGTGCTTGAACTCGTCGATGGTCTGCCAGGCGAAGTCCACCCCGGCGCTCAGGTGGTTCTTGATCCGTCCCTCCCCGGCCTTATGGTTGACCTGAAACGTGAAGCCGGGGGTGTCTAGGTCGCGGTGGATGACGGAGGACGGGACGGACTCCGTGTACTTGGTATAACGATAATAGGTCGAGACGGCCAGGTCCAGGTTCGCCCCCAGTCCGATCGAGGTCGTCAGGCCGCCGGTCGCGCGCTGGGTCTTCTGGTATTCGTTGAACGTGTAGGCATCCGGGTTCGCCCTGCGGCGGAGGACCTTCGGGTCGGCGCTGAACCAGTTGAGGTTGAGGCCCTCGGGATTCTGATTGAAGAAATCCGTCCAGCCGAGGATGGCGGTGATTTTCACGGCCGGGCTGAGGGTGAAGGCGAACTTACCGCGGGCGTTATCGGCCTTGTACGCCGACTGGTCGCGGTAGCCGTCTCCGGTGAGCATCGACCCCGTGAGGCTGTAGTTCATGATGCCCGTCGTGCCGCCCATTTCGGCCTGGCCCTTCTTGAGGCCGTAGGCGCCGCGGACGAGGATGGCGCCGCTCGAGAAGGGGTCGGGGCCGCCGTCGCGGGTCATGATATTGATGATCCCACCCGACGAACTGCTGCCGTAGAAGGCCCCGGCGGGCCCGCGGAGGACCTCGATCCTGCAGACCGTGGCCCAGTCGACGTCGTAGAAATCCGAAACATAACCGGAGGGGTCGTTGAGCGGGATGCCGTCGACGATCGTCCGGATGCCGCGGGTGCCGCGCTCGGTCAAAATGCCCTCGCCCCGGATCGAGAGGTGGACGCGCTCGCCGTCGGCCTGGTTGTCGACCCGGACTCCGGGAACGAGCTTCATGACCTCGTCGATGGCGATCGTCCGCGGCATCGTCCGGAGGATGGGGGTCTCGACGACCGTGGTCGCGGCCGGGTTCTTCTTGAGCGGGATCTCGACGCGCGGCGCCGTGACGGTGATCTCGACCCTCGTCTCCGTCTCAGCTTTGGCCGCCTCTTTTTCTTTGGCCTGCCGTTCGATTTTTTTCTTCGCCGCCGCCTTCGCCGGGTCCGTGTCCCTCGACGCGGGGGGGGAGGCGAACGACGGCCCAACCAAGAGAACGAACATCGAGATGAGAGCCAGTATGAGCCCTGAGGACTTCGTGAGCGGCTTATGCATATATATCTCTCCTTTCTATAGTAGACACATGCGCGAACCGGTTTCTTCCATGGGACCGGTCCGCGCCGGGAACGGCTTGACACCGTATCCGGCGGACGATACATTGACGCTGTGGCTACGGAAATTTCGTCCGAGCGAACGGCGGCGACGAGAACTCTCCCCGGCGAACGGGAGCGGACCATCGTTTCAGCCGCACGGCGCGGCGACGCGGACGCTTTTCGGGAGCTGTACCGTGCGTATCGCGACCCGCTTTGGGCCTTGGTCGTTTCCCTGGTTGGGGATCCTCTTCAGGCCCAGGACGTCCTCCAAAACGTGTTTTTCAAAGCGTTCCGGGGCCTCGGGAGCTTCCGTTTCCAGTCCAGCCTGTTCACCTGGATCTACCGGATCGCCCACAACGAATGCCGGAATCACCTGCGGAAGCGGAATGCGCCCTACGTTCCGTTGGAGGCCATCCTCGGAAGCCGCGATGAAATCGACGGGGCGCGCGTTTCCGGTCATCGGGAAGCGCTCAAGGTCACCGTTCAGAACGCGGTGATGCAGCTGCCGTTCAAAATGCGGGAGGTGGTCATCCTCAAGTACCTGGAAGGCTTGTCCTATAAAGAGATGAGCCGGGTCCTCGGATGCGCGCCCGGAACGGTGGCCTCGAGACTGAACCGCGCTCTGGTGGAACTCGAATCTCGACTGCGGCCTTCGAAGAGGCTTCCATGAAGAAACGGGAGGGCAAGGAGCTTCATAGATGAGTTATCGCTGTTATCTCCTGCGAAGGAAATTCGTGCCCTACCTCGAGGGCGGGCTCCCGCCGCGCGAGGCCGGGCGTATCGAGGAGCATTTGGCCGGCTGCCGGACGTGCGGAGGACGGCTCACGACGCTCCGGGCCGGACATCAGGCCGGTCGGCAATTCGGCCGGCTAGGCCCGGACATCGGTCATCGGCCGCCGGAGTTCGAGGAGATCTGGGCGGCGATCGGCGCGACGCTCGACCGGCGAGGCGGGCCGGCCCGGGCCGGGGGAAATCCCCTCCAGACGTTGTCGACGCCGCTCGCGGTCCGGGTCCTCCTCGCGCTGGTGTTGGCGCAATCCGTTCTCCTCGTGGTCTCCAACTGGAGGACCTTCCGGCCGGCGAACGAGGTCGTCGCCCAATCGCCGGACGTCCGGGGACTCCGCGGCTTCACTCCCGTCCGCATCCCGGAGTTTTCGGCGAACTCCCAATTTCAAATCGTCACGGAAGGGTTCGTGCAAGACGTTTATTTCGACGAGCAAGAAAGAACCCTGCATATCAAACTGGTGGAAGCGCCGAATAAGCCGGAGCCTTTCGTGATTTGCGAGGTCAGAAATCTCGGCGACGTGATCATCCCGCGACAGGGCAACCGTGTACGCGTCTACGGAACGGCCCGCTACGATGCCCAGCCGGGACGCGGCTGGCATGAAGTCAATCCGGTCCTGACCCTGGCCGTCCTGAAGCGCTGAATTTCTCCTCTTCCGCGGCCGTCGGGCGCGGGCGCGATAATTGAGGTTGCGCGGGCCGGGAGGCGGCATTATAATCGGGGCAGGGGAAGACCCGCTCATCCAGGAGGTGGGCCGTGCTCTATTTCGCCTACGCTTCGAACTTGAATTTCATCCAGATGAAGAGATGGTGCCCGGGGAGCCGGTTCCTGAAGACGGTCTTCCTCGAAGGGCATCGATTCGTCTACGACGGATATTCCGTGACCTGGGACGGCGCGGTCGGGAACATGGTCAGGGCCGAGAGGGAGCGCGTCTGGGGCGCCGTCTTCGAGATCACCGAGAAAGACCGCCTGTCGCTGGACGCGTTCGAAGGGTATCCACGGACCTACGACCGGAAAGAGGTCGACGTCAAGGACACGGAGGGGAACGTCTGCCGGGCCATGACCTATGCCCGAACCGGACGGGCCGTGGGGAAGCCGCACCCCGACTACGAGAAGGTCGTCCTCGACGGCGCGGCGGACTGCCGCCTCCCCGAAGATTACGTGGACCAATACTTGCGGACGATCAGGATGTGATACGGGTCGAAGGCGACCCGGCCCCGGCCTTGCCACCGCCCTTGCCGGTCTCCAGCACCGGCACTGCCAAGCCGGTGGCAGTGCTGGCAAAGCCGGCAGGACCGGGACTGGGAAGCCCGGCCCCGGCTTAGAACCGGCAGCGGATTCCCGCCCGGACGGCCATGCCCGACAGGTTGATGCCGGCCTGGCGGGGGTCGACGACCCCCTCTTCGGCCAGTTTGCTGTCCCCGATGAAAAGTTGGGGATGGACGCGGGAGTCGGCGCCCTCTTTCTGGAAATAGGTGAGCGTGCCCTGCTCGGTCAGCGTGTCGCCGTCCGAGTTCCGGTAGACGTCATGGCCCGAGAGCCCGCTGAGGCTGGCTATGCGGAACCCCGCTTCGACGAAGAAGGACGTGTTCGCGCCGACCTTCCAGTCCCCGCCGAACGCCGCTTCCGCGCCGAAGCGATGCGCCGTGGAGGAGCCTTTCCATTCCTGCCAGCTGTCCCCCCGTTCCAGGCGGTAAAGATAGCCGGCCTTGACGAAATAGACGCCGAGGCTGCCCCGGATGTAAAAGCCTTTTCCCGGATAGAACCGGACGCCGAGCTTGACCGGGACGGCGCTGACCAAGGGTTGGGTGTCGAGAGTCTCCGAGAAGACTCCGTCCGTGAATCCGACCCGGCCCCGGTTCGCGCCCCAGAAATAGTCGACGCCCAAGCCTATGGAAAGCAAGGGCGAAACCCTGTAAGAAAGCTCGAGGCCGACGAGGGTTGCCAGGTGCAGGGCATCGACGGGTCCCGACGCCGGAAGCCCGAGGGAAGCGGCGTTGATGTCGGCGAAGCCCTGGGCGCCGTCGTTGAGGTCCCGGGGGGCGGTCCAGCCGACTCCCCCGGACAGGGAAAACTCAAAGGACGGGGCAGGGGCGCTCCGTCCGGACGGCTTCACCGCCCCTGTCGCCGCGGCGCGCTCCTTCTGGGAGGTCTCTCTCTCCGGCGTTCCCCTCGCGGGCTCGGGCGCCGCCGTCTGCCCGACGACCTCGACTAAGCTTTCATGGATGTAGCCGCCGATGACTCCGCCGTCCTCCAGGGTGTAGCGGACGAAGAACCACTCGCCTTCCTTCTTATCGGCTTCGAGGACCGTGCCCTCCGCGATCTGCTGGACGATGGCGCTGCCGATGTCCGGTTTTTCCCTGAGGTTGGCCTGTTCGGCCGTGACCTTGACCTTCATCGGCCTGCTCGGCGTTTCCTGGGCCGCGGCGAGGAGCGTCAGGGCCAAGATCATGAAGAAGGGGAAGAGGAAGGCTCGTTTTATCATCGCTTTACCCGCAGGCCATTATAGTCCGGCCGGGTGGCGATGACAAGGCGTCTCCCGGGTGGTCCGGCTCTTCCGGCCGGGACTCGGCGTTTCTCCCGATCCGGCCTTTTCGACAGCGGCCGGGGGTCCACTTCCGCTGCGAAGGCTCGTCCCTTGGCCGCTTCAGCAGGAGACGGGGTCACGGGAGCATCCGCGTGGACGCTCCCGTGACCTGCCACGGTCAGGTTTGATCAGCCTAGAACCTGTACCCGAGGCTGGCCCCGACGAGACCCCACTGGAAGATCTCGTTGAAGGTCGTGATCGTGTAGACCGTCAGCGTGATCTTTGCGCCGCGATAACCGAGATTGATCTTCGGCACAAGCTCCCCGACACCCATCTCACCGGATACCACAACCGGGAGCACGACCCCGGCCCCGGCGAAGAAACCCTTGCCCACAAAATTGAACATCACTCCGGGAAAGCCGACGACGCCGGAGAAACTGGTATCCGTGACGAACATGAACTCAGGGCTGATCATGAAGCCCTTGGCGACGCGGATGTCGACCTGCGGGGAAAGGGTAAGTCCGAACGCGGAAAAAGATTCCTCGCCGTAGAACGACATGACGCCCAGGTTCAGGCTGAATTCAACCTTCTTGTCCTGGGCATTCGCCTGCTGGACGGCCGCGCCCGCCAGCATACCCAACACTAAAAACACCAAGCCGACCTTTTTCATAAGGTCCTCCTTGAGTGGAATGTTGGCCCGGATCCACCGGGCACCCACAAGATAGGGTCGCCGGGGGGGGCGAGTTGTCAAGGATTTGTCAAGATTGGGTCAAGATTCCGTCATTCGTATTCGGCCCAATGCTTGACCTTGAGGTCGGCGGGTTTCTTGGCGGCCAGGGCCTGGACGAAGAGGTCGGCGGCCTGGAGGTTGGTCAGGATGGGGATGGAAAAATCGACGGCCAGGCGCCTCAGCTTGTAGGCGGAGTTGAACTCGACCCTTTTGGCCGGGTTGGGAACGGAGATGACGAGATCGATCTTGCGGCCGGCGATGTAGTCGCGGATATTGGGCCCTCTCCGCTCGTGGACCTTGAACAGGCGCGTGTTGGGGACGCCGTTCTCCTTGAAGTAGGCCGCTGTGCGCTCGGTCGCGAAAATCCTGTAGCCCAGGCCGGCCAGGGTTTGGGCGGGGCCGAGGAAACGGTGCTTGGATTCCTCGCCCCCGATCGTCAGCAGGATGTTTTTCTTCGGCAGGGTGAACCCGGTCGAGAGGATGGCCTTGAGATAGGCTTCGTGGACGTCCTCCCCCAGGCAGGCGACCTCGCCCGTCGAGGCCATCTCGACGCCCAGGACGGGGTCGGCGCCCTTGAGCCGGGAGAACGAGAACTGGGGGGCCTTGACGCCGACGTAGTTCAGGTCGAGGGTCGACTTCCTGTTGCGGACGGGCTGGCCCATGATGGCGGCCACGGCCAGCTCGACGAAGTTCGTCCGGGCCACCTTGCTGACGAAGGGGAAGGAGCGCGAGGCCCGGAGGTTGCACTCGATGACCTTGATGGCGTTGTCCTTAGCGATGAACTGGATGTTGAAGGGGCCGGTGATCTCCAAGGCCCGGGCGATCTCGCAGCCGATGTCGCGGATGCGGCGGATCGTCTCGATGTAGAGCTTCTGGGGCGGCAGCACCATGGTCGCGTCGCCCGAATGGACGCCGGCGTTCTCGACATGCTCGACGATGGCCGAGGCGACGACCTCGCCGCGGTCGGCCACGGCGTCGAGCTCGATCTCCTTGGCGTTCATGATGAATTTGGAGATGACGACGGGGTACTCGGGCGATACCCGGGAGGCCTTCTGGAGGTAGCGGTCGAGGTAGTTCTCGTTGAAGACGATGCTCATGGCCGCCCCGCTCAGGACGTAGGAGGGCCGGATGAGGACGGGGTAGCCGATCGTCCGGGCGAAGGCCTTGGCCTCCCGGACGCTCCGCAGCTCGCGCCACTCGGGCTGGTCGACGCCGAGCTCGTCGAGGAGTTTCGAGAACTTGAAGCGGTTCTCGGCCCGGTCGATGCTGGCCGGCGGCGTCCCCAGGACGCGCACTCCGGCCTGATGGCACCTCAGGGCGATGTTGTTCGGGATCTGCCCGCCCATCGACAGGAGGACGCCGAGGGGGCGTTCCTTCTCGTAGATGTCGAGGACCCGCTCGAAGCTGAGCTCGTCGAAGTACAGCCGGTCGCAGATGTCATAGTCGGTCGACACCGTTTCCGGGTTGTAGTTGACCATGATCGTCGCGTAGCCCAGCTTCTTGAGGGCCAGGGCGGCGTTGACGCAGCACCAGTCGAACTCGACCGAGGAGCCGATGCTGTAGGACCCCGAGCCGAGGACCATGACCTTGCCCGGTTTGCCCTTGCCGTTGCGGAAGGAGACGTCGTCCTCGCGGCCGTTGTACGTCACATAGAGGTAGTTCGTCTGAGCCGGGTACTCGGCGGCGAGCGTGTCGATCTGCTTCACGGCCGGGACGAGGCCCGTCTCCTTCCGCTTCTTTCTCACGCGGAGTTCCGTCGAGCCGGTGAGGAGCGAGATCTGCTTGTCCGAGAAGCCCTTCCTTTTCGCCTCGAGGAGGAGGTCCGACGCGACGGCGCCGAGCCGACGGCCGGCGAGCCGGGCCTCGCAGTCGACGACGGACTTGATCTTGTGGAGGAACCAGCGGTCGATCCGGGTGAGTTCGTGGATGCGGTCGACGGTGAAGCCCTTTTTGAGGGCCTCGGCGATGCCGAAGAGACGCTCGTCGGTCGGCTGGCGGAGTTCCTTCTCGAGATTGCGGAAGGAGTAGTTCTCGTTGGCGACGAGGCCGTACACGCCGACCTGGAGCATCCGGGCCGCTTTCTGGATGGCCTCCTCGAAGGACCGGCCGATGGCCATGACCTCGCCGACGGATTTCATCTCCGAGCCGATCTTCTTCGAGACGCGGCCGAATTTTTTGAGGTCCCAGCGCGGGATCTTGACGACGAGGTAGTCGAGGGCCGGCTCGAAGCAGGCCGAGGTGACCTTGGTGATCGAGTTCGACAGATCGGGCAGGAGATGGCCGAGGGCGAGCTTCGCGGCGACGAAGGCCAGCGGGTAGCCCGTGGCCTTGCTGGCCAGGGCCGAGCTCCGCGACAGGCGGGCGTTGACCTCGATGATCCGGTAGTCGCCGTCGCGGGGGTTGAGGGCGTACTGGATGTTGCATTCGCCGACGATGCCCAGATGGCGGATAGCCTTGATGGCGATGGCGCGGAGGCGGTGGTACTCCTCGTTCGTCAGCGTCTGGGACGGGGCGATGACGATGCTCTCCCCGGTGTGGATGCCCATGGGGTCGAAGTTCTCCATGTTGCACACGGTGACGCAGTTGTCGGCGCGGTCGCGGACGACCTCGTACTCGATCTCCTTCCAGCCGTCGAGGTACTCCTCGATGAGGACCTGGGGGGCGGCGGTGAAGGCTTTTTTCAGCGACTCGCGGAGCTCGCACGGCGTGTAGGCGATGCCGCTGCCCTTGCCGCCGAGGGCGTAGGCGACGCGGGCCATGACCGGATAGCCGACGGCCTCGGCTGCCCGGAGCCCCGCCTCGACCGTCCGGACGGCGATGCCGCGCGGCGTCCTGAGCCCGACCGCGGCCATGGCCTTGTTGAAAAACTTGCGGTCCTCCGTCTTTTCGACCGCCTCCATCGGTGTCCCGAGCACGGGCAGGCCCTCCCTTTCGAGGACACCGCTTTTCCAGAGGGCGACGCCGCAGTTGAGGGCCGTCTGGCCGCCGAAGGCGAGGAGGACGCCCTGGGGCTTTTCCCGGGCGATGACCTTCTCGACGAAATAGGGCGTGACGGGCAGGAAATAGACCCGGTCGGCCATCCCTTCGGAGGTCTGGATCGTGGCGATGTTCGGGTTGATGAGGACGACCTCACAGCCCTCTTCTTTGAGGGCCTTGATGGCCTGGCTTCCGGAATAGTCGAACTCGCCGGCCTCGCCGATCTTGAGGGCGCCGCTCCCCAGGATGAGGACCTTCTTCGGCTTTTTCATCCGGCGGCCTCGAGGAACGTGTCGAAAAGGAATTCGGTGTCCGTCGGTCCGGGGCAGGCCTCGGGGTGGAACTGGACGCCGAAGACGGGCAGGCGGCGGTGGCGGATGCCCTCGTTCGTCCCGTCGTTGGCGTTCCGGAACCAGGGCGCCCAGCCGCGGGGCAGGGTCGCGGTGTCGACGGCGAAGCCGTGATTCTGGCTGGTGATGTAACAGCGCTTGGTGCCCTCCTCGAGGCAGGGCTGGTTCTGGCTCCGGTGTCCGAACTTGAGCTTGAACGTGTCGCCGCCCGCGGCCAGGGCGAGGAGCTGGTTCCCCAGGCAGATGCCGAAAAGGGGAACACTCTCGCGCAGGAGCTTGCGAACGGTACCGACCGTCGACGCGGCCCGTTTCGGGTCGCCCGGGCCGTTGGAGATAACGACGCCCCGCGGCGCAAAGTCCAGGATGCGGCCGGCGTCCGTGTCGGCCGGGACGCGGACGACCGAGACGCCTCGCCGGACGAGGGCCCGGATGATGCCCTGCTTGACGCCGCAGTCGATGAGGACGATCGTCTTCTTCGCCCGGGGGTTGGTGATGCGGATCTCCGGCGTCGTGACCTCGGCCACCAGGTCGCGGGCGTTGGGGTCGGGAGCGACGCGGGCCTCGCGGCGCAGCCGGGCGATGTTGAGCGGGCTGTCGGCGGCGGCCAGGAGCCCGGGCATGACGCCGTGGACGCGGAGCTTCTTGGTCAAGGCCCGGGTGTCGATGCCGGAGATCCCCGGGACGCCGTTCTCCCGGAGCCAGTCGTCGAGGGTTTTCACCGACGTCGCGTGGGACGGACGGCCGCAGAACTCCGAGACGACGTAGCCGGCGATCTGCGGCCTTTCCGACTCGAAGCGGGCCGGGTCGACGCCGTAGTTGCCGATGAGCGGGTAGGTCTGGCACAGGATCTGGCCATGATAGGAGGGGTCGGTGATACTCTCCGGGTAGCCGACGATCCCGGTATTGAAAACGACTTCCCCCCCGATCTTGGCGCTCGCGCCGAAGCCTACGCCCTCGAGGACGGTCCCGTCCGCGAGGGCCAGAATTGCTCTGCGAATGAGGTCAGCCTCCGTTCCATTTTCGGGCAGTATAGCACAAGCTCCGCCTGGCCTCAATCTGATTTATCTCAGTCAATCCCCCGAGAAATTGTGGGCTCGTTTATAGACACGCTTCTCTCTCCGGGGCCTGATTAATGATCCGGTCGAGAGAAATGAGAAATGTCCTCGGAAATCTATAGACGAATCCGGATGCCGAACTGTAGACTGACTCCGCTGAAATCAATCACAGCTTGCCGAGGCTCCCCGTCGGGTCCGTCGGGCGGTGATTCCTGGACCATGAGCAATCGCGGCGTGTGATACACCGTCGGCACGACTTCGTAGTAGAGTATCCCCTGCTCCAATTCAGATACGGGAGGTTCGTAATTGCTATCGAGCATACTCGTGCCCTCCCAGCCTCGAAACCTAGCATATCGTCCCCGAGCCCCAAGATAGAGCCAAAGATTACGTCCCAGCTCATACTCGAGGCTGATCCCCGCGTGGAAGCCGATGGGAGCCCTCTTGTTTTCGGCCCAAGTGGTTATCAAAATATAAATTGGACCCGGAAAAGTTTCCGACCTCCATTCGTCACTATAACGTGCTCTGAAGTAGTAGGACAGCCCAAAATCGGCAAGAAAATTGAACTTCCCTCTCCAACGTAAGGTCAGATATAGGCCCGCCCGGATAGGGATAGCGCTCAGCCTCGGCCTGGCAACGATGAGTGCAGACGATAGAGAGGGTTCTTCAGGACTAATGCTCATCTGGGAATAACGAGAAATCTGCATATACCCGCCGCCGATGCCGATGCCGAGCCGCGGAGTGAGCGCAAAGATAATGTCCCCGCCGAACTCATAACCGCTATGCACGCCCCGATATCCGCCTGACGACACTTCCCATACTCCAGGATAGAAGAAAGCCTTGGTTCCATGATTCACATCGCCGCCCAAGATATACGTCCACCCACCCTGGAGCCTGAGTCTGAGCTTGCCGTCAGCGAAAACAGGCCCCGGCAGCAGAAATGCCGCTATTACCGAAATCGCAATTCCGATATTTAGCCTATTAATCGCCAACCTCCCTTAAAGCTAAGCAACCGTCACCGTCGAATGGGTTGATTCGAGAAGTCTTTGCTAACCGATCTGCCTCCCAAAAAAATATAGGACGCGGATGCCTGTTTGTCAAGCAGATCAACGCCGGATATTCGCTCGTGACCGCCTCCCCCCTGGCGGGGAGGCTGTCACTGCTCGCGGGTCCCCCAAATCACCCCTTGAATCATCCATCGGGAGCATGGTATTTTCATCAGGGAAGAGGAGAATGGTCCCCTGTTCCTAACCGATGAGGTGAACCCATGCCCGGAGACGGCGGCGAAACGACGCTCCTGACGGCGGCCGAGTCCGCCCCTGCCGCGGCGGCGCATTCCGCGCCGTCCGACAAGGACGAGCTCATCCGGTCCATGGCCAGGGCCCTGCGGGTCGCCTTCAAGATGGCCGCGATGTACAACCTCGACCATCCGGCCTTCAAGAGCAGCGTCAACGAACTCATGGCCAAGTTAGAAGCCATCTTCGTCCACATCAGCCCCCTATCCATCGGCTTCTCCCCCCACGCCCTCCTCATCGACAACCGGTTCTGGGAGGGCGAACGGACCTACATGGACCTGGCCCAGCTCTTCCACTTCCGCAAGATCAAGCGGCTCGAGATCCGGCCGGGCATCCCCCACGTCGAGTTCATGCGCTTCGCCTCCAAGATCATGCTGCCCGTCAAGACCTTCATTAAGGAGGGCGGCGCCCAGGCCATCATCAAGAAAGAAAACATCCTCCACATCTCCCTCGACGTATTGGACTATTCCCAGGTCCTGCTCGGCGAGGGCGAGGAGATCAAGGACATCTGGCCCTACCTCCTCATGGAGGCCGTCGAGGAGAGCGACGACACGAAGCTCGGCCAGCTGGCCGGGAGCTTCGAGAAGGTCGTCGGCAAATTCAACACCGAAGACCTCATCCAGAACGAGGAGCTGCACAAGAACTTCGCCAAGTTTTTCCACTACCTCAAGACGACCTCCGAGGAGAAGCACCGCACCTGCGCGAAACAGCTCCTGCGGACGGTCGTGGCCGCCCGGAAGCTGCCGTCGGAGTCGAAATTCGAGAACCTCAAGCTCCTCATCTCCGACCTGAGCGAGGAGGACCTGGCCTCGACGCTCTGGGAGGAGATCATCGGCAACGAAAAGTTCGACTCGCTGAGCTTCAGCATCTTCTCCCGGATCATCGACAAGGAACGGCACAAGAAGATTTCGACGTCTCTCCACGGCCTCTTCCACGACGACAACCCCCAGAACCGGAGGCCCGAGGTCGAGTCGAAGATCCGCATCCTCCTATCGGGGACCTCGTCCCAGCTCCAATCCGAGATCTACCGCCAGACGCTGTCCAACCTCCTGAACGAAATATCCTTCGACAAGAAGCTCACCCTCGACCGCCAGCTCCTCCAGAGGAACTACCGCTTCCTCCTCCTCGTCCTGCTCTCCCAGGAGACCCATAAGGAGACGTCCGTCGCGGAACTGGGGCGGGTCGCCGAGGAATGGGAGAGGATCGTCCAGGAGGGCGATTTCGAGTTCCTGCTCGACCTCTTCGACGTCCTGGAGAGCCGGGCCGGGGACCTTCTCGGCGAACCGGCCTTCGATCAGGCCAAGAAGTCCATCGCGGAACACGTCGAGGGCTGTATCCTGCGCGGCGAGACGAGGCCGGAGCTCGACCTCTTCATCGGGAAACTCGGACAGAGCGTCCACGAGGGGGAGGCCTACTTCGCCACGATCTTCAAGGAGAGGATCGTGACCGCCTCTCTCTTGCGGGCCTGTTTCCGGTTCTTCCCTTCCCGCCTCGAGGCGATCCATGCGGGGATCAAGAAAAAGGCCTCCGACAGCGAGCTCCTGGGCAAGATCGCCGACGGCCTGAAGTCCATCGACACGCCCGTGTCCCTCGACACGCTGAAGAAGGTCTACGAGGCCGGAGACCCGGCCGTGAAAGTCCGGGCCCTCCAGGCGATGCAGAACCTCAAGGAATTCGATGAGGCCTTCCTCTTCCCCATCCTGGGCAAGAAGAACGAGCTCCTCCAGGCCGAAGCGCTGGTCCTCCTCATGAGGACCAAGCGGACCAAACACGTCGCCTTCACCAAGCTCTTCAGCCTGCCGTCCCCCTACGGCATTAAGAACAAGTCGCTCCTCCGGAACCTCCGGATCGTCGAGCGCTACGACCTTCGCGATGCCCTGCCTTACATCAAGCCCCTGTCCGAGCGAAAGAATTTCTGGAACCGCAAGGTCAGGCAGAAAGCCGGGCGCGTTTTGGAGAAATGGCGTGAGGGATAAGATCAAGATCTGCTTCATCTACCTGATGAACGCCATCCAGGCCGGGAAGATCTACGCCGGCGACCACTCCAGGTTCAAGGAGTACCTCGCCCAGCTCCACGGCGCCGTCCAGGAGATCCTCGAAGACCGCAAGGAGCTCGTCCTCGGCATCGTCGGCGGCGAGGCGGCCTGGGAGGACGAGATCTTTTTCAACCTGCGCGGCAAGCTCGGCCTGCTCATCGATTTTATGGAGAGGAACGGCATCGAGAGGATCATCTTCCAGCAGGGCCTGCGCTTCGACGAGCTCCGCGAGTTCATCATCTTCCTGACCCGCGTCAAGCGGCAGGAGAAGATCAGCGAGCAGGAGTACTTCAGTTTACACGGCATCCAGAACATCCGGGCCGGCAAGCTGCGAACCATGGTCAAGGGGGAGGAGGAGACGACGGAGGCTAACGAGACGCGGACGCGGTACGAGAACTCCGTGCAGACCGTGTCCCACGCCCTCAACGTTGTCCTCGAGAAGGAGGAGGTCGACTACCTCGACCTCCGCTTCAACATCTTGGGCATCATGGAAGACTTTGTCGGCCGCCACCAGGAGCTCATCAACCTGGTATCCGTCAAGAGGCGCGACATGGTGACCTTCGTCCACCTCCTCAACGTCACCCTGCTCTCGATGTTCTTCGCCTCGAAGCTCCAGTTCTCCAAGGACGACGTCCTCGACCTGGGCATCGCCGCGCTCTACCACGACGTCGGCAAGCTCTACATCTCGCTCAAGGTCATCCAGAAGGCGGACAAGCTGTCCGAAGGGGAGTTCGCCCAGATCCGCAACCACCCGCTCCTCGGCGCCAAGATCCTCGACGGCTACAAGGACGCCATGGGCGTCCTGCCCATCGTCGTGTCCTACGAGCACCATCTCCGCTACGACATGGCCGGCTATCCGAAGTCGCCCTACGCCCGCAAGCCCCATCCCGCGTCCCTGATGGTCTCGATCTGCGACGTGTACGATGCGCTGGCCCTCAAGCGGTCCTACAAGAAAGACTATCCTCCCGAGAAGATCCACGAGCTGATGATGCTCGATAAGGGCAAGTTCTTCGACCCCCAGCTCCTGGACAAGTTTTTCCAGTTCATGGGGGTATGGCCGGTGGGGACGCTCGTCTCCATGAGCGACGGCCGGGTTGGCGTCGTCCGGGCCACGAACGAACAGGACATCTTCCGTCCGTCCGTCCAGGTGCTGGCCCCGGAAAACGCAGGCGAGGTCGTCGACCTCGTCAACCAGGGGGACATCCGTATCCTCGAATCTCTGAACCCCCATGCCGAGGGGGGCAAGTATCTGCCGCTCATCGGCTGTCCGCCACCGCCGCCCCCGGGCGCGGACGACGAAGAGGCGGAAGCCCCCGACGACGACTGAAGGAGAAAAACCATGTGCGGAATCATCGGCTGCGCCGGGCTCAGGGACGTCGTTCCGGACCTGGTCGAGGGCCTCCGGCGGCTCGAATACCGGGGCTACGACTCGGCCGGGATCGCCGTCCTCGACGGCGACGGCATCGGCCGCCGGCGGGTCAAAGGGAAGGTCCGGGACCTCGACGAGGACCTCCGCCTCCATCCGCTCGCGGGCGGCTGCGGCATCGCCCACACCCGCTGGGCCACCCACGGGCGCCCGAGCGAGGACAACGCCCATCCGCACGTCGACTGCAGCGGGACGATCGCCCTCGTCCACAACGGCATCGTCGAGAACTACTGGTCCCTCAGGGAGCGGCTCCGCGGCGAGGGCCACGTCTTCCGGACGGAGACGGACACCGAGGTCATCGTCCACCTCGTCGAGAAGTATTTCCGGGGGTCGCTCGAGGAAGCCGTCCGCGCGGCCGTCGCCGAACTCGAGGGGGCCTTCGCCGTGGCCTGCATCTCGTCGCGCGACCCGGGCAAGATCGTCGTCGCCAAGAACGGTCCGCCCGCCGTCGTCGGCTTCGGCTCCGGCGAAACATTCATCTCCTCGGACATCACCCCGCTCCTCCACCACACCCGGCGCGTCTCCTACATGAACGACGGCGAGATCGCCGTGCTCACGCCGGCGGGCGTCCGGTTCGAGACTTTCGCCGGGGCGCCGGTCGAGAAGGCGGCGGAGACCCTGACCTGGGAGCCGGCCATGATCGAGAAGAGGGGCTTCGAGCACTTCATGGCCAAGGAGATCTTCGAGCAGGCCGACGTCGTCCGGGACACGCTGAAAAGCCGGGTTTCCCTCGAATCGGGGCGGGTCTTCATCGACGACACCGGCATCGCCCCGGCCGTCTTCCGGGAGGTCGACCGGGTTGTCCTCATCGCCTGTGGGACCTCCTACCACGCCGGCCTCGTCGGGAAATACCTGCTCGAGACGCTGGCCCGCGTCCCCGTCGACGTCGAATACGCCTCCGAGCTCCGCTCCCGGGATTTCGCCATGGACCGCAGGACGCTCGTCCTCGGCATCTCCCAGTCGGGCGAGACGGCCGATACGCTGGCTGCCCTCCGCGCGGCCGGGGAAAAGGCCCGGGCCGTCCTGGCCGTGACGAACAACTTGAATTCCTCGATGGCCCGCGCGGCCGACGGTATCCTCGACCTCCACGCCGGCCCGGAGATCGGGGTCGCTGCGACCAAGACCTTCGTCGGCCAGATGGCCGCCCTGGCCCTCTTTGCCCTGGGTTTCGCCCAGGCCCGGGAGGCCCTCGGCGCCGGGGAGAGCCTGGCCCTCGTCCAGGAGCTCCAGCGCGTGCCGCACAAGATGGACCGGGTCCTCGGCCGGGCCGGCGACATCGAACGGG
>Ga0315289_10003632_pt1 | contig 23284 bp, 18 predicted proteins | sample YL17G11_40_MG_FD_203452 | JGI IMG/M metagenome (GOLD analysis project Ga0315289, IMG submission 203452) | Sediment microbial communities from Yellowstone Lake, YNP, Wyoming, USA - YL17G11_40 | ecosystem: Environmental > Aquatic > Freshwater > Lake > Sediment | place: USA: Wyoming | collected...
CCAGATCGTCGACAACGAGAAAGGCCCCTGGGGCAACATCGGCATCGACCACATCGTCTTCACCGATGAGCCGCAGAGGCCCAGCCCGGCGCTGGCCGAGCAGGCCGACTTCGGCACCATGGGCCTGGCGATCCTCGAGCGGGCCGACGGCGGCCAGGGGGCCTCGTGCGTGCCCGAGGACGGCAAACGCCCTGAGAACATCTTCGCCGATGCGGGCCTCGCCTCCGACCCGGCCGCCGACAAGCCGTTCGGGCAGAAACTCGTTGGCGCCGTAGGGCGGCGGTTCTCCCTGGAACCCGGCCAGAAGGCCGCGACCACGTTCCTGGTCGCGTGGCACTTCCCGAACCTCAGGCTCAACAGACTGAAGGACACCGGGCGGCACTATGCTACGCGATTCAAGTCGGCCGCCGAGGTGGCCGAGTACGTGCGCCAGAACTTCGATACGCTGGCCGCCAGGACCCGCCTGTGGCACGACACGTGGTACGACTCGACGCTGCCGCGGTGGTTCCTCGACCGCACGTTCCTCAACACTTCTATCCTGGCCACGAGCACCGCCTTCCGGCTCCAGAGCGGCCGCTTCTACGCCTGGGAAGGCGTGGGCTGCTGCGAGGGCACGTGCACGCACGTGTGGCACTACGCGCACGCCATGGCGCGGCTGTTCCCGGAGTTGGAGCGGGCCCTGCGCGAGCGGGTGGATTATGGTGTGGCGATGGACGCCAACGGCCGCATGCGCTTCCGCGCCGAGCACAACAACCACTGGGCCGTTGACGGCCAGGCGGGCGTCATCCTGCGCACGCTGCGCGAGCACCAGATGAGCGCCGACGACCAGTTCCTCCGCCGCGTCTGGCCGCAGGCCAGGAAGGCCCTGGAGTTCCTCATCCGCGAAGACTCAAACGGCGACGGCATCCTCGAGGGCGCGCAGCACAATACCCTGGACGCCGACTGGTACGGCCCCATCGCCTGGCTGAGCGGCCTGTACGTGGCGGCCCTGCGGGCGGGCGAAGCGATGGCCTCCGAGGTCGGCGACCGCGACTTTGCGGCCCAGGCGCGGCAGATCTTCGAGCGCGGCAGGCGGAACCTCGTCGAGCGACTGTGGGGCGGCGAGTACTTCATCAACAAGCCCGACCCCAACCATCTGAACGCCATCAACTCCGGCACCGGCTGCGAAATCGACCAGGTCATGGGCCAGTCGTGGGCCTTCCAGGTGGGCCTGGGCCGGGTGCTGCCCGAGGACAAGACCCGCCAGGCCCTGCGGTCGCTGTGGCGGTACAACTTCGCCCCCGACGTCGGGCCCTATCGCGCCGCCTACAAGGCCGGGCGATGGTACGCCACGGCGGGCGAGGCCGGCCTCCTCATGTGCACCTTCCCGCGCAAGGACTGGGACTTCGCCAAGGCCGCCGGCAACAGCAGGAACCCGGGATTCGCCGGATATTTCAATGAGTGCATGAACGGCTTCGAGTACCAGGCGGCCGGGCACATGATCTGGGAGGGCCTGCTGACGGAGGGCCTGGCCGTGACGCGGGCCGTCCACGACCGCTACCATCCCTCGAAGCGGAACCCGTGGAACGAGGTCGAGTGCGGCGACCATTACGCCCGCTCCATGGCCTCGTACGGCGTGTACCTGGCGGCGTGCGGCTGCGAATACCACGGCCCCAAGGGGCACCTGGGCTTTGCGCCGCGCCTCGCGCCGGAAGATTTCCGGGCCGCGTTCACGGCGGCCGAGGGCTGGGGCGCCTTCAGCCAGAAACGCGAACCGACGGCGCTGCGGGCCCGCGTGGAACTCCGGTGGGGCCGGATGCATCTGAAGACCCTGGCCCTGGCCATTCCGGAAAAGGCGCAGCCCAGGCAGGTGAGCGTGAAGGTGGCCGGAGCGACGGTCGGCGCCGGGCACGGGGTGGCTGACGGCCGGCTGACGATCACGCTGGCCTCCGAGACGGTGCTCGAGCCGGACAAGGCGCTTGAGGTGCTCGTCGCCTGGTGACGCGCCTGCCGCCCGGCTTCATTGACAGCCGGGGCGGAGAGCCGATAGAATCGCCGTCACCGTCGGCGGTCGCCGGAGTGGCGGAATTGGCAGACGCGCGGGATTCAAAATCTTTCGCCCCCCCGTCCTACCCCGGTTTTTGAGGTCACCAGTGGCCTTTTGTGTCCCTTACCGGCCCCTTCCGTCCGGCTTTTAGGTAAATATCAGGTAAAGATGGCGGACCGCCATTGGGGCGGTCCGCGCCAGGAACAGGCCGCGCGCGGGGAACCTGTGACGCGGCCATTTAAGGGAGGCAGGTGGACCATGTTCAAGCCAAGATGTGTTACAAAGTGTCTGGGTGTTCTGATCGAACCCGCATTACAGCGGGCGACGGAACCCGCCGAGTGGCGGGAGTTGTTGCGTCAACTGACTTTGAAACTGTTGGGGTTGACCGGAGAGGACCTCTGGAGGGGACTCACATTCTCCTCCGCCGCGTCTAATCTGCACGCGATTGACGCGGTGCGTGGCGATCTGAGCCGCATATCAAAGCGGCTCGGCAAGGTCCTGGAGGAAGGGCCGAAGGTTGACCTCAAGTGGAAACGGTGGTCCGCACGTGAGGCCCGGAGAGTCAACAGGGCGCCCGCAAAACGGTGACCGCGACCTTGGGCGGCGGCCCTGGGCGGCCTGGGGCCGCCGCCGGCGGGCAGGAAAGGCGGTGACGCCGTGGGATACCAGATCAAGACGATCCGGGGATACCCCTTCGGAGAAGTCGCCTCGGCGCTTCAGAAGGCCATCCGGCGAGCCGACGCGCGGCTGGCCGGATACTGGACCATCGAGTTGTTCGAGAGCGGTTTCAAGGAGTACCTCTGGAGGCGGCTGCTCACAATCTCGGCCGAGGACTGTTGGGGCTGCATCACGTTCGAGATCGAGGCCCTGTACCGTTCCTGGCAGGTGATCGAGCGGACGAAGAAGGGCGGCGGCCGGATCTTCGCCTCCAAGGCGGCGATCCTCTTGGCCCAGGCCAGGAAGTGCCGCGACGCGGATCACCTGACAAACCTGGTGTACGACCCGGCCAAGATCGACTCCAGGGCGTTGGAGGCCGAGTTAGAAGAAGTTAGGAGGCTCAAGGAGGCGGTCCCGGACTACGCCCTGGACTGCCACACCCGGCGCGGGAAGGCGGCCGGTAAAACGCGACAGGACTTCTTTCGGGATGAACACGGGGCGTTGCAGCCCAGGGAGCCGGGGCTGTTTGATAAGGACATCGAGGGGCGGGAGAGTGAAACATGATGCTTAACCGGGACGTGGAGAGGGCGGCGCGCCGCGCCGCGGCGGCCATGCTCGCGGCAAAATGCGACTTCGTGGGGCGAGCGGCCGTTGGCGTTGTCGGGCGAGTCGTGGCCCAGGCTGTCGTTGCGGATCTCCTGGCCTCCAGGGGGTTGCGCGGTGCCCTGGGCAAACTCTTGACCATCAGGGAGCAAAAGGAGTCTGCCTGTGGGACGGACATTTGACGCAACGTGGGCTAGAATCGACTCCCCGATGCCGCGCCCGGGCGACGGCCCCGAGGCGGCGGGCGAGCCGCCGGACGGCGATGCCGCCCCTGCCCTCGGCCTGGAGTGCCCGGCGTGCGGCTGCCGGCATTTTGAGACGGTGGAGACGCGGCCGCGGCCGGGCATGATCCTGCGACGGAAGGCGTGCCGGCATTGCGGGCACCGCGTAACGACGCGGGAGAAGGTGCTGGCGGGGGGCTACACCGGCCCGCGGCATCCAGAACCCGCCGGCATGTTAAGATAGGCAGTTTATGAAACGCGCCGCCCGGTCCGCCGGGCGGCATTTTTTTTTTCACAAGACCCCCCTTGGCGCTAGCGCCAAGGCCGATCTGCGGATTTTTTCTGTTCGCCCATGACTTTTCCATTGACTGGACCGGCCTGACGTAGTATGGTGGTGTATAGCGAAGATGAAAACATTTCGGTAATACGCTTTTGATGGAGGCCATCATGGCACTACGCAGTTTCCGGCTGAGCGATGCTGAGGAGGCCGTGGTGGGTGCGGCGGGGGAATCGTGCGGGGCCGAAACCCAAGCGGACGCGCTGCGCCATGTTCTGGCCCAGTGGGGCAGTTGGCTGATGGCGAGTTACTCGCCGCCCATCGCCGTCCAGTTGTTTGGTGACCTGGGAGACGAGGGGCTGCTGAAGTTGTTCCGTGATTTCCGCCTTGCGACGACGGGTGCGCAGGGGTGGCGGCTGGCACAAGTTCCTTCTGGCGGCTACTGGGAGAAACAGGGTTTTTCGGGGAAGTTCTACCCGCTCCACGACCGAAGGCGTTTCACGGCGAACGGGATCGAGGACTTCCTGGGTGATGGCCCCCTACCGCAGAACTGGCTGCAATAGCGCCAAGCCATTGCCGTGACCGCGTAACAGTTTCGCAGGAATCAACATGCCAGTAAATGATACCCTCACCCTGACCGCCGGCCCGGTCGAAATCACGGCCAGCGGTGCCGACACAAAAAAGGCGCCGCGTGTCAGCATCGTGGCGTACACCGGCGACCTGATCCAAGTTCCGGTCTGGGGCCGTGTGGCGTTTGACCTGTCCGGCCTGGAGATCGGCGAGCAGATTCCGCTGCTGGCCGACCATGACGCGAGCCTGGAGGGCGTCGTCGGTCGTGGCACGGCCCGCGTCGTCGGCGGCAAAGAACTGGTGATCGAGGGCACGCTTTCGACGGCGACGGACGCGGGGCGCCAGGTGATTGACCTGGCCCGCGAGGGCCACAAACTTCGCGCCAGCGTTGGGATCAATCCGACGGCGATCCGCTCTGTCCGCGAGGGCGAGCGCGTTGCCGTGAATGGCCGCACGCTGGTTGCCCCCGCCGGCGGATTCCGGCTGGTAGAGAAAGGGCGCCTCAGAGAGGTGTCGATTTTGCCCCTGGGCGCCGACGATGGTTCAAACGTTGACGTGGCCGCGCGCCACGTCGCAACTTCCAAGGAGCATCCGATGACATTGCCCGTTGCTGAACCCGTTGTGCAGAGCGTCGAGGAACTTCGCGCCGCCCAGGCCGCCGAGACGGATCGCATCGCCGGCATCCGCAAAATCTGTGCCAGCGGGCACGCCGAGATCGAGGCCAAGGCCATCGCCGAGGGCTGGGATCTGTCCAAGGCGGAACTGGCCGTGCTTCGGGCGGTCCGCCCGAAGGCGCCGGCCGTCAATGTCGGCGCGCGCGGCGCGTCGGAGCAAGCCGTGATCAACGCTGCCGCGATGGGCCTTATGGGTCGATGGGACCTGGCCGAAGCGGATAACCCGGCCGCCGCCGAACAGGCGCGAGGCTTCCGGCACAGCCTGGATCTGGCCGCGGCCTGTGTGCGGGCCTCGGGGCAAGAACCGCCGCGCGGCACGCACGCACTGATCCGGGCGTCATTAAGCACCAACGCGCTGGCGGTTGCGCTGGGGGAGAGCGGCAATCGCATCGCGCGCGAGGCCCTGGCCGCCTCACCGCCCACGATCACGTTGATCGGCAACCCGATGGACCTGGTCAACTTCAAGGAAACGAAAATCCTGAGCCCGGTTCTGAGACGCGGCTTCGAGCAGATGGCGCCGGGCGGGGAACTGCATCACGCGAACCTCGAAGAAGAACTCCAGACCTCGGTCAAGGCCGACACCTATGGCGAAATGTTTACGGTAACGCTCCAGGATGTGATGAACGACGACCTGGGCACGATTCCGCAACTGGTCGTGGCCTTGACGCGCAACGGGGCACGGAAACTGAACGATGTTGGCTGGACTTTAGTTCTCGCCAATCCGAGCGACTGGTTTGGAACCGGCCACGGCAACCTGATCACCGGAGGCACAACGGTCCTCAGCGCGGAGGGATTGCGCCAGGGCATCCAGGCTTTCAGAAAGCAGACGGACGCAGACGGGCGTCCCCTGGATATTGCGCCGGCCTTTTTGGCCGTGCCGCCGGAACTCGAAGAAACCGGCGCCGCCTTACTGAGTTCAACGGAACTCGCGCGTTACGTTGCGGATGGCACAGACCGGCAACCCACGGGCAATCCGTACCAGGGCAAACTGTCCCTGATCGTTGAACCCAGGCTGTCCAATGCCGCCTTCACGGAAAATAGCGAAACGGCATGGTTTTTGTTCGGCCCGCCTGGACTCGGCGCGGTCAACATCGGCTATGTCGGCGGCACCAGGGCGCCGACTATCGAGCAAGTCGCATTGCCGGCAAACGTCCTCGGAATCGGCTTCCGCGCGTACTGGGATTTTGCGGTCGCGCTGGGGGAATATCGCGCCGCCCTCAAATCGGCCGGCGCCTAAACGAAAATCTCCTGACCGGCGGATCGTGTCCGCCAACGTGTCCGCGGCGCCGCCCCTCGAACCGGCGCCGCCAAAAATCCAGGCCGGTGTGCCGCGCCAAGCGCGCGACACACCGCCCTTCCTTGCCGGGCGCCGCGGCAGGTTCTCCCCGGGCCTGCTGCGGCCGCCTTTAATAAACCTATCGAGAGGCGTACATGGTAAATCCAGGGGCAATCCGTGCCGGCGCCGCCTACGTTGAGATCACCGCTGATGATTCCCCCATGCAGCAGCGCCTCGCCGCGTCCCAAAAGCGCCTGCGTCAGTGGGTGGCCGAGAACAGCGGCCCTGCCCTGACGCGCGGCACGGAGGCGGCGGTCCTGCGCGGCGAAGCCGGCGGCGCCGGAGGGGGCGGTGGGTTCCTCGGAGGAACATTTCGCGGAGCGGAATTTGCCAATACGGGCCTGAAGTTCGCCGTCGCCATCCAGGAGGCCCGCGTCGCCATTGCAAATTTCCAAATATTCTCCTCCCTCGCCCGCGGAGATTTCGAGGGCATGAGGAAGGCCGCCGAGGCGTTACCCTTTGGCTTGGGCGCTTTCGTCAAAGAAGTCTCCGGCCCGGCCGACGCTTTGGCGCGCAAGGTGATCGGGGCTTTTACGGGTCAGGACCTCGAAAAGGAGCACCGCGAAAAACTCGCCACCAAGGCCAAGGAAATTTCCGAGTTCAAAGCCTATTCACAGATCGCCGAGGCCGAGAAGGCCGTCCAGCGGGCCACGATGACCGCCCGCGAGTACGCCCAGGTCGAGGTCGCCGGGATGACCCTGTCGGCCGATGCGGCCGAAAAACTGCTGGCAGCCAAACTCAAACTGATTGCGGTCGATGAGCAAAAGAAGGTGTCGGCCAAACTCTCGGCGAACATCGCGCGGGGCCAGGACCTCATCAACCAGGCCATGCTGGAGTATGACCTGCTGAACGTCACCGACCCGCGCGAGCGCCTGCGGCTGGAGGTGCAGGCGATGGGCCTAACGGCCGACAAGGCCGAGCAACTCCTCGCCTGGAAACGGGCGATCCTGGATGTCACCGAGGAACAGGCGCGGGCCGAAAACCGCGTATGGGTAGAGGCCCAGAAGGAGATCGACGCCTATCAGGACGTGATCGACTTCCTGGACGAGCGCGAAAAGGTCCGCAAAGAGGGGCAATCGCTGGAGGAGTCCCTGCGCACGCCCGAGGAGCGGGCCAAGGCCGAGATCGACAAGGCCCAGGAACTGTTCGAGGCCGGCGCGATCGGCTCTAACACTTACAACCGGGCCATCCGCAAGGCCCTGGAGGATGCCGCAGCCGCCATGCCGGACGTGGCCGCCCGCGCGACGATTGGCGTGCGCGGCACGTTCAACGCGATGGAGGCAGCCGGCCTCGGGGCCGGCGGCGTGGCCGACGCGATGCTGGAGGCCCAGCGTCAGACCGCCAAGAACACCGAGAAGATCGCCCAGTTGGCCGCCAACCTCGGCGTGACCTACCAGTAGCGGGAGAAGCGCCGTGCCTGTGCTTTTTTTTGCAAGAACCTAAAACCTGAATCTTTTTTTTAAGGGGCGTACGATGGCTCCGATGACGAAGGAGTTCCGTTCAACCCGCGAAACGGCGAAACTTCTCGGCGTGCCGCCTGGCCGAATTTCGATGAACGTTTGGAATGGCCGGATCGCCGAGCCTGAGCGCGGGCCTGGCGAGTGCTTCCTATGGACAGATGACGATATTGCGAGGGCGGCCAAAGTGCTGCGCGTGCCCTGGCCGCCGAAGGCCGTGGCGCCGCCGGCTGAGGCCCCCGCACCCGCCGATGGCGTCTAGGGGCAGGCCATGACGACCGACCCAGCCGCTCAACTTCTCGCCCTCGCTGACGCGGCGCCCGCACGGGACCCGGCCACGGCGCCGCCGGCACCCGTCAAGAAGGGTGAGTTTGATTTTACCGATGTTGGTAACGGCTTTCTATTTGCCGATATGTTCGCTGACGCGGTGAAATTCTGCCCGCCGGAAAAACGCTGGTATGCCTGGGACGGCAAGCGCTGGGCGCCGGACGCCACCAGAGAAGCCGTGCGCTGTGCCAAGCGGCTCGGACTGGCCAAGTTGCACGAGGCAATCGGTATAGCCGATCCTGACGCGCAGAAACGCGCGATCAAACACTGGCTCAAGTCCCAGTCGGCAGGCGGCGTTGACGCGATGCTCGCTATGGCGAGCAGCGAGTTGCCGCTTGTCGTTCTGCCGGTGGCCCTCGACAGTGATCCGTGGCTGTTGAACGTCGCCAACGGAGTTCTTGACCTTCGGACAGGCCGCCTGAGGCCGCACAGGCGCGAGGCCATGATGACGCGGCTGTGCCCTGTCGAGTACCGGGCCGACGCCGATCAAGGGGAGTGGCTGCGCTTCCTGGAGCGGGTTGTACCCGATCCGGCGGCCCGCACCTTTCTTCAGCGCGCCGTCGGCTATTCCCTGACCGGCGACACGCGCGAGGAAACCCTGTTTTTCGTGTGCGGCCCGACTGCCTCGGGCAAGAGCACTTTTGCTGAGGCCGTCAAGACCATCCTGGGGGACTATGGCGCGACGTGCGACTTTGAGACTTTCCTGCGGCGGCCGAGTAGCGGCGGTCCCCGAAACGACATCGCGCGGCTGCATGGCGCGCGGCTTGTTGTCGGCGTCGAAGTCGAGAAGGGCCAGCGGCTCGCCGAGGGCCTCGTAAAAACGCTGACCGGCGGCGACAAGGTTGCGGCGCGATTCCTTTACCAAGAGGCGTTTGAGTTCGTACCGCAATTCAAACTCTGGCTCGTGGCCAACGACCGGCCGCGGGCGGCAGACGACGACAGCGCCCTCTGGCGGCGCATCCTTCTGATGCCGTTTGACCATACGATCCCCGAAGCCGAGCGAGATCCGGCCGTCAAGGCGCGTCTGCGCGACCCGGCCCTTGGCGGCCCTGCTGTCCTGGCGTGGGCCGTTCAGGGCTGTCTTGCCTGGCAACGGGACGGACTTCAGGTGCCCGAAGTGGTGCGGCGTGCGACCCAACAGTATCGCGTCGAGAATGACCCGCTCGCCGACTGGCTCAAGGAACGGTGTGAACTGGTGCCGATGTCGGAAACCCCGTTTCGTGATTTGTACGCGAACTACAAAAACTGGGCTGAGTCCGCAGGTTGCCGGCCCATCGGTGGCAAGACACTCGGCTTACGGCTTGAGGCAATGCACTTGACGAGGGCGCGGGTGGGTAGCGAAAGAAGCCGGGTGTACCGTGGAATCGGTCTGCGATCCTCTTGCGGCGGCTAGGTGGACACGATGGACACGATAACGCCTGTTTCTATAAACTCTCGCGTAGGAGAATTGCTTAAGGGAACTTTTCAGAAACAGGCGCAATCGTGTCCATCGTGTCCGGCGTCAATTCGGCGGCAGTTTTATAACCGGCTCGCCGACGCCGCCGGCGTTCCACGCCGGCGGCGCATCCCCCAGAGCGGCTTTCCGATCCCCTACGGCCGGGGCCGTAGGGCGGCCGTGCGGGTCTACCACTACAGCGGCGATTCCGTGCAGCGAATCCAGGCGACCCTGGACGGTCCCTGGGGCTGTCCAGACTTTGAACTGACCTGCCGCCTCGACGAGTTGAGCGCGTGGGCGCCGTGGGTAGCCGGATGGATTCAGGCTCAGGCCCCGGATGGGCTGCCAACGCCGCCCGAACCGACCCGCCTGGCGCGCCCGTGGCGTGACGTGGCGGACCTACAGCGGGCCGACTATCTCTGGACGGCCCGGGCGAATCGCGTGGCGTGCGGCGTGGGGCGGTGCCCGATGTGCGGGGCGGTAATGCCCCCCCCCCCCGGTCAGCAAAAGGTACTCCCTGTCGGAAAACCCGTCCAGGGGGGACGACCGAATGGACCTGGGGGTTGTGATTCTTTCTTTCCGCAAACGCACACCCCCACCACGAAAGGAATACGCAGCATGGCCGAGACGTAAGATGTGGCCTGTTAAGAGGTTACGGAAGCCCACAGGGCGGCCGGACAGGCCCCGTTGACTCACCCCTCGACCGACAAGATCCGAGTTGAACACGAGGCCCCGGAAGGGCCTGAAATGACCTTCCAGGCCGCCAGGCGACGACGGGGCGGGCCGGACACCAGAGGGGGGCCTGGGCGGGCCTAGGGGCAACGTGGCGGCGTCCTGGGGGCGGCAGGCTGGCGGGCACGGCCGGCGTCCTGGCCACGGACGGCGGGCGGCCACGGCCGCGGGCGGCAAGATTCCCGGATTTTATAGTTGACACACCCCCAACCCTTCTGTTACGATTCAACCATGACGGGCAAGCAAATGAGGCTGAGCGACCAGGTTCGGGCGGCGGTGAACGCTGCGGGCGTGTCCCGCTACGCCATCTGTGAGGCCGCCAAGGTAGACAAGGGCACGATGTCCAGGTTCATGGCCGGCCACGTCGGGTTGTCCCTGCATACGCTGGACGGCCTGGCCGACGTGCTGGGGCTGCAAGTGGTGTCCCGCGGCCCGGTGAAGGTCCGGCCGCCTCAGCGGTGCGGTCGCAAGAAGAAAAGGGAGAGGCCGTGCGGGGAGTGTTGCCAGGAACCCGATGGCGTGTGACGGTCGTTACGTTTCGGCCGAAGGATCGGCCACCACGCCTCTTGTTGCGGGTAAGGGACCGCCTCACCGGCCGTTTGGCGCACGAGACGCTGCGCGACCTCACGGTTCACCAGCGGGCGAAGGGGTACGACCTGGCACGGAAACGGGAGGAGTTTTTGAACTCAGGGGCGCCAGAGGCCCGAGAGCCGGTCGAGTGGGTAAAGGCTAAGGCCGCGGTGCTGGAGTGCCTGGCCGCCCGCCGACGACCGGCGACCGTGGCCTGTTATCGACATATCCTTGGCTGGCTTGAACGCTACATCGCCGATGCGTTTCCGGCCCGGTCTGGAGGATTTACCTTTGTAGATCAGATCGACGCGGGGATCGCCGAGGGCTATGTGGCCTGGCGGCGCGGCCATGTTCGCCGAGTCGAACGGGCCGGCGACGCCACGATCAACCGCGACCTCCGGCACTTACGAAGCGTGTGGGCGTACCTGGTGCGGCTCGGCCTGGCGGCGGGGAACCCCTGGGCGGCCGTGCCGATGCTCCGTGAGTTCCAGCAAGACCGGACGCGGTTGACTGCTGACCAGGTGGCGCGGCTCGTGAAGGCGGCCGGCCGCAAGGACCTTTCCTTTCGGGCGGCACTTTGTTTGGCGACCGAGACGGGGCCGCGGCTCGGCGAACTCGCGCACGTGAGGTGGTTCCACCTGGACCTACGCGCCGGCGCGTGGACGATCACGCGCGAACCGTGTGGCTGGCAACCAAAGGGCAATCGTGAACGGCTTGTGCGGTTCTCGGAAGCGACCGCCCGGGTGCTGAGGCAGTACCAGGCGGCGCGCGTGGCGGCCCTGGTGGGCGGTGGTCTATCGGCCGAGGATGCCCGCGCGGTCGTGGAGGCTGGCCGGGTATTCGGGCGGGGCCGGACGGCGGGGCACGATTGTTGGGAACGAGATTTCAATATGGGTCTGCGGGCCGCGTGTCAGGAGATCGGAGCGCCGGAGATCACCTGTCACGGTCTGCGGTTCACTCTCGGACGGCTGGCCAAGGATGCCGGGGCACCGGCCCTGGCGATCCAAGACCTCCTGGGACACGCCGACTTTGCGACGACGCAGCGTTACATTGGTGAGGGCCAGGCGGCGGGCGCCGCGACGGCGTTTGCGGCGATGCAGGGGCGAATCCAAGAAACAGGTAAAAAACAGGTAAAGAGGCCCCCAACGAACGGGGGCCGGCGGCGTGGCAAAAACGGCTATAACTCCCGTACTACAAAGGTTTTACGATGAACATGCCGGAGTGGCGGAATTGGCAGACGCGCGGGATTCAAAATCCCGTGAGGCTTAAACCTCGTGGGGGTTCGACTCCCCCCTTCGGCACCAACATATCTCGAAGTTCATGGAGTTTGCGAACGCCAACGTCCCCTCCTCTGGCCCGACAGGGGCGCTGCGGGAGGGCCGGATTCCCGATTCAGGGCAATCAATGGACCGCCGTTGACAGGCTGCTCGTCCGTCCCGGCCAACCTGGAAGGCTTCGGCAGGCAGACAAGCGCCGGTCGGCCGAAGTTCGGCGGGGCACCGCTCCGAAGGAGGCCGCGGCCGCGCGAAGTTGACTTCCGGGGGCCTTCGCATTACCCTCCTTATCAGCCGCCGCGAAGGAAGAAAGGCAAGAAATGCCACACGCCCAGAGGTCGGACGGCCGCGCCGCCGAGGGCCCGAACATCCTGCTCCGGGCCGTGCCGGCGGCGCTGGGCCTGGCCCTGGCGATTGCCTCGTCGCCGCCCGCGTCTGCGGCCGACCCTCCCCACTACCTGAAGAGGGGCGACTGGCAGGCGACGATGGTCGCCTCGCGCGAGGCGCTCCTGCGGCAGGAGGCGCAGCCGCCCCCGCCCGGCCGCCCCACCGCGTACGTCAGCCCCGTGGTCCGCGGCGGCGACCCGGCCAGGGCCGTCAGCGTGCCGGTCGCCGGGCTGAAGGAACTGGACCTGTACGTCGTCGGCGCGCCGGAAGTCGTGTACGGCGCGGCCGACTGGGCCGACGCCCGGTTCATCGGCCGCGACGGCAAGGAAACGCCCGTTGGCCGGGCGGCCGCCGCCGCCAGGCTCATCGAGGGCCAACTCAGCATCGATTCGAACCTCTACTCCGGCGTGAGCGGCCCCCTGCAAATCGCCGGCCGCCGGTTTGAGCGCGGTATCGAGATGTACCCCAACGGCGTCGGCAAGGTCCGCGTGGCCGTGCCGGCGGGCGCCGAGCGGCTGGAGGCCTTCATCGGCATCGACGACTGGGTGGGCCCCCGCGGCGCCGTGCGGTTCATCGTGGCGGGGCCCGAGGAGGCCGCGCGCCAGGACCTGTGGGCCCTGGCGGCCCGCGATTTCGCCGAGGACGCGCCACGCCGCCAGATGAAATGGGAGCGCGAAGACCAGGTCCTCCAGGAAGACTGGCCGCCCGGCGACTTTGCCGCGCTCGCCCGCCGCTACGCCGAGGCCGCATGCCCTCGCGTCCCCGCGCTGGCACAGGAGGCCGCGCAACGGGCGGCCGCCGTCAAGGACGCCGCGGGCCTGGCCGAGGTCCGGCAACTCTTCTACCGCAGCCGCACGCTCCATGAGGCCATGGCGCGGGCCCGGGCCTTTGACTCGCGGGCCCTCCGCATGGCCATCACAGACCTGGCGGAGAGTTATCCCGAGAAGTACGCCGGCGGGCCGGCGTTCCTCGCCCGCCTTGCGGCCATCGAGCAGGCCATGCCCGATGCCCTGGCGCGGGCCGCCAGGGGCGTACCGGAAGACCTCGAGCGCCTCGAGCATCTGCTGGCCGACTTCGACCGCCTCCAGCGCGAGGCCCTGCTGGCGAACCCGCTGCTCGATTTCGACCGTCTCGTGCTCGTCCGCCGCACCCCGCACGGCGACCCGCGCATGCCCATCGGCACCGGCTACGGCGTGGGCGAGTACATCGGCCTGCCCCGGCAGAGTTCCAAGTGCAACCCCGGCATCGAGCAGCCGCTGAATTGGGACAACGAGATCGCCCTGCTGTCGCCCGTGCGGCCGGAAGGCAAACTGACCACGCTCTACAAGCCCGGCGGGCGGCGGCTCGTCACCGACCTTGACCTCCACTGGGACGCCGACCGCCTCCTCTTCTCCATGCCGGGCAGCCACAACAAGTGGCAGGTCTTTGAAATCGGCGCCGACGGCAAGGGGTCGCCTAGGCGACTCACGCCCGGCGACCAGCCGGATGTCCATAACTACGATGCCTGCTACCTGCCGGACGGACGCATCGCGTTCATCTCCACCGCCCCGCTCCAGGGCGTCCCGTGCAACGCGGGCGTCATCGTCGGCATGATGTACCTCATGGACGCCGACGGCAAGAACATCCGCCAGGTCTGTTTCGAGCAGGACCACGACCATTGCCCCACCGTCCTCAACGACGGCCGCATCCTGTACCTGCGGTGGGACTACACCGACACGCCGCACGTCTGGAACCGCATGCTCTTCTCGATGAACCCCGACGGCACCGGCCAGGCCGAGTACTACAAGGCCAACGGCTACTGGCCCAACTCCATCTTCTACGCGCGGCCGATCCCGAACCATCCCACCAAGGTCGCGGGCATCGCCACCGGCCACCACGTGGGGCGCGCCGGGGAACTGGTGATCTTCGACCCCGTCAAGGGCCGCACCGAGGCCGACGGCGTGGTGCAGCGCATCCCCGGCTACGGCCGGAAGGTGGAGCCGCTCATCCAGGACAAACTGACGGAGCACAGTTGGCCGAAGTTCCTGCATCCCTGGCCGCTCTCTGAGAAGTACCTCATCGTTTCCGCCAAGCCCACGCCCGATTCTCTCTGGGGCATCTACCTGGTGGACGTCTTCGACAACCTGGTGCTCCTGAAGGAGGTGGAAGGCGAGGCGCTGGTGGAGCCCCTGCCCCTCCGGAAGACGCCCCGCCCGCCCCTCATCGCCTCCAAGGTGGACCCCGGCCAGGCCGACGCCCTCGTCTACCTTCAGGACGTTTACGAGGGGCCGAGCATGAAGGGCATCCCGCGCGGCACGGTCAAGGCCCTGCGGGTCTTCACGTACCACTTCGGATACCAGAACCTGGCGGGCATCGACCACCGCGTGGGGGCCGACGGGCCGTGGGAGTGCAAGCGCATCCTGGGCACCGTCCGCGTGGAAGAGGACGGGTCGGCCCTGTTCCGCGTGCCGGCCAAGACGCCCTTCTCCGTCCAGCCGCTGGACGCCGGCGGCGCCGCCGTCCAACTCATGCGCAGTTGGATGACGGCCCAGCCGGGCGAGACCCTCAGTTGCGTCGGCTGCCACGACAACCGCGGCGCCGCGCCGCCTTCGACCCGCGCAACGCTGGCCCTCGCGCACGAGGCCCAGGCCATCACCCCCTGGCACGGGCCGGCGCGGGGCTTCAGTTTCAAGCGCGAGGTCCAGCCGGTGCTCGACAAGCACTGCGTGGCCTGCCACGACGGCAAGCCGCGCCAGGACGGGCAGGCCCTTTGCGACCTTCGCGCCGACCCGGGGGCGTACGTGTGCTATCGCGGCGGCGACCCCAAGGGCAGCGTCGTGCGCGGCGTGCCCAGGGAGCAACTCCTCGGCAAGTACGGCGGCATCTTCGAGCCCGGTTACATCGCGCTGCGGTCCTTCATCCGCGTGGGCGGCCTGGAGAGCGACCTCCACCTCTTGCCGCCCATGGAGTTCTATGCCGGGACTTCGGAACTCATCCAGATGCTTCAAAAAGGTCATCACAACGTCCCACTCGACGCCGAGGCCTGGGGCCGCCTCTTTGCGTGGATCGACCTGAACGCCCCGTGCCACGGAACGTGGGGCGAGTTCGTGCCCATCCCCGGCAATCAGCGCGAGCGGCGGATGGCCCTCCGCAGGCTCTACAGCGGCCTGGAGGAAGACTGGGAAGAGATTCCGCCGATGCCCGCCGCGCGGGCCGACCCCATCGTGCCTCCGCCCGAGGCCACGGCCGCCGCCCGCCTCGTCTCCTGCGAGGGCTGGCCGTTCGATGCGGCCGAGGCCCTGCGGCGCCAGGGCGGCTCCGGGCCGGCCGTCCGCACCCTCGACCTGGGCGGCGGCGTGACGATGGAACTCGCGTATGTCCCCGCGGGCCGCTTCGTCATGGGCGACGCCGGCGGATTCCACGACGAGCAGCCGCAGAGCATCGTCACCGTCGCCAAGCCGTTCTGGATGGGCCGCTTTGAGGTGACCAACGAGCAGTTCGCCCGCTTCGACCCGTCGCACGACAGCCGCTTCGAGCACCGGACCTCGTGGCAGTTCAGCGAGGAGTACACGGGCTGGCCGCTCAACCGGCTGCGGCAGCCGGTCGTCCGCGTGTCGTGGGACGGAGCCATGGCCTTCACGCGCTGGCTGAGCGAGAAGTCGGGCCTGCCCATCACGCTGCCCACCGAGGTCCAGTGGGAATACGCCTGCCGCGCGGGCACCGCAACGCCGCTGTCTTACGGCGACCTCGATGCCGATTTCTCGAAGTTCGCCAACGTGGCCGACTACACCATCCGCAACCTCGCGTACGAAGGCTGGCGTCCGCGGTCCCCCGACCTCGCCCCCCGCGATGCACGCTTCAACGACGGCACACTCGTCACGGCCGACGTCGGCAGTTATCAGCCCAACCCCTGGGGCCTCTTTGACATGCACGGCAACGCCGCCGAGTGGACCCGCACGATCTATCGCCCCTACCCGTACGGCGACGACGGCTACGACGTCGACCGCCCCGGCGTCGATCCCGCCCGCGTTGATCCCGCCCGCGTTGATCCCGCCCGCATCGATCCCGCCCGCGTCGAGCCCGCCGGCGTCGAGCGCCCCGGCGTTGAGCGCCCCGGCGTCGAGCCCGCCGCGGGAGCGGCGGGTTATCCGCGACCCAGCGCAGGCGCTCCGCCAGCGCTGATGGTCGTGCGCGGCGGATCATGGTACGACCGACCCGTGCGCTGCCGCTCGGCCTTCCGCCTGGCGCACCCGCCGTACCAGAAGGTCTTCAACGTGGGCTTCCGCGTGGTGTGCGAGGACGCACCCGCGAGCCTGACCGCGGCGGCAACGCCGTGATAATCGTACCTCATCAGCACTACAACACCACTTCGCGCGGCGGGTCTCCTGACCCGCCGCGCGATCCCACGCCACGGGGCCGAAATCGCAGGTTACGGCGCGGTGGGTCAGGAGACCCACCGCGCAAGGCGGCAAGGGGCGTTCTCGTGTCAGGCCGCCAAAACCTGTACGGAGGCAACCATGAATTCGTGCGCGAGGCTTGTCATTGCCGGCATCTTCGGAGCAACGGCGCTCCTTATGCCAGGCTGGAACCCCCCCGCCGCCGCAGAGGCGCCGAGGCTCTCTCTGGTCGCCGATGCCGCACCCGGTGCGCCTGTGCGGCACGGCCTGGCGAAACTCAAGGCCGCGCTCAAGGAAAAGGGCGCGGATTGCCGGGACGCGGCAGCCCTGGATGCGGCCGGCGGCGCGGCGGCCATCGTGGCCGGCCTCGCCTCGGCCACCGGCCCTGCGGCCCAGTGCCTCAAGGACCTTGGCATCGCCCCGCCGGCGGAGGCCGAGTCGCTCCTTATCCAGCACGTCGACTGGAAGGGCAAGAAGGCCCTCCTCCTCTGCGGGGCCGACGACCGCGGCCTCATGTACGCCCTGCTGGATGTGGCCGACCGCATCGGATGGGCCGCCGACCCCGCCCAGCCGCTGGCCGAGGTCCGCGACGCCCGCGAGCGGCCCGCCGTCCCCGAGCGGGCGCTCTCCATCTACACCATGCACCAGGCCGCGTTCGAGGCCCGCTTCTTCGATGAGTCGTACTGGGCCGCCTACTTCGACACGCTGGCCCGCAACCGCTTCAACACCTTCGTGCTCATCTTCGGCTACGAGAACGCCGGGTACTTCTCGCCGGCGTACCCGTACTTCTTCGATGTCGAGGGCTTCCCCGACGTGCGCGTGCCGGGCCTGACGAAGGAGCAGCAGGCCCGCAACCTGGCGGCCCTGAATCGCCTCATCCAGATGGCCCACGAGCGCGGTCTGGCGGTCACGCTGGGCCTCTGGGACCATATCTACCGCGGCGGCGTCCAGAGCGGAGGCATGGGCGAGCAGGCCGCACGCCAGCCCACGCCCGGCATCCCGTGGGGCGTCACGGAGAAGAACCTCGTGGCGTACACGCAGGCGGCGCTGGCGAAGTTCCTCCGCGAGGTGCGCGGCACGGACGGCCTCCAGTTCCGCATGCACGAGGAATCGGGCCTCAAGCGGGCCGAGATGGCCGCCTTCTGGGGCAGCCTCTTTGACATCGTCAAGCAGACCGCCCCCGCCATCCGCTGCGACCTGCGGGCCAAGGGCCTGCCCGACTCCATCATCGATGCGGCCGCCGAGAAAGGCATCCGCTTCCGCATCGACACCAAGTACCTGGCCGAGCAGATGGGCATGCCCTTTCATCCCACGCACATCAACCGCGAGAACCAGAAAGACCGCCGCCACGGCTACGCCGACCTCCTGCGCTATCCCGTCCGGTACAAAATGCACTGGCGCCTCTGGAACGGCGGCACGTCGCGCGTGCTCCTCTGGGCCGACCCGGAGTACGTGCGGCGGTTCGCCGAGAGCACGCTCATCTACCCGAGCGAGGGGTTTGAGGTCAACGAGCCCCTGGCCACCAAGATGGCCTCGCACCCGCACGACGCTAAGCCGCTGGACCTCCTCACGCCCCAGCACCGCTACTACCAGTGGGAGTTCGAGCGGTACTGGCACTTCTTCCAGGTCTGGGGCCGCGTGGGCTACAATCCCCAGACGCCCGCCGAGGTCTGGCAGAAGGAGTTCCAGCGACGCTTCGGCAAGGACGCCGCCCCGTTCATCGAACAGGGCCTCCACACCGCCAGCCGCATCCTGCCGCGAATCATCAGCGCCATCTTTCCGTACAACCGGTTCCCCATGACGCGCGGCTGGCCGGAGAAGCAGCGGTGGGAGGACCTGCCCGCCTACGCCAGGGCCGAAGGCAGCGACACGCAGCAGTTCGCCAGTTTCGATGAGGAGGCGCGCTGGATCCTCGACGGCGAGGAGACCGCCAAGGTCCTCCCGTCGCAAACCAGCCGATGGTTCGCCCGCACGTCCGAAGACGTGCTGCGCCTGGCCTCCGAAGCAGAGAAGCGGATCGGGCCGAACCCGGGCAAGGAGTTCGTCTCGACCGTGACCGACTTGAGGATCCTCGGCAACCTGGCCCTGTACCATTCGCGGCGGATTCCCGCCGCCGTCAGTTACGCCCTCTACAAGCGGTCGCAGGACGCGGGCGACCTGGATGATGCCATCGCAGGCGAAAAGCAGGCCATCCAGGCGTGGGAAAGAATCGTCGAGGCCGCCGGCGACGTCTACGCCAACGACCTGGCCATGGGCCTCCCCAGCGCGGGCCTCTCGGGCCACTGGCGCGACGAACTGGCCGCCCTCAGAAAGGGCCTGGAGGCGCTCGGGCGCGAACGCGGCGCCCTCGGCCCGGGCGCCGGCGCCGGCCAGCCGCGCGCCGCCCGCCTGCCGTCCCGCAAGACAGCCCCCGGCGAGGCCGCCGCCGCCGCGGGCGACAGCGCCCCGCCCGCCATCGTGCACGCACCCATCACGAGCGCCCCGGCCGGGAAGCCGCTGGCCGTCACCGCCCGCGTGACCGACCCGTCGGGCGTCAAGTGGGTGCGCCTCAGGTACCGCAGCGTCAACCAGTACCAGGACTACCAGACCCTGCCGATGCTGCCGACGGGGGAGAAGGGCACGTACCAGGCGGTGGTCCCCGGCGACCAGGTGGGCGGACCGTGGGACTTCATGTACTTCATCGAGGCCATGGACAATGCCGGCAACGGCTGCATCTGGCCGGACCTCGAGAAGGAAACGCCGTACATCGTCGTCCACCTGGACCGGCCCCGGCCCGAGTGACGGCCCGCCCGACCGGCGGCAGCAAAACCGGGCCATGCACCCGGCCCACGCAGCACACGACCGCCGCCCGGAGCAATTGTGGATAACTTTCCCGGGCGCCATTTTGCGCCTCCCAAACGCGCTTTTTTACCTTTCCCGAACTCAAAAACGGCCCTGGCGCTAGCGCCAGAGGGGGTGACCCCCCAAAATGTTAAGATGGGCATGACGAAATGCGCGCCTTTTTGATGCCTTTTTGACGGGAAACGTCGCCGTTTTGATCGATTTTGACCCGAATTTGATGGTTTTTGACATGGACGCATGGCCATGTGCCGTTGTGGATAACTTGTTGCGAAAAGTCAACATCGGGGACGGGGCGAGGGACGGAGGTACATTGCCTTGGTACGAGGCTGATACGAAGGCGTTCTTTTTGTTTTTTCGCGCGGCGGCTCTCCGTAGCCGCCGCGGGCCGACTCCAGCAGCCCCGGCAGGCTCTCCTGCGTCTGCGCCACCGCCCCGGCCAGGGCCGCAAGCGGCTCGTCTCGACCACCGGCCAGCGTCCCTGCGATCGTGGCCATAACAGTCTCCCGGCCGGACCGCCCGCCCCCACCTTTATGGACGTATGCTCTGCCGGCGCGTTCGCAAAAAAATCACGCCCTCTACAGAATATTATACGACAAAATCCCGCCCGCGCGCGGGAATACCGCCGGGGCACAACGCCCCCAGGCGCACAAGGCTATAGCGTTTTAAGGTTGCGTAGGTGCGCGGCGGTTCTCCTGAACGGCCGCGCCGATACACATGAAGTGCCCAACGCGGCGGGTCAGGAGACCCGCCGCGCAAAGGGGGCGTGTATCCACGCGATCTTAAAACGCCCTATAATCCACGCCCCAGGCGGGCAAGCGCCGCTGCGGCCGATTGTGTGGGGCGCGCACCAATGCTATACTCATTCGCTGTCGACCTCAGACCTGGGAGGGACGGAAACCGAAAGGACTCAGACGATGGCAATCAACCGAGCGTTGCCGACGATTCTGGAGCAATGGGAGATAACAGCAGAGGAACTCACCCTGCTCGTGCAGCGCAATCCCAGTTTGAGGGGCATAATGCTGGGGTACGTGGCCGAGTTCAAACTGCTCAGGTGCCTTACGTCCAGATCCACGGACCTTCAGGACGTGGGTAAGGCAGACAATCACGACCGGACAAGCAAAGGAGATCGCATCGTCGTCTTCAGGCAACACAGGATCAAGGTAGAGTCGAAGTCATTGCAGACAAACTCAATCCGCCAAGAGGCAGACCCGGCAACTGGGGAAGCATATTGGCTCGGCAAGGCGCAGGTCGACGCCAGCGACCGCAGGAAGGTCACATTCCCCGATGGCAGCACGCTGGAGACCACTTGTCTCCTCTGTGGGGAGTTCGACCTCCTGGCTGTGAACTGCTTTGCGTTCGAGAAGAAGTGGCACTTCGCGTTCGCGCGAAATGCGGACTTGCCCCACTCCACCTTCAAGAAGTACACCGACTACCAACGTCATCACTTACTGGCTTCCCTCGTTACGGTGACATGGCCACCGCGACCGCCGTTCTACTCCGACCCGCTCCCCGAGCTCGAGGCAATCGCCCGCGACCGAAAACGGTGAGCATTCTTGCCCGGCGGCATCTTCACAAACACCATGAAGTACGAGTGGTTCTTGCGGGCATGCACCTGTTTCTTGAGCCGTGATACGCCAGGCGTGTTCTCCCGAACCACCACGAAAAGGTCTTTGCAGTAGAACCCGTATAATGCATATTCATTATATATCTCAATGTGTGTTAGCCACTGCCTGTTGGCGCTGACCTCGTCCTGACACTTGACGATCAGGATCCCGCCGTCCTTTAGCACCCGGTAAGCCTCACGTCCCGCCTTGAAGTACAGGTCGGTAACCGCGTGGTGCCACTTCGGGCCTTCACTGCACTCGTTGCCGTTGGAATAGTACGCTCGGAACGCGGAGTGCGTACCGCCTCCGGCCTTGTGATTGTCGTCCCTGCGGAAGAACCCCTCCATGTAGGGTGGATCGAGAACGATGCAGTCAACAGAAGCCTCGTCATACGGCAGTTGGCGACAGTCGACTCCCTGGGCTATGTCGGTGGCCAGTAACTTGTACTTGTCCTTGGGAACATTGCGCCAAAAAACGCCTTTGCCATAGGTCACGTCGGCGACCACCGCCCCTTCTGGAACGTGTAGAGTTAGAATCTGTGGGAATACATCGGCGTTGCCCCCAATGTGGGCCGAGAGGACCACGTCGGTGCTGGCAATGCCACCTTGCACCCGCCTCTTGCCATTCGCGGCGCCAACCTGCGTCGGAAACAGTGTCTCTTGGGGCATTCTCATGGCTCCTTGTTCATCCAACGGCACTCATTTTACCTCAGGAACAACCGTCGTTCAACGGCAATCGCCCCTCGTACAGCACGCCTCTTGGACAACGCCGCGCCCCCAGGTGAATGGTATTGCTTCCACTCGGGTGACGCCCGGTTCCTGCTGGGCCACACCGAAATCGTGATAGTTACACCCCGTCATCGCTCGCGGGCGGGGTGGGCGGTTTGTCGCCGTCCGCCGACTGAAGCAGGGCCTCGGTCTTGACGCACAGGTCCTTCGTAAGCGAGAGTTCCCACTGGCTCAGCATGTGGAGGCCCTCGAGGCCCTTGAGGATCTCGCGAAGCGAATCGGCCGTCGGTTTCATGAGTACCCCCGATTTTCCAGTTGCATCGCCCTTGGTTCCGGCTATCATTCACAGGTGCGGATTTCGTGGGGTCATTATACACGTTTGCGAAGGTTAGGCAAGAACACGTTCGCAAATGCGTACGAATAACACCCTTTTCGGGACGATTTGAGCCGTGGCAACTGGCGACACGAAATCGGACTTGTCGGGGAGGCTGGCGGGGCTGCGGGAGGCTGTCTTCGGGCCGCGCGGCCGCGCGGCCTTTGCCAGGGTGTTGAGCGTAAGTCCTTCTACCTACTCGTATTACGAGAAAGGGCGGCAGCCCCCCGCGGACCTCATCGCCCGCGCTACCAAGGTCACGGGGGCCGACCTCGCCTGGCTCATGACGGGTGAGGGCGAGCCGTTCCCGCAGCCGACCGCCGGCGCTACTGACAATACGGTGTCACAGCCCGCCGAGGAGATCCTCGCCCGCCTCACCGCAGTCCTTGCCGCAGGGGACAAGGAAGGGCCGCGGGTCGAGGGTCGAGGACCGAGGGAAAAGGCCAGCAGCATTACACCGCGCGGCCCTTCGCACCTCGGCCTCCGTGCTCCGGCCCTGCGCAGCGCCGCCGCCGCGGCGGCGCTGCGGGCGATCCTGGCCAGGATGGAACAGGCCTTTCCGCCCGCAAAGCAAACCTGGAGACCATCGGACGCCCCCGTGTCGCCGACGGCGGTGCCCATCGTCGGCCGGACGGCGGCGGGGATCCTGGCCCAGTGGGAGAAGTGCTTCGCGGGCCGGCAGGACCCGGAGGTCCTGGAGCGCCTCATCCGACAGGTGGAAGCCAGGGCCGCCCGCCAGCGCGGGGGCGACCTTCAGGCGGCCGACCCGGGCGGCGAGCCCGAGCGGCAGCCGGACGCCGCAGCCCTGCTCATCCA
>Ga0315289_10003633_pt1 | contig 23283 bp, 25 predicted proteins | sample YL17G11_40_MG_FD_203452 | JGI IMG/M metagenome (GOLD analysis project Ga0315289, IMG submission 203452) | Sediment microbial communities from Yellowstone Lake, YNP, Wyoming, USA - YL17G11_40 | ecosystem: Environmental > Aquatic > Freshwater > Lake > Sediment | place: USA: Wyoming | collected...
ATGATTCAGACCCTTGTACTGAATGGTCAGGTCAAGTTTCTTGCCCTTCAGGCAGGGTCTGTCAAAGTGGCCAATGTGTTTTGCCATCTTGTCAAAATGAATGTACTTCTGGTTCAACAGAATGCATGGGCTCCTCTTCTTACAAAGTCTGTGGAAACAATGATTCAGACCCTTGTACTGAATGGTCAGGTCAAGTTTCTTGCCCTTCAGGCAAGGTCTGTCAAAGTGGCCAATGTGTTTCGAGTTGTACCAATGAATGTACTTCTGGTTCAACAGAATGCATGGGTTCCTCTTCTTACAAAGTCTGTGGAAACAATGATTCAGACCCTTGTTCAGAATGGTCAGATTCATTTTCTTGCCCTTCAGGCAAGGTCTGTCAAAGTGGCCAATGTGTTTCGAGTTGTACCAATGAATGTACTTCTGGTTCAACAGAATGCATGGGTTCCTCTTCTTACAAAGTCTGTGGAAACTATGATTCAGACCCTTGTTCAGAATGGTCAGATTCATTTTCTTGCCCTTCAGGCAAGGTCTGTCAAAGTGGCCAATGTGTTTCGAGTTGTACCAATGAATGTACTTCTGGTTCAACAGAAAGAAAATGTTCAGGAAATTATGTTCAACAGAGGAATTGTGGTAACTATGATTCCGATCCCTGTACAGAATGGTCAGATTGGATTAATATAGAAAATTGTGGAAGTTCTGGTTGGACAGACGAATACCAATGTTCTGGAAATTGGGTTCAAAGGAAATGGATAAATAAAGGTTGTGCATATGCTCAGTGTTATGCTAATTCAGAATGGAAAAATTACCAAAATTGTTCAGCTTCAGGTCAGGTTTGTCAAAATGACCAATGTGTATCAATTCAAGTTTCCGTTGACCTCAAAGCCAATGGTTCAGATGGTCCAATTACCATTGCTTACAATACCTCAGCCAATCTAACCTGGACTTCAACTAATGCCACCACCTGTTACGCTTCCAATGGTTGGGCAGGTTCAAAATCAACTTCAGGATCTGAATCAACTGGCAATCTAACCTCTTCCAGAACTTATACCATTACCTGTACTGGAACCGGTGGCTCTGCCTCAGACAGCGTAACCGTTAATATTGAACAACTCACTCTTTCTGTTACTTTACAGGCTATTCCTGCTTCAGGCTTTGCGCCCTTAAATGGAGTAGATCTCCGAGCCACAGTTTCAGGAACAGCCACAGGTCCAATTAATTACAAATTTGACTGTACCAATAACGGCATCTGGGATTTGGAACTAAATGGTTATACTCAAAATCCCTATGCTGCCACTGATTTATGTAGTTATCCTTCAGCCGGCACCTATACGGCAAAAGTAAGAGTAGAAAGATCTTCTGCCACTCCTGCCGAAAATACTACTCAAATTCAGGTTAATGGTTGTAACCCTCCGCCCACCGTTGATATCAAGGCAAATGGTTCTGATGGTCCAATCACCATTCCTTACAATACCTCAGCCACTCTCACCTGGACCTCTACCAATGCCAACACTTGTTATGCCTCTGGTGACTGGTCTGGCTCAAAATTAACTTCAGGTTCTGAATCAACCGGCAATCTAACTACGAAACTTTCATATACTTATAATATTACCTGTACGGGTCCCGGAGGTTCAGTTTCAGATAGCGTTAGAGTTGACGACGATCCCCCGACCCTCTCTGTTACTTTACAGGCTAGTCCCGCTTCAGGCTGTGCATCCCTAAATGGAGTTGACCTTCAGGCTTCTGTTTCAGGAACAGCCGTAGGCACTATTAACTACAAATTTGACTGTACCAATAACGGCACCTGGGATTTAGAAATAAATGGTTCCAGCCAAAATCCTTATACTGCTACTGACCTTTGTAGTTATGCTACACCTGGAACTTACACGGCTAAGGTAAGGGTAGAAAGGTCAATAGCCACTCCTGCTGAAAATACCACTCAAATTCAGGTTAATGATTGTACCCCCAATCCGCCAACCGTTGACATTAAAGCCAATGGCTCAGATGGTCCAATTACCATTGCTTACAATACCTCAGCCACTCTAACCTGGACTTCTACCAATGCCACCACCTGTTATGCTTCCAATGGTTGGTCCGGCTCAAAATCAACTTCAGGTTCTGAATCAACCAGTAACTTAACCTCTTCCAGAACCTACACCATTACCTGTACCGGAACCGGGGGTTCTGGCTCAGACAGTGTAACCGTGAACGTTCAAACAGGGTCCTTCTCTGTTATCTTAGAAGCCATTCCTTCTTCAGGATGCGCTCCTTTGCAAGGCGTTGATTTGAGAGCGACTCTTTCAGGTAGCGCTTCCGGTGTTGCTACTTTCTACTTTGATTGTACCAATGACGGAACCTGGGAAGGTACATATAGTGGAGATTACGAAGGATTTACTGCTTACGATATTTGTAATTATTCAACGACTGGCACCTATACTGCCAAGGTGAGGGCAGAGAGACAAGGATTAACTGCTGAAAATACAACCCAAATTAACTCCACCTCTTGCTATACAACTCCCACCGTTGATATCGAGGCAAATGGCTCTGATGGTCCAATCACCATTGCTTACAATACCTCAGCCACTCTAACTTGGACTTCAACTAATGCCACCACCTGTTATGCTTACAATGGTTGGTCAGGTTCAAAATCAACTTCAGGATCTGAATCAACCGGCAACTTAACTTATTCAAGAACCTACACTATCACCTGTACCGGAACCGGTGGCTCTGCCTCAGACAGCGTGACGGTTAATACCGGGTCATACGAACTTTATGCATCTTTATATGTTAATCCATCTTCAGGTTGCGCGCCCTTAAATGGTGTTGATTTCACCGTCACAGTTTCTGGCACGGCTACGGGATATATTAATCATCTCTTTGACTGCACCAATGATGGAACCTGGGAAAGAACAGTCACAATCAGTGATTCTTCTTATACCGTTTATGATGTTTGCAATTATTCTTCAGCAGGAACATATACCGTCAAAGTCCGCACTGAAAGACAGAGTTTAACCGTTGACAACACGGCCCAGATTACTGTTAACTCTTGTTATTCTTCAACCCCGACCGTTAACATTAAAGCCAACGGATCAGATGGTCCGGTTACTATTGCCACAAACGCTGCTGCCACTCTAACTTGGACTTCTACCAATGCTACTTATTGTTACGCTTCTGGTAACTGGTCCGGCTCAAAATCAACTTCCGGTTCTGAATCAACCGGTAATTTAACTTCTTCCAGAACTTATACCATTACCTGTACCGGAACCGGGGGTTCAGCATCCGACAGTGTAACCTTGAACGTTACTTCTGTTGTTGGCAATTTAACTGTTAATAAATTGGTGCGCAATCTTTCAAACGGAACAGGCTGGTTAGATACAATTTCTGCCGAGCCCAATGACGTGGTTTCCTTCTTGATTCAGGTTACTTCAGGCAGCAGCACGACTCTTTATGATGTCACCATTCAGGATACTTTACCTGATAAAATTATCCCTCGTAGTAATCTGAAAGTAGATGGTGTCTCTGTTGCCGGCAACATAGCCACTGGCTTAAATATCGGTACTTTACTGCCTTATCAAACCAAAAACGTAACCTTTGATGCAGATGTAGCGGGCACAAGCCAGTTTGCTTTTGGGGAGACCACACTTGTGAATACTGCTTTAGTTTATTCATCTAATGTTTCCAACTCAGACACTGCTAGGACTATCGTCACCAGAAAAGCAGTAGCCGGGGCAGCAACAGGCTTCTCAACCGGCCTCACTAATAATATCTTTCTGGATTCATTTTTCTTGCCCCTGGTAATGACTTTGATAACAATTTTGCTTTTTAAATCCCATATTCTCTCCTGGGAAGAGTGGTTGGACGAAAGAAAAAGAAAATATTTAGAATATCATTCAAAGAAACTTTTGCAATTCAAAATCAGCCGAATTAAGGCTGGCGAGTTTTTCCGAAAGGTGTTAGGTTGACACTTTGAAAACTATATTGTAAAATCTTGATATCGAGGAGGGAAATGATTATTGGTTCTTTCCAGCGGAGAAAAAGTAATAAGGTTTAGATGGATTGCCCTTCTAACAGCTGCTATATTTATCCCGATATCTTTTTTGAGAGGGGAGATGACAATAGCGATTCTTGCTTTCATTCTTGGCGCAATTTCAGGATTTTCCCTCGATTGCTTGGGAGTGAGAATACTAAAACTCTGGAAATATCCAAGGCAAGAGTTTCTTGGAGGACCGTATTTTGGCCTTGTTGTCCCGACCTGGGGATTCTTTGGTATGTCGATAAATCTTTTCTGGCAATGGATTCAGTTACCAAACCTGATAACTTTCTTCGTCATCACTACATTGCTCATCGGATTATACGAACTTCCCAATATCAAAAGCGGCAGCTGGCAATACTTTGCGCCAACGTGGTTAATAATAGCTGGTTGGTTCCCATTGATCTTCGTCTTTCGAATTCTCTTCATAATGCTCTCCGCCATCGTACCTTGAGCGTGTTCTCTCTTAGAGCACGCCTCTTTTTTTACTTTTAAACCAAAAATGATAAAATATATTAAGTTTGGGCACTTGGCGCAGTGGTTAGCGCGTTCGCTTCACATGCGAAAGGTCGCTGGTTCAAGTCCAGCAGTGCCCACCATAATGAATAATAGTCGAACCTATTTTGAACGGAAATCTTGATTTTGTCTGCGTGCGCGCTTCGCGCACGAAGGAAGCAAGAAAAATTTTAATATTATGTTATTTTCTCGTAGAAATAAAGGTTTTACTCTTATTGAATTATTGGTAGTTATTGCAATTATCGGACTTTTATCTGGTTTAGTCTTGGTGAGTATGCAAGGAGCAAGAAGTAAAGCAAGGGATTCTGTAAGAAAACAGGATGTAAATCAGATAGAGAAAGCTTTGTTGTTGTATTGGGACAGAAACGGACAATTTCCCGGAGAAAGCTGGTGTGATAGCAGTATAGGAAGCAATGACACCGGTTGTCCTGTTAGTCCTCCCCAGAGCAACTGGTCACCAACTAGCGGTATTTGGCAAGGAATAGTGGGTGGGGGAATTATGGGTTCTTTACCAAAAGATCCGATTAACGACACAACTTATTATTATTACTATGAGCCCTGTTGTAGTCAGGATTGTGGTGGAGGTCGAAGCTGTGTGGGAAAATGTTGTGAATATACTATTGGGGCGAGTAGATTAGAAACAACTGGTTCTGGTTATACGCGTTGGGGAAGATGGGAATAATAAGAAATTATTAAAATTCCAAACTTCGATGAATAATCAAAAGAACAAAAATGAAGAAAGAATTGATTTAAGCCAATTTCCAATCGGCCCCAAAAAAGAACCTGCTAAGAAACAGAAGCGTTTTAATTTAGAAGATTTCAAGAAATCTTGGCAAAGAATGGAAAAGAAAAATCAAATTTTTACCATAATCATTATAATTGCTTTTATTTTGATAATTATTCTTTTAATTTTGCTATTTGGTAAAATGGGTGAGAAAAAAGTTGGGCCTGGGGAAACTTTTCCTCCTGCTGAATATGCCCCCTCGGTTGAATACCCACTTTCACCCGGAGAGAAATACACCCCCCCTTTTCCTTAAAAGTCTTTTTCTAAATTTTTCGCTGAAAATAGGTTCGACTATTATCAATTATTGCCCACCTCGTATGAAAAAAGTTTCGTTTGAAGAAGAAATATATAAAAAGGTTTCAGTTAATAACCTAATTCTTTTTGGTATTTATTCGGCAGCCCAAAATGGCAAAGACTGCACCTTTGAGCAATTAGTTAAAAAATGTTTTACTTTGTTTCCCAAGGCCTTTAATTTTTCTCGATATCCCAAATGGCCAGATGCCCGCAAATTAGACCGGCCCCTCAGAACCCTCAGAAACCAAAAACTAATTACCGGCGACCCAAAAACCTCTTTTTCCTTAACTATAGCAGGAAGAAAAATTGCCTTAGAAATTGCCAAAACTTTTACTCAAAGAAGATTATTATGAGCGAAAAAGCCAGAGCCCAAATTTTGGTTTCAGGTTTGGTTCAGATGGTGTTTTTCCGGTCTTATACCCGGCAAAAAGCCCGGGATTTAGGATTAACCGGCTGGGTCAAAAACCTGGCAGATGGTCGCGTAGAGGCACTGTTTGAGGGAGATAGGGAAACTATCGAGAAAATGATAGAGTGGGCTAAAAAAGGCCCTCCAAGCGCTCAGGTTGATGGTTGCGAGGTCAATTGGCAAGAATATAAAGGCGAATTTGAGGATTTTGAGATTCAACATGGCTAAAAAATTTCTCTTAACCTCGGAATCAGTAACCGAAGGTCATCCGGACAAGCTCTGCGATCAAGTTGCTGATGCGGTTTTGGACGCAATAATCAAAGACGACAAATATGCCAGGGTGGCCTGTGAAGTTTTTACCAGTGTAGGTTATGTGATTGTTGGTGGGGAAATCACCACCAAGACTTGGGTTGATGTTAATAATTTAGTCAGAGAAGTTATTAGAGATATTGGTTATACCAAAACTGAATACGGTTTCGATTACAGAACTATTGCCATCTTAAATACTATCAGCGGACAATCTCCAGACATTGCCCGAGGTGTTAAAAAAACCGCCTCCAAAAAACAGGGAAGCGGAGATCAGGGTAGTGTAATAGGTTATGCCTGCAAAGAAACTCCAGAATTGATGCCCTTACCAATAATGTTAGCCCACAAATCAGTAATGAGATTAGCTGAGGTTAGAAAAAAAGGAATTTTACCCTATCTGAGACCCGATGGAAAATCTCAAGTAACTTTGGAATATGAAAATGGAAAAGTAAAAAGAATAGATAATGTGATAATTGCCGCTCAACATGATCCTGATGTTCCCATTCAGAAACTCAGAGAAGATATTATCAAGACAGTAATTCAACCAGTTTGCCGAAAGTTTTTAGATAAAAAAACGAGATTTTACATTAACAACACCGGTCGCTTTGTCATCGGCGGTCCCGTATCTGATACAGGTACAACTGGCAGAAAAAATGTAGTTGACGCCTATGGTCCTCAGATTCCCATAGGCGGTGGGTCGTTTTCCGGCAAGGACCCAACAAAGGTTGACAGGTCTGGTGCCTATATGGCTCGTTATGTTGCCAAAAACATTGTTGCTTCTGGTTTAGCTGAGAAATGCTTAGTCAGAATATCTTATGTTATTGGGGAAGCAAATCCTACTGAATTTGGTCTGGATACTTTCGGTACTGGTAAAATTCCAGAAGAGAAATTATTAAAAATTATCCCTAAAATTTTTGATTTAACTCCTGGTGGAATAATCAAACAATTGAATTTATTGCGCCCAATTTATCGAAAGACCGCCTGCTTTGGTCATTTTGGCAGAGAAGATCCAGATTTCACCTGGGAGAAAATAGATAAAACCTCTAAACTTCTTAAATTATGTGGTTAATTTTAATTTCACTCATCAGTTATTTATTAGGTTCAATTCCTTTTAGTTATCTTGTCGCCAGATTTTTTGGTAAAAATCTCTATGAAGTTGGCTCAAAAAATATTGGAGCAGTCAATGTTTACCGGGCTACGGGAAAAGCCGAAGCCACGATTTTGGCTCTGATTGGAGATGTGGGGAAAGGAAGCTTAGCCGTTGCCCTGGCTAAGGGTTTGGCTTGTTTTGGGGGATACAACCCCATCTTAGGTCAGGCCTTGGCCGCTTTTTTTGTTGTAGCCGGACACAATTGGCCGATTTTTCTCAAATTCAAAGGTGGAAGGGGGTTAGCTTCTTTAGCCGGTGTGATTCTTTTTTTGAAGTGGCCAGTTTTAATCTTAGTTTTGATAGTAATTGGATTTTTCATCTTTTTGACCGAATTCATAATGAAAAAAGGAATAAAATTAGAAGGTTCCTTGAAAGAAAAAGGCAAGACCTTATTGTCGGTCTTTATTTCTCAGGTTTTGGGCAGAGTAATAGGGATGGTGGCGGCTGTGATTTTAGTTTTTTTTCTTTACCCCGAGGTCTTCAAAATTGCCCTTGGAGCAGTGATTTTAACCGGAATAAAACATATTAGAAGAACACAAATTTTTTTAAAACAACAAAAACAATGAGGTTTTTCTACAACCGGCACCAGAGGAACTTGATTTCTACAATTTTCTAAAATCTTGCCGCTTTTAGTGCCTTAACTTTTCTCAGAAATTTAGTATAATTTAAAAATATTATGGTTACCCTCAAAAGCCTCTATTATAAGATTGAAGGTGCAGTTAAAAAAGTATTATATTTGTTAGAAGTTTTTTTATTTTTGCGGATATTGTTAAAATTTCTTGAAGCCAACCCAAAGGCTCTTGTTGTTGGTTTAATTTACAAATATACCGATATTCTTATCTATCCTTTTGAATTTATTTTCCCCGACATTTATTGGCGCTTTTACCTTATTGAAATTGCCACTATTTCAGCTATGTTAGGATATTGGCTTGCCGTCTATGTTATTTTTAAACTTTTGCGTTTATTCTCGAGAGATTAACTATACATCAAATTTATTTTATGAGTATCTGGAATAAAATTATTAGTCCGGAAGAAGAAGTCAAGTTTGACTTTAGTTTAGGAAAAAGATATATTTGCCTGGCAAAAGTTTTCTTTAGTGGTTTAGGAATCCTGCTTTTATTCTTTTATGGGTTAGGAGTGATTCTCATTTTCTTTGGATTTTTCTGGGCTTGGTATTTAAGAAGGTCAAACAATTACGCCCTCACAAATAGGAGAATCCTTATTCTTAAGGGTTGGCTTTCCACAAATTTGACCAGTATAGATTACGATAAAATCACCGATATTAGAGTCGAACAATCCTTCTTTGATAAAGTAATCTTTAAAACTGGCAATTTAATTATTAATACAGCCGGAACCCCATTTCCCGAAATTATCTTAACCCTCATTGAAAGCCCCTACCAAGTTAAGCAAAAATTAGACGAAATAAGAGAAAAAACTGAATAAAATTACTCTTTTTAGCCTCGAAACTTTTCCACAGTTTTTTCCCTGTCCAAGACTTGACAGGGTTTTTTAGTCTGCTAAAATTGAAAACGCAGAGAAAGATGGGAAAATCTGCTGTGTCCCGGGCAGTAATCTGCTACTTCCTATTTCGAAAGAAATAGAAAGGCCCAAAAAGGCGGGATAAAGTAAAAGGGGTCCCATACAATATCATTTCAAGCGTGAGTTAGAAGGTATTTTCTCCAGAAGACGCCTTCAAAAAGAGCGCGTAGCAATACGCGAATAGCCGAAAAGCTAACACTAACAAGTCCTGCCAAGAACTTCCGCTCCGCCAACTTACGTTGGAAATGAAATTGTGGAAATCTTCCTTTTTTTAGGAAGAAACTCCATACCCCGATTTTTTTATTTTGGCTTGCCCCACACCAATCTCAGTGGGGTTTATGAATTAACACAAGTCATAAGGCGAAGCCGCCTTACGGCTCAGACAGTGCTTATATAATATACTTTCTAAAGATTGGTGTTGGGGCTTGAAAAAGCCATTTTTTTGTGGGAAAATGAAGGAGGTTTATGAAGAAATCTTTAGAAAATAAAACATTTTTTGATGTGGCAATAGTCGGCGGGGGACCTAGCGGAATGATGGCTGCTGCTAGGGCAGGGGAATTGGGAGCTAAAGTTTTGCTTTTGGAGAAAAAGGCGGCTTTGGGAAGAAAACTTTTACTTACGGGAAAGGGAAGAAGCAACATTACTCGAGCCGAATTCAACCTCCGAGAATTAGTTAAAAAATACGGTCGCGAAGGCGACTTTTTTTTGTATCCCTTGTCAATTTTTGGCGTGAAAGAAACAATTGATTTTTTTGAAAAAAAGGGATTAAAAACCAAAGTGGAGAGGGGGAAAAGGATATTTCCCCAAAGCGACAGGGCAAGTGATGTTTTGAATATTTTAATTGGTTATTTAAAAAGCGGAGGAGTAAAAATAATGACGAATTCTGAAGTAAAAGAAATTATCAAAGAGAAAAATCGGATATCAAAAATTATTTTAAGCGGCGGCAGAGAGATCTTGGCAAAAAATTATATTATTTGTACCGGCGGCAAATCCTATCCAGGAACCGGCTCCACGGGCGAGGGCTACAAATTGGCAAAAAAACTTGGCCACACGATTAATAAATTAAGGCCGGCTTTAGTTCCTTTAAAAATCAAAGAAAACTGGCCCAAAATGGCGCAAGGTTTAAGTTTAAAAAATGTTGAACTAACCGTTTTCCAGAATAACAAAAAACAGGATTCCCGCTTTGGCGAAATGCTTTTCACTCATTTTGGCGTATCTGGCCCTATAGTTTTGGATTTAAGCGGGAAAATCGGCGAACTTTTGGAAAAAGGCGAGGTTAAATTAGTTTTGGATTTAAAGCCGGCTTTGGATTTCCAAGTATTGGACAAAAGAATTCAATCGGATTTTTCAAAATACAGCAATAAACTTTTTAAAAATTCTCTTTCCGATTTGCTTCCTAAAAAATTAATTCCCGTAATAATTGAATTATCCGGCATAAATCCTGAAAAAAAAGTTAATGAAATCACGCGGCCAGAAAGGCAAAAATTGGTAAGATTATTAAAGGGGTTGGAAATGAGGGTTTCTTCGCTTTTGGGTTTTGAAACGGCAATTATTACTTCGGGCGGCGTCTCCCTTAGGGAGATAGATTCAAAAACAATGAAATCAAAATTGATTGATAATCTCTTTTTTGCCGGCGAAATCATTGATTTAAAAGGACCTACCGGCGGCTACAACCTCCAACTCTGCTGGAGCATCGGCCATTTAGCTGGCCAATCTGCCGCCAAGTTTTAAACTTGAAAGAAACAAAAAACCCGCCGAAGGGCGGGATTTTTTGTTTAGGATTATCTGCTGAAATCCCTTTTGGGTTTCCTTTTTGACCAGCACTCTCTGCAGTAAATAGGTCTGTCTGGAGCTGGTTCAAAAGGAAGTTCGGTGATTTCTACCCCGCAGTCTGCGCATTTCCAATTGCCTTTGACTGTTTCTCGAGGTGCAAATCCTCTGTCTGAATTGTATGCCATGTTAATTCTGTTTAATTTGTTAATAAAAAAGCGACCTTTATAACTCTAAGCCGCTCTACTTAACTACTACTTTATGTCAAAGAGGACTTTGTCCTCTTTTCTACCTTGCTTCCATTATGGAAGCTCGGTGATTAAAGACTCGTTAAAGATACTTCGACTTATCGTCTGATACTGATGATACCGCATCCATAAATAATGTCAAGCCCCTGCGTTTGAATGAGGCGTAATAGACAAAACCCTGAAAAACTGTCAAAATAAATTAAGTCCTTTTATCTTTTTCCTATCACTTGACATCTAATCTTGTTTCGAATATAATAGAAACGAAGCTATTTATCCTATTAAAAAATAGAAACTATGATCAAAAAAGAAATAATTTGGCGGGAAATTTTATTTCAAGCCATTGAAAATAAAAAAACTGATTTTACTCAGAAAGAACTTTCTCAAAAATACGGCTTTTCTTTAAGTACGGTTTTTAATGCTTTAAAAATTCCTTCCCAGGCCGGCGCAATTGTAAAAAGTGGCCGCGGCTTTCGGATTTCAGATGTTGAAAAATTTTTATATCTCTGGGCCACTTTTCGAAAACTAAAAAAAGATATAATTTATCAAACAAACGTTTCAAAAAATGTTAGAGAGATAGAAGGGGAGATGCCTCCAAATATAATTTTCGGCGCTTTTTCCGCTTTTGTTAAAAAATACGAAGAAGCCCCGGCCGACTACGATAAAGTCTATATTTATTTAAAGAAAGGCGATCTGGAAGAATTAAAAAGGCGTTTCCCCCCCAAAAAGGGTTATCTTAATTTGATTGTTTTAGAGGCCGATCCCTGGCTTGAAAAATTCGGAAAAATAACTCCTGATTGCCAAGCCTTTGTTGATTTGTGGAACCTGCCAGAATGGTATGCCAAGGATTTTTTAAATTCTCTAAAAGATAGAATTCTTAGCAAATAAATTCGCATTATTATGGAGTTTTATCACGAATTAATAACTGAAAAAAGCTTCAAAATCCTTCAAGACTTGAAACGAAAATTTAATTTTATCCTTATCGGCGGTTGGGCAATTTATTTATACACTAAAACTTTGAAATCAAAAGATCTTGATATAATTTTAGATTACGATGAATTAGAAAAAATCAAAAAGGAATTTAATATTTTCAAAAACGATAGATTAAAAAAATACGAAGCAAAAATTGAAGATATTGATTTGGATATTTATCTGCCTTTCTTTTCTAATTTAGGCTTTCCGGTTGAAGAAATTAAAACTTATAGTCAGTCTGTCGAAGGATTTATTGTTCCCATTCCTGAAATTTTGCTTATTCTGAAAATTGTTACTTTTGGGGAAAGAAAGGGTACAACAAAGGGCAGAAAAGATTTAATCGATATTTTCAGTTTATTAAAAGAGGAAAAAATCAATTGGCAAAAATATAAAGAAATAATTGAAAAATATAACCTAATAGAGGTAAATCAAAAATTTAAAGAAATAATTTCAACAGCCAAAGCCATCCCTGAGCTTAACCTTTTAAACCACCAAATCTCCAAACTCAAAAAAGCAGTTTTGGCAAGTCTATGAAAATAAAAGACCTCCCAAAAATCGACCATCCTCGCGAAAAGTTAATCCAAAAAGGCCCTCAAAATTTAAAAGACGAAGAGCTTTATAAAATAATATGCCTTATATATTTGCGGTAAACGAACCAAATTACAGGATTTGTATTGATAATAGACTTTTTGGAGTGCCGAAAACTGATAGAGCAAGAAGCCAAATTCAAAGCGTTAAGAAAGACGATAAGTTGTTTATTTATGTTTACGGATCACAAAGAATTTACGGAGCTTATAAATCAATATCAACCCCATTCATAGAAAAAGAACCCCAAAAAGGACCGTGGAATTATACGGCAACCGATGAAAGACATGGCTATTATCCCTATCGCTTGTTTATAGATATTATCAAAGATTATCAACAGGGAATACCTTTTCAGAAAATCGAACGGCTCAATATAGGATTAGATAGAAATTTACTTCTTAGAAAAAGTGTAATTTACATTACTGATTTTCAGGCAAATATAATTGAGGAATTATTAAGAGAATTACCGGTAAAACCTATAGATAGATTTGAAATTAAAACAATAGAGGAATACGAAAGTCTTTTTACCCAACCCGTTACAGTGGGGGAAAGCCAAGAAAAAACATTGCAAATCCTAGTCCAAAATAATTTACCTTTGCTGGAGGATAAATTACAACCAGTGACATCTTATTTCAATATTCAGTACGGAAAATTCAAAGGGGAAATTGATATTTTAGCCAGGGATAAAAATAAAAACTTCGTTGTTACTGAGATAAAAGCGGAGAATCTTAAAAGAGATATTTGGAGCCAACTTTTTAGTTATTCTCATATAATAAGGAATATATACGCGAAATTCGAAGATGTAGATGTGAGGTCTTTTCTTATTTGTAGTGGTTTTGATATTAAAACAGTTTATTCTTACCCGGAAATTAAAAAACTCCTCCGAAGAGAAGATTCCTTAAGGGTATTTAAATATCAGACAGATTTTCAAAAGAAAATCTCTTTTGAAGAAATTCCGATAGTCATTAAATAAAATATAATATAAACATTACGCAGAGAGAAGGGGTTGAACAACCCCGTCTTTTAATAAGGGTATTGACAATAAAATAAGGGCATTGTATCCTTATTATAGATATTGTATTTATGAAAAAAGTATCAATTACTAAAATTATCAATACCGTCGCCCAATTTTATAAAGTCTCCCCTAAGAAGCTTCAACAAAAGAGCCGTAAGGTAAAATTTATGAAACCTCGGCATATCGCGATGTATCTTCTTCGAGAAGAACTAAAAAGATCTTTTCCTTCTATTGGACGGTTATTTGGGAGTAGAGATCATACGACTGCGATACATGCTTATAATAAAATAATAAAGATGATACAAACTTCTTCCGAATTAAAATCAGAAATAGAACAAATTAAAAATATGTTATATTCTAAGCTAACACATAAGGACCAACCAAAAAAAGACATACTTAATCAAAAAGAAACAAAAACAAAAGACATTGATAAACAAAATAAATTTAACAAAAGAGAAAGATTTAAAAGATTAGCCGTCTATAGAACAAACGAAGTTTTAAAAAGACTAAAAATTCTTGGTAATTGTGCCAATCGAAGTGCATATGATTATACAGAAGAGGAGATTAATAAAATTTTTTCTGAAATAAAACGAAAATTTGAGGCAGTGAAAGCTAAATTTCATTTTCCTAAAAAAGAAGATTTTAAATTATAATTATGGGCACAGAAGAACGTAATAAAGAAACACTCTTGAAATTATTATCCGCTACTTCGTCAGATGAGATATTCTTATTAATAGAAAATGAGACCTTTTTCCGACCGGCTAATTCTGTATGGAAACCGTATGGCGGCCAAGAATTAAACGCTAGACAGATTGAAGGGCAGATGAAAAGTTCCAGCAATGCGCTTGTAGAAAAATTGACTAACTCAATAGACGCTCTTTTAATGCGAAGGTGTTATGAGATTGAAGGCGTTTCCCCAGACAGTGGAAATCCGAATTTACCAAAAACTTTATCAGAAGCAATTAGAAAATATTTTGGTGGTGAAGAAGAAATTAATAAAAACAGAAGCGAATGGGCAAAACAACATCTAGTTGTTTTAGCAGAAGGGGACAAGAAAAAACCAACAATAACAATTATTGATAGGGGCGAAGGTCAGCTTTCCGATAGAATTCAGGAGACTATCGTTGGCCTAAATGAAAATATCAAGGAAAAGATAAATTTTGTTTTTGGTAAATATCATCAAGGAGGATCTGCAGCGATACGCTTTTGCGGAAGTGGAGCTAAGTGTTACCAACTTGTTTTATCTAGGCGCGCCGAAAGTATTATTGGTCAAGAGAAAAAAAACTTGTGGGGTTTTACACTAGTAAGACGCAATTATAAAAACAGAATTGCGTATTATGAATACTGTACTGCTAAAGACGGAAGTACTCTTTCTTTCCCCTATGATAAACCAATTAAAGTTAATAAAGCAGAAATTGATTTTATAGACGGCTGTTTAATTCGTTTATATAATTATTATTTAGAAAACCCTTCTAATATCACCTATGGACGTAATTCGCTCGCGTTAGATATTGATCAAAAACTACAAAAAGCCCCCCTTCCAATTTTTTTACACGAACTAAGAGAGGGGTATCGTGGGGATATTAAATATACAATTGCTGGTTTATTGCGAAGGATTGAAGATAATAAAGAAATCGTAAATGACGATATAACGCTACCTGCCGGTTTAGGAGAAATTGGCACTAGAAATATTCGTTGTATTCGTTTAAAGCATATTAATGATGCCAGGGGTGTGGAATCATATAAACAACAACGCGAAAAAATATTTTATATAGAGAACGGCTTAGCTTTAGGATACGAATTTGATACCTTTGTTAGATCTGACTGTCAACTACCAGCGCTTGCTCCTTATCTTCTTTGCTATATCGATATGTCCGATATTCGTGTTGATCTCGCAAATATTTTTCATTCTGGAAGAGAAGAACTTGCAAGAACAGAAGATTACCAAGTTCTTAAAGAGCGCCTTAAAAAATTCTTTGAGAATGAAATTTTTGGAAAATGGAATAAAGAATATGAAGATAAAAGTCTCACAAGTGCAATTGAAGATAATAAAGAACTAGATAGACTTATTGAAAAAGCCATCGTAGATGATGCAGAGCTAAAAGAATTACTTGGGATTGGAGAGGAAATAAAGATTCCAAAAGGTAAAGATGAAGAAAAAGAAGAATATGTTGGAGAAGACTTCCCTCAAAAATTTGAATATTTGGGTGATCAGCCAAAAGAAGTCGATAAACATTCTTACTCTGTAATATCTTTTAAAACCGAAGCGAAAGACGATCTTTTGACTAGAAATAGAGAAAGATTTCAATTTCAATGGTCGCCATCATCTATTTTTGATGTTGTGTTGAGGGGAATGAAAAAGGGGATTATTTCTCTTCGCATTGATTGTCAAAGAATGGCAAAAATAGGAGATGGAGATAAAATGACTTTTATTTTAAAAGATGATGCAGGAAAGAAAAAATTCGAACAAACTATTAACTTAAAAGTAATAGAAACTCCTCTATACGAAGGGTTTGAATTTCCAACCTATTTTGAATTACAAAAAAAAGTCTTTAAAATTCCTCCTAAGTCATCGAGAAAATTAGTTTTTGCAACCGATGTTGCTAATGATTATTTTTGTAGGGATAGTAAATCCGGCAAAATAGAATTTTTAGATAGAGAAGATCTACAATTGAAAAGATTTCGATTAAATGACGGTCTTTTGGAGATCACTCTTTATTCTCCAATCGAAAAAATTGGTAGAAAGCCAGATATAGCATTAGGTATAAGTGATTCAGATAATCATCGTTTTGATTTTTTTATACCTTTTGAAGTTGTGCCCCCAGAAGAGAGCTCTAAATTAAACGAACCTAAGAAAAATCTTATTCATAAAGAAGATTGGGATACGTTTACTCCTGTTTGGACCGAAAACGATGTATCCAGTGTCGATTTATCGAGAACGGGAGGACTCCAAGTAAATATTAATGTTGATTCAAAACCACTTAATGATTTAAAGAGACTGGTAAGTTTGGATAAAATTGAAAATGCAAGAAATAGGTATATTGCTGATGTTTATATTTATTCTTTATACCTCTATTTTGAACTAAAAAATGATCCCGGGAGAGATCACATTATTGTTAATGCAATGAGGGCTGTCGGTAAAGCTTTGCCCGGAATGATTAGAAAAATTGTTTAATTATTTCTCCATTATTACTATATATTCGTATTCATAAGCTTTCTTTTTTTTAGGATTGTTTTTGTTGGTAAATTTTCCGTTTTCTGAATCTCGCCAAGGAGTAATAAGTTTATTAGAAACTTCACGCTTAATAAATTTAGCTGGTATAAATCCTATATTCTGCATCTGTTCAGCGGCAACCTGAGAATTAGCAATATAGCTGCCTTGAAGCATTGTATCCCCGATAATTATGCAGGACTTGTGTCCCGGTTTTAATATTCTGAACATTTCATTTAGTGATTTATTCATATCGGAGAAATAATGTGTCACATTATTACAAACGCCAACATCTTTTTTTGAAAGTTGCATAATGATTTTTTCGGCAGTAGGACTATTTAAAGTTTTTGATCGAGATTTTTTTCTCAGACTTGTACCTATAAATTTCTTTCGGAAATTATCAAAATCTTTTGCATGACGCCCCCATTTTTTAAAATATTCGTGGTCATTCCCAAACCATAACAATGGAAGTTGGTGTAAATCTGCATATTCGTAAGAAGTTACATACGGAGGGGAAGTAATAATTAAATCTACTGAATTAGAGGGAATAGGTAATTTCTTTGTTGAGTCGCTTATTCGCATTTTTGTTTCAACCTCACTTATCCCATTTTGTTGTAATATAGAATAAAACTGACTATTTCTGTTTATCATAGATCGCAAGTGATGAAGAAAAACATCAAACGGTGCAGGGATTAATTTATTGGGATCTATTTGTGGTTTTGTACTTTTCATTAGCCACCGGGAACAATTTTTAAGGATATGAGAAAAAGCGCAGAGATAGAAACGCCTAACCTTATAGTTTTTAAGCGCCTTTATTGCATTATAGATTCGATTAAGTTCTATAATTATATGTGTATCAAACCAATAAGTAATTCTATCAATATTAATTACTGGAGATATGGGCGGTGTCACTTTATAAATATTGATAAATTTATTTAATGAATTATTAAGCGTTTCAGGCTTAATAGGTGTAATCTTGACCTGTGTAATGAGTTTGGCTACGGGATTGATATCAAATCCATAGCTTTTTCTTCCAGCTAATTTAGCTTCTACAAGGGTGGTTCCACAACCGCCGAATGGATCCACAACTATGTCGTTTGGATGTGTATATTCATAAATGAGTTTCTGGACTATTTGTGGGATAAATTTTGCAGGATACCGATGATAACTATGTGTTATATAATTTGTTTCTGCTCTTCCCACGTTGGCAAAAGACCATTCCTTACTTGATTTTAGATTAATAGGAGATTTTATAATATTACTTGTTGCTACTTGCATATCTCTACTTTTATTATACCGTTTTTGATAAAATTAAGCCAAAGTTCGCGAACGAGAACACCAAATTGGCCAAATAGTTTATAAACTCTATGGCCTCACCCCGGAGGAGATAAAGATTGTTGAACAAGAAAAATAATTATATATGAATGCTTCTGAAATTTGCAATTTATTTTTTAATATTGATTTTTGGAGTGCATTATCAGGTTTTATAGGAGCTTTAACTATTTTTTTCTTTGGGTTGTCGCCGAAGATAAATACAGAGGGGCATATCAATCTGATTTTAGAGCAAACTGATAAAAAAATGGCAAAGAGGGCGAAATTTTATAAAAAACTAAGCTACTGTGGTATTTTACTACTCTCCGCGAGTTTCTTATTGCAACTTATAAAATTATTATAGAAAGAAAAGGAAAAAATAATCAAAATTTAGGCCGAAGTTAAGAAGATTTTAATAAAACCATGATAAATCAAAAAGTGAAAAATGCGATAAGGGAAATAAAAAAGATTGCAAAGGAGGTATACGAGGAACTGGGAAGTGGGTTTGATGAAAGAGTTTATCAAAAAGCGATGGAGGTTGGTTTAAGGTTGGCGAAAATTAGATATGAGAATCAAAAAGTGGTGGAATTAAAATTTAAAGACCATTATGTGGGGGAGGGTTATCCGGATCTTGTCTTAAATTTAAATGGTATTAAATTAGTTGTTGAATTAAAAGCTGTCGGGAAGCTTGGCGGTAAAGAAGGGGCCCAAATTCTGAGTTACATGAAAATTTTAAAAATTCCATACGGTTTATTAATTAATTTTCAAACCCCGAGTGCCGACGTGGAAAAAGAAACTCAGCTCGAAATCCGCGAAATTACGCTTTAATCAAAATTTAGGCCGAAGTTGAGGAAATTTGATTAAATAAAAATATGTTATTTTCTCAGAGAAAAGGATTAAAACCTATAAAAACTATTATACAAATTGATTCCGTGGACAGCGATCTAAGGGTTGGCTTATGGAATGCATTAGACATATTTTACTGGGGGAGGATCACAAAAAAATACTGGATTTCTGATTCTCGAGATGAAGATATTTCTCTACTTCGTAAAATATGGATAGATTATTTTAAAAAGCCATTGGATACTTTAGATGGACGTTCTCAGTATGTTTATAACGAACTAAGGAATTATTATTTTAATAGCAAATGGTACGAGATTTATGATTTTATCGAATTTATTACGGAAAGTTACTCAGATAAAGAAATTAATGAAGCATTCATGGCCTATATTAATTCTATATTAAAGAAAGAATTATCAGGGTATCGCTTTGTGGGAGGAAAAATTACTCAAATTACTTCCGGGGAAGAAATATCAGCGATAGAGGAAGCCTTGAATATTCCAGATAAATTTAAAGGGGTAAAAATACATTTGGAGTCAGCGCTTGATAAGTTATCGGACAGAAAATCTCCAGATTATAGAAATTCAATTAAAGAATCAATTAGTGCGGTAGAAAGCATGATAGAAATTTTAGTTAATGAAAAATGTAATTTTAAAAATGGTTTGAAGAAAATCGAAGAAAAATATATTAAATCTTTACATCCAGCATTGAAGGAAGCGTTCATTAAATTATATGGATACACTAGCGACGCCGAAGGAATACGTCATGCATTACTCGGTGAACCGGAACTGAAATTTGAAGATGCGAAATTCATGTTAGTCTCGTGTTCAGCATTTGTTAATTACCTTATTGCTAAATTTCAAACAAAATAGGTTTTAGTGCCCAATTTTTAGTCAAAGCTAACCAATCAATTTTAGACAAAGCATCTAAGGGAAAAATATGAAAAAAATAAATAGTCGGCCTATTATCACAAAGCTAATGAAAAAATTAGGAGGAAAATTCAGAATTACAAAAGAAAAATTTTATTTTGACGAAACTTATTATAATCCAGATATAGTTTTGCGGGATAGGAAGAGTGGTAAAATTAAGGCAATTTTAGAAGTAGAGCAAGGAACCAGGAAGCATGTTGTTGGGGGAATTATTACTGCAGATTATTGTATGGGGTTAATAAAAGAGAAACCAATAATGTTAATTTTAGCTTTAAATAAACAAGATTTAAAAGATTACAAAAAACGAGAGAAAATGCTAAGGCATTACATAAAAAATATTAGGAAACTTGTATTTGATGATTTTAACTATATTAAAAAATTCTTAATCAAAATTTAGGCCAAAGTTGAAGAAATTTATATGGCAAGAAAAAAAGACTCATTAAAAGATATTTACTTCGATATTTTAGAACAATTCACCCCAATATATATTTTGTATTTAGTTGTTTTATGGTTTACAAATCAGACTAATTTTTGGCGATGGGTTATATATGGGTTTGTTGCTTTGATGATTCCTATTGGTATTACTATTTTTTGGAAAAGGGCAAAATTTAAAAAAGGTAAGGAATGGCATTCTGATAGAGATTTACTTAGATGGTTAAGAGGGATGACGCCGTCAGATTTTGAAAATTATATCGCTGATTTATTCTCAAAATTAGGTTACAAGACAGAAATAACAGGTGGTTCTCATGATGAGGGTGTTGATGTAATTGCCGAAAAAGATGGAATAAAACATTATATTCAATGTAAAAAATTCATTACCAGTATAGTTACTGTACACGATGTAAGAGATTTTTATGGTGCAATTGCAGACCATTTAGCTACTAGTAAAGGTTATTTTATAACCACTAACAAATTTACTCTTGAGGCAGAAAGGTTTGCCGAGGATAATCCAATTGAATTAATAGATAGTTTTAAGCTCATTAAATATATAAGAATGGCTGAAGAAAAGAGCAAAAAAGAAATAGTGGTAAATAAAGATAAGGTTTGCCCGGAATGCGGCGGCAATTTAATTGAAAGATCGGGAAAATATGGGAAATTCTTTGGTTGTTCAAATTATCCAAAATGCCAGTATACTAAAAATATTTTAAAATAATCAAAATTTAGGCCAAAGTTTAAAATTATGGAAAACAAAATAAACTATCTTGGATTCTTGGGATTTTTAGGATTTTTGGGATTTGTGAATTCACCAGAAACATATCCGCTATTCTTTCTATTCTTTTTATTTTTCCTATTTATTCCAAAGAAATCTAAAGAATAAAATTGACGATTTTTAATAAAATAAAAAATAATCAACCCCAGTAGTAGAACGCTTCGCGTTCACTACGGGGCAGGAATTTAGCCCGAAGTTTAGAAATGAAGCAAAGACGAACTAAGTATTGGTCGGGATATGTGACAAAGCATAGTGTTGCTTTGGATTTAGAAGAAGGCGTTTTTACCTGGGATAATCAGCGGAAAATTGCTAAATCACTCAAAAAATCAGCCGAGGCGAGCCTGAACCGTAAAGGAACGCCGTTTCAGTCGGCGATGTCAATGCTTAATTTTTATATTAATCGTGCAGGAAAAAACTTGCCGCTAAAACAGAAAAAAATTCTTGAAAAGGCGAAAGTTGAACTACGGAAAGTGTTTAATCGAAAGTGAATAAATTAAATCGCCGAGGAGGCGATTTTTTGGTAGGATAAAAAAACATGGGGAAAATAAATATCTTTAAACTTATAACTTCTATTTTGATATGCCAATTAGCAGGAGTGATCGGTTCTTTCTTTACGGCTCCGGCTATTGGAACCTGGTATGCGAGATTGGAAAGGCCATCTTTTAATCCGCCGAATTGGCTTTTTGCGCCGGTTTGGATAATTTTGTTTTTGTTAATGGGTATATCTTTATATTTGGTTTGGCAGAAGAACTGGAAAAGTGAGGTTTCGGTCAGCGAGCAGGAAAAGAAATCCTGGAATCCTTTTTCAACCAAACTATGGAGGGGTCCTTGGAGAGAAGAAAATGCAATTGCAATTTTCGCCATCCAGTTGGTCTTAAATATTTTATGGTCGGTAATTTTTTTCGGACTGAAATCTCCTGGCATTGCCTTTATTGAAATTTTAATGCTTTGGTTTGCGATATTGTATACTATTGTAAATTTTTACCGAATATCAAAACCCGCAGCTTACTTATTAATACCTTATATTCTCTGGGTATCATTCGCCTCCATTTTGAACTTCTTCGTCTGGTGGCTGAATTAAAAAAATGAAGAACAATAAATTAATCAAAATTTAGGCCGAATAATATGAATAAAGCCGAGGAATTAGCGAAATATGAAATAGGGTGGTGGAAAGCCCATCATAGAGGTGACGTAAATAAATTGTTAAAGGAAATGGCAAATGTCTATGTTTTATTGTTTGGTTTGGATTCTAAAAAAGCTAAAGAAGTTGTTAGTTATCGTGTGAAGGCTGCTAAATTCCATGACAAGGCGGAAGAATACGAAGATAACGGAAACCAAAGAGAAGCGGATAAAAATTGGAAAGCGGCTGAAAAAGCGCTTAAATCGCATTTCTCATTGCTTGAAAAGCATATTTTAAAATAATCAAAATTTAGGCCGAGGTCGAGGGAATATAGTTAAAATTTATTTGTATAATTAATATAATGAAAAGAAAATTCACCCAAGAAGAGTACATTATGTATCCCTTTCCTTGTCGGGAGACCTTAAAAATTTTAGAAGATGAATTGAGGATGATTGAGAAATCCGGAAAAAAACCGATGTGGTATCATAGCGCAGAGGAAACTGTTGAACATTTAAGAAAAGAAAAAGGTGCAAATCTAACTCCCTATGATGTCAATAATATCTTTTATGTTTTATTGAAACGCTTGACAGAAAAGAAATTCACACAGGAAGCTTACCGCTTACACTCTGGTGATTATCGCAAAATTTTGAAGATTATGAAAAGGGAGGTGAAAGCGATTAATGAATCTGAGAAAAAAAGTTTATGGTCGTGTGGTCTGGAGAATACATTTAAGAATTTAAAAAAGGAAAAAGGTGCAAATTTGACTCCCAGTGATATAAATTACATCATCAACGTTTTATTAAAGTATGTAAAAGAGTAAATATTTTTGGTAAAGGAAAAGGCAAGAAAGAAAAGGCGAAAAATTAATTTGAGTATTATGAAAAATTACATTGATATCAATAGAGTTGCTTATAATTCATTGGCTGGTGAATATAACAAGAGATATCCTAAGATTATAAAACGGCAAAAGCAGGTCCTTAAGAAGTTTATAATATTATTGAAAAGAAACTTTAATGTTTCGATTAAAGTTCTTGATGTTGGTTGCGGAGTTGG
>Ga0315289_10003634_pt1 | contig 23282 bp, 15 predicted proteins | sample YL17G11_40_MG_FD_203452 | JGI IMG/M metagenome (GOLD analysis project Ga0315289, IMG submission 203452) | Sediment microbial communities from Yellowstone Lake, YNP, Wyoming, USA - YL17G11_40 | ecosystem: Environmental > Aquatic > Freshwater > Lake > Sediment | place: USA: Wyoming | collected...
AAGGTTAAAGATACAGTTCATATGGCTAAGGCTTTTGCAAACGAAGGAGTTGTAACCAACTCGTTTCTGAAATCAATTACAGAGAATACAAATGAAAATTCGGAAATTTTGATTGTCTCCGATCCTGGTGGTAATTTTGAATGGAGCATTTCGATTTCAACTTATTTGAAATTATTAGGCAATAGAAGTAACTATTATTTTATGTGGATTGAGAAGGACAGCATTGTTCATAATTCAGAATTTGGCGAACAACTTAGGAAAAGTATAAAAGCCACCTTTGGGGATAAAGATTTACGAAACATTCGTGACTTTGAGAAAATTGAGTGTATTGGTATTTTCCCAGGGCTTGAGGAAACATTTCTTGCTCAATCTTCAGCATGGTTCAAAAGAAACAAATATCAAAGAGAAGCTTTTGACAAATTCTTAGTGTATATGAGAAGCCATAGCACTTAACAAGTGGGTAGACAAAAACCTCCAGACCGGCAATGGTATATGAACAGGCGAGGAGGATACAAGCCCAGCGAATAGGAGTTTTATCTGGCGTTGCCGAGGCTGGCGAGCTATACGTTACACTTCGGCAATATGGAAGGCGAAAAGACTCTTATGCTTAAGAGAAAATCGGTTCTTTTGTTACTCATAAGCATACTTTTTTTGTCCATTTCTGGAGGACTCTTTTTTTATAATCGTGTTAGGAAAAGAGCAAACCCTGGTCTGTCAGAGAAAAAGGTCATTGTTTTAGGATTTGACGGGATTGACCCGGATTTGCTTTCGAGATGGATGGATGAGGGGAAACTTCCCAACCTAAAAAGGCTTCAAGAAAGTGGGACTTTCGTAAGGATAGAAACAACTAATCCCGCCGAATCGCCGGTTGCTTGGTCAAGCTTTGCCACTGGCACCAATCCAGGTAAGACAGGCATATTCGATTTCCTAAAAAGAGACCCTAAGACCTATATGCCTGACCTCGCCACGAGCTCTTTCAGTGAAGGAAAGTTCTTATTACGGCTATTTCCCATAGAAAAACCGAGCGTTAACTGCAATAGAAAGGGCACATCTTTCTGGCAGATAGCCTCCCAGAATGGGGTCAAATGTACCGTTTTGCAGGCACCTATCACATTTCCGCCCGAAAAGGTCAAAGGAGGCAGACTTCTTTCCGGGCTGGGTGTACCCGATATTCGCGGCACGGAAGGAACCTTCTCTTATTATGCGACAGATGTCGTGGAGGAAGGGGATACGGAGATGGGAGGGAAGATCGCCAAGGTTAAGGTAAAAGATAGAAAAATAAAGACCGTAATCTATGGGCTACGGAATAGAGTGTCAAAGAGGCGTGAAGATATACTTGTTCCTCTGGACATTGAGATACTAAGCGATAGACAGGCGATAATAGAAGTCCAGGATAGAAAAGAGAAGTTACAGATTGGTAAGTGGAGCGATTGGTTTGTGATTAAGTTTAAGATCAACCCTTTGATTAAAGTATATGGAATGGGAAGGTTCTATTTGATAAGTATAAAGCCTGAATTCAGGCTCTACCTATGCCCAATAAACTTCTATCCCAAAAAACCACCCTTCCCGATTTCTTATCCAGAATCCTTTTGCAGGAAACTGGCTGAGGAGATAGGGTTATATAAGACCCTGGGCTGGGATGTCGATACCTGGGCTCTGAGTGAAAATAGAATTGATGAGGAGATTTTTCTGGAAGACCTTTTCTACACTATGAACCAACGACAGGAAATTATGATGAATATGCTGAAGAAGAAAGACTTTGACCTATTCATCTTTGTTTTTCAAGCGAGCGATAGCGTGCAGCATATGTTCTGGAGATTGATTGATAAGACTCACCCTGCTTATGATAGGGAGAAGGCGGAGAAATATGGCGATGCTATCTTGAAAGTGTATCAGAAGATGGATGAAATAGTAGGAGAAGTTATGCCTTTTGTGGATGAGGAGACTACCCTTTTTGTGGTCTCCGACCATGGATTCCATTCATTCAGGAAAGCAGTGAACCTTAATACATGGTTAGTGAAGAATGGCTATATGACCCTCTCGTCTGAAAAGGGGAAAGAATATAAATTGGAAGACCTTTTTGGGAAGGGCGAGTTCTGGCCAAATGTTGACTGGCAGAGAACCAAGGCATATGCTTTGGGACTGGGTTCTATATATATAAATTTGAAAGGTAGAGAGGCATATGGAATAGTGAAGCCAGGCGACGAGTACGATGGCTTAAGGCAAGGAATAGTAACTAGACTAAGGAATTTGAGAGACAATACAACTGGTAAGAAAGCGATACTGGATGTTTATACGAGAGAAGATATCTACAAAGGAGAGTATCTGAATGAAGCTCCTGACCTTGTAGTTGGATTTAACGAAGGCTACAGGGTGTCCTGGCAGACCGCGCTCGGGGGTATTCCTCCTGAAATAATTGTGGAAAATAAGTCGAACTGGAGCGGGGATCACTGTTCCTTTGACCCTTCCATAACCAAAGGAATATTTCTTTCCAATAAAAAATTGGCTCAAGAATCACCTTCCATCATTGACATTGCACCCACAGTTCTTAGGATTTTTAACCTGCCAATTCCAGAAGAGATGGATGGAAAACCAATAGCATTTATGACGGCTAATTGAGATGAACAATAGATTGGGAAAGTTGAATCCAGGAATATTGAAGCTGGAACTTTTTTGCAAAGGTATGAGGATCGACCTCAGCTGTGACCTGGAGAAGGATGCTCGCATCGTTTCCCGTATAAGAGCGGGACTGGGAAGTGGATTGGAGATGATTCTTCCCGATAACCTATACGCCAACATACCTGTTCTGGAAGAGTTTGCCAGGGAGAGTCCTTACCTTCTGATAAAAAGAAGTAGCAGATATTATATTACAAAAGAAGGAAACGACTTATGTCAGGTCACAATACCACCCCAGCCTTCCTGGTATAATAAGAAAACAAGTAACGGAACCTTGATGTCCAGAATTGGAATGTTGCAGGGCACCTACTTAGCAATATACCCTGCCAGAGTGTGCAGCTATTGGCTGAGTGAGCCGAGACAGAATTGCAAATTCTGTGCCACTGGGCTCAATGTGGGAGTTACTGAGGAGGAGGAGAAGAGTATCGACGATGTGGTGGAGACTGCTGTAGCTGCTCGAAAAGAGTCGAGAATTACTTTCGTTCATTTCAATACAGGTTACTGTGAGGGAAAGGCCCTGGATATTCTGACTCCTTACGTGAAGGCAGTCAAGGAAGAAACACGTCTTTTAATCGGAGTTCAATGCCCCCCGCAGAAAGAGCTGTCTAAATATGATATGATGATGGAAATGGGAGCAGACCATTTTTCATTCTGCTTCGAATTTTTCAATAAGAAAGTATTTGAAGAAGTCTGTCCTGGTAAGGCAATAACTTTGGGTCAGGAGACTTTTTTCAGAGCTATGGAGTATACGGTGGGAAAAATGGGCAAGGGTAAGGTGTCTGGCGAGATTATTGCTGGTCTTGAGTCAATTGAAGACACAATTAGGGCAATAGATTACATTACCAGGGTAGGAGCGTTTCCCACTATCTGTATATTCCGTCCTTTGATAGGGACAGATTACGAGACAAAGTCTTCACCAAAGTTTGAGGAAATGCTTCCAATTTTCCGCCATATGTATGAAGCTTGCAAAAAGAACTCGATTCCTACCGATATTGCCCCCAAAATAAGAGTAAGCCTGGTAGTTTTGCCCTACGAAGGAAGGTATTTTATGGAAGGTTATAGCTTTGACGATTTCATATACAGCTTTAAGCTGGCTCTGATGCGCCTACTTTTTAGAACTTATTATGGGATTAAACTTCTCCTGAAGTAAAAAACAGCTCTGATAGCCCTTAAATCCTCTCCCCTATGGGGAGAAAGGGAGTAGCGGAGCGATAGCTCCGCGTTATGCTTGCGAAGCGTTGCTTCGCTACTCCAATTGTGGAGGGGACTAAGAAACGGGCTCAATAAATTGAGCCCCTACATATTGTTGTAGGTGTTCGATTCAACACAGAAAATGGTCGCTGTCCCTATTAATGTAAGTAACCTAAAGATTTTAGCCTTTCCTTGAGTTCCTCACCGATATGGACTTCCTCAGCTACCTGCGGCTTTGCTTCTCTTGTCAAAGCTATGAAATCTTTCAATTCCTCCTTTAATTTTTGGGCGATGAATGGTCTCTTTTCGATTATGTTGTTCTGTTCTTTTGGGTCGGTCATTCTGTTATACAACTCATCAGGTCCATTCTGGTTCATAATGTATGTCCACTCTTTTGTCCTCAACGACATCGAAAACGGCCCTGAAAGTAGTCCACAACTATAAGTCTTGAGGTATTCTTGAATCTTAAAATTTTTCATTAAAGTCAGAAGGCTTCTTCCTTGAATCTCTCTCCTTTTGGGGATATTCAGAATTTCAAGTATAGTGGGAACGATGTCAATATGCTGAACATAGTTCTCATAAATTCTATTTTTGGGTATTCCCGAACCCTTCATTATCAAAGGAACATGTACTTCTTCTATATACGGCTTGCCACAATGTCCAAATTTACCATGCTCTTTAAAAGCTTCTCCATGGTCAGCGGTGACGATTATAACTGTGTTGTCATCAATTCCCAGTTGGTCTAACTTTTCAAATACCTTTCCTAATTGTTCATCAACATAGTTAATGCCTCCGTCATAAACTGCCATAATATAACCGATCTCTTCTGGGGTAAGTTCTGAAGCATTCAGTTTGTCGGGCATGATGCCTTTTGAAGTCTTTATTCTTTCATAGTGTCCCTTCGTATACAAATCGAAGTATGGTGAAGGAGGATTATAAGGCCCATGAACATCGTAAGTGTGGATAAATAGGAAGAATTTCTTGTTTCTAACAGATTCCAGCCAACTTAACAATCTTTTCGTGTAGGATGATATTTCATAACGTCCGCGCCTATAGGGACCCCCATCATCGTAGATTTCAAATCCTTGATCGAATCCGTATCTGGGTGAGAGTATTACCCCGCCAGTAAAAGCAGCAGTAGCATAATTCTCATTTTTCAGGATTTCAGATAGTGTGGTGCACGAGTGGGTCAATCTTTTTAGATGTGGGTCTTCCACATTGTGCGCCCAAGCATATTGGGAAAGGAAGATTGACGCATGGGAAGGCAAAGTCCAGGTAGCCTGGCTGAAACAGTTTTTGAAAAGGGACCCTTCTCTTGTTAGCTGGTCAATATTGGGAGATGTATTTCTGTGGTAGCCATAGCAACTCAGGTGGTCTGCTCTCAAGGCATCAATGGAAATGAGGATTATATTTGGGCTATTGGAGGGACTGTTAGAGTGATTAATTGACCCATAAGAATAAATAAGGCCATTACAGATAATGATTAAAATAACCGGCGCGAGTATCAATTTCCATTTAGCTACTCTATTTAAGAAGCTAAATTTTTCACGAAGTTTTGCGCTGATACCGATTGGGTAGAACAGTCCATAGAGTAGTAAAATAAATAAAAGGTAATTGAGCGGGTTTATTCTCCTAAAACTCCCTATGTATAGCAATATCATAAAAGAAGAAATAAATCCTAATGCACTTTCTCTATAAATCTTGATTATATTGAAAGCAATGACTGCTCCTATGGCTAGTAGGACTGAATTCGATACTGCACTATTAAGATTAAGTTGTATCGTGTCTAAAGCAAGATTATGTAATGAATTCTGAAAGTACCTATTCGAGGAGACCAGACTCGCACCTTTTATAATGCCAATGATAAATCCTATATTCAGGCCAAACACAAGGGCCAATTTAATCCCGTTTATGATGTCATTTATTAATGACTTTATTCTCTTCTTTTCTTCCATCTGCAAAATCCTATTTAAATGAGATAAGCCAGGGCAAAACCTATCTGTCCTACTAAAAGCATTAGGTACATATGTTTCCAGGAGATGTGGTTTGCTTCAAGCGTCAATTCTTCAGGCTTTCTCAGTATTAAATAAGCAGTGTAACCACCCCAGACTACAAGGATGGCTGTTAACGGGTATAATACTATGGTTGAGCCGGTCAACATGCCATTAATTTTGCCGTAAGGAATTAATAGAAATGGCAATACAAAAAAAGGAGCAATGGTGATTGCCGCTTTCTTGGCTCCGAGAATTATGGGAAGGGTATTACATCCGTACATTTTGTCACCCTTTATATCAGAGAAGTCCTTGGTAGAGGCAGCGCCCAAAAGATAAAGCGCAAATATGGAGCCGATGAAACAGGGTTCAAAATCATAGAAACTTCTCACTGCTGTCCAGCCAGCAACTATGAGGAGACATCCTCTGGGGATGGCAATGGTTAGATTAGCCGGTATTACCCATCTTTTGGTTCTAAGAGGCGGTGCGGAATAAGCATAAGTAATTGAAGCAGTTATTAGAACGATGGTTATAAATTGCTTGTTAGGAACCAGATATGCTAAGAAGAATGAGAAGGAGTAAAGCAGAATACTGAGCAGTCGGCTCTCTTTTAGAGAAATTCTGCCTGAAGGTAGAGGCCTGTTTGGCTTATTTATTCTATCAATACCAATATCAAAATATTGGTTTACCACGTTAGAGGCTGCATTAAGAAGTGCAGCCGAGATGGCGCCCAAAATAATTGGATAGAGATGGACGGAGGTTGGCGCTACTCGACTGCTGGCACCAATAGCAATCAACCCTCCGCTTATGAATCCAACTGTAGGGGCCAGGAGGGTAAATGGTCTCATAAGTTCCCAATAAATTTTGAGTTTTGCTAACATCTTGAGCAGGCAAATTCGCGCCTACTACTCCTTACCTAATTCTCTCGTTCTACGACATATTTTGCTAACTCCCTTAGGAATTCTCCTCTTGGACCAAAAATCTTTAGGCTACAAATGGATGACCTTACCAGTTCATTGGCACGCACTCTCGCTTTCTCCATTCCCAGGATTGTAACGAATGACAGTTTATTTATGTCTTTCCTTTCATCCTTTCCAGTCAGTTCCTTTTTCCCCTTAAAATCTAGAATGTCGTCTCTTATTTGATAGGCTAAACCAATATTTCGGGCATATTTCCTCAGGGCCTCTCTCTTTTTTTCAGATGCTCCGCATAGTCTAGCTCCAGTCTCACAAGCTATTACGAAGAGGTTTCCCGTCTTGTGGTTATGAATAAATTCCAATGTTTTCAAATCCGCAGATTTTGAATCTAAATCGACCGTCTGTCCACCAATCATCCCGCAAGAACCGATTGCTTCCGAAATATCTTCTATAATTTGACTGGCAGCCTTCTTATCTATCTTAGCTTTTCGGCAATTTTGAGCGACAAGGCCCAATCCTTTCATTAACAGGCCATAGGCAGCCAGTATCGCTACCGCTTCGCCAAATACCTTATGAGTCGCTAGCCGTCCTCTCCTGAAATTCGCATTATCCATTGAGGGAAGGTCATCGAGAATCAAAGAGGAAGTATGAATTAGTTCCACCCCGCAAGCAGCCATTAGAGGGTTGGCCTTTTTTCCAACGACTTGAGGTATAGCCAGGGTAAGGATTGGTCTGATTCTCTTCCCACCATTCAATAGGCTGTACCTCATTGCCTGATGTATCTTTGGGGGATAAGCATCCTCTTTAGGGAGACACTTTTCCAACGCCTTATCGATTTCCCCTCTTTTTATTTTAAGATATTCTTCTATTGCCATAATTTTCCTTGTTTTGTAATAGACTCGAAAAATTAGGAGAACCTAGGAATTTGTAGAAAATTTTAACAAATTGAACAATGAACTGTCAAACAGAAAAACCAAAGGCAATTTTTTGTTTGACAAAGCTTGTCCGTTTTGATAAAATTTCGAGGCTTCCTAATCTATTGCAATTTGCCTACCGACATGAAGAATAAATTCTATGAAACCACGGCTAACACTCCATATATTGACTTCTCGGAATTCAAAAATTCTAAATCTGAAATTCTAAGCAATTTGTCTGTGCCGTGCTTATTGGTACTATAAAGATTCATCAACTAAATAGGTCTATCCATCGGGAACCCTCGGAAAAGGAGGAAAGGCCATTGTAGCCGCAGAGCGAAGCTCTGCTAACAGGAAGCAAAGCTTACGCTTTGCCGCTACATTTCGAGGAGTAATCTTGCTTTCGCAAGGACTCCAGCAAACTTCTGAGTACCCGCAGAGTGATATCTGTTCATTAATGTAGGGGTGGCACGCAGTTTACCGCGATGTATCGGGGTGGTCGCCGAAATCAAGGGACGGCACAGAGTCCGTCCCCTACAGCAAGGCAACCGTACCCTTTGCTGTTACTGCACGCCTAACAAACCAGATATTTATACAAAGGCAAGGAAGTGGCCGATTTATCAGTTATAATTATTAATTACAATGTGAAGCAACTGCTGAGGGAATGTTTATACTCTATTTATCGTAATACGAAGAGAATAAATCTTGAAATAATAATTGTGGATAATAACTCTACTGATGGCAGTGTGGATATGGTCAAGAGCGAATTTCCCGAGGTCAAGTTAATAGAAAACTGCCAAAATTTAGGCTTTGCAAAGGCCAATAACCAGGCTCTAAAAGAGAACAAAGGAAGATACGTACTACTATTGAATCCGGATACAGTCGTTCTACCCAATGCATTAGACAAAATGATAGAATTTATGGAAGCAAATTCCCAAGCAGGGGCGTTAGGATGTAAACTGCTGTATCCTGATGGAAGTTTGCAGCGGTCTTGCAGGAGTTTTCCCACCTTAACTACTGCGTTCTTTGAAAATCTGGGACTGGAAAAATTCTTTCCAAAGAATAAACTTATTGCAAAATATAGAATGGGTTACTGGGATTATAATGATGTTAGAGAAGTTGACCAGCCAATGGGTTCGGCTCTCATGATAAGAAGAGAGGTCATCGAACATGTGGGCTTTTTGGATGAGCGGTTTTATATGTTTTTTGAAGAAGTAGATTGGTGTTTCAGGATTAAGAAAAGAGGGTGGAAAATATATTTTATGCCTTCAGCGGAAATAATTCATTATGGAAGTCAAAGCGCGCGGCCAAGCATGCCTAGGATGATGATTCTGGGATACAAAAGTAAACACAGGTTTTTCAGGAAGCACTATGGAATTCTTTCGGAATGGATAGTGAAACCGATAGACCTTCTTGGACTGATTTTGAAAACATTATATAGAACTGCCACAATATCAACCAATTCAAGGAGCAGAAACAATGGCCGCAAAGACTACTCTCGAAGGAAGAAAGAAATATTAAGAGATTACTATGGAGTTATTAAGAGATTTTGGGAAATTTGGATATGAGAATGGGGACATTAATTTGAAAAATGAAACCGGTGAGAAAAACATCAACAAAATACTGATGGCCATCATGTTGATGTTGGTTATCGGAACACCGCTTCTCTACGCAAGATTTATCTATAATCCCTGGCTTATATCAACAATGAAGATAACGTTTATTCAGGTACTGGTCATCATAGCAGCCAGTTTATATCTATTAACAGAAGGCAGTTACAGATTAGTCAAGAGTGGATTGAACTATCCCATCGTTGCTTATATAATTGCCTGCAGTATATCGCTATTCTCTTCGGTTGATATTTACATTAGTCTCTATAGTATTTTCAGTATTATTCTCCTTGCCGGACTATACCTCATTGTGCCAAATATTATTAAGGAAGGACAACAAATAAGAAATATAATGCTTTCATTAATCTTCGTTTCCGGGCTCATTTCAATCTACAGCATAGTCCAGTACTTCGGGATAGATTTGCTAAATCTAAAAGTTGTTGGAAGCGGGAATATTTCAGGGCCTTTCGAGAACCGGAATGTTCTGGCAAGTTTTCTGGTATTTACAATGCCAGTAAGTGCAGGCTTTCTCTTTGAAAAAATTAGTAAAAAGTTGAAGATAATGATTGGTTTAATGGGGATAATAACTCTGATTGCCTTAATTTATACACGCACCCGCGGAGCTTGGGTAGGACTTATCGGAGCTATGGCGTTCTTTACGGGGTCGAAGCTGATGGCAGAAGGAGGAATGGAAAATGTTTTTGAGAGAATATTTAGGAAAAAATTTCTTATTATTATTTTTCTTCTGGCTATATGTTTTGGTCTATTGATAAGATATGATTACAGGAAGCAAGGTTCTTTTACCAAGAAATTTCTTTCCATTGCTGACCTCAAGGACCCGGCGACAAGACACAGATTTGTTATGTGGCATACTGGTATGGACATAATAAAAGAGCACCCACTATGGGGGACTGGCGTTGGCACTTTTAAAAAGATACACCCAAAATATCAAAGCAAGTACCTGAGGACAAAAAAATATGGAATTTTCCAAGGATTGTCGCGTTTCGCCCATAACGACTATCTGGAAACAACCGCAGATACGGGCATGTTAGGCTTAGGGACTCTTCTCTGGCTTATTGTGACCCTATACTGGATAGGTCTTAAGAAACTTAAGCAAATAAACCAGTCAAGATATTCTCCAAATTTACTTATCATCACTCTGTCGAGCCTTACAGCAGTACTGATTCATAGTTTTTTCCATTACTCTTTCTACTTGCCAACAACAAGCATGTTATTCTGGCTCTGGCTTGGATTATTGAATACTGACAGCCCTAAATTAGAAGAAACCAGGGAGCGTATCCACCCTTCCATAGTGAGACAGGGCGCAACGGTACTGATAACTATTCTTCTTCTGGTCTGGGCGATTAAGCCTTTTATCGCGAGTCTCTACTTTGACAGGGCGGGCTTCTACAGCATGAGTGGCGACTACAACAAGGCAACTGCTATGTATAAAAAAAGTATAAAGTTGAACTCTGCTGATGAAAATGCACGTAATAATTTGGGGAATATTTACAGAAACACAGGTTTGTACAGAGAAGCATTGAAAGAGTACGAGGAAGCCTTGAAGATTAATCCGTATCTTGTTGAAGCCCATAATAGTTTGGGAATACTTTATACTAATACAGGCTTGTATGAGGAGGCAATGAGAGAGTATGTGCTTGCCTTGGAAATTAATCCTAATCTTGCAGGAGTGCACAATAACTTGGGAAATGTATATAGAAAAAAAGGTCTATATGACAAGGCATTAAATGAATACAAGGAGGCCGTAAATCTTGACCGTTCCCTTGTTGAAGCCTACAATAACCTTGGAGTTACTCTTGCAGAGATGGGAGAACTGAGGGAGGCAGTGGAACAATTCAGGAAGGCCCTTCGGCGCAATCCGAAATATGAACGGGCTCGCTCAAACTTAAAAAAGGTAGAAAAGATGTTAGGGCAAAAGTGAATCTACTATCATTTTGGCAGCTGGATTTTAGTTTATGAGAGTTATCTTTTTAACTCAGACTTCGGAATTGGGACCCTCCAGTAGGTATCGGGTTTATCAGTATCTCAATTTCCTGAAAAGAAAAGGTGTCGATTTCAGGGTTAATCCTGGTATCAGTTCTAATCATTTCACGAAAGCATATAGCACCGATAGGCCCATCATGAAACTGTCATATTTTGGCCTGGTGGCATTGAAGCGTCTAATAGGTCTAACTATGATTGGAGCGGGTGACATTGTATTTTTGCAAAAAGAAGTCCTGCCACAAGCCTATCCTTTAATAGAGGACTTGATTAAGAGATTAAATAGGAAATTAGTCTTTGATTTTGATGACGCTATCTTCCTTCTGCCACCGAAAAGGAGAAGTTTTCTCTATAATTTTCGCTATGAAAATAGCATTCCCAGAATTTTGAAAATGAGTGACTATATTATTGCTGGGAATGAATATTTGAAACGGTATGCTTTGAAATTTAATCGAAATGTTGAAGTAATCCCCACATCTATTGACACTGAAACATATTTTGTTAGGAAGAAAGAGAAGAAGGACAAAATAAATATTGGATGGATAGGGAGTAAAACCACAATACTCTATCTTGACCGGCTGAGAAATGTGTTTAGGGCACTTGGTAAGAGCTACAATATTTGTGTAACTGTCATTGGGCCGGGTAATTATAGAATTGATGGGGTTGAAACAATGGCCAGGCCCTGGAGACTGGAAACTGAGGTTTCGGATTTGCAATGTTTTGATATTGGAGTAGCCCCTCTTATTAATGATGAGTGGGCTTTGGGGAAGTCCGGATGTAAAGTCATTCAATATATGGGAGTTGGAATTCCAGCGGTTGCTTCCAGGGTGGGGATATATTGTGAAATTATCAATGATGGGGACAATGGCTTTTTAGCCGATTCCGAGGAAGAATGGATTGAGAAGTTATCGCAACTTATTGAGAACGAAGCTCTAAGACAGAGATTAGGTTTCATGGGCCGAAAGACAGTCGAAGAAAAATATTCAATCAAAGTTAATGGTCCTAAGCTTCTTAAAGTTTTAAAAAAGGTTAATGGAATGGATAATCCTTGAAATCAGAGTCAATGTAGGAGTTCGATTCATCGAACCCGCAGAAGCGGTCTCAATAAATTGAGCCCCTACATACAGCGAACGGATGAAAAAAATCAGGGTACTACATATCATTACTCGTTTAATATTGGGTGGGGCGCAGGAGAATACAATATTTACTGTCTGGGGCTTGAATAAAAATGATTCTTATGAAGTAGACTTAGCCACAGGACCTCCAATCGGGCAGGAAGGAAGTCTAGTCGAGGAGGCGGAAAAGAGAGGAATTAAGCCCAAGATAATACACCATATGAGAAGAGAAATTAACTTTTTTCGAGACATCTTAGCTTTTATTGAACTATATCGTATAATTAGGAAAGGAAATTACACAATAGTCCATACTCATAGCTCTAAAGCTGGCATTCTGGGACGGTTAGCGGCAAGGATGGCAGGTGTAAAAATAATAATTCACAGTATTCACGGCCTGCCTTTTTTTGACTATCAGAATAGATTATTAAACTACATCTATATATTATGTGAAAGGTTCGCCGCTCTTTTTACCGACAGACTAATTTCCGTATGTGAGGCAATTGTGAGAAAAGCTGTAGCCGCTGGGGTAGCTAAGGAAGACAAATTTAGAACTATCTATAGCGGTATAGAATTGGACTATTATCTTGACAGTGGTATCTCAATAGCTGAAAAGCAAAAGGAGTTGAATTTTGGCCCTGATGTTCCAGTAGTTGGAAATATATCCCGCCTATTCAATTTAAAAGGTCATAAGTATCTCTTGGAGGCCGCTTCTCAAGTGGTGGAGGTCTTTCTGGGAGCGAAGTTTCTTTTAGTGGGCGATGGTATCTTGAGGGAGAGATTGATACGCCAGGCAGAAGATTTGAAAATAAGGGATAATGTCATATTTACTGGACTTGTGGAGCGAGGAGAAGTTCCTAAACTAATATCAGTTATGGATGTTGTTGTTCATACATCCTTGAGAGAGGGGCTGCCCCGCGTCTTGCCAGAGGCGTTAGCAATGGCTAAGCCGGTTATAGCATTTGAAGTTGATGGAATAGGAGAGATAATAAAGGACGGAATTAATGGCTACCTGATTCCTCCCAAGGATTCGAGAAAGTTAGCTAACTCTATTATCCGCCTTTTGAAGGATAAAGAAAAAGCAAAAAAAATGGGAGAAGCTGGACGGGCCATAGTTGACCCTGCTTTTGAGCTGGAAGTAATGGTGAAACGTATAGGTGAGGTTTATATGGAGTTAATCCAAGCGAGAGGTGTGTCTTAAATGGAGGCATTAGTCACCGGAGGAGCTGGTTTTATTGGCTCACACATAGCTGAAGAACTTATTAAAAAGGGGAATAGGGTTCTGGTGATTGACGACCTTTCCACAGGAAAGAGGGAGAATATCAGCCATCTGGAAGGAGATGGAAAATTTTCGTTTATTCAAGGCACTATTCTGGATGAGCCACTAATGGAAGGCTTGGTCGAAGAGTGTGACATAATCTACCATATGGCAGCTGCCGTGGGTGTGGAATTCATCATGCGTAACCCCATAAGGTCAATAGAAGTCAACGTGTTGGGGACAGAAATAGTGCTGAGGCTGGCAGCAAAGAAAAAGAAGAAGGTAGTAATAGCCTCATCATCAGAAATCTACGGCAAAAATCAGAAGGAAATTTTCAAAGAAAGCGATGGAAGACTCCTGGGACCAACACTTACCCACAGGTGGAGCTATTCTTGCACTAAAGCTTTCGGCGAATTTTTGGCTTTAGCCTATTGGCGGGAGAGACACTTGCCTGTGGTTATAGTAAGGCTTTTCAACACCTGCGGCCCCAGGCAGGTCGCAAACTACGGGATGGTTGTGCCGAGATTCATTGAACAGGCCCTTTCTGGAGAGCCTATCACTATTTATGGAGATGGAAATCAAACCAGAAGTTTTGCTTATGTAAGCGATGTCGTAAATGGAGTGATAACCTTAGCCAGCCATCCTGGGGCAGTAGGAGAAATCTTCAATTTAGGAAGAGAGGAAAAGATTACCATTTCTAATTTGGCCAAAAAGATAAAGAGCCTCACCAAGAGTAGCTCGGAGATAGTTTACCTGCCCTACGAGGAAGTCTATGGAGAAGGCTTTGAAGATATGAGACATCGAATACCTGATACTACTAAGATACGCAATCTAATCGGTTATGTGCCGAGAGTAGGACTGGACGATGCTCTCGAAAGAACTATTGAATACCACGCAAACAAGAAGAGAGTCGAAGCTTATCTATAAAGAAGGGAGGTTTAGCCAAAAATGTGGAGTCTTATTTATGCATATGTATTTTGTTTGTCGCTTCTTTTGAGCCTGTCATTGACGCCTTGGGCAAGGAGGTTAGCCATTAAGTTCAAAATTCTGGACTATCCTGGAGAGAGAAAGTTACAAGATAAACCAATTCCCTTAATGGGAGGGCTGGCAATCTTTCTTGCCTTTCTTGTTGCAATAATAGTAAACATTCTTATTCTACTCATAATAAAGTCGAACCCTGGATTTCTCAATCTTCTTCCCAGCGTTCTTGGCTCGATTCTCACAAGGAACCTTCCCAGGCTGTTCAATGTCTTGCCACAATTGATTGGTATTCTGCTCGGAGGCATTGTCATACTTCTATTGGGATTGATAGATGATATAAGAGGTTTAAGACCAGAAACCAAGATTTTGGGTCAGGTTATGGTAATTTTACCTCTCATTACTTTAGGAGTCAGAATTACGCTCTTTATACCAAATTTTTATATCAGCGGCCTGATAACTATCCTCTGGATGGTGGCTATCATCAATGCTTTTAATCTTCTGGACAATATGGATGGCTTAACCACAGGTGTAGGGCTTATTGCTTGTTTCATGTTTTTTATAGTAACCTCCCAGCAACACCAGACTTTCACCAGTATCGCCCTCATCGCTCTTGCTGGCGCACTTTTGGGATTTCTTCGCTACAATTTTAATCCAGCGAAGATATTTTTAGGTGATGCAGGAAGTATGTTTATTGGGTATATGCTGGCGGTTTTAACGATAACAGCTTCCTACTACAGGGAGGGTTTACCGACTCATTTGCCAGTAGTTATGCCAATCTTAATATTGGCGGTTCCAATCTTTGATACACTTTCGGTTATTTCGATAAGAATTAAGAGAAAAGAACCTATATTTGGTGCGGACAAAAACCACTTTTCCCATCGTTTAGTCGCATTGGGATTCAGTCAGAGAGGGGCAGTCCTTCTTATATATTTGATAAGCTTCTGCCTGGGAATTACAGCTACCCTGCTTACCCAGGTAAATATTTCGGGAGCTATCGTCATTTTTATTCAAGCAGCGCTTATTCTATGTATTGTCGCTCTTTTGGAGAGTGTTGCGAGAAGAGATAAGTTAAATTAGAACCTGGTAGGGATGAAGGGATAGTCATCGGAGTCGCTCGGTCAGAACCTCGCTCTAATTCCGCCAGCAAAAACGGGCTCAATAAATTGAGCCCCTACAATCATTGTAGGGGTTCGATTCATCGAACCCGCGGTTAAGAGGTAGGAATATGTTTTCTAATGTCATAGAACTCTATCGTTGTCGGTCATTAATAGTGAGTCTGGTTATGAAAGAAGTGAAACTTCGCTATCAAGGTTCAGCCCTGGGATTTCTCTGGACATTCTTAAATCCTCTTCTATTAATGTGTGTCTATACAATTGTATTCTCTGTCTTTCTCAGGATTAAGGTTGATAATTATCCCGTATTCCTATTTTGTGGGCTCATTCCCTGGGTATGGTTCTCAACTTCGCTTCTGGAGGGAGCAGATTCCATAATCAGGGGTGGGGACCTCATTACCAGGACTCTATTCCCTCCGCAGGTTCTGCCCTCTGTAACTGTCTTTTCCAACCTGGTAAATTTTGTTTTCAGCCTTCCCATGCTATTCATTTTCCTTCTAATTTTTAAGGTTAAGATTGGCGGTGCATTAATTGCCTTGCCCCTACTTATGGTAATCCAGGCAATTTTTACTATGGGATTAGTTTTGATGGTTTCTGCTCTAAACGTCCATTTTCGAGATATTCGGCACATACTTGGAAATCTAATCTTAATGTGGTTTTTTGCCACACCAATTTTGTATCCTACGACTGCAATACCGCCGGAGTTTAAGTTCATTTCCTATATAAATCCTATGGCGACGTTAATTAAAGCCTACCAGGACGTCCTATTTTACAGACAGTTTCCCAACTGGCTTCATTTGGAAATTACACTCTGTTTTGGATTTTTAGTCTTCTTTTTAGGGAATTTGATATTTAACAGATATAAAGAGTCATTTCCCGAAGAGGTATAAATTGGCTGTAATTAAATTGGAAAATGTCTCAAAAATATTTGCCAGGCGACGATTGAAGAGAAAGTATACCACACTCAGGGAAACCCTACTGCATTATTTTGACTGGCTGAAAAGTAAGGGAAGGGTCAGATATGTTGATGCTTTAAGAGATATCAATTTAACCATAGAAAGAGGAGAAAGCGTTGGAATCATCGGAATGAATGGTTCTGGTAAAAGCACTCTCCTTAAATTATTGGCAGGGATATATAAGCCCGATTCAGGCAGAGTATACGTTAAGGGAAGGGTTGCCTCTCTGATTGGACTGGGAGCAGGTTTCCATCCTGGATTTACAGGCAGGGAGAATGTCTTCATTAATGGTATAATTTTGGGCCTTTCCAAGAGAGAGATAAAGAGAAAATTTGATGATATAGTGAAATTTGCTGAACTCGAAGATTATATTGATGAGCCTGTAAGGATCTATTCTGATGGGATGTTTATGCGGCTTGGATTTTCGATAGCTACTAATGTAGACCCTGATATCTTATTAATTGATGAAATCCTGGCTGTGGGAGATGAATATTTCCAACATAAATGCGCGGAGAAAATTGCTGAATTCAAGAGACTGGGTAAGACAATGGTGATTGTGAGCCACCACTCGGAAGCAATTGAAAAATGGTGCGATAGAGCTGTCTGGCTGGATGGGGGCGGTATAAGAGAGGATGGTGATTCTGAAAGAGTCATAAACTGTTATCGAAGAGCTATTGCCCAAAGAGAAGAGAAGATATCATTGGATATAAGGAGTAGCGAATCAAAAGGTTCGCTTTCTGGCGCCAAAATGAAAAGAATTGTGCAAGTAGTTCATGATTTTTTACCCGGGCATCCTCATGGAAGTGAAAATTATACCTACCATCTTTCTAAAGAGTTACAGAAAATAGGGAAAGTCTATATTTTCTGTCGAGAACAACCAGATTTTTCTGACAAAGGTCTTGCTAAAGATGAATTATTTGGAGGCATACCGGTTAGAAGATTATATTACGACCCTCCTCAGACTTTTGAAGCAACTTATAGGAATTCTTTTGTGGATGAAGAATTTGAACGTTTTCTTGATGTAGTTAATCCAGATATCGTCCATTTTCAGCATTTTGTGCGATTGTCCGCTTCTATGGTTGAGGTGGCTAAGCGAAGAGGCATCCCTACGATTTTGACCTTGCATGATTTCTGGTTTCTCTGTCCACAAATACAGTTATTGACTAATAATAATCAGATTTGTTATGGCCCAGATTCAAGTGCTAAATGCGCCAACTGCGAAAAGATTTTTGATATTTACGGAGAATTGCACAGTTCTGAAAGCTTCCCTGATAGGAAAGTCAAATTTTTTAAGTACCCTCCTGAACCTTTCAGAACGCTAAAGAAATTAGTTCCTTCGAGGCTCAAGACCGCACTTAAGGAGAAGTTCCTTAAGACTCGTCCTGCTAAAGGTTCTATTACTCCCGAGATGATAGCGAAAAGGTCAAAGTTTTTAAGGCATATATTGGATAAAGTGGATATTATCCTTGCACCGTCGAAATTTTTAAGAGAGAAATTTATTAGTTATGGAATAGGGAAAAATAGAATTGTCCATTCAGATTACGGTATCGACCATAGACTCCTTATTAATTGCGCGAAAGAATCTTCGGATAAGTTTCGCTTTGGATTCGTTGGTGGCACTTCGGAACACAAGGGGATAAGGGTTCTCATACGAGCATTTAATAAAATCAAAGGAGACAATATAACTCTATCCATATTCGGTCCTTATCATCCTGCCTATTTGGACAAATTGGGGAGAGAGGTAAGGATAGATTCGAGAATTACCTTTTGCGGCCCGTTTAAGAATGGAGAGATTTCTTCGGTATTTTCTAAGACCGATGTTTTAGTTTATCCCTCAATCTGGTACGAAAACCGGCCAATTGCTATCTTGGAGGCGCTCTCTGCTAAAATACCAGTTATTACTTCTAATCTGGGAGGTATGGCTGAACTTGTACAAGACGGAGTTACAGGTCTTCTATTTGAATTGGGAAATCCAGAAGACTTAGCTCAGAAAATGGTGGGCCTAATCGATAATCCAGAATTGATGAGAAGATTGTCTGAGACTCCGAGGCGGGTCAAAACAATAGAAGAGAATGCCGAAGAGCTGAATGAAATTTACGATTCTCTTTTGGGGAAGGCACCAAAAACAGGGACGGCACAGAGTCCGTCCCCTACATTGTAGGGGCAGCACGCAGTTTACCCCGATGTATCGGGGTGGCCGCCCAACTTGTGGGTAAGGAGGTCGTTTTGAGACCAAGGAGAAGAGCAAAAAATGACTCTGACCCCTTTTTTGTGTGTAGAATATGAAAATATTGATTGTCAGCCATAATTATTTTCCAGCTATTGGCGGAGCTGAGAAAAAAATAAAGGAAATTTCAGAGAGACTGGTGAGATCCGGGGAAGAAGTTACTGTCTTTTGCTCTAATGCCCAGACCACCGAGGCGTATCTGCATCCTGAAATTGCTTTGCTTCCTCCAAAGAGTGAGTACATAAATGGTGTGAGAATAAGAAGGTTTCCCGTTTACCAGGGTATGCGACCATTATTAAATAGAGTGCATAGCCTCTTCTGGAAGTACAAGCTACCATTTAATGATATTGTGAGAACTATATGGAATGGACCAATCATATTCAATATGCTTTGGCACATTCTCAAAGAAAAAACCGACATTATTGTCGCCACACCATTTCCTTTTCTAAATATTTATTATGCGTACATAGCAAAAAAAATCAGGAAAATACCGATGGCAATTATTCCTTGCCTGCACACCGAGGATGCCTGGGCGTTTGATAGAAAAATAATGTACAGGATTTTGGCAGACACTGAAATGATTATGGCAAACACAGACTACGAAAGAGAATACTTAATGGCTCGCGGAATAGAGAAAGACTGCATACTCACATTAGGGGATGGAGTTAACCCGCAAGATTTCAGTAAGCCGAATCCAGAAAGGTTCAGGAGAAAATACCATATTGGTAATTCGCCTATGATTTTGTTTGTGGGAAGAAAGGAGAGGGGGAAAGGGATTGATACATTGGTCGATTCTATGGGTATAGTGTGGAGAAAATTTCCGCAAGCTAAACTGCTACTGGCGGGCACAAGGACACGCTATTTGAAAGAGATAGATAAGAAGATATGCTCATTAAATGCTAATAAGAGAAAAAAGATTATTTTCATAGATAATTTTGCAGATAGTGAAAAGTCAGACCTTTTTGCTTGCTGCGATATATTTACCATGCCATCAAAAGTAGAATCTTTTGGAATAGCTTATCTTGAAGCCTGGGCATCGGGCAAGCCGATTATTGGATGCCGAATAGGCGCGGTGGCTTCTCTTATTGAGGATGGGAAAGATGGCCTATTGGTGGAGTATGGCAACCACCAGGAATTAGCGAGTGCCATACTGAGACTTCTCACCTCTGAAAACCTGAGAAGAAAGCTCGCTGAAAATGGCAAAAAGAAGGCCTGTGGTAAATATACATGGGACGTTATTGCCAAGCGCTTTAGAGAGAATCTTAATCTAACAATTGTTAAGAGGAATTTGCAGTTCTCGGATGGTTTGGACGTTTTAGAAATAGACAGAATCTACCTGAAAGACATAGTAAAAAGGATTATGAGGAAGGTTCCCTTACTGTTTTACATAGCGTACTTCATATATCGCAAAGCGAAGAACCCAGCATATCTCATAGCCAACAACCACATTATTTATAAGGTAAATATTTTTATAAATAACGATCTAATGAAACTCAAAACTGACAACGAAGCGTTAGCAGAAAAAGAACAAGAGAAACATTCTCCTATAGCCAGGTCAATGCCCACGTTTATGGCAATGAACATGGATACTCAGTGTAACTTACGTTGTATAATGTGCATCCGTCAAAAATATTCTCAAGAAGCGATTAACGCACTTCGCTATGATTTCAAAATTTATGAGCAGGTAGCTGATGAGACTTTCCGTTATGCAAGATGCGTACAGTTAGCTACGGCAGGGGAACCGCTTATGTCTGGTAATATTAGAGAACAATTGAGAATTATAAAGAAATATTCTATGAAATTAGATTTGGTTACTAATGCCACTCTGCTCAACAACGATGACTTAATAAGAGAAATCTTACAGGTTCCTGGTTGGTTACATGTATCAATTGATGGAGCTACAAAGGAAACCTATGAGTCTATTAGAATTGGCGCAAAATTCGAGCAGGTGGTAGAAAACATTAGAAGATTCAATCGACTTAGAGAGAAACTCTATGCTACGGATAAATCCAGATTGCATTTCGCAGTTGTGTTGATGAAGCGAAATATCAAAGAATTACCAAAGTTAGTAGAGCTCGCTAAAGAACTTAGAGTGGATTCTGTAGATTGTTCTCACGTAACTGTTTTCCATGAAGAAATCAAGAATGAATCTTTAGTTCATCATAAGGAACTTGCCAATTATTATATGCGGGCTGCCCAAAAGAAAGCCGAGAAGTTAAATGTACATTTGAATATTCCTCCATTATTTAATACTGTTGGTGATGTGCCGGGCAAGAGGTCAAAGAATAGCTCAGGAAGTAAATCCAGAACCTGTCCATTTTTGTGGAAACGGGCTTATATCGAGTGGAGTGGAAATGTTATACCGTGTTGTGCTGTCGACCCTCCAGTAATGGGCAATGTTAAGGACCAACCATTTCGGCAAATTTGGAATAACGAACTTTATCAGGAGATGAGAAGAAGGATAGGCACCGACAATCCCTTTGACTGCTGCAAACATTGTTTTATCCTTGGCCCTTCCGATGAGGAAAGTTTATTTCATATCGAAAGCATTGCGTAGATAGATGCTCCAATTCAAGTACTAACTCCCTGATATGGCTATTAAATTCAAATGGAAAATAACTCTACCAACCTTTTAGTTAGCATAATTATTGTTACCAGAAATCATCTGGAACATTTGGAAGATTGTTTGAAATCGGTTATGAATTTGGGATATCCTCACCTTGAAATTATCCTCGCTGACAATAATTCAACTGACGGTGGCCCCGATTTTGTTCAAAAAAAATTTCCTTACGTTAAGGTGTTAAGATTTAACAAGAATTATGGTTTTGCTGAAGGAAATAATAGAGCCATCAAGATAGCAAGTGGAGACTATATATTCTTGCTTAATCCTGATACGAAATTGGAAAGCGACTGTATAAATAGATTACTTGAAACTATGGAAGAAGATAAGAATATCGGGATATGTATGCCAAAGATGCTGATGTTCAATGAGCCATCTGTAATCAATAGCACAGGAATTATTGCCAATGAAGTACTACAGGGAAGGGATAGGGGGGCCTGGGAACTCGATTGCGGCCAGTACGATATGGAGAACCAAATTCTTGGTGCTTGTGGGGCTGCTATGTTTATTCGCAGGAATCTATTTGAAAGGATAGGCTATTTCGACAGACTCTATTTCGCATACTACGAGGATCTCGATTTCAGCATACGGGCTTGGTGGGCTGGTTACAGAGTGAATTTCGTCCCTGAGGCAATAGTCTATCATAAATATAGGCCATTCCGAAAAGATATACTTAATGAGTATATTGACCATCGGAATCGCTTCAGGATGATGCTGAAGAATATGCCACTGCCAACATTAGTCTGGATGTTACCGAAAAGTCTATATACTGATAGCAAGTCAATATATCGGTATCTCAGAGGGAAGAGACTTAAATTGGCTTACTACAGACTGAAGGCACTAATCTGGAATTTAATTATGTTGCCAGATACCTTGATAAAGAGAGTAAAGGTTCAGATGAAAAGAGTAGTTAAAGATAAGCCGACCATTCTTACAGTGGAAAGATCGGAGAGAATAATAGAGGCGCCATTGCCAAATTATGATGTGAAAAGCGAGGGGTCAGTGGATGGAAGTGATCTGGATTCCTGGGTAAAAATGGGAGAAAACGACACCAGACACCTCGGATTTGGCTGGTATGACCTGGAGACCTGGTCGGAAAGAAACATTCGTTGGACCACAAACTACGGAATAATTTTCTTAAAAAATTCCCTTCCGCGTGTAGCAGAGGGAACTCTACAAATAGAGGCTTTTTCTTCTTTATGGATTGAAGGAGCCGTGTGGATGAACGGGAAAAGAATTGGGGAATTCTTAATTAAGCCAGGAGAGTGGCAATGGTTCAATTTTAATTTCTTTAGCCAGGACCAAGTCCTCAAGGTAACAATCAAATCTAAGGAAACCTTCATACCAAAGTTTGACCTTCGAGCAAAGGATAATAGGACTTTAGGAATCGCTATATCAGAAATAGGCATCGCGCCTTAATAAGGAGCATAAAAAGTTAAAGTAAGCTGTTCACTTGCAAAAGTCCTTGACAAAAGCAGTCTTTTGTGCTATACTTGTGCCTAGGAGAAGGTCCCATATGACCATGGGACCTTAAGTTCATCTTATGGCGTCCCCAACCTATTCCTTTGAGAGGAAAAAATAGGTATGTTCTTCCGGCGGTGCACGTTCGTGCCCTGCACCAGGCACAAGTTTATTGTTGTATGGCGCTGCTCTTTTTTTGGGGAAATAAGGGCATTTGATAGCTTGGGGCCTCCCAAGGTTCCTATAAGGGTAGGG